>Ga0299914_10000430_pt1 | contig 25200 bp, 17 predicted proteins | sample RVTome_10_FD_201361 | JGI IMG/M metagenome (GOLD analysis project Ga0299914, IMG submission 201361) | Soil microbial communities from uranium-contaminated site in the Upper Colorado River Basin, Wyoming, United States - RVT153D57 (version 2) ... | reverse complement strand
TGAATTCGGTGGTCGCCCCCACTCCCGAGACGCGCCACGATTACCCACCTCGCGGCGGTCACGCCTCGCGCAGGACCGAGGCGGGGTCGGTGCGCGCGGCGCGGCGGGCCGGAATCCACGCCGCCACCGCGCCTACCGCGAGCAGCACGAGCGGGATCGCCACCAGCGTCACCGGATCGCGAGCCCCCACCCCGTAGAGCAGGCTCTCCACGAAGCGCGCGAGCGGGAGCGAGAGGGCGAGCCCGATCGCGAGCCCGATCCCGCACAGGATGAGCCCCTCGCGCACCACCTGCCCGGCGATCTGCTCCGACCCGGCTCCGAGCGCCATGCGCACGCCGATCTCCCGTCGCCGCTGGCTCACGCCGTAGGCGAGCACGCCGTAGAGCCCGATCGCCCCGAGGGCGACCGCCAGCCCCGCGAAGGACACGAGAAGCATGGTCGCGAACCGGCTGCGCGCGCGGCTGTCCGCATACAGATCGACCACCGGCGTCGCGAGCCGCACGGGCACGCGATCATCGAGCTCGCGCACCGCCGCCTCGATCGGACGGACCAGCGCGCGAGGGTCCCCGTCCGTGCGAACCATCAGGGTGAGCCAGCTCATCCAGTCCCACTGCCGCTGGACCCACGGCACGTAGGCCGCCGCGTCCGTCTCGCGCGGATCGCGGTGCCGCACGTCGTTCACCACTCCGACCACCTCGTGCCACGGTCCCTCGTGTCCGTCGAAGCTGATCCGCTGCCCGATGGCCTCCTCGTCCGGCCACGTCTCGGCCGCGAAGCGCTCGCTCACCACTGCCACGAGCGGCGCATCAGCGCGGTCGGAGTCCCGGAGCTCGCGCCCCTCGACGAGCCGCATGCGCAGGGTCTCGAAGTACGCCGGGGTGACCATGCGCACGTCGCGGGCGTCGAACAGCCCGTCGGCCCGTTCCGTCGGTCGTCCCTCCACCGCGTAGCTCCAGGTCATCTGGTATCCGACGACGGGCGGCTCGGTGGTCGCCGCCACCGACCGCACCCCGGGCAGACCGCCGACGCGCTCGATCAGGGGCTCGTAGAACCCGTTCTGGCTCTCGCGATCGCCGTAGCGGGCGGAGGGAAGCTCGGTGGAGACGGCGAGGAGCCCCTCGGGCTCGAACCCATAGTCCACCCGCTGGAGGCGGATCAGGCTCCGCGTGAGCAGACCGGCGCCGACGAGGAGGACCACGGAGAGCGCCATCTGCGCCACGAGGATCCCCGACCGAAGCCGTCGCTGCGAGCGACCGCCGGCGGTCCTCACCCCGCCCTCGGCCAGCGCCTCGGCCGGATCGGCCGCCGAGGCGCGGAGCGCGGGCAGCACGCCGAAGAGCGCCAGCGCCGCGACCGTGATGCCGAGGGCGAACCCGAGAACGCCGCCGTCGAGGCGGACCTGATCGAGCAGCGGAATCTCCTCCGGGGCGAGGGCGACGAACCCGCGCATGGCGGCGTAGCCGACGAAGACACCGAGCATGGCCCCCGCGAAGGCGACGATCCCGCTCTCCACGAGTAGCTGTCGCACGAGCCGCCCGCGTCCCGCGCCGAGCGCCTGCCGCACGGCGAGCTCTCGTGCGCGCGCCGTCTGCCGAGCGAGGAGCAGGTTCGCGAGGTTCGCGCACGCGACGAGGAGGACGACCGCCACGACGCCGAGCAGCACCCGGAGAAGCGGCTTCACGCTGCGGGTGACCGAGTCCCGGAAGGGCTCCACGTTGGCCCGCCACCCTTCCATGTCCTCGGGAAAGGTCGCCTCGAGCCGGCCCGAGATGGCGTCGAGCTCCGCGTCGGCGGACGCCGGGGAGACGCCAGGGCGGAGCCGCGCGACGACCCGCCAGCGGTGCGTCCTGCGCGACGTGCCGTCGCTCGTGGCCGGGAGCGGGAGCGCCGGCCACAGATCGATCCCATCATGCGGGAAGTCGAAGCCGCGCCCCATCACGCCGACCACCGTGTGCGGGACGTCGGCAAGGTCGAGCGTACGGCCCTCGACAGATTCGTCTCCCCCGAAGCGCCGCTGCCAGAAGCCCCGGCTCAGGATGACGGCTCGCGGGCCGCCGGGCGCTGCCTCCTCGGGGGTGAACAGCCGGCCGAGGCGGGGAGACACGCCGAGGGCGAGAAAGGCGTCGCGCGACATCTGGACGGCGCGCACCTCCTCCGCCTCGCCGTCCCCCGCGAACGCCAGCCCCTGGACCCAGCTGTACGCGCCGAACGCCTCGAACGAGGTCTGTTCGTTCCTCCAGTCGACGAACGTGGCCGTGCTGATCGTGTTGCGCTGGCCGCCCCCAGCCCGCGTCTCCCACACGGCGGCGAGCCGATCGGGCTCGGCGTACGGGAGCGGCCGGAAGAGGACGGCGTTCGCGACGCTGAAGATCGAGGTGTTCGCGCCCACCGCGAGCCCCAGCGTGAGGATGGCGACGATCGCGAACACGGGGCTCCCGCGGAGACCGCGGAGCCCGTAGCGCACGTCGCCTCCGAGCTCGTCGAGGGCGACCGACCTCCGCGCCCGGCGCTCGCGGCGACGGGCGGGGGGGACGAGCTCGGCCCGCGCCGCGCCGGCATCGCCGAACTCGCGCTCGGCCCGCGCGCGGGCCTCGTCGGGATCGAGCCCCCCCGCGATCAGCTCCTCGGCTCGCATCTCGAGGTGGAAAGTGATCTCCGCGTCCACGTCTTCGCGCGCCTGGCGGTCCGCGGGTCTCGGGACTCGGAACGCCCGCCGCCAACCACCGAGCGAATCATCGGACATCGGGCCCTCCCCTTCCGTGCGAGGTTCCTGGTTCGAGATGGGTCAATCGTGCCGCAGCGTCGTCATCGGATCGACGGACATCGACCGTCGCGCCGGCGCCCAGCAGGCGGCGGCGCCGACGGCGGTCAGGAGCAGCGAGGCGGTGGCGAACGTCCACGGGTCCGCGGACGTCACGCCGAACAGGAGACCGGAGACGGCCCGTCCCGCCCACAGCGCCCCCACGAGCCCGAGCGCGAGGCCCGCGCCGCTCAGCGCGAGGCCCTCCCGCATCGTGATGCGGAAGACGTCCCCGGACCGCGCGCCCACCGCCATGCGGATCGCGAACTCGCGCGTGCGCGCCGACACCGAGTAGTGGATGAGCCCGTAGATCCCGATCGCCGCGAGCAGGACCGCGACGATGGAGAACGCGATCAGGAGCGACGTCTGGAAACGGCGCCCGGCGAGGTCCGATCCGAGCTCGGCCTCGACGGTCGTCACGAAGTAGACCGGTACGCGCCCGTCGACGCCGTGAACGGCGGCGCGCACGGTCGGCGCGACGTCGTGCGGATCCCCCGCCGTGGTCCGCACGAAGAGCTGCTCGTTGCCCGAGGGCTGCTGCGCCAGCGGCACGAACGCCTGCGGGCCGGGCTCGACCTCGAGGCCCCGTCGGCGCATGTCGCCAACCACCCCGACCACCGTGACCCACGGCGTCGCGGAGTCTCGCGGGCCGGCCGTGAATCGGCGGCCCACCGCACTCCCCCCGGGCCACAAGCGGTCCGCCAGGGTCCGGTTCACGATCGCGACCGGCGGGGAATCGGGGCCGTCCTCGGCCGAGAAGAAGCGCCCGGCGAGCAACGGGGTCCCGAGCGTCCGGAAGAGGTCGTCGCTCACCTCGTCCGCGCGCAGCGACACGCGCACGGGGGCATCCGTGGCGCTTCCCTCCACCGTGAGGGCGACCTCCGCGTCGGCATGGGTGAGCAGGTCCCCGATCAGGCCCGCGCTCTGGACGCCGGGCAGCGCGCCCACCCGATCGAGCACCCGGTCGTAGAAGGCGACCCGCCCGGCGTCGGTCGGGAACGCGGTGGTGGAGAGATTCATCGCGAGCAGCCGCTCGGGGGCGAAGCCCGGATCCACGCGTGACAGGGAGACCCAGCTCCGGACCAGCAGACCCGCGCCCGCCAGCAGCACGATGGCGAGCGCGAACTCGGCCACCACGAGACCTCGGCGGATGCGGCGCGTCGCGACACCGTCCGAGCCCCCCCTCGCCCCCTGGCGGCCGGATCGCCGGAGGGACCGGCGCACCGTCGTCCACGCGGGCGCCACGCCGATCGACGTTCCGGTGATCAGCGCGATGGCGAGCGTCCAGCCGAGCGCCGCCGGGTCGAGCCCAGCCTGATCCAAACGCGGCAGGTCGGCCGGTCCGAAGACCCGCGTCAGACGGATGCCGCCGAACGCGAGCAGCGTTCCGAAGACGCCCGACAGGAGCGCGAGCGTCACGCTCTCGGCCAGAAGCTGGCGCGCGATCCGCCCCGGGCTCGCTCCCAGTGTCGCGCGCACGGCGAACTCGCGCGCGCGGCCGACGCTGCGCGCCAGCGAGAGGCTCACGACGTTGGCGGCCGCGATGAGGAGCACGCACGACACGGCGCCCGCGAGCATCCACAGCGCGAGTCTCGATCGGGGTCCCACCACGTACCGCTCGAGCGGGACCAGGGTGACTCCCCGGCCCCGCGCGGCTCCCGGCCGCTCCTCATCGAGCGCGGCGGCGATCGCGGTCATCTCCGCCCCGGCACGGTCGAGGGTCACACCCGCCCCGAGCCTCCCGATGACGAACCAGTTGCCCTCGTTTCCGGTGACCTCCCAGTCCGGGAACCTCGTGTGCGGCTCCCACACCTCCGCATCGAGACCGGGGATGTGGAACTCCTCCGGGAGCACGCCGATGATCCGGGAGGGACGTCCGTCGAGCCGGATGGTCGCCCCGATCGCGTCGTCCGCGCCCTCGAACCGGGTTCGCCAGACGTCGTGGCTCACGAGGGCGACGCCCTGTCGCGCCTCCGCTTCCACCTCCGTGAAGACGCGGCCGCGCGCGGGTCGGACGCCGAGCAGCCGGAAGAAGTTCGGCGACACCCTCGCGACGCCGATCCTCTCGGCGCCCGCATCGCCCTCCAGGGTCATCGAGACGGGATCGAGGAAGGCCATGTCCTCGAAGCTGTCGCTTCGCCGACGCCACTCCTCGGCGGTCAGATAGTCCGGACGGCCGCGCACCTCCCCGTCCGGCGTCCCGGTCCACAGGAGCGCGAGTCGCTCCGGGGACCGAACGGGGAGCGGCCGGAGGAGCACGGCGTCCACGACGCTGAACATCGTCGTCGTGACGCCGATCGCGAGCCCGAGCGTCAGGATCCCCACGGCCGCGTAGGCGGGGTTCGCACGGAGCCCCCGGACCCCGTACCGGATGTCGCCCCGCAGCTCGGCCAGCCGGGCGAGCAACCGGCCGCGCCGCTCGTGTCGACGTGCCGGGGGCACCAGATCCGCCCGGGCGCGACGCACGTCGCCGAACTCGCGCTCGGCCCGCCTGCGGGCCTCGTCGGGATCGAGCCCCGCGGCGATCAGCTCCTCGGCCCGCATGTCGAGGTGGAAGGCGATCTCCGCATCCACGTCCTCGCGCGCCTGCCGGTGCGCGGGTCGCGGGACCCGGAACGCCCGCCGCCAGTCCCTCGGGGTCATGGCGCGGCCCCGGCGCCGCGGGCGTCGAGAACGACGAGGAGAGCGTCCACGTAGCGACGGACCTCCCGGGTCTGGTCGCGGAGCTGTCTCTCGCCGCGGTCGGTCAGGCGGTAGAACTTCGCGCGCCGGTTGTTCTCCGAGCGCCCCCACTCCGACGCGAGCCAGCCGCGCCGCTCCATGCGGTGGAGGGCCTGGTAGAGCGCCGCGTCCTCGACCTCGAGCGTCCCCCCCGTCCGCTGGCGGATCCAGCGGGACACGCCGTAGCCGTGCATCGGCCCCCACGACAGGGTCTTCAGCACCAGTACGTCGAGCGTACCCTTCATCAGCTCGAGCGATTCCGACGACATCGCAGACTCCGGGCTTCCGGGATCCATCCCTGGCTCGTCCCCTTAGACGCTACGGGGAAGCGAATGGTTGCCAGGCCCGGGGGAGGCTGGCACGTCTCGATAACGATTATTAGTATCTTTCCCGCTTCAGACGTACAGCTTCCGCGAGACCCACCGATCCGAGAGGGGGCGATGCGACGAACGGCGAGCCGGCGAGCGGGTGCCCGGGGGTGGTGGGTGTGGGCGGGGGCATGGGCGGGTGCCGTCGCGGCCCTCTCGTGGAGCGCCCCGGCGGACGCGCAGGACGGCGCGGCCCTCTACGCGGCGGGGTGCGCCAGCTGTCACGGAACCGATGGCACCGGGGCCGACGAGAGCCGGATCGCGTTCGACGACCCCCTGCCCGACTTCAGCGACTGCAGCTTCGCCTCGCGCGAGCCGGACGCCGACTGGATCGCCGTCGCGCACGCGGGCGGTCCCGTGCGCGGGTTCAGCGAGACCATGCCGGCCTTCGGCGAGGCGTTCGACGGCGCGCAGCTCCAGACGATCATCGACCACATCCGGACGTTCTGCGACGACCCCGCGTGGCCGGCCGGCGAGCTCAACCTCCCGCGCGCCCTCATCACCGAGAAGGCGTATCCGGAGGACGAGGCGGTGTGGACGACGACCGCGAACGCCGAGTCGCCGGGAGCGGTCGTCAACGAGATCACCTACGAGAAACGCTTCGGACCCCGGAGCCAGATCGAGGTCAAGGTGCCGTTCGGGTTCGCCGAGGCGCCGACGGGGGAGCCCGGGACCGGCGGCGAGCTCGACACCGACTGGGGCGGCGGGCTCGGGGACATCTCCATCGGCGTCAAGCACGCGGTGTGGCACGACGACCAGTCGATCTTCAGCCTCGCGACCGAGCTCGTGCTGCCCACGGGCGATGTGGATCGCGGTCTCGGCGCCGACGCCGTGCGGGTCGAGCCGTTCGCGGCGTTCGGCCAGGCGCTGCCCGCGGATGCCTACTTCCAGCTCCAGGGCGGCGTGGAGCTGTCGACCGACACCGACGCCGCCGAGCACGAGGCGTTCTGGCGCGGGGTGATCGGCAGGACGTTCACGAGCGGCGAGTTCGGACGCGCCTGGTCGCCCATGATCGAGATCCTCGGGTCGACCGCGCTCGAGGACGAATCGGGCGTGAACTGGGACCTCGTCCCGCAGATGCAGGTGACGCTCAACACGCGTCAGCACGTGATGCTCAACGTCGGCGTGCGCGTGCCCGTCACGAACACCGACGCACGCACGACCGAGTTCCTCGTCTATCTCCTCTGGGACTGGTTCGATGGAGGCCTCCTCGATGGGTGGTGACATGAAGCGACCGGGCGCGGGCGGCTCGACTCCGCTCGCCGTGGGACTCGCGCTGGTCCTGGCCGGATCGGGTCTCTGGATCGCTGGGGGGGATGCGCGCGACGGGCGCGGCGCCGTGGTGAGCGGCCGGGTCGCGCTCTCGGCCGCAGGACGCGTGACCTTCGCGGGCACGCCGCCCGCGGGCGATCCCATCGACATGTCGGCCGACTCGTACTGCGGCGAGCAGCACGCGGAGGCCGTGATCGACCGCCCCGTGAGGGTGGGCGAACGCGGCGGGCTCGCCGGCGTCCTCGTGCACGTCCGGAACGCGCCGGACGCGGCCGCGACCCCGGAGGACGAGACGCTGCTCGATCAGGTGGGGTGCCTCTACACCCCCGAGGCGGTGGCCGTGCGCGTCGACGAGACCGTCGTCATCCGGAACAGCGACGAGACACTCCACAACGTGCGCGTCACGCCCGAGGTCAACCGCGGGTTCAATCTCGGACAGCCGATCAAGGGCATCGAGAGCCGCCGCTCGTTCGGCCAGCCGGAGATCGGGATCCGGGTGCGGTGCGACATCCACGGCTGGATGCACTCGACCATCCACGTGCTCGACCACGGGTTCTTCGCGATCACGGGGCCGGACGGGAGCTTCACGCTTCCGGAGCTCCCGGCCGGCGAGTACGAGGTCGAGGCGTGGCACCGCGCACTGGGCACCGCCTCGCAGACGGTGACCGTGGCGGCCGGGCATCCGGTCGAGATCGCGTTCGAATTCGGGGGCTGACGGCCGGCCCCCTCGCAGCGTCCGGGCAGTGCACTGGCCGCGCTTGCGGATATGAAACGATCGTTACAGATTGGTGGTCGAACGACTCGCGATCGAGGATAAAGGAGGTCGCATGCGCAGACCGTTCGCCGCCGTCCTGATCCTCGCCGCCTGCGCGCCCGTGACCTCCGGCTTCACGGCCGACGACGAAGCGTCGGTCAGGGCGCTCGAAGAGGCGTACCGCACCGCCTGGCTCGCGAACGACAGTGCCGCCGTCATGGCCACGCTGGCGTCCGGGGCGGTGCTGATGCCCGCGGGCGTTCCGCCCGTCGCGGGCGATTCCGCGATCCGCGCCTTCTGGTGGCCAGACGACGGTTCGGAGACCACCATCGAGACCTACGAGATCGCCGTGGACGAGATCGAGGGCAGCGGGGACCTGGCGTACCTGCGCGGCCGTGGCTCGCTCCGGTTCACGTACCGGAGCGCGGCGGGCACGGTGGACCGGCTGACGAGCGAGGCGGCGCACCTGTCGCTCGCGCGCCGCGGAGCGGACGGGAGGTGGCGCATCACGCGCCGGGCGTGGAGCACGATGCGTTAGACGACCGGCGCGGCGCTCAGCGTCCGCCGTTGTCCGCCTTCTCGCCCCCCGGCTGCTCGAGGTACGGGACGCCCTGCGTGATCCAGGCCGGCGCCGGCTCGCCCTTCAGGTAGTGCCCGAACCACTCGACGATCCGCCGGTGGTAGTCGAGCTGGTTCGCCTTCTTCGAGAAGCCGTGGTTCTCGTCGTTGTAGACGAGGAACACGAAGTCCTTCCCGGCCCGCCGGGCCGCGTTGTAGAACTCGACGCCCTGGTTGAAGTCCACGGCGCCGTCCTCGGTCCCCTGCGCCATCAGGAGCGGGGTGTTCATGTTCTCGATGTGGAAGACGGGGCTGTTCCGCCGGTACGCGTCCTCGTCCTGCCAGAACGGGACCTCCATGCGTCCCTGGCTGATCTCGAAGATCCGCGCATCGGTCCCGCCCGAGTTCCAGTACACGGACAGGTACATGCTGAACAGGTTCGTGAGCGGCGCGCCCGCCACGGCCGCGGCGAAGATGTCGGTCTGCGTGACCGCGAACGTGGTCTGGTAGCCTCCCCACGAGTGCCCGATGAGCCCGATGCGATCGGGGTCGACCATCCCCGTCTCGACGACGGCGGCCACGGCCGGTTCGAGGCTGGCCACCGCGCTGACCCCGGGGTCACGGTCACGGTAGACGATGTCGGGCTGGAAGACGAAGTACCCGTCCTGCACCCAGCGCTGGAAGTTGTAGTACTGGCGCTCCGAGGGGACCTGGTACGCGTTCACCTGATACGAGCGGATCTCGTAGATGTAGACGATCATCGGATACTGCCGGCCCGGCTGGTAGTTCGCCGGGTAGTAGAGCGAGCCCTGGAGGTGGTCGCCCCACGCGTTGTCGAACTCGATCAGCTCGGCGCGGCCCCACGCATATTCGCTCTGGAACGGGTTCGTGCGCGTGGTGCGCCGCCAGACGCGGAGCGCCGGATCGGAGGCCACGAAGGCGTCCGGGGAGTCCTGGAAGCTCGAGCGCACGACCACGTAGACATCGGCGTCCTCGGCCTTGCGAAGCCCGCCGAAGCGCGCCTCGTCCCACATGAGCCGCTCGATCTCGCCCCCGAGCCGGCCGGCCCGCGCGATCCCGAGCATCTCCTTCCAATCGTCGTAGAGCGAGAAGAACTGGGGTTCGTCGGGATCGATCGCCTCCTCGTCCGGGTCGATCCTCACGCGCCGGTGCTGGACGTTCTCCGCCGCGCCCCACGTCACGCGCTCCCCGCCCGATCCGTCGGGCGCGACGCGCCAGATGTCGTGCTCATCGTGGAGCAGCACCGCCGCGTCGCCCGCCAGCCAGCCCCCCGTCCCGTGTGGGGGCTTCTGGTCGACCGGGTGGTCGTCTTCCAGATCGACGAACGACGTCTCGAGCCCGTCGGTGATGCAGACCCGCTCGCCGGTCTCGACGTCGTACGTCCAGTAGTGGTCGTCCTCGAGCCACAGGAGGTACCGGCCCCCGGGGCTCATCCCCATGAAGTACTGGATCTTTTCGAGCGCCAGCGTGCGCTCGCCGGTCTCGAGATCGATGACGTACACGTCGCGGACGTTCGGACCGAACATCCGGTCGCGGTCGTAGGGCGTCTCATCGAGCCCCACGGCCAGCGGGACGCCGTCCGTGAGCCGGGCGCTCTCGGTGAGCTCGTCCTCGATCTGGACGAAGCGGCCGTCCGCCACGTTCCAGGCCGACATCCAGTTGTCCCGCCGGTCGCGCTCCGCACGCACCTTCTGCGTGGGCACGATGTCCACGTCACCCGCGTGCCAGATCTCGACCGAGGTCGCGTCCTCGTCGTCGTCGTCCCCGGAGGCGCAGTCGTCCTCGTCATCCCCGGGGGAGGCGTCGTCATCGCCGTCCGCGGCTCCCGCCGCCCTCTCGCCGCCGCCGACCGCTCCCTCTCCGTCATCGTCCTCCGTCTCCGCGTCCTCCTCATCGTCCTCGTCCGGGCAGCCGTCGTCGGGCGTCCGCTCCTGGATGCCGAGGATGAGCATCCCACCGTCCTCGCTCCACTGGAGGTCCTCCCACGGGACGATCCGGTGCGCCGCGGGGAAGCCGGCGCTCGCGCGCGGGTCGAGCACGTCGCGCGGCACCCCGGAAGCGTCGAGACTCCGGAAGGCGAGCACCACGCGCGCGGTGTCGGACCACGCGTCCTCGCCCTCGGCGTCGCGCAGGACCGTGCGGTACACCGCCAGGTCGGGCGCCTCCTCGCGCCACGAGAGCCCCGTGTAGCGCGCCTTCTCGGAGTCGAGCGTGCGCAGACGTCCGGAGATGGGCTCGTAGACCTGCACGCCGTTTCCCACCATGCCCTCGGCGTCGATCAGCATGGCGAGGCGGGGCTCGGCCCGCTCGATCTCCTGCCACGCGTGCTCGCTCACGTTCCCGAACGCGAGGTCTCGTTCCTCCGCGAGATCGCGCAGCACGAGATCGCCGCCGCTCGCCTGGCGCTCGCCCGACGGGGCGTAGCGCCGCATCGCGAGAAAGCGGCCATCGGGGGAGAACGAGAACGACGCCACGTCCTCGACCTCGAGCGATTCCCCGCTCTCGAGGTCCACCAGACCCATCCTGCTCCGGACCGGCTTGCTCTGCTTCTGGAGCTTCTCGCGCGCCTCCTCGCTCAGCCCGATCGAGTAGGCGAGCCAGCGACCGTCGGCCGAGAAGGTCGCCGAGCTTCCGTACGGGACGACGATGGCCGAGTCGGGGTTCCCGACCGAGCGGATCCGGAGCTCGTCCTCCTCGTTCACGCGGCTGATCGGCGCCACGAGCCACTCGCCGTTCGGGGAGAGCTCGGGCGATCCGAGCCGTTCCCAGCGCCCGTAGTCCGCCGGCGTCAGCACGGGGAGCCGGGACGTCGCCCCGTCCGTCGCCGCCGGGCCTTCCTGGGCCGCGAGGGCGCCGGTCGAGGCGACGGCGAGAAGCGCGCTCAGGGACGCGCGTGCGCGGATCGTGATGCCGCGCTTGCGGAACCTACGGCTCATCGGGAACCACCCGGGCGGTCGGCCGGGCGGCGGCGGCCCCCCCGGACCGCGCGCCGCCCGAACCGGAGTTCGACAGGTCGGAGCTCAGATCCGGATCGGGAGCGTCCGGAAGCGACGCCCCGTGGCTCCGTACAGCGCGTTCGCGAGCGCCGGCGCGGCCGGCGGGAGACCCGGCTCGCCGAGCCCCGTCGGATGCGCGTCGGTCTCCACGAAGTGCACCTCCACGTTCCGCGGCGCCTCCCGCATGCGAAGGAGCGGATACGTGTCGAAGTTCCCCTCGACGATCGCGCCTTCCTCGACCGTGAGCCGCTCGTGGAGCGCGGCCGACAGGCCCTGGATGAGCGCGCCCTCGACCTGCGCGCGGCCGTGGTTCGGGCTGATCACGGGGCCGCAGTCGACGGCGCACCACGCGTTGTGGACGACGACCTGCCCGTCCTCCACGGAGGCCTCGATGACCTCGGCCGAGTAGCTCAGGTGATCGATCGCGCAGGCGACGCCCATCCCGCGTCCGGCCGGGAGGCTCCGGCCCCAGTCGGCCGCCTCGGCCGCCCGGGCGACGACCCCGCGCAGGCGCTCGGCGCTGCGCGGGAACCGCGGGCTCGTACCGGGCCGGTCGAGCGTGTACTCGTCGATCAGGGCGAGGCGGTACTCGACCGGGTCGATCCCGGCCCGCTCCGCCAGCTCGTCGAGAAACACCTCGACCGCGAACGTGTTGTGCGTCGTATGCACCGCTCGCCACCAGCCGCGCGTGATGTGCGACGGGAGATACGTGTACTCGCACGACCGGTTGGGCACCCGGTACATCATGTTCGCGCCGCCGTCCGACTCGCTGACCCCGAACGCTTCCTCGTCGATGCGCTCGGCGATCGTGGCGCTGATCGCGGGCGTGCAGAACCGCTGCCGCCACGCGAGGGGATATCCCTCGTCATCGAGGACCGCTTCCAGCCGGTGACAGGCCGTGGGCCGATAGAAGTCGTGCCGGAGGTCGTCCTCTCGGGTCCACTGCACCTTCACCGGGCCGTCCACCTGCCGCGCCACGAGCGCGGCCTCGACGGCGTAGTCCGGGTTGATGCGGCGGCCGTAGCCGCCTCCGATGAGCGACACCTCGACCGACACCTGCTCGACCGGGATGCCGAGCGCCGCCGCGGTGGCCTGACGGGCCCAGTTCGGGAACTGGGTGGGTGCCTTCACGCGCATGCGTCCGCCGGCGAAGTGCGCCGTCGCGTTCATGGGCTCCATCGTCGCGTGGCTGATGAACGGCACCTCGAAATCGGCACGCAGGACGTCGGCACCCCCGCCGTCGAGGATCGCGTCGGGGTCGCCGAGACGGTTGACCAGGACCGCACCCGGTCCATCCGCCCCCACCCGCATCGCCTCCAGGTAGCCCTCGCTGGAGTGTCCGGCTCCCTCCCCGGGGTTCCATTCGATCTCGAGCGCGTCGCGGCCCCGGATCGCGGACCACGTGTCGTCGGCGATGACCGCGATGCCGGCGTGGACGTTGGTGTCCCCGCCCACGGCCGGGACCTCCACCACCTCGCGCACACGCGGTACGGCGAGCGCCGCGGTCGCGTCGTATGTCCGCACCGTCCCGCCGTGCACGGGGGTGCGGGCGATCGCGGCGTACCGCATGCCCGGGAACTCGACGTCGATCCCGTACTCCGCCCGGCCCCGCACCACGTCCTTCGCGTCGACCCCCACGTGCTCCCCGCCGAGGAGCTTCCAGTCGGCCGGCGCCTTGAGCGAGACCTCCTCCGGGAGGTCGAGCGTGGCGGCCCGGTCGAGGAGATCGGCGTAGGGGACCCGGCGGCCGGTCGACCCGTGCACCACGTGGCTGTCCTCGGTGGTCAGCTCGGTCGCCGGCACGCCCAGCTCGGCCGCGGCGGCGGCGACCAGGACGGCGCGCGCGGTGGCGCCCGCCTCGCGGAGCGGCATCCACGCGGTGCGCACGCTGCCGCTCCCCCCGGTCCCCTGACGGCCGTACGTCGCCTCGTCCGCCGGGGCCTGCACGACCCGCACGCGGTTCCAGTCGAGGTCGGCTTCCTCGGCCACGAGGAGCGCGAGCGTCGTCCGCACGCCCTGTCCCATCTCCGAGTTGGCGACCGTGATGGTCGCCGTGTTGTCCGGGTGGAGCCGGAGCCAGACGCCGGGCGCCCAGGCCTCGCCCTCGGGCATGGGCGTCCCGTGCGCGTTCTCGGTCACGGCGAGCCCGCCGCCGGTCTCCGTACCGGCATCGCGGCAGCCGGGGAGCGAGACCGCGAGCACCAGCCCGCCGCCGATGGCGGCCGAGAGCCGCATGAACTCCCGCCGGGAGACGCCGGCGTCCACGACCCCGTCGTCGCGAACCCGCGCGGAGGCCGCCACGCCCAGCGATCCGAGGACGGCCGGATCGAGCCCCTCGATCTCCTTCCAGATCCGATCGGCGCCCATCACGACCTCCCCTGCAGCTCGGCGGCCCGCCTGATCGCCCGCCGGATCCTGAGATAGGTTCCGCAGCGGCAGAGGTTGCCGCTCATCGCGTCGTCGATCGCCGTGTCGTCCGGATCGGGGTTCGTCGCGAGGAGCGCCGCCGCGCTCATGATCTGACCGGCCTGGCAGTATCCGCACTGCGGCACGTTCTCCTCCTGCCACGCCACCTGGACCGGGTGCGAGCCGTCCGCCGACAGCCCTTCGATCGTGGTGATCGAGGAGCCGGCGGCCGCCGAGACGGGCGTGACGCACGCCCGGACGGACCGACCGTCGAGGTGCACCGTACAGGCGCCGCATTGCGCCATCCCACAGCCGAACTTCGTCCCCTTGAGCCCCGCGACGTCGCGCAGCGCCCACAGGAGCGGCATCTCCGGCGCGACGTCGAGCTCGCGCGTCTCGCCGTTGATGGTCAACTCGATCATGACGTGCCTCCGGGGGCCGGGAGGAATCGGATCCCTCATGATACCGCTCCCGGGGGTCGGACAAAAAGGCGACGGCAGGGCGGCGTGGCTGCGCGCGTGGCCCGGTAACGTCCACGAGCTGTTCTCGGCCGTCGAGAGCGCCGCCATCCGGGCGGGGGAGGCCGCGATCGGGGTGCAGCACTCCCGGCAGCGATCCGGGCCGAGGACGACTCCGACGACGCGGGCCGGTATCGCGCCGCGAGCCACGGCCGGCTCGGCCGGCGTTCCGGCCACCTGCCGGGACCGTTAGCCTTGTACCATGCCACGATCGAGCTCGGAGCCCGCGCACGTCCTGGTCGTCGAGGACGATCGTAAGACCGCCGACCTCGTGGCGCTCTACCTGCGCCACGCGGGTCACCGCGTCACGCTCGCGCACGACGGATCGGCCGCGCTCCGTCGGGTCGACGAGGAGCCGTTCGACCTCCTCGTCCTCGATGTCATGCTCCCGGGAGTCGACGGTCTCGAGATCTGCCGGCGCGTCCGGACGCGTTCGGCGGTCCCCGTCATCCTGCTCACCGCACGCGTCCTCGAGGACGAGCGGATCGACGGGCTCGAGCTGGGCGCGGACGACTACGTGACCAAGCCGTTCAGTCCGCGCGAGCTCGTGGCGCGCGTGCGCGCGCTTCTGCGCCGGGTCCCGCCGGGCGCCGCCGACGTGCTCCGCGCCGGCCGGCTCACGCTCGACCGCGCGACGCGACGCGTGCGCATCGGCGACCACGATGTCGACGTTACCCCGAGCGAGTTCGCTCTGCTCGAGGCGCTGCTCCGGCGTCCGGGACGGGTGCTGTCGCGCCGTCAGCTCCTCGAGCACCTGCCCACCCCCGGCGGACCGCCCCTCGACCGGACCGTCGACGTGCACGTGCGGAACGTGCGACGGAAGCTCGAGGAGGCCGCGGGCGCCGGACACCCGGACGCGCGACGGCTCGAGACGGTGCACGGGGTGGGCTACCGCGTCGTCCCCGACGCGACGGCGGCTCGTCCGTGATCCGCTCGCTCCGCGTCCGGTTCTTCGTCGTCGTATGGCTCATCGTGGTGGCCGCGGTGGCAGGCGTCGGACTCTACTTCGGGCGCTGGACCCGGCACGAGTTCCGATCGGTGCTCGTGGAGGAGTCGGGGACGGTACCCGACCTCGCGGGGTCGGACGCGACGGCGCGTCTGGCCGCGCACCACGCGGCGCGCGGCGGCTGGGACGACGTGGCGGCCCTCCTCGACACGCTCTCCTCGGAGCTCGCGGCGACGGCCGAGGTCCCCCTCGAGCTGGTCCTCGCCGAGCGCACCGCGGAGGACGCCCCGGAGTTCGTCGCCGCCTCCACGACGTCGATCGACGCCGCCGACCTCGAGTTCCTCCCGGAGGGCACGCTCCGGTACACGCGTCGCGGGCGGACGGAGCGCGGGAGCCGCGAGGTCGTGATCCGGGCCGACCCGCACGCGCTCCCGGCGGGGGGGGGCGTGCCGCCGGCGGTCGTGTACGCTCTCCCGCTCTCGGGAGCCACGCCCGCTGGACTCGCCGACGTGGTGCTGCGGGGGCGGAGATCCGCGACGAACGACTCGTTTCCGGGGGCGACGGCGATGGACTCCGCGGTCCTCCGGCACCTCATCGCGGGGGCGGAAGACGAGCCGCTCACCGGCGTGGTGCGGGCCGCTGACCGGGCGATCCTCACCGCCGTCCTGCTCGCGAGCGCGTTCGCCGCGCTGGCGACGCTCCTCCTCGCGCGGCCGGTGATCGGCGGCGTGGCCGGGCTGGCGGCGGCCGCGCGCCGGGTCCGCGAGGGCGACCTGAGCGCGCGGGTTCCCGTCCGGTCACGCGACGAGCTGGGCGATCTCGCGCGCTCGTTCAACGAGATGGCCGCCACGCTCGAACGCGCCGAGGCGCTCAAGCGGCGCATGGTCGTGGACGTGGCCCACGAGCTCCGCACACCGCTCACGAACATCCGCGGTCTCCTCGAGGCGGTGGAGGACGGGCTCCGCCGGCCCGACCCCGAGACGCTCGCCTCGCTCCGCGAGGAAGCCGAGCTCCTCGAGCGCCTCGTGGAGGACCTGCGGGAGCTGAGCCAGGCCGAACCGGGCCCTCTCGACCTGGACCTGGAGGACGTCGACGTGACGCTCGAGGCGCGGCGCGCGGGCGAGGCGTGCGAGGCGACGTCGGACGTCCGGATCGAGGTGCGCCGGCGGCCGTGGAAGGGGCCGCCGCCCTTCCCCGTGCGTCCCGGAGCCGGGCCCGCAGCGTCCCCGTCGCCGGCCGAGCCGGATCTCCTCCTCGCGCGGGCCGACCGCCGTCGTCTCGCACAGATCTTCCGCAACCTCCTCCGCAACGCGATCACCCACTCCCCGCCGGGAGGACGGGTCGTCGTCGAGGTGAAGCCGGTCGGCTCGGAGTGGATCCAGGTGGCCGTGACGGACGAGGGGCCGGGCATCCCGGCGGAGCACCTCGACCTCGTGTGGGAGCGGTTCTACCGCGTCGACCCCTCGCGAGACCGCGCCAGCGGAGGGATGGGGCTGGGGCTCGCGATCGTGAAGCGGCTCGTCGAGGCGCACGGCGGGCGGGCGTGGGCCGAGAGCGCCCCTGCCGAGGGGACCACGTTCCACTTCACCGTGCCGGCATCCAACCGCTGAGGGTCGGTCACGGGGCCGCGACCCCAACCGCCTCGACCGCAACGTCTTGCCCCCGGAGACTGGGGGCGAGTTGACGAATGTCCTTTCCGGACGCGACTATTACGCCTTCCCGGAGCCCGTCCGCTCCCCCCCATTGTCGGTGAGGCCACCATGTCGGACACGCAGACGTCGCCCCCCCAGGTCCACATCCACCACCACTACCACTACGTCGCCGCTCCCGCTCCGCTCGGGCACACGTTCCACGGCGCCGCCATGGGGCACACGTTCACGCCGGCGGCCATGGGACACACGTTCGGGCCCGCCGCCATGGGACACACGTTCGGGCCCGCGGCCATGGGGCACACGTTCGGGCCCGCCGCCATGGGGCACACGTTCGGGCCCGCCGCCATGGGACACACGTTCACGCCGGCGGCCATGGGACACACGTTCTCCGGCGAGGCGGCCCCCAGGGACGACTCGCGCCCCGGCGAGCAGTCCCCCGGGCACACGTTCGTCGCCGAGCCCGCAGGGGCGAACGGGGGATGATGGGCGCCGGGCTCACCGTCCGGCGTGCCCGGGCGGTGGCGCTCGCGCTCGAGGGACCCCAGCTCGTGGCGTACAACTTCCTCGAGGGCTCGACGGCCGCGCTCTCGCCGGCGGGGCTCGGCGTACTGGCCGCCGCGGAGGAGTGGTGTACGCCGGATGCGCTCCGGCGAAGCCTGGGTCCCGGCGTCGAGCCGGGGCGGGTCTCGGCGGAGATCGACGCGCTCCTCACCGCCCGTCTCCTCCTCGCCACCGGGTCGGAGGAGGCCGAGCGCGATGCGGAATACGAGCGCGACTGGCGGTGGGGGCTCGCGACCGGTCTCTACCACTTCGGCAGCAGGAACCAGCCGTACATGCCGCCCGAGGCGGTGGGCGACTTCCTGTCCGTCCAGATGGCGGCCACGCCCCCGGTCGAGCTCCACGAATCCAACGCGGGGCACCGGCCCACCATCGACCTTCCGCCGCCCGACGGCGCGAGCCCGGCGCTCGACCTCATGCGCCGGCGTCGGAGCCATCGAGGATTCGACGAGAGCGCGGCGATCACGCTCGACGCGCTGCGTGACTGCCTGTTCGCGGGGCTCGGGATCACCGGCTTCGCCCGCGTGCCGTTCGAGCCGCACGAGCTGCCGCTCAAGATGACACCGTCCGGCGGCGGCCGGAATCCGTACGAGGGGTACGTGCTCGCGCGACACGTCGAGAACCTGCCCCGCGGCGTGTATCACTATTCGGGCGCGGAGAACTCGCTCGGGCGCACCGGCTGGGACGAGCTCCCGGCGTTCCACGAGCTCCTGGGCGGGCAGACGTGGATGGACGGCGCCGCGGCCGTGCTCCTGCTCGTCGCGGATCTCCAGCGCACGATGCGGAAGTACGCCTTCCCGACCGCGTATCGCGTGGTCCTCGTCGAGGCCGGCCACATCGCGCAGAACATCCTCCTCGCGGCTACCGAGCGCGGACTCGCGTCCGTCCCCACGTGCGCGCTCGACGACGCGGCCATCGAGCGGCTGTGCACGCTCGACGGGCTGTCCCGGGCCGTCGTGTACGCGGTGGCGCTCGGCCCCCCCGGGCAGCCCAGCGCCGTCGACCTCCGCGACATCCGACCGAACCCCCGCACGAGGTGATGCCCGTGCCCGCCGCCATCGAGCGCTTCGTCATCCACCCCGCCATCGGGGTGGCACGTGTAGGGAACAGCCCGAACGGGTACTTCCTCGGACCCGAGGTCCCCGGCTGGCGACCGGCGCCGGAGCAGTCGTTCAAGGACGGGCGCGGGAGGATCCTCCGGCAGGCGGCGAGGTTCCGCGTGTTCGGACTGGACGGCCGGGGGCGGCCGGTGATCGAGGTCACGGACGACGTCGCGAGCGTCGAGTGGACCGTCCACGTGGCGAACGCCAAGGCGGCCTGGTACCGGTTCGAGCTCGCGCTCGACACGCCCGAGGCGCGGGGCATCGCACCGCCGACCGTGGCGGGTCCCGCGCCCGGAGCGCTCGCCTGCGCGCGCCGCAACGCGGCCGTCAAGGGCGTCGATCGCCGGAAGCTCGTCATCGATCCCGGCCCCCGCACGATCACCGGCCGGACGACCAACGGCGACGGGGGCGATCCGGCGTACGCGCTCGACGGCGGGAGGTTCTACGACGCGGCGGTCCCGCTCGGAGAGCTGAGGACCGACGATCGCGGTCACCTGCTGGTCCTCGGGGGGTTCGGGCACTCGGGAAGCGCCCCGCCACACGCGCCCGCCACGACGTTCGGCAACAACGACGGATGGCACGACGACGTCTCCGACGGACCCGTCGAGGCGGTCGTCACCTACCAGGGCCGCCGCTACGAGGCGGAGGGCGCCTGGGTCGTGTGCGCGCCCCCCGACTTCACCCCGGGGCTGCGCTCCATCGTGACCATGCACGCGATCGTCGAGGAGGCCGGTAGCCCGCCGGGGATCGAGGACGGGCCCGTGTCGTTCCGCCGGGACGTGTACCCCATCCTGGCACGACACGTCGAGCACCAGTGGGTGAACCTCGGGTTCGCGCGCGAGTTCGGGTGGGGAGCGCCCTCCCAGTTCGTCCGCCCCGACATCCTCGGCATGCTCGCAGACCCGTCGGCCCGGAGCGAGGCGCTCCGGCATCAGGTCTTCCGGCGCTTCCGCCACCCCGCGTACACGAGCATGGAGTACAACTCCCTCCCTCCCCTGTACGGGGACGGGATGGACATCCCCGCGAAGGATCCCCGCCAGTGGCTGGCGGTCACGGCCCGGCAGCACGACCGTCTGCGGCGCTGGGCCCGCGGCGACTTCGAGGCGGACATGTCCGGGGCGGAGCTCGCGGCCGCCGCCACGGACGGCCCGCCGCCCGACCCGGATCCGGCCTCGATCCCGCTCGAGGAGCGCCCCGCGGCGCTCGATCTGGCGGCGCTCGAGAACTGTCTCGGAGGTCCCTTCCATCCGGGGTGCGAGATGACGTGGCCGATGCGCCAGCCGTCCCTGTACGAGCGACCGTTCCGGATCCGGCGGCGCGACTGTCCGGAGCCGGACTGGGGGGACACGCTCACGTCGGCGATCGCGCTCCACCCGTACGGGCCGCTGTGCACCAGCGGACCCGGCGCGCTGACGCGCTGGATGGCGGTTCCGTGGCAGACCGACACCTCGAGCTGCCTGTCGGCCTACGAGCCGGACGTGGACGAGTACCTGCCGGCGTTCTGGCCCGTGCGGGTCCCGAACGACGTCCTGACCTGGGACGGATACCGCGAGACCCTCGAGAGCCCGGAGCCCGGGAGCGCGCTCCACGCCCGGGAGAAATGGGGGCGCCCGGGCATCCGGCACACGCTCTCCTCCTCGGAGCCGTATCCGGTCGTGATCAACCGCTTCATCACCGACTGGTACCGCTACGGCGTCGTGGCGCCCCGACCGGGCGATCCGGAGCGCGGCCTCCCGCCGCTCCTCTGGGTGGAGACCGATCGCGACCCCGCCCTCGACGCCCCGCTCCGGGTTCCGGGACCGGGGCCCACGGGCCCCACGAACGTGACGCTTCCGAACCCGCGCGGGATGCGGTGAGCGACCTGCGGGCCGACGTCCTGATCGTGGGGGGCGGTCCGGCCGGGTGCGCGGCGGGTATCGCGCTCGCCGGGCTGGGCCGCTCGGTCGTCGTGGTGGAGCGACCGGAGTCGGACGGACACGCGCCACCCGGGGAGATCCTCCCGCCTTCCGCGCACCGGGCCCTCCACCGGCTCACGACCGTGCCGGGCTCGCGCGACCACGCGCCGTGCCACGGCGTCCGGTCGGCGTGGGGGAGTCCGCGCGTCGCGGCGTACGATTTCCTCCGGCTCCCCTACGGCCGGGGCTGGCGCATCGACCGGCGGGCGCTCGAGCACGATCTCCGCGCGCGTCTCGTCGAGTCGGGCGCCCGGCTCCTGTCCGCGCCACGCCTCCGGGTGTTGGACCGGCCGTCGAAGGGGGGCGCGGGACGCGATCGGCGGTGCGGGGTCGGGACCGCGGCAGACGCGGAGTGGCGGGTCGAGCTCCTCGATCACGCCCGAGCCCCGGCTCCCGTCGATGCGCGGTGGGTCGTCGATGCCTCCGGGCGGGCGCGCGTCGTGGCGCGGGCGGCCGGGGCGCGGGCGCACGCGCTCGACCGGCTCGTGGCGGCGACGTGGGTCGTGGCGCCCCCGGGAGGAGCCGCGGACGCGGGCGATCCGCTGGTCGAGAGCGTTCCCGACGGGTGGTGGGTGTCGTCGCTCACGCCCGCCGGCCGGCTGGCCGTGGCCCGCTTCACGGACGCGGATCTCCCGTCGTTCCGCTCCGGGCGTCGAGGCGATCTCGATGACGCGCCCCGCACGGCCGCGCGCGTGCGAGCGCGCCGGCTCGAGAAGCCCGCGCGGATCTGGAGCGCGCGTAGCGAGCGGCTCGACGACATCGCGGGCCCGGGCTGGTGCGCCGCCGGAGACGCGGCGGCCGCGCACGACCCGCTGTGCGGGAACGGAATCACCTACGGACTCGAGACCGGGTGGCGCGCCGCCCGGGCCGTGCACGCCGCGCTCGACGGAGACGCCGCCGCGCTCGAGCGATACGCGGCATCGGTCCGTGCCTCCTTCGACCGCTACCTCGAGGGACGGGATCGATGGTACGCGGCCGAGCGGCGGTGGCCCGGGGCCGCGTTCTGGCGGAGGCGCCACGAAGGGCGGGCGGGAGCCCGGGCCGGTCAGCTCCCGGCCGCCGCTTCCGGGTGCGCGAGCCGCTCGAACGCGGGATCTCCGCGGAGGCGGTCCCAGGCGGGATCCAGCCTCAGCAGCGCCGGCGTGAGAGACCGGTAGTACTGAATCCCCAGCAGGCGCTCGATCGTGTCCACCGCCGGATCGACGCGTCCGAGACGCGCGTCGATCCGGGCCCGATACTCGAGGTGTCCCGGTCCCCACAGCGCGTCCACGTCGCTCGGGAGGAGCTCGACCAGACGCTCGCCCACCGCGAGCGCCTCCTTCTCGCGCCCGAGCGCCGCGAGCGCGAGCCCGAGGGCCTTGAGCACCCGCGAGTCCGTGCTCGCGGCTCCCCCCTCCGCCTCGAGCTCGCGGAGCGTGGCCTCGTATTCGGCCCGCGCCGCCTCCGCATCGCCCGTGAGGTCGAGCACCATCCCGCGCAGGAGCGCGCGCGGGTATACCCGGTACTGCGGCGAGTCCTCGAACGGCTCCATGATCCGGTCCTCGGGGGACCTTGCGAGCGCTGCGAGAGCCCGGTCGTACTCGCGCGCGTACAGATGGAGCCAGAACCAGGCCGCCGCCATCGGGCCGGGCGTGACCAGCCCCTCGGCCTCGCGCAGGGTCGTGCGGGCCGCCTCGAGGTCGCCCTCGCCCGCGATCTGCATCTCTGCCTTGTGCTGGACCGCCGAGGAGTTCGTGGTCAGCGCGATCGCCGTCTCGAGGTAACCGAGGGCGTCGTCGAAACGCCGCATCGTGCGGAAGGTCTGCGCGATGTTGCGCGCGTAGAGCGCGTTCCGGGGATCGAGCTCGAACCCGGCGATCTGATCCCGCACGGCCTCCTCGAACCGCCCCTGGCGGCGCTTCGCGAATCCGATCGAGGCGACGAGCTCCGAGTCGTTCGGGAGATCCTCTCGCGCATTCTCGTAGTGGAAGAGCGCCTGGGTATAGTCGCGCGAGCCCCAGTAGTAGTAGTTGCCGAGCACGTGCCGCGTCTCGGGCAGAGACGGGTCGAGCGCCATCGCACGGTCGAGGGCGCTCCTGGCGAGCGCGAGCCGCTCGTCGCTCCGGTCGAACCCGAACCAGTAGTAACGCAGGTGGGTCCACGCGAGATGCGTATAGGCGAGGGCGAACTCCGGATCGACGACGGTGGCGGAGTCGTACATGGCCATCGCGAGCATCCAGCGGCGGTCGGTGACCTCCTCCTCGTACGCGGAGCGCATGTACGCGTGACCCCGGAGGAGGTAGTCCATCGCTTCGGCGATGCGGGTCGGTTGCCGCTCGATGGATTCCGACTCGCGCGGCGAGACCCGCGCGTTCAGCACGCGCGCCGTGGCGAGGGCGACGTCGGCCTCGATCTCGTTGAGCTCGGCCGCCGGTCGCCGGTAGCGGTCGCCCCACACGCGACGGCCCGTCGACGTGTCCAGCAGATCGACCGCCATCTCCACCTCTTCCGCAGAGCGCGACACGCGGCCGCGCAGCACGAACCGCACGTTCAGCTCACGGGCGATCTCCTCGACGCTCAGGTCCACGCCGGCGAACGGCGCCACCGAGGCGCGCGAGATGACCCGGATGTCACCGAGCTTGCCGATCCGGGCCACGACCTCGTCGTGGAGACCTTCGGCGAAGTACGCGTCGGCTCCGCCCGCATCGGGGTCCTCGAAGGGGAGGATCGCGAGCGTCCGGTCGGCCTCGGTAGTCTCCACGGGGTGGGCGTCGGCGCTCGTGCGGAGCAGCCACCATCCGGTGGCCGCGACGAGGACGAAGCTGAACGCAAGGAGCGCCAGCGGGGCGGCGAGGCTCTCCCGCTCGCCGGAGCCCGCCTCGGGGTCGAACCGCGCCGCGCGGCGGATCCCGTCGGGCGTGAGGTCGAACAGCCAGGAGAAGAGCACGGCCACCGGGAATCCGGCGATGGCCGCGAACACGAGCGCCGTCAGCGTCCACTCGGGGAGATTCAGGGCGGGGACGACGGCATCGGCCACCTGAACGAGACCGAAGACGCCCGCGGCGTACCATGCCGACACACGAAACACCTTGCGCCGCCTGAGCTCTGTCAGGAACGCGTGTACCCGAGACATGGCGCACCTTCGGAGAGGGAGTCTCGCGGACGAAGGTGGGGTCGAGCGCTCCGGGCGGCAAGCGCGGCCGGGCCCCGTTTCGAGACGCGCCCGGAGGGGCTAGCGTCGGCGGTATGAGAGAAATCCGTCCCCGCCTCCGGCGCCGCTGCGCGTGACGGATTTCACCACCCGCGCCATCCGCATCGAGCGGCTCGGACCGCCCGAGACTCTCGTCGAGCGCGACGTCCCGCTGCCCCGGCCCGGAGCCGGCGAGATCCACCTGCGGGTCGAGGCGGCCGGGGTGAACTTCGCCGATCTGATGATGCGGGTCGGGCTCTATGGCACGGTGCCGCCGCGGCCGTTCTCGCCGGGCTTCGAGGTGGCCGGCACCGTCGTCGAGACGGGACCCGGCGTCGAGGGGTGGGCGGCGGGGGACGCCGCGGTCGCGCTGCTCGAGATCGGCGGGTATGCACGCGACGTGGTGCTCCCCGCGAGCCAGGTGTTCCGGCGGCCGGCCTCGCTGTCGGCGGCCGAGTGCGCCGCGGTCCCGGTCGTGTTCCTCACCGCGTGGGTGTGTCTGTTCGAGGCCGCCCGCGCGCGAGCGGGCGAGCGCACGCTGGTGCTCGGCGCCGGCGGCGGCGTGGGAACGGCCGCGATCCAGCTCGCCGTCACCGGGGGGTTGCGCGTGGTCGGGACCGCGGGGACGCCCGAGAAGCGGGCGTTCGTGACCGACGAGCTCGGCGCCGAGGCCTGCTTCGACTCGCGGGGCGACTGGGAGCCCGACGTGCGCCGCCACTTCGGACCCCGGGGGCTCGACATCGCGCTCGACCCCGTCGGCGGTCCGGCGACCGCGGCGTGCCGGCGGCTGCTCGCTCCGCTCGGACGGCTCGTGTTCTACGGGATGAGCCAGGCCCTCCCCGGGAAGCGTCGCAACTGGCTGAAGGCGGCGCTCGCGTGGTTCCGGACGCCGCGGTTCCACCCGGCGCAGCTCGCCGAGCCCAACCAGGGCATCTTCGGCGTCCACCTGCTCCACCTCGGGGACAAGGGCCGGTCCGTGCTCGGGCCCGCGCTCGAGTCGGTCTTCGCGCGCATTGTCGAGGGCGAGCTCCGGCCCGTCCTCGACCGTACCTTCCCGCTGGACGCGAAGGGAGCCGCCGCCGCCCACGCGTACCTGCACTCGAGGCAGAACCTGGGGAAGGTCGTCCTGGTCGCGGGCGGCTCGGAGGGCTGACGGCGAGGACGGAGCTCCCGCCCAACCGATCCGCGCTCGCCCTCGGTCCGCATGCACCGCGGGGCGCTCGTCCCCCGCGGGCGCCGCTGCGTATCACTCACCCGGCGGCCGGACCGGCCGGGACGGCTACAACAGGCCCACGTCGGCCAGGTGCGCGACGCTCTGCTCCACGGACCACGCGTGCGACTGCCCCGTGTCCACGTGTCGGGTCGCGCGGGCCGTGGCCGGGGACGCCGCCTCCCAGCGCGCG
>Ga0299914_10000428_pt1 | contig 25238 bp, 21 predicted proteins | sample RVTome_10_FD_201361 | JGI IMG/M metagenome (GOLD analysis project Ga0299914, IMG submission 201361) | Soil microbial communities from uranium-contaminated site in the Upper Colorado River Basin, Wyoming, United States - RVT153D57 (version 2) ... | reverse complement strand
CGACTCGTCATAGCCGGAGATCGATCGCAGCGTGAACGGCCCGATCTCACGCGATGCATTGAGCGAGACGAAGAGATTGTCGGAATGGTTGCGCGAATCCGCGTCGAAATTGAGGATCCGGATGTCGTCGGGCGCCGGATCGGCATAGCCGAAGATGTTGGTTCCGCCGGGGGCCGTGCCGAGCGGCTTGGGATTGAGATAGTCGCTGCGGTCGCGGCCGCCCCCGACCGAGAGTCGGACGTCGGTCGCTCCGTCCGGGCGCCAGCGGAAGATCGCCCGCGCGGCCGCCTCGTCGACGTCGATCGCGTCGCTCCCGTCGAAGATGTTGAGCCGCTCGCCGTCGCGCCGGCGGACGATGCCGGCGATCCGGACGCCAAGCGTGTCGGATAGCGGAAGGCTGGCGGCGACCTCGGCCTCGAACAGGTCGAACCGTCCGTAGCCGATCCGTGCATGGCCTTCGAGCTCGCTCCCCGGGAGTCGCGAGAAGAACTGGATCGCGCCGCCGGTCGTGTTCTTCCCGAACAAGGTGCCCTGCGGCCCGCGCAGCACCTCGATGCGCTCGAGGTCGAACAGCGAGAAGATCTGGCTGCCGGTCGATGCCACCACGACATCGTCGCGGTAGACGGAGATCGGCCCGACCGACGACGAGTTGAAATCGTTATTGCCGACTCCGCGGATGAAGATGTTGGGCACGCCGCCGAACGTCTTGATCTCCAGGTTCGGCACCTGGTCGCCGATCGAGAGGCTGTTGGTGAAGCCGGCTTCCCGGATCATCTCCGCATCGAAGGCGGTGACCGAGATCGGGACGTCCTGCAGGTTTTGAGCGCGCCGCTGGGCGGTGACGACGATGTCGTTGACGCCGACTTGCTGAGGTGCCGCCTCGGCGTCGGCGGCTTCGTCCTGGGCCAAAGCGGGTCCGGCGAGCGCAAGCGATGCCGCGCCGCAAAGGGCGCCGGCAACCAGACGAGTCCGTGGAGTGCGTTTCGCAGCCATCTCATCCCCCTCATGTCCTGCAGCCGCCCTGCGTGGGGCGGCCGTCGAGGCTGGAGGATTAGCGGTCTCGCGGCCCTTCCGGCATGCGTCGAAAAGTCGCAAAACTTGTGCGGGCGTGAACCGGCCTGGCGCGGCTGCCGCTTCCTCGGGCGCGGCCGGCGGGGTTCCGACTTGGCCGGGAGCGAACCGATTCTTGTGGCAAAGCGACGGCGGTGCGCCGCGTCGTTGCAAATGACCGCATCCAGGCTCATCCTCCAAAGCGGAGAGGAATGGGCATGGTCACAAGCGAAGAGCGGTGGAGCTCCGCATCGATGCCCCCGCGGCGTCAGCTGGCCGGATTCCAGGAGGTGCTGGACCGCACGCACTTTCACTGGGGCCTCAAGCGGGACGGCACCGGGGGGTATCAGGCCAAGGTGCGGCGCCGCGCGTTCGACGACTTCATGTTCACGCAGATCGTCGCCGATCCGGTGGCCGGCTTCCGCACCGCCGACGACGTGAAGCGAGGCATCGACGATTATTTCTGCCTGCTCTATTTCGAGGAGGGCCATTGCCTGCTCCGTCAGGGCCGCAACGAGAGCATCGTCACGCGCAACAGCATCGCCATCTGGGACAGCTCGCGCCCGGCGATGTTCGACTGCGATACGACGCTGCGCCAGCTTTCGATCCTGATCCCCCGCGATACCGCAAAGCTGATGGTGCCGGGCATCGAGGATATGTGCGGCTTGAGCGTCGATGGAGGCCGGGGTCTCGGCGCCATCCTGCTCTCCCACCTGCGGCAGGTCCACCAGATGATCGACACGATCGAGGCCACCGATCGCCCGGCCGTCCTTAGGGCCTCGGTCGAGCTCATCGCCGCGGCCTTCCGTCCGGACGGGCGGCACGAGCCGTCCACCTCGTTCCGGCGCGCGCTGCTCGGGCGCGTCCAGGACTATATCCTCGACAATCTCGGCGATCCCTCTTTGTCGCCCGCTTCGGTCGCGGCCGCCTTCCGCTTCAGCCCGCGCTACCTCCACCGGCTGTTCGAGGATTCCGAGGTGACGGTCGGAGGCTGGATCAGGAAGCGAAGGCTGATGGCGGCCAGGTCCGACCTCGCCAGTCCGCACCGGGCCTCGCTCAGTGTCACCGAGATTGCGATGCGGCACGGCTTCGCCGATGCCTCGCATTTCAGCCATGCGTTCCGCGAGGAATATGGCGCGGCGCCACGCGACTTCCGGCGCGCCGCCCTGGAAACGCTGCCGGCCTGATAGGGGCTGCGGCTCATGCGTTCGCTGCCGCCCAAGCCGCCTGACCCTCTCGCACAAGCCGTTCCGTCACGCCGCGCCTAGCATCCCCGAAAAGAGGGAGAGGGGAATGGGGCAAAGGCTCGCCGGAAAGGTCGCGCTCGTCACGGGCGCCGCTCAGGGTATCGGTGCCGGTATCGCCACGGCCTTTGCCGCGGAGGGCGCGACCCTGTTCGTGGCCGATGTCCAGGCCGATCCCGTCGCGGCGCTGGCGGAGGCGCTGGGAGCCACGCCTTTGGTGCAGGACGTCGCCGCGGAAGCCGACTGGGCGTATGCCGCCGCCGCGATCGGGACGGTGCATGGCCGCGTCGACATACTCGTTCACAATGCCGGCATCGAGCTGGTCAAGCCGCTGGCCGAGACGACGCTCGAGGAATGGCGCCGGGTGTCGGCCGTCAACCTCGATTCCATCTTCATCGGCTGCAAGGCGATGCTGCCGCTGTTGATCGCCGACGGCCGGGCGGGAGCGACCGCTTCGGTCGTGAACATCTCCTCGATCGCCGGCCTCGTCGGCTATCCCGATCAGGCTGCCTACAACACTTCAAAGGCCGGCGTTCGCCACATCACCAAGAGCCTTGCGATCGAATGGGCGGCACACGGGCACCCGATCCGCGTCAATTCGATCCATCCAGGCTGCATCCGCACGCCGATGCTCGAGCTCGCCGTCGAAGGATGGGTGCGCGAGGGCTCGATTCCGGCGGACGACCCCTGGGCCGCGATCGCTGCGCTGTGCCCGCTGAACAGCGTCGGCCGTCCCGAGGATATCGCCATGGGCGCCGTCTATCTGGCTTCCGACGAATCCCGCTTCGTGACCGGGAGCGAGCTGGTGATCGATGGAGGATGGGTAGCGCGATGAGTGACGCCAGCAATGCCAGCGTGCGGCTGTGGATGTACGCGACGATGGTGAAGAGCCGACATTTCGAGGCGCTGATCAAGCCCGCCTATTTCGAGGGCAAGGCCCCCGTCTTCAACATGGCCAAGGGGCCGATTCCGGGCGAGATGCACCTCTCGGACGGGCAGGAGCCCTGCGCCGTCGGCGTGTGCGCCCATCTGCGGCCCGACGACAGCGTCACCGCCACGCATCGGCCGCATCATGTCGCGATCGCCAAGGGGGTCGGGCTCGAAGCCATGGCAGCGGAGATTTTCGGCAAGTCCACCGGCCTTTCCGGCGGCCGCGGCGGGCACATGCACCTGTTCGACGTGAGCGTGAACTTCGCCTGTTCGGGGATCGTCGGCCAGGGCCTGGGCCCGGCAGTGGGGGCAGCCCTCGCCGCGCAGCTGCGCGGCACCGACGCCGTGGCCGTTGCCTTCCTCGGCGAAGGCGCCGCCAACCAGGGCGCTTTCCACGAGGCGCTCAACCTTGCCGCGGTGTGGAAGGCGCCGGTGATCTTCGTGATCGAGGACAATAGCTACGGCATCTCGGTGGCCAAGAAGGACTGCACCGCCATCGCGCGCAATTCCGATCGGGCGGCCGGCTACGGCATGCCGGGCCTGTTCGTCGGCGGCAACGATCCCGACGCGGTCCACGCCGCCGCGGGCGAGGCGATCGCGCGGGCCCGCGCGCGCGGCGGGCCGTCGCTGATCGAGATCGAGACCTACCGGCTGGAGGGCCATTTCATGGGTGATGCCGAGGGCTACCGGCCTGCCGGCGAGATCGATCGGCTGAAGGCGCTCGACCCGATACCCCGCTATCGTGATCGGCTGGTCGGTATCGGCTTCGACCCTGCCGATCTCGACCGAGCCGAAGCCGATGCCAAAGCGGAAGTGGAGGCAGCCTTCGTGGCCGCCCGCGCGGCGGATTACCCCGAACCGAAGGAGGCTTTCGACCATGTCTTCGCCTGACGCGCGGTCCGCGGCGCGGCGCCTCACCATCGCCAAGGCGATGAGCGAGGCCATCGCGCAGGAGATGGCGCGCGATCCATCGGTGCTCGTCCTCGGGGAGGATATCGGCAAGCTCGGCGGCGTGTTCGGCACGACGACCGGGCTGCTCGATCGTTTCGGCCCGGATCGGGTACGCGACACGCCAATCTCCGAGACGGCCTTCATCGGAGCGGCGGTGGGGCTGGCGGCGCAGGGCCTGCGGCCGGTGGTGGAGCTGATGTTCGTCGACTTCTTCGGCGTCTGCATGGACGCGATCTACAACCTCGCCGCCAAGCAGGCCTATTTCTCGGGCGGCCAGGTCAGCTGCCCGATGGTGCTGATGACCTCGGTCGGAGGTGGCTACGGCGACGCCGGCCAGCATTCCCAATGCCTCTACGCCACCTTCGGCCATCTTCCCGGACTCAAGGTGGTGATCCCGTCGACCGCCCGCGATGCGAAGGGGCTGATGCTGTCGGCGATCCGCGACCCCAACCCGGTCGTCTTCATGTTCCACAAGGCGTTGCAGGGAATGGGCTGGCTCGGCACGGTTCCGGGGTCGATCACCGACGTGCCGGAAGGGGACTTCGCGATCCCGCTCGGGACCGCCGCCATCGTGCGCGAAGGGACCGACGTGACGATGGTGGGACTCGGCCATGTGCTGCACCAGGCGCTCGACGCGGCAAGCGCGCTTGATCGCGACGGCATCTCGGCCGAGGTGATAGATCTTCGCAGCATTGCGCCGCTCGACCGCGGCACCGTGCGCGCCTCGGTCGCCAAGACCGGCCGGCTTGTCGTCGCCGACGACGATTATCTGAGCTACGGCCTCGGCGCGGAGATCATCGCCAGCGTCTGTGAGGATCCTTCGATCCGCATGCGCGCGGCGCCGGTTCGGATCGCCTTTCCCGACATTCCCGTCCCCTTCACCCCTGTGATGGAGCATTTCGTGCTGCCCAATGCCGACAAGATCGCCGCCGCCGTGCGGCCGATGATGGCGGCCCGCCGATGACCGACATCTGCGTGCCCGCGAACCTGTGGGACGACGGCCGCGACGCGGCGATGTCGGTCTGGCTCTACGGCGAAGGGGACCAGGTCGAGGCTGGCTCGGTGATCGCCGAAATCATGGTCGAGAAGACGAGCTATGAGCTGCTCGCTCCGGCGGCCGGAAGGCTCGGGATCCTGGTGCCCGCCGACGAGATCGTCGCCAAGGGACAGGTGGTGGGCCGGATCGATTGACCGAGGCGCTGGTCAAGGTCCTGGCGGATGCGCTGGCCGCGCTTGCGCCCGCGCACGAATGCGACCTGCGCGTTCTCGATCGGGCGGTCGGGCGTGAAGACAAGCTTCTGGACGCGCTGATCGGTGACGCGCTTCCCTCCGGCTATTTGAGGATCTGGCGGCAGGCGCCGTGCATCACGGTCCCGCACCGCTTCGGGTCCCATCCGGAATTCCGGCGGGCGGCCGCTTTGTCGGCTGATGAGGGGCGGCCGCTGGCGCTGCGTTCCAGCGGCGGCACGGCGGTCGCGTTGCACGCGGGCGTGCTCAATGTCAGCCTGTTCGGGCTCGAACGGAAAGGCGCCGCTCCGCTCGACCCGAGCTATCGGGCCCTGATCGGGTTGATGTCGGCTGCGCTCGCAACATTGAGCATCGCCGTGGATGCGGGCCCGGTGGATGGCGCCTGCTGTGATGGGCGCTTCAACCTGCGCTGGCGCGGCCGCAAGCTGGCGGGCACCGCCGCCGCGGTCCGCTCGCGTCGGGGAGGCGTCGGCTGGCTCGCCCATGCCAGCCTGGTGGTCGACGCCGATATGGACGCGGATATCGAGGCGGTGGCGCGGGTGGAGTCGCTGCTCGGCATCGTCGGAGCCTATCGCGGCGAGGCACACGCCACGGTCGCGCAGGCCCTGGAAGCCCAGGGGAATGCCGGAACGGATCCCGCGATGCGGCGGGAATCGGTTCCGGCCTGAAGCGGCGCTCAAACCTCGGCCGAGTCGATGCCGTCGATCCAGCTCCGGATTGCGTGAAGGTCCGCGTCGAGCGCAACCAGGCTGGCGCGTTTTCCGGGTGCGATCCCGCCGAGGACATCGTCCAGCCGCAGGAAGGCGGCGGGGTTACGGCTCGCCATGTGCAGCGCAGTCTCGACCTCGGCGCCCAGCATCGCGATCGCATTGCGCACCGCCTTGCCCATGTCGAGGTCCGATCCGGCCAGGGTGCCGTCGGCGGTGACGCAGGCATCGCCCTCGACCCGGATCGGCTGGCCCTGCAGCATGAAGCTCTTGTCCTTCATGCCGACGCTCGGCATCGCGTCGGTCACCAGCATGAGGCGTTCGGGCGGCTTGCAGCGCAAGGCGAGCCGCATCGTGACCGGATGGACGTGGCGGCCGTCGACGATGAGGCCGCACCAGCTGCGCGCGTCCTCGAGCGCGGCGCCGACCGCGCCCGGCTCCCGGCTGGTCAGCGGCGACATGGCATTGAACAAATGGGTGAAGCCGCTCAGCCCGGCGTCGAGCGCGGCGCGGATGTCGGCATAGCTGCCGTTGGTGTGGCCGGCCGAGACGATCACCCCGGCCTCGGCGAGGCGGCGGATCATCGCCGGGCTGGTGCGCTCGGGAGCCAGCGTCACCACGGTGCGCCCGCGGCGCAGCCCGGTCAGCGTCTCGAATCCGATATCGTCCAGGTCGCGCAGCTTCGACGGATCGTGGATGCCCTTGCGCCGGCTGTTGAGATAGGGGCCTTCGATATGAATGCCGAGCACGCCGGGGACGCCGGCCTCGATCGCGGCATCGACGGCGCGGACCGCCTCGCGCATCACTGAAAGGTCGTCGCTGATCAGGGTCGGCAGGAATCCGGTCGTGCCGAAGGCGCGGTGCGCCCGTCCGATCGTCGCGATGGTCTCGACCGTCGGGGCATCGTTGAACAGGACCCCGCCGCCGCCGTTGACCTGGACGTCGACGAAGCCGGGGACGAGCCGGGCGCCGGCAAGGTCGATCCGGTGCGTTCCTGGCGGAAGATTGCCGGCATCGGTCACGGCGGCGATCCGGCCGCTCTCGATGATCACCGCCGGCCCCATCGCGAAGCCGCGATCGAGCAGCACATTGCCGTTGACGAGCGCCGTCGCCATCACAACGTCTCCGTGACCTTGGCGAGGTGCGGCGGGCGATCGGGGTCGAACCCCCTCAGGATGGAGAGGCGCACCGCGGCGCGGTAGAAGCTCTGGATCTGGAGCATCGGCTCGATCGCGGGGTGGTTGCGAAGGCTGGGCAGGGGGGCGGCGCCGTTCGCTTCGCCCCCGGCGACGAGCACGTCCGCGCCGCGCATGCGCGCCGCTTCGACCGCCTCGTCGATACTGGCCTCGGTCTGGTCCGACTGGCGAAAGACGAGCAGCGGCAGGTCGGGTCCGACCAGCGCCATCGGTCCGTGCCGAAGCTCGGCCGCGCTGAACGCCTCGGCATGGAGCCCGCATGTCTCCTTCAGCTTGAGCGCGGCCTCCTGCGCGACGCCGAGGCCGAGGCCCCGACCGACCACATAGAGACCTCGCGCCGGGCGAAGCCGGTCGACCAGAGCCGACCAGTCGCACGCCCAGGCCCGGCCAAGCAGAGCCGGGAGCTCGGCTAGCGCCCTGTCGAGCGCCTCGTCTTCCGACCAGGCCGCGACCAAAGCGGCGAGCGCGGCGAGCGACGCGATGAAGCTCTTCGTCGCAGGGACGCTGCGCTCCAGACCGGCATGAAGCGGCAGCGCGAAATCGGCGATCGCGGCCAGCGGAGAATCGGGCGCGTTGACCAGGGCGATCGTGATCGCACCGCCCGCTTTCGCCGCTTCCAGGCTGGCGACCAGATCGGGGCTCCGGCCCGATTGGGAGATGGCAAGCCAGAGCGTGTTTTCGGCATAAGGCTGCGCCTGGTAGACCGAGGCGACCGACGGCGCCGCCGAAGCGGTCGGAATGCCGGTCCGGGTCTCGATCAGATATTTCGCGAAAGTCGCGGCATGGTCGGAGCTTCCTCGCGCGCAGGTCACCACCAGGCGCGGCGCCGCGGCGCGCAGCCGGGCGGCGATCGCCGCCAGCGTCGCGCGGTTCGCCGATCGCTGGGTTGCCACCGCCGCGGCCGCCTCGCCGGCCTCGGCGAACATCAGGGTGCCGGAAGGGTCGATCATCCGATCGCGTTCAGCTCGGCGACGAAGTCATAGGCGTCGCCGCGATACCATGACTGGGTCATCTCCACCGCGCGCCCGTCCTCGAGGAAGCCGCGGCGCTCGATCAGCAGGCCGGGAGCGCCCGGCTCGACACCCATCAGCTGCGCCTTCTGCGCGTCGAACAGCACGGCGCGCAGGCGCTGGAGGGCGCGCACCGGTCGGTTGCCGGCCGCATTGAGCGCCTCGTAGAGCGAGCCGCGGACGACCGTCGCGCTTGGCAGCGCGAATCCGGGAATGGTCGAATATTCGAGCGCCATCGCGAAATCGTCGGCGAAGCGGATGCGGTGGAAGCGGTAGACCGGTGTGCCGGGGCTGAGCCCGAGCATCAGCGATTCGTCGGGCGTGACCGTCCCTTCGGCGCGGGCAAGCCATTCGCTGCGCGAGGTCCGGCCCCGCGCCGCCATGTCCTCGGAGAAGGAGGTCAGCTTGGAGAAGCTCTTCTCCACCCGGCCGGAGACGAACGTGCCCGCGCCCTGCCGCCGGGTCAGCAGGCCGCCGCCGACCAGCCCGTCCAGCGCCTTGCGTAGGGTGATTCGCGACACCCCCAGATCCTCGGAAAGGTCGCGCTCGGGCGGCAGCGCCTGGTCGGGCTTGAGCGCGCCCGACTCGATCGCATGGCGAAGCCTCTCCTCAAGCCGCCGGTAGAGCGGCCCGCGTCCCAAATCGGGCTCGAATCCGATGAGTTCGGCAAGGCTCATGAGTGGCTGGTCCCTCCGGTCATGACTCTACATAATACCAATCAGCTACCATTCGCTAGAGGCTTCCGCAAAAAAATTTGCGCTCGCCTGCGCATAAATGCCTTGACGTAACGATAAGTCTGAGGGAATGGTATGCATATTGGTCTGCACTTGGTATTTCATTGGTAACACGCCAGCAGCGGGGAACCCCGAATGAGGGGCCAGCAGGCAAAGGGGAGAAAGTCAATGATCCGTCGTCGGCTTCTGATAGGGTCCGCCAGCCTCTTCGCGATCGCCGCGGCGGCACCGGCTTATGGCCAGGAAACGCCGGCGGGCACGTCCGAGCCGGGCGAAGGCGACTCGATCATCGTCACCGGCATTCGCGGTTCGGTCCGCGCGTCGATCGACGCCAAGCGCGAATCCGACGTGGTCGCCGACTTCCTCTCCGCCGAGGATATCGGCCAGTTCCCCGACCGCAATGTCGCCGAGGCGCTGCAGCGCGTCCCGGGCATCGTCATCAACCGCGAGTTCGGCGAGGGCGAGCGCGTCTCGCTGCGCGGCACCGCCCCGAACCTCACGCGGACGCTGGTCAACGGCCACGCCATCGCGACCGCCGACTGGTTCGTCCTCGAGCAGCTCGCGGCGACCCGCAGCTTCAACTATCTCACGCTGCCGTCCGAGATCGTCGCCAGGCTCGACGTCTACAAGAGCCCGCAGGCCGACGTGGAGGAAGGCGGCGTCGGCGGCACGATCAACGTCCATACCCGCGACCCGCTCGATCTCGATCCGTTCGAGATCTCGGCCTCGGCCGAGATGGTCTATTCCGAGCTTCGCGATTCCCTCGACCCGCAGGCCTCGGGGCTGATCAGCTGGCACAACGAGGCGGGGACGTTCGGGATCCTCGTCGCCGGCGTCTACCAGCGTCGCGATATCCGACGCGACGGCGTCGAGGTGCTCGGCTATTTCAACCCGGTCGGCGATCCGGCCGGCGACGCCCTGATCCCGTCGCTGATCGGCTCGGCCCTGTTCGTCCAGGAGCGCGAGCGCTACGGCGGCAATATCGGCATCCAGTTCCGCCCGTCGGACGCGCTGGAGATCAACCTCACCGGCCTCTACTCCCGTTTCGGCGCCGACAATTACAACCAGAACTATCTCGCCTGGGGCATCCAGGCGCTCGGCGGCGGCGGCACGCTCACCGACCCGGTCGTCCAGAACGGCACGGTCGTCTCGGGCCGCATCGATTCGACCCCGGGCGGTCGCGCGGTGGTGTTCGACGCGATCGACCGCAACGCTTTCGCGGAAACCTGGTCCGGCGACCTGGACCTCACCTGGCGGCCGAGCGATCGCGGCACCCTTCACCTCAAGGCCGGCTATACCGAGGCGCATGGCGACACCGTCTCCCAGCCCTTCTACGAAGGCGGCGCGCCCGGCGGCTTCATCTTCGATCTGACCGGCCGCGCCCCGCAGGTGAACTTCATTGGCGTCGACCCGACCGACCCCGACGACCTGGTGTTCGACTTCGGCTCGCTGCACCAGATCACCAACACCGACCGCGAGACCTATTTCTACGCCGATTACGAGCACGAGGTGGAGCTCGGTCCGATCAACGCGATCAAGATAGGTGCGAAATATACCGATCACGACCGCATCACCCGCTTCGATGCGACCACCTTCGGCGGCTTCTTCCTGCCCTTGCTCGCCACCGGCTGCGGCGGCCCGTGCACCTCCGGCAATTTCTTCGGCGGCGATCTTACCCCCGACGACTTCCTCGACAATATCGCCGTGCCCGGCACGCTGACCAGCTACTGGCAGGTCGACCGCGACCTGCTCCAGAGCATCTACAACAACCTGCCCGCGGATGTGCGCGCCCGCGTCATCAATCCGCCGGAAAACTACTCGATCGCCGAACGGGCTCTTGGCGGCTATGTCATGGCCCGCTTCGGCGGCGACAATTGGCGCGGCAATGCCGGCGTGCGGGTCGTCGTCACCGATCAGACGTCGCGCGGCAACCAGATCGGCGTGCCGCCGGGGCCGGGCACGATCGACGACAATCCGTTCGGCGTGTTCCGGCCGATCGTGGTGGAGCGGTCCTACACCGATATATTGCCGAGCATGAACCTGGCGTTCGATCTCGATCCGACGCTGATCCTTCGCCTCGGCGCGGCGCGGGTGATGGCGCGTCCCGATTATACCGACATCGTGCCGCGGGTGAATCTCAACCCCGGGGCGCTGACCGCCGCCGGCGGCGATCCGTCGGTCGATCCGTTCCGCGCCAACCAGTTCGACGCTTCGCTCGAATGGTATCCCGATCGCGAGACGATCCTGGCCGCGGCGCTCTATTACAAGGACATCAGGTCCTACATCACCGACACGATCACCCAGGAGGTGTTTCCGGTCCAGACCAACACGCCGAACCTGTCGCGCTGCACGCCGACCGGAACCGCCGGGCTGTTCGACTGCATCTTCGACGTCAATCGCCGCGCCAACGGCCCGGGCGGGCGCAATCTCGGCTTCGAGCTGCAGGCGTCCCGGCCGATCTGGAACGGCTTCGGCGCGCTCGCCAACTACACCTTCTCCGACGCCAAGGCCGACAATGGCGATCCCATCCCGGGCAACAGCCGCCATTCGCTCAACCTGACCGGCTATTACGAGAATGACTGGCTGTCGGCGCGCCTGTCCTACAATTACCGCTCGAGCTTCTTCATCACCATCGATCGGGCGGCCCCGCTCAATCAGGCCTCGACCGAGTCGCTCGACGCCTCGCTCAACGTGCGGATCACCGACAACATCACGCTGACCGCCGACGCCATCAACCTGACCAACGAGAAGATCGTCCAATTCTCCGGCACGCCGGACCGGCCCCGCGCCATCTACGACAATGGCCGCCAATTCTACTTCGGCGTCCGTTTCCGCTATTGATCCCGGCGGGGAGGCCGGACTCATTGCGGGCTTTCCGTTTCGTGTGAGGATGCCGCTTTTGTCCCGAACGCTGCCGTGGATCCTGCTCCTCTGCCTGCTGTTCGCCGGCGCGAGCACAGGCGCGGCCGCGGCCGAGCCGCCCAGGCTGCTGCCGGCGCCGCGCGCCATCGAAACTCGCCCCGGCCTGTTCACCGTGACGCGCGACACGCCGGTCGTTGCGGAGGGCGCGGAGGCGCGCCGCGCTGCCGCCCGATTCATCGACCTGGTCGGCCGCACGACGGGCATCGCGCTTGAACCGACCGGGCAGCCCTCGCACGGCGCGATCCGCTTCACGACAGTCCCGGGAATGGCGCCCGAATCCTACCGGATCGAGACCGGCAGCGGCGGCGCCACCGTCTCCGCGACCGATCATGCCGGCCTGTTCTACGGCGGCGTCAGCTTGTGGCAGATGCTTACCGATCGGCCCGCGGCGGATGGGTCTCTGTCCGCGCCCGCCGCGATCGTCGACGACGCGCCGCGATTTCCCTGGCGAGGGCTGATGCTGGACAGCGCCCGCCATTTCCAGTCGCCCAATTTCATCAAGCGGATGATCGACTGGATGTCGGTCAACAAGCTCAACCGCTTCCACTGGCATCTGACCGACGATCAGGGCTGGCGGATCGAGATCCGGCGCTTTCCCCGGCTGACCGAGGTCGGCGCCTGGCGGATCCCGGCCTCGGCGCCCGGCGCGCCGGCGCTGCCCGGCACCGGCGGCTATTACAGCCAGGAGGAGATAAGGGAGATCGTCGCTTATGCGCGCGAGCGGGCGGTCGAGATCGTTCCGGAGATAGAGATGCCGGGCCACGCGCTCGCACCGATCCGAGCCTATCCGCAGCTCGGCACCGGCGTCGAGCCGCCGCCGGGGATCGAATCGGACTGGGGCGTCTTCCCCTTCCTGTTCAATGTCGAGGAAGAGACGTTCGGCTTCCTCGAAGGCGTGCTCGACGAGGTGCTCGATCTCTTTCCGGGCACCTATATCCACGTCGGCGGCGACGAGGCCGTCAAGGATCAGTGGCGCGGCTCGCCCCGCGTCCAGGCGCGGATGCGCGCGCTCGGCATCGCCGACGAGGCCCAGCTGCAGAGCTGGTTCATCGGCCGCATCGGCCGCTTCCTCGAAGCCCGGGGCCGCCGCCTGATCGGCTGGGACGAGATCCTCCAGGGCGGTCTTCCGCCGGGCGCGACGGTGATGTCGTGGCAGGGCCTCGAGGGCGCCGAGCGCGCGGCGCAGGCCGGCCATGACGCCGTGCTCGCACCGGCGCCGATCCTCTATCTCGACAATCGCCAGGGCGCGACATCGGACGAGCCGCCGGGGCGCGGCCGCCTCGTCACCCTCGCCGACATCTATGCCTTCGATCCGGCGCCGGCTTCGCTGACGCCCGAACAGCAGGCGCACATATTGGGGCTGCAGGCCAATCTGTGGACCGAGCATGTCCGCACCGAATCGCGGGCCGCTTATATGGCCTTTCCCCGCGCCGCCGCGGTGGCGGAGCTCGGCTGGTCCCCGGCCGCGACCCGCGACTTTGCCGGCTTCGTCGATCGCCTCGTTCCCCAGCTGGGCCGGCTGAGCCGCCTCGGCCTCGAGGCGGCGCCGAGCGCCTTCCGGCCGCGCGACGAGGCAAGCTTCGATTCTGCCGCCGAGCGGGTGACCGTCCGCCTCGCGAACCAGGCTGGCACGGAAATACGCTACACAACCGACGGGTCCGAGCCGGCGGCGACGTCGAGCCTCTATGCGACGCCGATCGAGCTCGATCTGCCGGTCCGGCTGCGCGCGGCCGGCTTTCACCGCGGCGAGCTGCTGCCGGGCCCGCTCGATCGCCGCTACGACCGCGAAGGCGCGGGGCGGCGCGGCGACAACGACCTGAAGCTGTGCAGCGAGCATATCGCTCTGTCGCTCGAGGACGATGCGCCCGCTTCGGGACCGCGTGCCGTCTTCCTGGTCGACGTCATGAATCCCTGCTGGATCTTCGAGGCCGCGTCGCTGGACGGCGTCACCGCGATCGAGCTGGAGGTCGGCCAGCTGCCCTTCAATTTCCAGATCGGCCGCGACGTCGACAATATCCGCTTCCGACCGCCCGCGACGCCGGAGGGCGAGTTCGAGGTGCGGCTGGGCGGCTGCGAGGGCGAGCGGATCGCCGTGCTGCCGCTCGCGCCCGCCGCCGGCAATCCGGCGGTGACCCGCATGAGCGCCGCGCTTGCGCCCCGCCGGGGTGAAGCTGACCTCTGCATCACCTACACGGCCGCCGGTCCCGATCCCCTGTGGGCGGTCGATTCGGTCCGGCTGGTGCGCGGGCCGTGACCGCAATCCTTCTTTGCGCGCCGATGGCCGGCTGGGTGGCGCCGCTCGACGAGGTGCCGGACGCGGTGTTCGCGGAGCGGATGCTCGGCGACGGGCTCGCGATCGACCCGGTCGAGGGCCTGCTGCGCGCGCCCTGCAAGGCCGAGATCATCTCGATCCCGGCGAGCGGCCACGCCGTCACGCTCCGGCTGGCCAACGGCGCCGAGCTGCTCATCCATATCGGCCTCGAGACTGTAGGACTTGGCGGGGAAGGTTTCACCGCCTGCGTCTCCTCCGGGCAGCAGGTGAATCCGGGCGATCCGCTGATCGCTTTCGATCTCGACCGGGTCGGCCGCCGGGCGAAGAGCCTGATCAGCCCGATCGTCCTCACCGGCGAAGGGTTCGTGCTGGCGCCGCTCGCGCTGGGACGGTCCGTCGTTGCCGGCGAACCGATCGCGGAAGTGCGGGGCGAGGCCGGCGTTGCGCCGGAGGCCGAGGGCGCGCCCGAAGCCGCCGGCGTCGAGCTTGCGATAAAGGCGCCGCACGGCATCCATGCGCGGCCGGCGGCCCGGATCGCGTCGGCCGCGAAGGCCCATTCGGCGTCGGTCGAGCTGGTCGCCGCCGGCGGCCGGGCGAACGCGCGCAGTCCGGTCGCCATCATGGCGCTGGGTCTGCGCAGTGGCGACAGCCTGACGGTCGAGGCGCGCGGCGCCGATGCCGGTGCCGCCGTCGCCGCCGTCGTCGCTTTGATCGAGGCCGGTTTCGACGAGGCGCCGGAGACCGGGCCGGCGCCTCCCGTCGCCCCGCCGCCGCGCTCGGGGCCGCCCGGCGCGATCGGCGGCGTCTGCGCCGCACCCGGCCTCGCCATCGGACCGGCGGCGCCGATCATGCTTCGGGCGCCGGAGGTGCGCGAGCAGGGGCGCGACACGGCGGCAGAGCGGGAGGCGCTGGCGGTCGCGCGCGCGGCGGTTGCGGACCGCCTGGTGCGCTTTGGCGCGGACATGGACGGAATCGCCTTGGCGCATCGCAGTCTGCTCGACGATCCCGAGCTGATCGCCGCCGCCGACGCGGAGATCGAATCGGGCCGCAGCGCCGGCTTCGCCTGGCGCGCGGCGACCGCGGCGGCTGCGGCCCGGCTTCATGCCACGGGCGATTCCCGACTCGTCGGGCGGATCGACGATCTGCGCGACATCGAACGCCAGCTGCTCGTGCAACTGGCGGGGGAAAGCGAGGAAAGCGTTGTCGACCTGCCCGACGGCGCCATCCTGATTGCCGATACCCTGCTTCCGTCCCAGCTGATGGCGCTCGACCTCGGCCGGGTCGGCGGCATCGCGACCGCGCAAGGCGGCCCGACCTCGCATGCCGCGATCATTGCCGCCGCGGCGGGCGTGCCGATGCTCGTCGCGGCCGGCGACCGGCTACTGGCGATTCCTGCCGGTGCCGGGCTCATCCTCGACGCGGCCGGCGGCTGGGTCCTGGCGGATCCCGCGCCCGAAGCGCTTGCCGATGCGCGACAGCGCATCGAAAGCGAGCGGCGGACGAAGGCAGCGCACGCCGCGGTGGCGGGCGCGGATTGCCGCATGGCCGACGGGACCCGGATCGAGATTTTCGCCAACCTCGCTTCGGCGGACGAGGCGCGCCGCGCCGTCGCCGCCGGCGCGGAAGGCTGCGGCCTGCTGCGCACCGAATTCCTCTTCCACGACCGGACCGAGGCCCCCGACGAGGAGGAGCAGCGGGCGGCTTATGCGGCGGTGGCGCGGGCGCTCGACGGCCGGCCGCTCATTATCCGCACGCTGGATTCCGGCGGCGACAAGCCGCTCGCCTATCTCGCTTTGCCGATCGAGGAGAATCCGGCGCTCGGTCTGCGCGGCGTCCGTCTCGGGCTGATGCGTCCCGATCTTCTCGCCGTGCAGCTGCGTGCCATCCTGCGCGCCGGCGCGGAAGGTGATCTTCGGATCATGGTACCGATGATCGTCGACGTCGGGGAATATCGGGCGGTCCGGGCGGCGATGGACCGCGCGGCCGCGGAGACCGGAGCCGCGCCGCTGCCGCTCGGCGTGATGGTCGAGACGCCGGCCGCCGCCTTGCTTGCCGACAGCCTTGCCGCCGAGGCGGATTTCCTGTCGGTCGGCACCAACGACCTCAGCCAATATGCCCTCGCCGCGGATCGCGGCAATGCGGCGACCGCCGATCGCCTCGACGCGCTCCATCCCGCCGTGCTTCGTCTGATCGCCGCGGCGGGCGAGGGGGCGCGGCGCCGCGGCAAGTGGCTCGGCATATGCGGCGGCGTCGCCTCGGATCCTCTGGCCTCGGCGATCCTGATTGGGCTCGGAGCCGCCGAGCTTTCGGCGACTCCCGCCGCCATCCCGGCCCTCAAGGCCGCGGTGCGGCAACTGAGGATCGACGATTGCCGCGCCGTCGCCGCCCGGGCGCTCGCGGCGCAGAGCGCGCAGGAAGTGCGCACGCTCGCCGCCGAGGCGCTGGCGCCGGCCCTGCGGGGCGCCGCCTGATGCGCTTCGGCCTTGACCGGCTGCAGCCGCTCGGCCGCGCGCTGATGCTGCCGATCGCTGTGCTTCCCGTGGCCGGGCTGCTGCTGCGCCTCGGTCAGCCGGACCTGCTCGACATCCCCTTCGTCGCCGCAGCGGGCAGCGCCATCTTCGCCAATCTCGGGCTCCTGTTCGCGATCGGGGTCGCGGTCGGGATTGCACGCGAGAATCACGGCGCGGCCGGCCTGGCCGGCGTGGTCGGCTATCTGGTGACGATCGAGGGCGCCAAGGTCCTGCTCGCCGTGCCCCCCGAAGTCACCGCCCCCTTTGCCGACGAGGCCGCTCGCGGCCTCGCCGCCTCCGCCTGGGCCGCGCGCGAGCTCGCCAAGCTCAGCGTCCCGGCGGGAATCCTCGCCGGCCTCGTCGCCGGCTGGCTGTACAACCGCTACGCCGCGATCCGCCTGCCCGAATATCTAGCCTTCTTCGGCGGTCGCCGCTTCGTGCCGATCGCCGCCGGCTTTGCGGGGATCGGTGGCGCCCTGATCTTCGGCCTCGGCTTTCCCTGGCTCGAGCAGGGCGTCGACTCGGCCAGCCGCGGGATCGTCGAGGCGGGGCCGATCGGCCTGTTCGTCTACGGCGTGCTCAACCGGCTGCTCATCGTCACCGGCCTGCATCACATCCTCAACAACATCGCCTGGTTCATCGTCGGCGACTATGGCGGCGCCACCGGTGATCTCCAGCGCTTCTTCGCCGGCGATCCGGCGGCGGGCGGTTTCATGACCGGCTTCTTCCCGGTGATGATGTTCGGCCTTCCCGCCGCCTGCCTCGCCATGTACCGGTCGGCGCCGCCCGATCACCGCCGCGGCGTCGGCGGGATGCTGCTGTCGCTGGCGCTGACCTCCTTCCTGACCGGCGTCACCGAGCCGATCGAGTTCACCTTCATGTTCCTCGCGCCGATGCTCTACGTCGTGCACGCGGTGCTCACCGGCCTCTCGATGATGCTGATGGACGCGCTCGGAGTCCGGCTCGGCTTCAGCTTCTCGGCGGGCCTTTTCGATTATGTGATCAATTTCGGCTCGTCGACTCGGCCGTGGCTGCTGCTTCCGGTCGGCGCGCTCTATTTCGCGGTCTACTACTACACCTTCCGCTTCTGCATCGCCCGGTTCGATCTCGCCACGCCGGGCCGCGGCGCGGCCCGAGCGAAGGCCGCGCCGGCGATCGAGCCCGGAAAGCGCGCCGAAGCCCTCGTCGCGGCGCTTGGCGGCGCCGCCAATCTGCGCAGCGTCGATGCCTGCACGACGCGGCTCCGCCTCGAGCTCGCCGATCTCGCCCTGGCGGATGAGCCGCAGCTCCGGCAGCTCGGCGCGCGCGGCGTCGTCCGCCCCGGCGGGCAGGCGCTGCAGATCGTGCTGGGGCCGGAGGCCGACCGGGTTGCCGGCGAGGTTCGGGCCGTCGTCGCCGCAGCCGGTCCGTCACGCCCCTCCGCAGCGGATCTGCTGGAGGCGCTGGGCGGGGGCGGCAACGTCAGGGCGGTCGAGGCGCGCGAAAGCCGGTTGCTGGTCACCATCGACGACGAAGCCGCCCTCGACAGGGGACGCCTCGCCGCGCTGGCGCCGAGGGGCTTCGCGCTCGCCGCGCCCACCTCGCTGCACCTGCTTACCGGGCCGGGCGCGGACTCGTGGGCCGAACTCTTGCGCGCGCCCCCCGGACCGAATGGACTAGAGTCGGTCTTCGCCAGACATTGAAGCTCCTTGCTCCCCGGCGAAGGCCGGGGTCCAGCCTCATAGGCAGCCAGACTGCGTCCCGGCCTTCGCCGGGACGCAGACCCTAGTAGATCACGAAGAAGTTCGCGGTGAGCCTTCCGCGCCGCGGATCCTCATCGAGACGATCGGGCGCGATAATCTGTCCGGAGTGGAGCAGGCGGCTGCGGTAGACGATCAGCGCCTTCGGGTCGCGCATCAGCCCGTCGACCACCAGCACCGGCTCCTGCGCCTCGCCCGCCCGCTGGAGCGACAGGCGCGGGCTGGCGCTCAGCCGAAAACCGTCGAACGCCGCCGGGCTGTTCATCGTGCCCCGCCGTCCGCCGCGCCCTGCGCCTCGAGCGAGAAGATCCGCTCCGCCTCGAGCCATTTCACGCCCGGCGGCGCCCAGGGCACCGGCCGCTGGTAGCGGCTCATCAGCGCCTCCCACGCCGCCACCTCGGGATCGGCGGCGTCCGCCACCGCCTTGGCCGCGGGATCGAAGCTCTCGTCCGTCTCCATCACCATCACCAGGCGGTTGCCGCTGCGGTGGATCTCCATCCCTGTGATCCCCGCCTTGCGGATGCTGGCCACGATCGCCGCCGGGACCGCGCCCGGCCGGTGATGATCCTCATAGGCCGCGATCAGGTCGGGATCGTCGGCCAGGTCGAGGATCAGCACCCGTCTCATGCGGCCGACTCCGCGACGACGCGCTGGCTCTGCAAGCCGAGCCCCTCGACGCTCAACGCCATCCGGTCGCCCGCCTTCAGATAGAGCGGCGGCTTCTGGCCCATGCCGACGCCGGGCGGCGTTCCCGTCGAAATGACGTCGCCCGGCTGCAGGCTCATGAAGCGGCTGACATAGGAGACCAGGAAGGCCGGCTTGTAGACCATCGTCGCGGTTGATCCGTCCTGGAAGCGCCGGCCGTTCACCTCCAGCCACATCGCCAGCGCGCACGGATCGGCCACCTCATCCTTCGTCACCAGCCATGGCCCGACCGGGCCGAACGTGTCGCAGCCCTTGCCCTTGTCCCAGGTGCCGTGGCGCTCGAGCTGATATTCGCGCTCGGAAATGTCGTTGATGACGCAATAGCCGGCGACATGGTCGAGCGCCTCGGCTTCGGACACATATTTGGCCGGCGACCCGATGACGATGCCGAGCTCGACCTCCCAGTCGGTCCGGGTCGATCCGCGCGGCAACAGAACGTCGTCATTCGGGCCGACGATCGCGCTCGTCGCCTTGGTGAACAGGACCGGCTCGGGCGGGACGACGACGCCGCTCTCGGCGGCGTGGTCGGAATAGTTGAGGCCGATGCACAGGAACTTGCCGACCCGCCCGACGCAGGGTCCCAGCCGCGGCTCGCTTTCCACCACCGGCAGCTGCGACGGGTCCAGCCCGCGCAGCCTGTCCAGCCCGGCCGGCGACAGCGTCTCGCCCGCAATGTCCCCGACATGGCCGGAAAGGTCGCGCAGCCGCGCGTCGGCGTCGATCAGCCCGGGCCGTTCGCGGCCCCGTTCGCCGTAGCGGACGAGCTTCATGCCTTTTCCTCCTATCCGATCCAGCCGCCGTCGACGATGTGGATCGCGCCGGTCGTGAAGCCCGATTCGTCGCCGGCAAGGTAGAGCGCCAGCGCGGCGATCTCCTCGGGGCGGCCCAGCCGGCGCATGGGCTGGCGGGCGACGAAGGCCTCGCGCGCGCCTTCATAATCGCCGGTGTCGCGCAGCCGCTGCTGCAGCGACGGCGTGTCCACCGTTCCCGGGCAGATGGCGTTGCAGCGTATCCCGCTGCCGACGAAGTCGGCTGCCACCGACTTGGTGAGGCCGATCACTGCCGCCTTGGTCGTGCCATAAGCGAAGCGGTTGGGGATGCCCTTCACCGAGCTGGCGATCGACGACATGTTGACGATCGATCCGCCGCCCTGCGCGACCATCGCCGGCAGGAAGGCGCGGATCGTCCGGTACATCGCCGTGACGTTGAGCGCGTTCGAGGAGGTCCAGGCCTGCTCGTCGCAATCGAGGATGGTTCCCGAATGAACGAAGCCGGCGCAGTTGAAGAGGATGTCGACCGCGCCGATCCGCCCCGGCAGGGCGGCGATCGCCTCCGCATCCGTCAGGTCGGCGTGGTGACCCTCGCAGCCTTCCAACCCGGCGAGCGCCCCCTCGTCGACGTCGATCGCGTGCACGGTTGCGCCCTCCGCGGCGAACAGCTCGGCCGAGGCGCGGCCGATGCCCTGGCCTGCCGCGGTGACGATCGCGACCTTGCCGGCAAGCCGTCCGCTCATCGCGCCCCGCCGGCGCTCAGCGGCAGGCAGGACGGCCCGATCGGATCGAAGGCCTTGTAGGTGAGGATGAACTCCTGGTGGCCGAGATCCTCGGAGACGGTGCGCCGCCCCGCCGCCACCTCGAGGACCCGCTCGTAAATCTCGTCGCCGACCTCGGCGAGCGTCGCCGCCCCTTCCAGGATCCGGCCGGCATTGACGTCCATGTCGTCGGCCAGCCGCCGCGCCGTGTCGGGATTGGCGCATATCTTGATGACCGGCGCGATCGCCGATCCCACCACCGATCCGCGCCCGGTGGTGAACAGGGTCAGGTGGGCGCCGCAGGCGATCAGCTCGACGATCTCGGCATTGTCGGAAATGTTGGGAAAGCCGAAGCGCGGCTCGCCGTCGGGCACCACGTCGAGCAGATAGAGGCCTCCGGACGGCGGCCGGTCGCCCGGCTTGACGATGCCGCTGATCGGGGAGGATCCCGACTTGGAATAGGCGCCCATCGATTTCTCTTCCTGGGTGGTGAGCCCGCCTTCGGCATTGCCCGGGGCGAAGCTGCCGAAGCCCATCACAATATAGTAATTCTCGGCCTTCTCGACGCAGGCGACGATCTCGCGGCCCAGCTCCGGAGTCACCGCGCGGTCGGCCATCACGCCCTCGCAGCCGACCAGTTCGCCGGTCTCTTCGAAGAGGCAGGTGGCGCCGTCGGCGACGAGCCGGTCGAAGGCGCGGCCGACCGCCGGATTGGCAGTGATTCCGCTGGTTCCGTCGGAGCCGCCGCAGATTGTCGCGACGACCAGCTCCTCCATCGCCATCGGCACCCGGACTGCAGCGGAAGCGGCGGCGCGAACCCGCTCGACCGCGGCCAGGCCGGCCCCGATCGTCGCTCTCGTGCCGCCGACTTCCTGGATCACCAGCGTCTCGACCGGCCGGCCGCTCGCCTCCACCGTCTCGCGCAGCCCTTCCCGGTCGAAGCTCTCGCAGCCTAGCGAGACCAGCACGATGCCGCCGACATTGGGATGGGTGGCGATCGCCCGCATCACCTTGGCCGCATAAGCGTTGGGGTAGCAGCCGGGAAAACCGATCAGCTGCACGTCGGGATCGTCGATGGTGTCGACGATGCGCCGCGCGACATGGTGCGCGCATTCGACCAAATAGGCGACCAGGACGACGTTTCTGATGCCCTTGCGTCCATCGGCGCGGAGATAGCCTTCGAGCATCAGTGCCCTTCCTCGTGTATCGTCTGTCTCGTGTGTGTTGCGATATAGTCGCTCTTCATGTTGTGCACATGGATCCACCCGCCGCGCGCGACCGGCCGGGTCATCGATCCGATCGGCGCGCCATATTTCATCACCTTGTCGCCCACCGCCAGCGCGCGGCGTGCCACCTTATGGCCGACCGCCACCGCCTCCGGCGCTGCCAGCACCTCGCCGTCGATCGACATCGCCTCGCCGGCGCCGACCGCCGCGACGCAGACCAGGACATTGTCGTCCGGGTGGAGCAGGATCAGGCTGAGTACGCTCAAGCGCCGACCCGCGGATCGCGAACCAACCCTGCTTCGTCGAGCGTGTTCCACAGGCTTTCGGGAATCGGCATGTTCATGCGTTCGATCGTCTCCTCGAGCTGCGCCGCACCCACCGGTCCCGGGATGACGCTGGACACCGCCGGATGGCGAAGAGGGAATTGCAGCGCCGCCGCGGCGAGCGGGACCCCCTGGGCGGCGCACGCTTGCTCGAGCGAAGCGGCGCGCTCAAGCACCGGCTCGGGCGGCGCACGATAGTCGTAACGTAGATCGTTCTGCACGGCGACCGGCTGGGCGAGAATGCCGCTATTATAGGGACCGCCGATCACCACCCGGATTCCCCGAGTTTGGCAGATCGGCAGCAGCCGCTCGCCGGCGCTCTGGTCGAGCAATGTGTATCGGCCGGCGATCAGGATCAGGTCGATCTCTACCCGCTCGATCAGATATTCGCACACCTCGATCTCGTTGACGCCGATGCCGATCAGGTCGATCGCGCCGGCGTGCTTGAGCTCGCGCATCGCGGCATGGCCGCTCCCCAGGAAGTCGCCCATGTGGCGCTCTGCCTCGGCTCCATGGGTCAGCGTGCCGAGATCGTGGGCCAGCAAAATGTCGACCCGGTCGCGCCGCAGGCGCTTCAGGCTCTCCTCGTGCGAGCTGAGGATTGCATCGCGGCGATAGTCGAAGCGCGGCTCGAACGGGTCGGCCTCGACGAAACCGTGCCGCTCGCGCGCGCCGCTGTGAGACGGTTCCAGGATTCGGCCGACCTTGGTCGACACGATCGCCTCGCCGCGGGGATCGGCCTCGGCGAGCGTTGCCCCGAGACGGCGCTCGGCCAGTCCGAAGCCATAGTGCGGCGCCGTGTCGAAATATCTGATGCCGGCCTCGAACGCCGCCGCGACCGTGGCTCGGGCTTCCGCGTCACTCACCGGCGCGTAGAGATTGCCGATTCCGGCCGTCCCTACGCCCAGGCGCGGCAGCGACGGCGTCATGGGCGTGTCCCTCCGGCGGGGACCATCGCCTCCGCCTCGATGCGATAGAAACGCTCGGCGGTCCGCTCGAATATGTCGTCATGATGGACGGCGGGGAAGAGCCGCCGTGCGAGCGCGAGCCAGTCCCCATAGCCCGCCGCCGTCTCGAGCACCGGCCAGTCGCTGCCCCACATCAGCCGTTGCGGACCGAACAGAGCGAGCATCGCCTCGACATAGGGCCCGATCGCCTCGGGCGGGGCGCCGGCGCATTCGGCGAGCAGGCCGGAAAGCTTGCACCAGACGTTGGGCCGTTCCGCCAGCGGCGCAATCGCCTCATGCCAGCGGGCGAAACCACCCGACTCGGCGATGCGCGGCTTGGCGCCATGGTCGATGACGATGCCGAGATCGGGCAAGCGCCCTGCCAGCCGGTCGAGTGCGGCGAGGTGGCGTGGCCGGACAAGCGCGTCGAGGCGCAGATCATGTTCGGCCATGGTGGTGAAGGCTCGGCCGAGAGCGGGATCGTCATACCAGTCGGCGGCGCGATCCTGGACCATCGGGCGCAGGCCGGCGAGTTTGCGGTCCGAGGCAAGCGCGATGATATGCGCGGGCGCATCGGGCGCGGCGAAGTCGGTCCAGCCGATCACGGCCGCGACGATGTCGTTCGCCGCCGCCAGCTCGAGCAGCCAGTTAGTGTCGCGATCGTCCTCCTGGCTCTGCACCAGGACCGTCCGGCGCACGCCGAGCGGCAGCGCCTTGGCGCGAAAATCGTCGAGCCCATAGTCTCGGAAGATCGCGCCTTCCGCCGGCGTAGGCCAGTCGCAGCCGTTCGCGCCTATCCGCCAGACATGCTGATGGGCGTCGATCATGCCGGCTTCGCCTGCGCGGCCGGCTGGCGGTTCCACGCGAACAAAGCGACGACGACGAAGGCTGCGGCCGGAACGATCATTGCCACGCGGATCGTCCCCGAAAGGTCCGACAGCAGTCCCATGCCGGCGGTGAGCACCGCACCGCCGATGATCGCCATGACGATCAGCGACGAACCCAGCTTGGTGAGCGGCCCCAGCCCGCGCAGCGACGCGGCGAAGATGGTCGGGAACATGATCGACATGAAGAAGCTGGCGAGCGTCAGGGCGGCCACGCCGGCCATGCCCCCAGCCGCCGTCGCGAACAGGCAGAGGAGGGCGTTGACGGCGCCGAAAGCGGCGAGCAGCCGCAGCGGCGCGATCCGCCGCATCAGCGCGGTGCCGACGAAGCGCCCCGCCATGAACAGGACCAGGGCGACGATCAGCAGATTGGCCGCATTCCGCTCGGGCGTCCCGGGCATCTCCGCCTGGACGTAGCGGATCGTGAAGCTCCAGATTCCGACCTGCGCGCCGACATAGCAGAATTGGGCGAAGACCCCGGCCAGGTAGCCGGGCCGCCCCAGCAGCTCGCGGAACCGCTCGAGCCGGCCGAGCCCCTCGCCGGCCTCGCGTTGCGTCGCCACCGCGGGAAAGCGGGTCGCGGCGATCAGCAGCGCCCAGAACAGCACGCCGAGGCCGATGACGAGATAGGGGATCTGGACGGCAGCCGCCTCCTGCGCACGCCAGGCGTCGAGCGCGGCGGGGCTCATCGCCGCCATCTCCTCGGGCGTACGCTCGACCCCCGACAGGATGAAGCTGCGGCCGATCGCGACCCCGGCGATCGATCCCAACGGGTTGAACGCCTGGGCGAAGTTGAGGCGCCGCTCGGCATCCTCGGGCGGACCCAATGCGGCGACCATCGGATTGGCCGCGGTCTCCAGGAAGGCGAGGCCGGCCGCGATGACGAACAGAGCGGCGAGGAAGAACAAATAGCTGCGGGCGTCGGCGGCGGGGTAGAAGAGCAGGGCGCCGGCACCGTACAGGCACAAGCCGAAGATCACCGCGCCCTTGTAGCCGAACCGCTGCATGAACAAGGCGGCCGGGATCGCGACGAGGAAATAGCCGAGATAGAAGGCCGACTGGACCAGGCCCGACGCCAGATCGGAGAGCGTGAAGGCCTTGCGGAAATG
>Ga0299914_10000427_pt1 | contig 25242 bp, 21 predicted proteins | sample RVTome_10_FD_201361 | JGI IMG/M metagenome (GOLD analysis project Ga0299914, IMG submission 201361) | Soil microbial communities from uranium-contaminated site in the Upper Colorado River Basin, Wyoming, United States - RVT153D57 (version 2) ... | reverse complement strand
CGTCGAGTACCTCGCTCCAGATATACGAGTAGTAGCCGGCGCTATAGCCACCGGAAAAGATGTGGGCGAAGTAGGTGCTCCGGTACCGAGGCGGCACGGGCGCGAACGCGACCCCGGCGCGCTCGAGAGCGGCGGCTTCGAACGTCGCGACGTCGTCGGGAACGTCCTCGGGTGCCAGCCGGTGCCAGGCCTGGTCCAGAAGTGTCGCGGCGAGGTACTCGGTCGTGCGGAAGCCCTCTCCCCACTGCCGCGAGGCCAGCAGCCGATCGAGCAGGTCGCCTGGCATCGGTTCGCCGGTGCGGTAGTGCTTGGCGAAGTTCGCCAGCACCTGGGGCCAGACCTGCCACATCTCGTTGACCTGTGACGGATACTCCACGAAGTCTCGCGCCACGCTGGTGCCAGAGAACCGCGGGTACGTGACGTCGGAGAACAATCCGTGCAGGGCGTGCCCGAACTCGTGGAACGCGGTGCGGACCTCGTCGAAGGTGAGCAGCGCCGGCTCGCCGGCCGGCGGCTTCGGGATGTTGAGGTTGTTGATCACCACCGGCTTGGTGCCGAGCAGTCCGGACTGCTGGACGAAGCTGCTCATCCAGGCGCCGCCACGCTTGGACTCGCGGGTGAAGTAGTCGCCGATGAACAGCCCGAGCGCGGAGCCGTCCGCGTCGAAGACCTCGAACGCGCGGGCGTCCGGGTGATAGGTCGTCAGGTCCGGCCGTTCGGTGAAGGTGAGCCCGTATACCTTCTCGGCGGCGAAGAACACGCCGTCGTGCAGCACCCGTTCGAGCTCGAAGTACGGACGCAGGTCGGCCGCGTCGACGTCGAACTTCGCCTTGCTGACCCGCTCGGAGTAGTACGCCCAGTCCCACGGCTCGATGGTGAATCCGCCGCCTTCGCCGTCGACGACGGCCTGCAGCTGCGCGGCCTCGGCTCGGGCATTCGCCACCGCGGCCGGCACCAGCTTGCCGAGCATCGGGTCGAGCACCTCGGGGCTGGCCGCGGTCCGGTCGGCGAGTACGTATGTCGCGTGATTCGGGTAGCCCAGCAGCCGGGCGCGTTCGGCCCGCAGCGCGGCCATCTTCAGCACTATCGCCGAATTGTCGTACTCGTTGCCCCTGTTCCCGCGGCCGAGCGAAGCCTGCATGATCCGTTTGCGAACCGCCCGGCTGGTAAGGGACGCCAGCGCCGGGTGCCCGGTCGGCAGCACCAACTCGAGCACGTACTTGCCGTCCAGACCGCGCGAGCGGGCCGCCTCGGCGGCCGAGGCGACCGCGGCATCGGACAACCCGTCCAGTTCGGCAATGTCGTCCAGCACGATGGCGCAGTCGTTGGTGTCAGCGAGCAGGTTCTGCTCGAAGGCCGTCGACAGGGCCGAAAGCTCTTCGTTGATCGTGCGGAGCCGATCCTGATCCGGTGCCTCGAGTTCGGCACCGGCCCGCACGAAGTCGGTGTGATACCGCTCGAGCAGGCGGTAGGTTTCGGCGTCCAGCTCCAATGAATCGCGGCTGTCGTACAGCCGCTTCACACGGGAGAACAGGTCCGCGTTCAGATAGATGGCGTCCGAGTGCGCTGCAAGTCGCGGTGCCAGGTCGGCCTCGATGCGCTGCAGGTTCTTGTTGGTGTCGGCCGACGTCTGGTTGTGGAAGACGGCGGAAACCCGCTCGAGCAGCCGTCCGGATCGCTCCAGAGCCACGAGCGTGTTCTCGATGGTCGGCGGGTCGGTCGCGCTGGTTATCCCAGCGATTTCGTGCAGTTGCTCGGCCATGCCCCGCTCGAACGCCGGCCCGTAGTGCTCTTCGCGGATGTCCGCGAACGGCGGGAGCTGGTACGGCAGGTCACTGGGAGAGTAGAACGGGTTCTCGTCGAGCGCCATGCCGCCACCCTGCCACGGCGGTGTGTCCACTGGCACATCGGGCCGAGGTCGGGCACAATGATCCACGTTGGCCGGTTCTGATCAGGATTCCGAGGCCGCAGGGGAAGGCGTCCCTCGGACCCTGAGATGGAGGCACCGGTGACAACACGTGGCGTTCTGTACGTCCACGCCGCTACGTCGGCGCTGTGTCCGCACATTGAGTGGGCCGCGGCCGGCGCGCTCGGTGTGCGCGTAAGCCTGCACTGGATACCTCAACCCGCTGCGCCGGGCATGTACCGCGCTGAGCTGTCCTGGCAGGGCGAGCCCGGCACGGGCGCGAAGCTGGCGTCGGCCCTGCGGGGTTGGATGCACCTTCGGTTCGAGGTGACCGAAGAGCCGAGTGCCGGGCATGAGGGTGCGCGATACTCGTACACACCTGAGCTCGGCGTCTTTCACGCCACGACAGGCGTGCACGGCGACATCATGATCCCCGAGGACCGGCTCAAGGCCGCTTTGCTCAAGGCCTCGCTGGGCGAGGTCGACCTCCAGGACGAGCTGCGCCGCCTGCTGGGCGGGCCGTGGGACGACGAACTCGAGCCGTTCCGGTACGCCGGCGAGGGCGCTCCGGTGCGGTGGTTGCACCAGGTCGTGTGACACGCCATCTCGGATTCTGAGCACATGTGACACGACTCTTCCCATGTCGACGTGTCGAGAGTAAGGTCACGGATTAGTCAAGCTTCCCAAAGCGTGGCCGCTCCGGCACCGGTGACTCCCCGGCCCGGTGATCCGGGATACTCAGCGGCCTCACCACGGCGGCGCCCCGGCCGATTCTGCGGCTGGGGCGCCGGTTTTTTTTGTGGGGTTGATCCCGTCGGTGCTGCGTGCAACCGGGCACCTTGCTCGAGCGTCCTCAGTGGCAAGAACCCGGGACAACCGGGTCGCCCGGCGGGCCCACCGGCGCGACCGCCACTCTTCAGGAGGTCACGATGACCAGACGGCAACGGATGCGCAGGACCTTGGTGGCGGTCGCTGCAACGGCGGTGCTTCCGCTCGGTCTGCTGGTGGCGGCGCCACCGGCTCAGGCGGCCGGCACGACCTACCAAGGGAAGGTGACCGCCTCAGTGCTGACCGTTCGAAGCGCACCGACGTCGGCAGCGGCCAAGGTGGGATCACTCGCGCGTGGCACGGCGGTGAAGATCCAGTGCAAGGTGTTCGGGCCGCGGGTCGACGGCAACGACCTGTGGTACAAGCTCTCGAGCGGCCGGTGGGTTACGGCTCGCTACGTCTCCAACGTCGGCTCGGCTCCGCGGTTCTGCGGCGACGGCAAGGAGTACTACGGCAAGGTCATCTCGTCCGGTTCGCTGGCCGTCCGCAGCGGGCCGCACACCGCGAACGTCAAGGTCGCCTCGGCGCCACGGGGAAGCCGGCTCTACATCGTGTGCAAGGTCGACAGCCAGTCGATCGACGGCAATCGGCGCTGGTACCAACTCGTCGGCGATGGCGGCGGGCAGTGGGTGTCGGCCCGGTACGTGTCGAACATCGGCTACGCCCCGCCGTACTGCTAGCCGCTAGCGCCGGTTGATCAACCTGAGGGCTAGAGCGGGATGTTGCCGTGCCAGCCACGGCGGGCCGGCGCTTCGGCGATCGCGCGGGCGAGTGCGGATCGGGTAACCATCGGCTCGACCACCTCGTCCACGACGCCGATCTCCATCGCGCGGTCCAGACCGCCGGCGATGCGCTCATGCTCCCCTGCGAGCTCTTGCTCGACCTGGGGACGTAGCTCGGGGTCGACCTCTGCGAGCCGGCGGCGGTGCAGGATCCGCACTGCGGCGACCGCGCCCATGACCGCGACCTCGGCGGTCGGCCAGGCGAACACCTTGGTGGCGTTCAAGGCACGGGAGTTCATCGCGATGTACGCCCCGCCATAGGCCTTGCGGGTCACCAGGGTCACGCGCGGGACGCAGGCCTCTGCGAAGGCGTGCAACAACTTGGCGCCTCGGCGCACCACGCCGTCCCACTCCTGCCCGACCCCGGGGAGGTAACCGGGCACGTCGACGAGCACGACGAGCGGCACCCCGAACGCGTCGCACATGCGCACGAAACGGGCGGCCTTCTCGGCCGAGGCCGAGTCAAGGCACCCGCCGAGGCGCAGCGGGTTGTTCGCGATGACTCCGACCGTCCGCCCGCCCAGGCGGCCGAGCGTCGTGGTGATGTTCGGCGCCCACCGGGCGTGCAGCTCCAGCGGTGTGCCGTGGTCTAGCAGGTCCCAGACCAGCGGATGGATGTCGTACGCCCGCTTGGCGGATTCGGGCAGGTGACTGCTCAGGTCGCGGTCGGTCACCGACTCGACGTCCAGCTCGCCCTGTGAGCCCAGGAGGGCGGCGAGCCGCCGGGCCTCGGTGAGCGCCTCCCGCTCGGTGCTCGTGACGACGTGCACGACGCCGGACCGACGGCCATGGGGCTCGGGGCCGCCGAGACGCAACATGTCGACGTCCTCGCCGGTGACCGAGCGCACCACGTCCGGTCCGGTCACGAACACCCGGCCCTCCGGGCCCATCACCACAACGTCGGTGAGCGCCGGACCGTACGCCGCGCCGCCGGCAGCCGGCCCGAGCACGACCGAGATCTGGGGAATGCGCCCCGACGCCCGGGTCATCACCTCGAATATCCGTCCCACGGCATGCAGCGACAGCACGCCTTCGGGCAGCCGGGCCCCCCCGGAGTGCCACAGTCCGATGATCGGCACGCCGTCGGCGAGTGCCCGCTCGTACGCGGCAACCACGACCGTGCACCCGTCGTTGCCCATCGCACCGCCCATCACGGTGGCGTCCGAGCAGAACGCGACGACAGGGGCGCCGTCGATGGTTCCCTTCGCGGCCAGCATGCCGCGCAGATCGTCCGGGCTGAGCAGTTCCACCGAGCCGGCGTCGAGAAGGGCGGCCAGGCGATGGTTGGGGTTGCGCGGGTCTTCCTCGCGCGGCACCTTGACCGGTTTTCCTGAAGCTCCGGCCGGCTGGGTGGTCACTGCGGTCATGTCACACGCTCCGGAATGCCAGGGCGACGTTGTGCCCGCCGAACCCGAACGAGTTGTTCAGAGCGGCCAGCGGCCCGTCACCGAGTGGACGTGGCTCCTCGCGGACGATGTCGAGAGCGATCTCGTCGTCGAAGTCGTCGACATTGATCGTCGGCGGGGCGGTGCGGTTGTGCAGCGCCAGGATGACCGCGATGGATTCGACCGCCCCGGCTCCTCCCAGCAGGTGTCCGACCATCGACTTGGTGGACGTGACGGCGATGCCCGGCGCGGCGTCGCCGAAGGCGGTACGGATCGCGATCGCCTCGGCGATGTCGCCGACCGGCGTCGACGTGGCGTGTGCGTTGATGTGCCTGATATCCGTCGGGTCGAGACCGCCGTCGCGCAGCGCATGCCGCATCGCCGCGACGGCTCCCACACCTTTCGGCTCGGGTTGGGCGATGTGGTGTGAGTCCGCCGACATGCCGGCCCCGGCCACCTCCGCGTAGATGCGGGCGCCGCGTGAAGTCGCGCTTTCGATCGTTTCCAGGACGACCATCCCGGCGCCTTCACCGAGCACGAAGCCGTCACGGCCCTTGTCGTACGGCCGGCTCGCCCGCTCGGGCTCGTCGTTCCGCTTCGACAACGCCATCATGTTGGCGAACGCGGCCAACGGCAGCGGGTGGATGGCCGCCTCCGTCCCGCCGGCCACCACGACGTCCGCACGCCCGGACCGGATCATCTCCAGGCCGTAGGCGAGCGCTTCGGCTCCGGAGGCGCAGGCACTGACCGGCGTGTGCACGCCTGCCCTCGCGCCGAGGTCCAGCCCCACCTGGGCGGCGGGGCTGTTGGCCATCAGCATCGGGACGGCGAGCGGCGAGACGCGACGTGGGCCGGATTCGCGAAGGATGTCGTAGTTGGACAGCAGCGTGGTAAGCCCACCGATGCCGGTGGCGCACACGACGCCGAGCCGGTCGCCGTCCACCTGGGCGTCGGCCAGCCCTGCATCGGCCCACGCTTCGCGGCCCGCGATGACGGCGAACTGCGCGGACCGGTCGAGCCGGCGCGCCTCGACCCGGGGGAGGACTTCGGACGGCTCGACCGCGATGCGCCCGGCGATTCGCACCGGCAACTCGGCGGCCCAGTCCTCGGTGAGGGCGCTTATACCCGACCGCCCGGCGAGGAACGATTCCCAGGTCGACGCGACGTCGCCGCCGACGGGCGTCGTCGCGCCGAGCCCGGTGACAACGACTCTGGCCTGGGTTCTAGCCATACGCCTCAGGCCTTGGCCCGCTCGATGAAGGCGACCGCGTCGCCGACGGTGGCGAGGTTCTTGACCTCGTCGTCGGGGATCTTGACGTCGAACTTCTCTTCGGCCGCCACGACGACCTCGACCATGGACAGCGAATCGATGTCGAGATCGTCGGTGAACGACTTGTCGAGCTGGACGTCGGCCGCGGGAACGCCGGCGATCTCGTTGACGATATCGGCGAGACCGGCGCGGATCTCCTCGGTGGTGGCCATGTGTTCTCCTTGCTTTCTCTGGCGTTGATTCGGGTTGTGGTGCACCCCGCCGGCGGGGCCGGGGGACGAATCAGGGGATCCGGACGACCTGGGCACCGTAGACCAGGCCGGCGCCGAATCCGATGAGAAGGGCCAGTTGGCCGCTGCGAGCTTCGCCCGTTTCGAGAAGGCGTTCGAGCGCGAGCGGGATCGAGGCGGCCGACGTGTTGCCCTGCTCGACTATGTCACGTGCGATGACGACCCGGTCCGGCAGCTTGAGCGAGCGCGCCATGGCGGTCGTGATGCGGTCATTGGCCTGGTGGGGCACGAACACGTCGAGATCGTCGGCGGTGACTCCAGCGGCCTCGAGCGCCTGCCGCGCCACCTTGGCCATCTCGTACGAGGCCCACCTGAACACCGCGTTGCCCTGCATCACGAGGGCCGGCAACTCCGGCCCGCCTTCGCCGAACATGGCCTCGCGCCACTCCTGCTTCTGCTTGATCAGGTCGAGGTGCGCGCCGTCGGAGCCCCAGACGACGGGGCCGATGGCCGGCTCGCCCGACGGCCCGACCACTGCGGCACCGGCGCCGTCGGCGAACAGGAACGCGGTCGACCGGTCGTTGTGGTCGGTCAGGTCCGAAAGCCGCTCGACGCCGATCACCAGCACGTAGTCGGCCGTCCCGCCGCGGACCATGTCCGATGCCAGGCCGAGCCCGTAGCAGAAACCTGCACAGGCGGCGGAGATGTCGAACGCCGCCGCGCGGTTGGTGCCGAGCTTGTACGCGATCTCCGCTGCCGCGGACGGCGTCTGGTACAGGTGGGTGACCGTCGAGACGACGACGCATCCGACCTGGTCCGGTGTGAGCCCGGCGTGGGCCAGGGCCTTGCCGGCGGCCTCGAGGCTCATCGCGACGACGGTCTCCTCGTCGTTGGCCCATCGGCGGCTCGCGATGCCTGAGCGGGTCCGGATCCACTCGTCCGACGAATCGAGGTTGTGGATGATCTCGTCATTCGGTACGGACCGGGCCGGACGGTAGCCGCCGATCCCGACGATCCTGGACTCGCGCGGCGCCTGGCTGCGGGTGATCTGTGCGCGGGGTGGGTTCATACTGGGACCTCCGGATGCAGGCGGACAAGCGGCTGCCCGGGTGCTACCGGATCGCCGTCCTCGACAAGCCATTCCACGACCGTGCCGCCGTGGGGTGCGGTCACCTCGACCGACTCGCGCAGCGAGCTGACCGTGCCGATCCGCTCGCCCGGCTGCAACGTGTCACCGTTCGCCGCCCCGGCGCGGGCGAAGGTGCCCTTCATCGGCGACACGACCATTCGCCAGGTAGGGCTCGCGTCGATGGGGCTGGGCTGGCCGTGGCGGTCGGCGAACTCGCGGGCGTCGTCAAGCTGGTCGGGAGTCTTGAGGGCGAAAGTCTCGATACCGGGGAGAGCGCGTTTGGCCAGCCCCGCGAGCGTACCGGCCGGAGGCACCTCCAGCAGTCCGGTGACGCCGAGATCGCGCATGGTCTCCTGGCACAGATCCCACCGGACCGGATTCGACACCTGCTCGACGATCCGGCGGAGTACCTCGCGGCCGTCGTGGACGACCTGGCCGTCGCGATTGGACAGCAGCCGGGTGCGCGGATCGTGCGTGCTGATCGACCGGGCGTGGCGGCGCAGGATGTCGACGGCGGGTGCCATGTGCTCGGTGTGGAACGCACCGGCCACGGCCAGCGGACGCAGCCGAGCATGTTCGGGTGGGTTCGCTGCCAGTGCGTCGAGCTGCGCCACGGTTCCGGCCGCGACGAGCTGCCCGGCTCCGTTGATGTTGGCCGGGGTGAGCCTGTGCGACTCGATGACCCTGATCACCTCGTCCGGGTCGCCGCCGAGCACTGCTGTCATGCCGGTGGGCGTCGCCTTGGCCGCCTCGGCCATGGCCCTGCCGCGTTCGCGCACGAGGACCATCGCCTGCTCTGCGGTGATGACCCGGACGCCGGCCGCAGCGGTGATCTCACCGACGCTGTGCCCGGCGGCGGCACCGATCTTGCCGAATGCGTCGGCGGGGTGCGGGAACAGCGCGAGCGCGCTGAGCAGTCCGGCGGCTACCAGGAGCGGCTGGGCGACCTGCGTGTCGCGGATCGTCTCGGCATCGGCCTTCGTGCCGTAGTAGGCCAGGTCGAGCCCCGCCACGGCGGACAGCCAGTCGATCCGGTCGGCGAAGACAGGGTCGTCTAGCCAGGGGGCGAGGAAACCAGGGGTCTGCGCGCCCTGGCCCGGAGCGACGATGACGAGCACATGTCCAGCGTCCCCGCTACCGGCCCGTACGACCGTCGACTTCGCAGACAACGTAGATCGGTGAACTTTGGAGGGTTCACACAATTGCGCCCGGTTGTCGTTTGATCACGTTCGGCAGGCGGCCCGACTTACCTACAGGTCTGCGGGCATGTAGTTACGTCGGGCCGCCTGCCGAACGTGATCGAACCACAAAGGGACATTCAGGACGGAGGGAAGAGCCGCCCGAGGGTGAGCGCGAGCCGGAGGGTGTAGGCGTCGCGGGCATCGGTCGGGTTGAGCCCGCACAGGTCCACCACCCGGCGCAGCCGGTACCGCACGGTGTTGGGGTGGACGAACAGCAGGCGCGCGGCCGCCTCGACCGAGCTGCCGCTCTCGAGGTACGCCGCCAGCGTTTCTACCACCACCGGACCGGACTCGACGATCGGCTGGTAGATCTCGCCGACGAGTGCGCGCCGCGCGTGGCCGTCGCCGGCGAGCGCCCGCTCCGGAAGCAACGCATCGGCCGTAACGGGGCGTGGCGCGTCCGGCCAGCCCTCGGCGGCCCGCAGGCCCGATATCGCGGTGCGCGCGGACTCGGCCGCCCTGACCAGGTCGGCCGCCGGCGGGCCGACTACGACCGGCCCGTCGCCGAAATGGCCGGCCACCGCGGAGGCGGCTTTGACGGCGTCGTCGACACCCCCGAGCACCGCCACCATCCGGTCACCCTGCGCACCGGTCAGCACGTCGTAACCGGCCTGCCGGGCCGCCCGCCGGATCGCGTCTACCACGGCTTCCGGGTCTTCCGCGTGCACCGGCGTGCGTCCGACCGTGACGGCGACACTGCCCTGCTCGGTCCAGCCCAGCGCCGCCGCACGGGAGCGAACGTCCTCGTCGGCCTCGCCACGCAGGACGGAGTCGACGATCAAGGCTTCCAGCCGCGCGTCCCACGCACCTCGCGCCTCGGCCGCCCGGGCGTACACGTCCGCGGTCGCGAAGGCGATCTCGCGGGAGTAGCGCAGCACGCCCTCGCGGATCTCCGCTGCGTCGTCCGGCCCCACCATGTCGGGGACCATCTCCTCGACGACTTCGATCGCGACCCGCACCAGTTCCACGGTCTGCTGGAGGGTGACGGCACGGGTGAGCTCGCGCGGAGCGGTGCCGAAGACGTCGGCTGTGACCTTCGGCCCGTCTTCGCCCGGGTTGGCGTACCAGTCGACGAAGGCCGCGATCCCGGCCTGGATCACCAGCCCCACCCAAGACCGTTCATCCGCCGGCATCGCCCGGTACCAGGGAAAGCGGTCCTCCATTCGGGCGATCGTGGCCGTCGCCAGTGGCCCGGTCGCACGCTCGAGGTGGCGGACGACGCGGGCTCGGGCGTCGGCGGTTCGGCCGGGTCTGGAGGGTGGCATCGCGCTGGACTCGCGGGTCGGGGAGGGTGCTCGGACACCCAGGTAGTTGTGCCAAGGCTACAACCCGATCAACCGTTGGAGTCTGCGGGTCTCAGCGACTAGCCTGACCGACATGTCAGGCACGACGCCGGCTGGTGCGTCTGCGCCGCGCATGACGCTTGACCGCCTCGCCGAACAGCTGAACCCGCGCATGCTCGGCTACGAGCTGACCTGTGTGGGGCTCGTGGCGCTGTCGATGTTCGTCCTGTGGGACGGGCCGGGCAGTCCCTGGGGCACCGTGATCGTCCTCGCGGTGAGTTTCGTCGTCATCGGCCGGGTGTGGATCATGCCCGGCCGCGAGCTGCCGCGGGTTCCCAGCGAGTCGGCGACGGACCCCAACCGCGCCGCGGAAGACATGACCGCGCTGGCCGACAAGACGATGAAGAACCTGATGGTGCCTACCATCGTCGGACTCGCGGCCACGCTCGTGTCGTGGGGCTGGAATCCGGTGTTCGCCGGCGCGCTCGTTTCGATCGCCGGGTTCACCTTCTTCGGCCCGTCGCGGACGAAGCTGGCGAGCTGGCAGATCCGGATGGAGGAGAAGGGCGGCAAGACCGGCCTCTGACGGCTCCGTCCAGCTCAGGTTTCCCCGCCGGCTTCCACCGCGGTCGTCGCGTTGATGTCGTCGAGCCGGTATTCCGAGTGGGCCTTGCGGACGACGTCCCACGGAATCTCACCGCGGCGGGCCAGCAGTGTCAGCACGCCGATGACGATCGACTGGGCGTCGACCTTGAAGTGCCGGCGCAGCGCGGCGCGGGTGTCGGACAACCCGAACCCGTCCGTGCCGAGCGACATCCAACCGTTCTGGCCGGCGGGTATGTACGGCGCGATCTGGTCCTGCACGGCGCGCATGAAGTCGCTGACCGCCACGACCGGGCCGGGCACCTGGCTCAGCCGCTGCGTCACGTACGGCACCCGCTGCTCCTCGTCCGGATGCATCAGGTTCCACTCGTCGGCGGTCATCGCCTCACGGCGCAGTTCGTTCCACGACGTGACCGACCAGACGTCCGCGGCGATCTCCCACTCCTCGGCCAGGCGCTGCTGAGCCTCGAGAGCCCAGTTGACGCCGACTCCGGACGCCAGGATCTGCGCGTGCGGGACGTCGTCGCCCGGTGCGGTCTCCATCGGCTTGTACAGGTACATGCCCTTGAGCACACCTTCGACGTCCAGATCCTCCGGCTCGGGCGGCTGAACGTACGGCTCGTTGTAGACCGTCAGGTAGTAGAAGACCTGCTCTGAATTCTCGCCGTACATCCGCCGCAGCCCGTCGCGGACGATGTGGCCGATCTCGAAACCGAACGCAGGGTCGTAATGGACGACGGCGGGGTTGGTGGAGGCCAGCAGCACCGAATGGCCGTCCTCGTGCTGGAGTCCCTCGCCGTTCAGCGTCGTTCGTCCGGCCGTGGCGCCGAGCGCGAAGCCGCGTGCCATCTGGTCGGCCGCCGCCCAGAATCCGTCGCCGGTCCGCTGGAACCCGAACATCGAGTAGAAGATGTAGACCGGGATCATCACGATGCCGTGGGTGGCGCCGGACGAACCGACCGCGGTCCAGGACGCGACGGATCCGGCCTCGCTGATGCCCTCGTGGAGGATGTGGCCGTCGGTGGCCTCCTTGTAGGACAGGAAGAGCTCACGGTCGACCGGGGTGTACTGCTGCCCGTGCGGAGAGTAGATCTTCAGCGTCGGGAACAGCGAGTCCATCCCGAAGGTGCGCGCCTCGTCCGGGATGATCGGCACTATCCGCGGGCCTATCTCCTTGTCCTTGATGAGGTCCTTGAGCAGCCGGACGAACGCCATCGTGGTGGCGACGGGCTGCTTGCCCGAGCCTCGCTTGACCACCTCGTAGGCCTTGTCCCCGGGCAGCACCAGCGCCTTGGACTCGGTGCGCCGCGACGGTACGAACCCGCCGAGCTTCTGCCGGCGTTCGGACACGTACTTGAACTCGTCCGAGTCGGTGCTGGGGTGGAAGTACGGCGGCAGCTTCGCGTCCAGCTCGTCGTCGGGAATGTCGAGGTGGAGCGTGTCGCGAAAACCCTTGAGGTCGTCGAGCGTGAGCTTTTTCATCTGATGGGTGGCGTTGCGCGACTCGAAGTGCGAGCCGAGCGTCCAGCCCTTGATCGTCTTGGCCAGGATGATGGTCGGCTGGCCGGTGTGCTCGGTCGCGGCCTTGTACGCCGCGTACAGCTTGCGGTAGTCGTGGCCGCCGCGTCGCAAACCCCAGATCTGGTCGTCGGTCATGCCTTCGACCATCTTCGCCGTGCGCGGGTCGCGGCCGAAGAAGTGCTCGCGGACGTATGCGCCGGATTCGGCCTTGTAGGTCTGGTAGTCGCCGTCAGGAGTCTCGTTCATCAGGTTGACCAGGGCGCCGTCGGTATCGGCGGCCAGCAGCGGATCCCACTCGCGGCCCCAGATGACCTTGATGACGTTCCAGCCGGCGCCGCGGAACAGCGCCTCCATCTCCTGGATGATCTTCCCGTTGCCGCGTACCGGCCCGTCGAGTCGCTGCAAGTTGCAGTTGACCACGAAGGTGAGGTTGTCGAGCTCCTCGCGAGAGGCCAGAGTGATCGCGCCGATGGTCTCCGGCTCGTCCATCTCACCGTCGCCGAGGAACGCCCAGACGTGCTGCTGGCTGGTGTCCTTCAGGCCGCGGTTGTGCAGGTACCGGTTGAACCGCGCCTGGTAGATCGCGGCGAGCGGGCTCAGGCCCATCGACACGGTGGGAAACTCCCAGAACTCGGGCATCAGCCGCGGGTGCGGGTACGACGGCAGTCCTCCGCCCGGCCCGGCGTGGGACAGCTCCTGGCGGAATCCGTCGAGCTGCTGCTCGGACAGCCGACCCTCGAGGTAGGCGCGGGCGTAGATACCCGGTGAGGCGTGACCCTGGAAGTAGATCTGGTCGCCGCCGCCAGGGTGCTGCCTGCCTCGGAAGAAGTGGTTGAAGCCGACCTCGTACAGGCTGGCAGACGACGCGTACGTCGAGATGTGCCCGCCGACACCGATTCCGGGACGTTGAGCCCGGTGCACCATGATCGCGGCATTCCACCGGACGATCCGGCGGATCCGGCGCTCGAGTTCCTCGTCGCCGGGGAACCAGGGTTCGGCCTCCGGCGGGATCGTGTTGATGTAGTCGGTGCTCCGCAGGCTCGGCACGCCCACCTGATTCTGGCGGGCTCGCTGCAAGAGGGCCAGCATCAGGTAGCGGGCGCGATGTCGCCCACTGCGCTCGACGACTGCGTCGAGTGACTCGAGCCACTCCTGGGTCTCTTCGGCGTCGATATCAGGTAGCTGGCTTGGTAGGCCGTTGCTGATAATCGGCGAGCGGTCTGCTGCCACGACGATCCTCACTCACTTCGAACACTTCGGCGTTGCCTCTATCCTCCCCCGATTCGTCCGGTCGCGTCACGCCGGGTTGGTCGGGTTAGCGGCCGAACCTGCCGAACCGGTGCGCACAATCGCTTCCCCTGCGCGGCCAGATTAGGCAATCTGGTAGTAGTCCGAGGCAAAACGGGAGGTGAGGGTTGGATGCACGCCAAGGTCGGTGACCGGTTACACGTCCACGGCCGTAACGTCGGAAACGCTGACCGGGTGGGGGAGATCGTCGAGGTTCGGGGCGGCGACGGCGGTCCGCCGTACGTGGTCCGGTTCGAGGACGGTCACGAGACACTCGTGTTCCCGGGACCGGATGCGACGGTCGAGGAGCAATCCGAATCGACGTCGTGACGCGGATAGGGCGGGTTTACTTGCGTTGAGGGCGCATCCTTAGATGGACTACGCCCGATACGGTTCGCGACAGCGAACCAGAACTGATGAGGAGGACCACCGGTGGGCCAGACCGCGGGCCGCTCCGACCAGCACGCCGGGCCTGCGAGCCGGCTCGGGCTACAGCCCGGACAGGTTGTGCAGGAGTTGGGCTGGGACGAGGACTGCGACGACGACCTGCGCGCAGACATCGAAGACGTGACCGGCACCGAGCTGATCGACGATCAGGCCGGCGACGTGGCCGATGTCGTGCTGCTCTGGTGGCGTGAGGGGGACGGCGACCTGGTGGACGCACTCATCAACGCCAGTACAGACCTCGTCGAAGGCGGATCAGTCTGGTTACTGACGCCCAAGGTGGGCCGTGACGGGCATGTCGACCCGGCGGATGTCGCCGACGCCGCTCCCACGGCCGGATTCTCGACAACGACCACGCTGTCGGTCGCGCCGGAGTGGTCTGCGACCAAGCTGGTCTCGCCCAGGAACGCCCGGTCGCGACGGTGAACACGCCGGCCGTCGGCACGGCCGCCCCGGATTTCGAGCTCCGTGACCAGCATGGGGCGTCGATCCGGCTGGCAGACCTGCGGGACCGGCCGGTGGTGCTGGTGTTCTTCCCGTTCGCATTCACCGGGGTGTGCACTGACGAGTTGCGCGAACTGAGAGGCGGGCTCGGAGTCGACGCCGAGGTGGTCGCCGTATCGTGCGACAGCATGTTCACGCTGCGGGCTTACGGCGATGCGAACGAGATCGAGTATCCACTCCTGTCGGACTTCTGGCCGCATGGCGAGGTGGCCCGGCGCTACGGGGTGTTCGACGAAGGGCGGGGTTGTGCACTTCGCGGTACGTTCGTGATCGACACCTCGGGCGTGATCCGCTGGAGTGTGGTGAACGCGATTCCCGATGCCCGGGACGTCAGGCAGTACCGGAAGGTGCTTGATGGTCTCGTGGCTGCGTAACGGTCCTGTTGTCCGGAGAACCGGGCCGCGCTGAGCCCGGACGTGCCGAGGATGGAGCACTCGGTGCCCTGTTATCGCTGCGGAGCGCGCCAGACCGACCCCGTGCGCGGCACCAGCCCTTGGCGGCGAGGCGTGCGCGCCGACGAACAAGTTCTGGTTTGTCCTGACTGCCAGCAGAACTCCTCCTGGCTGGACGATCTCGATCGATGCCCAGTCTGCGGCTCGACGGCGTTGTTCCGCCGCCTGGGTGCGACGGTCTGCCGGGAATGTGAGGCCCGCCGGCTCGCATCGGCGCAGGTCGGCGTGGCCCGGACAACCGCGCCGGGGACGCCGGGCGCGACGCCGGTTGCCGGCGGTGCCGGGGTTGCCGCACCTGGGGAGGCCGGGTCGGCATCGGTGGGAAGCCCCACCCAGGCGCGCCAGGGGCAAGGGGACCACGAGCTTGCCCGCGAGGTGGCCGCCGCCATCGACCGCGTTCTCGGACGTGCTTAGCTTCCGGCCGGATCGGCCTACGTTGCGGCGAGCGGGAACGCTGGTGGATTGCGCGCGGCGCGGGCGGGGTGGGTACGCTTGAGCGTCCATTCGGGCGTATAGCTCAGCGGTAGAGCACCCGCCTTACAAGCGGGAGGTCACTGGTTCGATCCCAGTTGCGCCCACCGATCACGTCCGATTATTCCGAGTGATTGCGTCGCGACCCAACCCGAATCCCGGCATGTCGGGCATTCGGGCGCCGAGGCTAAACGATCTCCCGAGCGAAATCGTTCCTCCCTGATCAATCCGCCGCCAGAACCCCGAAAATTTCATGATCGCCGACGGATTGATCAGGGAGGAACGGATTGCCTAGGGACAATGGCACCCGGCCGGGGCGGGCGACTGGCCCAGACCCATCGTGCCGATCGGCGCGGTAATGTCCCGGGTGTGCCGAGGCTTGCCGACGTCGTAGCCGCACTCGACGGCATGTACGACCCCTCCCGTGCGGAGCAATGGGACGCGGTCGGACTCGTCTGCGGTGATCCTGAGGCCGAGGTCAGACGGGTGCTCTTCGCCGTCGACCCCGTGATCGCCGTCGCGGAGGAAGCGGTGGCCTGGGAAGCCGACCTGCTCGTCACGCACCACCCGCTGTTCCTCCGCCCGGTGCACGGCGTCGCGGCCTCGACTCCGAAAGGCACGGTCATCCACACGCTGATCAGGCATGGCATTGCGCTGCACGTCGCGCATACCAACGCCGATTCCGCCGACCCGGGCGTGTCCGACGCGCTCGCCGCCGCGATCGGGCTGACCGACCTGCGCCCGCTGGCGCCGCAACCGTCCGACGACACCGACAAGCTCGTCGTGTTCGTCCCAGAGCCCGACACCGACCGGCTCATTGACGCGCTCGCCGACGCCGGCGCCGGCCGGATCGGCGCCTACGACCGCTGCGCGTGGACTGCCTCCGGGGTCGGGACGTTCCGCGCCGGCGAGGGCGCCAACCCGGCGATAGGGCGGGTGGGCGCCGTCGAGCAGGTCCCCGAGACCCGCGTTGAGATGGTCATGCCGCGGAGCCGGCGGCGCGCCGTGGTGGCTGCGCTCGTGACCGCCCACCCGTACGAGGAACCGGCGTACGACGTGTACGAGCTGGCGTCCTTACCGGCGAGCAGGGGTACCGGTCGGGTCGGTTCGCTGCCGGAGTCCGAGCCGTTGGCCGCGTTCGCCGGCCGCGTCGCCCGCGCGCTGCCCGCCACGGCCGCCGGGGTGCGGGTGGCCGGTGACCCGGACGCCTCCGTGCGCACAGTGGCGGTCTGCGGCGGGGCCGGCGACTCGCTGTTCGACGCCGTCCGGGCGGCCCGGGTCGATGCGTACGTGACGGCGGACCTTCGGCATCACCCGGCGTCCGAAGCCCGCGAGGCGGGTGCACCGGCCCTTGTGGACGTGGCGCACTGGGCAAGCGAGTGGCCCTGGCTGCCCGCCGCCGCTGAGCGGCTGACTGCGGTGTTGGGCCGATCGGGTATTACGGTGGAGACCCGCGTGTCCAGGACGCCGACAGATCCGTGGACGATGCACGTCGGCTCGCCCGAGGAGGGAAGTTCCGCTGAACGCTGATCCTGCCGCCCAACGGCGCCTGCTAGAGCTCCAGGCGCTGGACACCAAACTCGATCAACTCGCCCACCGGCGCCGGACGCTGCCGGAGATCGCCGAACTGGATGCCCTGGCCGCCGAGCACGGGCGGCTGCGCGATACCGAGGTCGCGACGAAGACCGAGGTGGCGGACCTCGAGGAGCAGCAGAAGCGGGCTGACGCCGATGTCGACCAGGTGCGCCAGCGAAAGGACCGCGACCAGCACCGGCTCGACGCCGGCCAGGTGTCCGCGGCGCGGGAGCTCGAACAGTTGCAGAGCGAGATCGCCTCGCTGACCAGGCGGCAAGCGACGCTAGAGGACATCGAGCTCGAGATCATGGAAAAACTCGAGGACGCCCAGCGCCGGGTCGGGGAGCTGGCCGCCCAGCGCGAGTCCGTCGGGCGCAATGCCCTTGCCGTTCAGCGGGCCAGAGACGCTGCGTGGGCCGAAATCGACGAGCAGGTCGCGCAAGCGCAGAAGCAGCGCGACGCAATGGCAGTGGAGATACCGGAAGATTTCCTCTCGCTCTACGAGAAGATCCGCTCGACCAGCGGCGGCGTCGGGGCCGCAGCGCTACGCAAGCGCCGCTGCGACGGCTGCCACTTGGAGCTCGACCCGGCCGCTCTCAACGAGATCCGGTCGGCACCGCCGGACGCCGTCGTTCGTTGCGAGGAGTGCCGCCGCATCCTCGTCCGCACCGACGAGTCCGGGCTGTGACGCGCCGGCTCATCGTCGAAGCGGACGGCGGTGCCAGGGGAAACCCCGGTCCGGCCGCGTACGGCGCGCTCGTTCGCGATCCGCGAACCGGCGAGGTGCTCGCCGAAACCGCCGAACCGATCGGAGTTGCGACCAACAACGTCGCCGAGTACCGCGGAGTAATCGCCGGATTGTCGCTGGCGCGCGAGATCGACCCGGCGGCCGTCGTGGACGTCCGGCTCGACTCCAAGCTGATCGTCGAGCAGATGTCGGGCCGCTGGAAGATCAAGAACGCCGACCTCAAACCGCTCGCACTGGAGGCCAACCGGATCCTGCCGGCCGATCAGGTCACCTACACGTGGGTGCCGCGGGAGCAGAACAGGCACGCGGACCGCCTCGTCAACCAGGCACTGGACGGTGATCCCGTCTCATTCGTCGCCGAACCGACGCGCCCGACCGCTCCGACAGGAGTCGAGGACCTGTCGGCGGCTTCGTCGCTGCTGCTGGTGCGTCACGGCCAGACCGCCGACACCGTGGCACGGCGTTTCGCGGGTGGCTCGGTGCCCGGCCCTCCGCTGGACGACCTGGGCCGTCAGCAGGCCGAACGAGCCGCCGCCGCCCTCGCGGACGCGGCCGCGGTGGCGGTTCTGTCGTCCCCGATCGTCCGCGCGATGCAGACCGCTGAGCTGATCGCAGACCGGCTTGGCCTTGCGCTGTCGGCCGAAGCCGCCTGGCGAGAGTGCGAGTTCGGCGAATGGGAGGGCCTGCACTTCGACGAGGTGGCCGAGCGCTATCCGTACGAGATCGCCGCCTGGCGCGACTCGACAGCGAGCCCGGCCCCCGGCGGTGAATCGCTGGACCAGATGACGGCACGCATCGCGGCCGCCCGCGACGATGTGCTGGAGCGCTACAGCGGTCAGCCGGTCATCGTGGTGACACACTCGATGCCGATCCGAGCGCTCATGCGCATCGCCCTCGATGCGCCACCTGAGGCCATTCACCGGCTAAGGCCGGCGCCAGGGTCGGTGACCGAGCTCCGAACGTTCGCCGGCGGGTTCACCACTGTGACCGCGTTCGGCCTGCGTCCGTAGCCGACTAGGCCGGCACCACCATGACGGGGCAATGGGCGTGGTGCAGCACACCGCGACTGACCGAACCCAGCAGCAGGCTGGCGAACCCTCCGCGGCCCCGCCGGCCGACGACAAGCAGGTCCGCGCCGGCAGAGGCGCCGACGAGCACCCCGACCGGGTGGCCCTCGGCGACCTCCTTGACGACCTTCACGGTGTGGTAACGCTCGGCCACGGGGGCGACGGTGTCGCTGAGCTGCCTGCGCGCTTCAGTTTCGTCGAGGCGCAGGCCGTAGATGCCTTCGGCGCTGGTGCCGCGTGGCCAGGCATAGATCGCGCGTACCGTGCAGTTGCGCGCCGCCGCCTCGGCAAAGGCCCGCTCGAGCGCGACGGCGGACGGCGCCGAATTGTCGATACCGACGGCGATCTGGCCGGTCCGCTCGGACGGTGCGCCCTGGACCACGACGACGGGGCAGTCGGCGCGCCCGACGACGCCGTGGGCGACCGAGCCGAGCAGCAGGCCGGCGAATCCGCCCTCGCCTCGACCCCCTACAACGAGCATGGTCGCGTCCTTGGCGGCTTCGATGAGTCCTGGGCGTGGATCGCCGGGTACGACCTCCGCGGATACGTCGGCACCGGGCACCGCCTCGCGGGCGTGCTGCGCAGCCTCCTCCACAACCGTCCGGGCGTCCTCTCGTGCCCACCGGCCCACCTCGGTGTGGGGGCCGCTGTCGGGCATCTCGAAGAGCCAGCGTTGCAGCACGTGCACGACCCGAAGCGGTTCACCGAGCAGCTCGGCCTCGCGGACCGCCCATTCCACCGCGTACCTGCTGGCCTCGGAGCCGTCGCTGCCGACGACGATCCCACTCATGGGGTCTCCTCTCTCCGCGTGTTCATCCCACACCAATAGCGGGCCGAACGGACCGGGCCAACGTCATCGGGGTCGGGGACCAAGGTCAGGAGTCGCGCTCGGGCAGGACGCCGGCGTCGTGGTCGCCGCCCGTGTCGGTGCCGGTGGCGGTGGCCAGGCCGGCGGCCCGGGCGGCCGGCCAGCGCCACTCGCGGATCTCGGGTGCGTCGTCGCCGTGATCACGGGTGTACTGGCGGGCCCGGAGCCGGGTGTCGACCATGCGCTGGCGGAGGCTGGCCGCCCGCGACCCGAGGCTGGGCACCCGATCGATGACGTCGATGACCAGGTGGTACCGGTCCAGGTCGTTCAACATCACCATGTCGAACGGGGTCGTGGTCGTGCCCTCCTCCTTGTACCCGCGCACGTGCAGGTTGGAGTGGTTCGTCCGGCGGTAGGTCAGCCGGTGAATGAGCCACGGGTAACCGTGATAGGCGAAGATGATCGGCTTGTCCTTGGTGAACAGCGTGTCGAACTCGGCGTCCGGCAGACCGTGCGGGTGTTCCTTCTCGTCCTGCAGCCGCATCAAGTCCACGACGTTCACCACCCGGACCTTCAGGTCGGGCAGATACTGCCGGAGCAGGTCGGCGGCGGCAAGGGTCTCGAGTGTCGGAACATCGCCGGCGCATCCCAGCACGACGTCAGGATCGCCGTCGTCGTTGCTCGCCCAGTCCCAGATGCCGAGTCCGCGCGTGCAGTGAGTGATCGCCTCGTCCATCGTTAGCCACTGCGCCTGTGGCTGCTTTCCTGCGACCACGACGTTGACGTAGTTGCGGCTGCGCAGGCAGTGGTCGTACGTGGACAGCAGGGTGTTGGCGTCAGGCGGCAGGTACACCCGGATGACATCGGCCTTCTTGTTCACGACGTGGTCGATGAACCCGGGGTCCTGGTGCGAGAAGCCGTTGTGGTCCTGCCGCCACACGTGGGACGTGAGCAGGTAGTTCAACGAGGGGATCGGCCGGCGCCACGGGATCTCCCGCGTCACCTTCAGCCACTTGGCGTGCTGGTTGAACATCGCGTCGATGATGTGGATGAACGCCTCGTAGCAGTTGAAGACGCCGTGCCGGCCGGTGAGCAGGTAACCCTCCAGCCATCCCTGGCACTGATGCTCGGACAACATCTCGACCACCCGGCCGGACGTCGCCAGGTGATCGTCGGTCGGAAGTATCTCGGCCTGCCACACCTTCGCGCTCGCTTCGATGGCCGCGCCGAGCCGGTTCGACGCGGTCTCGTCCGGCCCGAAGATCCGGAAGTTGTCCGGATTGTGCCGCACGATGTCGGCGAGCCAGTTGCCCAGCACCCTTGTCGCCTCTGCCACGGCTCCACCAGGGGTGGGGATCTTGACTGCGTGGGCGCGGAAGTCCGGCAGGACCAGATCGCGAGTCAACTCGCCACCGTTGGCGTGCGGGTTCGCGCTTATCCGCCGCTTACCGGCGGGATTGAGCTCACGGACAAGCTCGACCGGACGCCCGTCCGCACCGAACAGCTCTTCTGGGCGGTACGAGCGCATCCACTCTTCGAGGATCTTGGTGTAGCCCTCGTTGCCGCGGACGTGGTTCATCGGAACCTGGTGCGACTTGTAGGTGTTCTCGATCTGCACACCGTCGATCTCTGCCGGCCCGGTCCACCCTTTCGGCGTCTTGAACACGATGGCCGGCCAGGCAGGACGCGAGTTGGCGGTGCCACTGTCAGCGTCCGACCGGATCTGCGCGATCTCGTCCAGCACGTCGTCCAGGAGCGTGGCGAAGCGCTGATGGACCGACGCGGTGTCCTCCTGGTCGAAGCCGCCCTCGAACCAGTAGGGCCGGTGGCCGTTGCCGACCAGGAACGCCTCGAGCTCGTCGCGGGGAATCCGGGCGAAGATCGTCGGATTGGCGATCTTGTAGCCGTTGAGGTGCAGGATCGGCAGGACGGTGCCGTCGGTGACGGGGTTGAGGAACTTGTTGCCGTGCCACCCGGTGGCCAGCGGCCCGGTCTCGGCCTCGCCGTCGCCGATGACGCAGGCGACGATGAGGCTCGGGTTGTCGAACGCGGCGCCGTACGCGTGGGACAGCGCATATCCCAGCTCGCCACCCTCGTGGATCGACCCGGGCGTCTCCGGCGCTACGTGGCTCGGGACTCCGCCGGGGAAGGAGAACTGGTGGAACAACTGGCGCATGCCCTCGGCGTCGTCGCCGACTCCGGAGTAGACCTCGCTGTACGTGCCTTCCAACCACGCGGCGCCCACGAGGGACGGACCGCCGTGCCCCGGCCCGCTGATGTAGATCACGTCGAGGTCGCGCTCGATGATCGTGCGGTTCAGGTGCGCGTACAAGAAGTTCTGCCCGGGCGAGGTGCCCCAGTGGCCGAGCAACCGAGGTTTGATGTGGTCAGCGGTCAGCGGTTCTCGAAGCAGTGGGTTGTCCAGCAGGTAGATCTGCCCGACCGACAGGTAGTTCGCGGCGCGCCACCACGCGTCGATCCGGGCGAGCACGTCCGGATCGAGCCGGTGCGCGTCATCTTTCGGTGCCGCAGCGGTTTCGGTCATGGTGAGCCTTCCGACGATCGTCCTGCCTCAAGCCTTGCGTACCGGCCTAACCGATGCCACCGCACCCCTCCACAAACTCTTCACAGTTACTCCAAGCTTGCCGATCAGGATCCCCGCACAGTGGTCGATGGCAGATCGCGAACCGACAGAAGGGATTCGTCATGGACACCAACCACGTGATCGCAGAAGTAACCTTCCGGCAGTTGCAGGACAAGTACGCCTCGCAGGACTGGCAGCGCCGCGCCGAACTCGACGCTGCCGTGCGCCGGACAAGACGTTCGGCTGCGCCCCGGCGACGGCGGTTCCGGATGTGGCGGCCGCTCGTCGCCCGGCTGGACGGAGGTGTGGGATGACGACGGCGACGCTTGACCGCCCAGCCCGCGTATTCGTCCGTCCGGTCGTCATGCTGGCGCTGGCCGCGCACCGGGAGTTCACCGACGTGGTAGCCGGCCTCGACCTCGACGACCGCGTTACCTGGGCCGTAGCCGATCGTTCCCTCGCGCGGGTCAGTGCGGAGGCCAACGATGTGGTGGGCGCGCTGACGGGGGAGCGGTGGCCGGTGGCTGCGCCAGGGGTGCCGCCTGTGGTCAGGCTCCGGGACCTGAGCGCGGCCCAGCGCCGGCTGGACGCGGAGCTGGATCGCTGGGCCGGCAGCGAGCGGCTCGGCGAGCTCGCCGCGGACTTGCGTGGTTCGGCGACCAGGGTGGCCGAATCCGCGCGGTGGCTCGGCATCGTGACCGCTGCGACTGCGGACGGCGGCGGTATGCAATCGGTGCGGAGCCATGGCGTGATGGCACGCCGAAACATAGGGAGACGGCGGGCCGGGAGTTAGGGACTTCGCCCGACGACGGGCCGGCGTCGCGTCCATACCTTGATGAGCAACGGTTCGCCAGCCCGGCGAGCCACGACACATCAGGAGGGCACAATGCCGACCTATCTCATCGAGCGGGAGATCCCCGGAGCCAGCAAGCTGACGGCCGAGCAGCTCCGCGAGATCGCCCGCACGTCCAACGGCGTGGTGGACACGCTCGGGGTGCCGTACACCTGGCACCAGAGCTACGTCGCGGGCGACAAGATCTACTGCGTCCACACCGCGGAATCGCCCGATGACGTGCTCGAGCACGCGCGCCGAGGCGGGTTTCCGGCGAATCTCGTGGGCGAGGTGGCGACTACGATCGGCCCGCACACGGCGGACGACTGAGCCGCTGTGACGATGGCCCCGCCGAAGGGTGGCCGGACGCTCCGGCTACCCTTCGGCGTTCCTGCGCGCCACAATGGCAGGGGCACGACGACGGGTCGGCCCATCAGTCGGGGGGCTTGGTTGAAGTACGTGTTCGGCGACTGCGAGCTCGATCTCGACGGGGTCGTGCTGACGCGTGCGGGCGTCGTGCAGCGAGTCGAGCCGCAGGTGTTCGAGGTTCTGGCGCTGCTGATCCGCGAGCGCGGCCGGATGGTGCCGAAGGAAGAACTGCTCGACTCGGTGTGGGGCAGCCGGTTCGTCGGCGAGTCTGCCCTGACCAGCCGGATCAAGTCGGCTCGGCAGGCCATCGGCGACACCGACCGGGAACGGCGCCTGATCCGCACCGTGCACGGGCGCGGCTACCAGTTCACCGGACAGGTGGTCGAACTCGACGGCAGCGCCGGCACGCCGGAGTCACCGCTGCCATGGACCGCCATCGCCGGTGACGGCACCGGCGAGCTGCTCGAGCGAGAACCCGAGCTGGCTGTACTCCGGTCGCTGTGGGCGCAGGCTAAGGCCGGCCGCGGGTCGATCGTGCTCGTCTCGGGGGAATCGGGTGCGGGTAAGACGGCTCTCGCGCGCGCAGCGGCCGCTTCGGCCGCCGCCGACTCGGCACGGGTGCTGTGGGGCATGTGCACGCCGCTGGCGACCCCGGCCCCGCTCGAGCCGCTGCGCGAAGCCGCGGCCCAACTCGGTGGCCCCCTCGCCATGCAGGTCGAGCAGGACCAGCCGGTCCACCGGATCCTGCCACCACTGCTGGTCGAGCTGACCAGAGCCGGTTCTGTCCTGGTGCTCGACGACCTGCAGTGGGCCGACCAGGCCACGATCGACCTGCTTCGCCTGCTCACCCGGCGCGTGCACCGGACGCGGACGCTCGTCATCGGGACACACCGCGACGAGGAGATCGGCATCGATCATCCGCTGCGGGGACTCATCGGCGATGTGGCCCGATCCACGGCGGCACAACGGCTTTCGGTCGGCCCGTTGAGCCGCGACGCCGTCGCCGCGATCGTGGCGACGTCCGGCCGAGATCCTGATGACGTGTTTCGGCTCACGGCCGGCAACGCGTTCTTCGTCCAGGAAGTCGCGGCCACGGCCGGGGACGGGCTGCCGTCCTCGGTTCGCGACGCCGTCCTGGCCCGGACTGCCGACCTGCCTCCCGCCGCGCAGGATGTGCTCGCCCTGCTGGCCTGCGCGCCCGAGGCCGTACCGGACGTCGCGCTTCCGGCGCTCAACGTCGACTTGCCGACGCTGCGGGCCCTCGACCAGACCGGTCTTGTCGAACGGGGGACGAGAGGATTGCGGTTCCGGCACGAGTTGTGCCGGCTCGCGCTGGCCGAGCTGATCCCACCCGGTGGTGAGGTGGCACTGCACGCGCGAGTGCTTCAGGCGCTGGAGCGCAAAGGAACCGACCCCGCCGTGCTGACGCACCACGCCCGCGGCGCCAAGGACCCCGAGCGGGTGATCCGCTACGCCTCGGCGGCCGGCTGGCGGGCCACGGCGACGGGCGCACATGTTCAAGCGGTGGAGTTCTTCCAGCTCGCCCTGGCGCAGCAGGTGGAGCTGGCCGACGAAGAGCACGCGAAGCTGCTGGAGGCCATGGCGCGCGAGCTCTATTTCCTGGACCGACTGACCGAGGCGGTCGCCGCGAGCGCTCGGGCCCGTGCCATCCGCGTTGCCCGCGGCGACGCGACAGGTGTCGGATCGGTTTGCCACACCCTGTCGCTCTACGAGTACTACAACGCCGACCGTGAGCACGCGGACCGGCATGCCGCTGAGGCGATCCGGTTGCTCGGGCCGAGCGACGATCTGGTCGAGCTGGGCCACGCGTACGCCACTGAGGCGTACCTGGCGATCCAGCGCAACGACCTCCGCCACGCCGACGAGATCCTCGAGCACTTGACCGGCGTCAACGAAGCGACC
>Ga0299914_10000425_pt1 | contig 25318 bp, 20 predicted proteins | sample RVTome_10_FD_201361 | JGI IMG/M metagenome (GOLD analysis project Ga0299914, IMG submission 201361) | Soil microbial communities from uranium-contaminated site in the Upper Colorado River Basin, Wyoming, United States - RVT153D57 (version 2) ... | reverse complement strand
TGCGCCCTGAGCGCCGGCAGCGCATCAGGCTCGACCCGATGCTTGCGGGCGAGCGCGCGTATCTCGAACAGCCGCGTTTCGGCCTCATCCAGGCGCGCCGGATCGAAGGCGAGCGCCTCGCGCGCCCGCTCGAGCATATCCTCGGCTTCGGCCGCCTCGATCACCGCCCGATCGAGCGCGGCGAGCGTCTGCGCCAGCAGCGCGTGCTCGGCGGCGATCCGGTCGAGCCGCCGCGCCGCCTGGCGCAGCTGCGAAAGGCCGCCGTCCGATCCCTGGACCAGGGCTTCCACAATGGTCAGTTCCTCGCCGAGCCGCGCCCCCGCCTGCATGGTCGCACGAACCGTCGCCAGCGACTCCTCTTCGCCCGGCTGCGGATCGAGCCGGGCAAGCTCGTCGGCGGCATGCGCGAGCCATTCTCGGTCGCGCTCGGCCTCGTCGCGGGCGCGGCGCGCCTCGGCGAGGCTTTCCTCCGCCGCGCGCCGGCGCCGCCAGGCTTCCGCCGCGGGCGACGCGTCGATCCGGCCATAGGCGTCGAGCAAAGCGCGGTGGCCGCGCGGGTTCAGCAGGCCGCGATCGTCATGCTGGCCATGGATCTCGACGAGCAGGGTGCCGAGCTCGCGCAGCAGCCCGGCCGAGACCGACTGGTCGTTGACGAAGGCGCGGCTGCCGCCGTCGGCCTTGACCAGGCGTCGGATCACCAGCGGCTCGCCGGGCTCGCCGCTCAGGCCGTTGTCGTCGAGCAGGGCGAGGGCAGGGTGGGTGGAGGGCAGGTCGAAGCCGACGCTGACCGTGGCCTGCGGCTGGCCGTCGCGCACCAGGCCGCTGTCGGCCCGTGCGCCGAGCGTCAGGCCAAGCGCGTCGAGCAGGATTGACTTGCCCGCGCCGGTCTCGCCGGTCAGCACGCCGAGGCCCGGCCCGAACTCGAGGTCGAGCGTCTCGATCAGCACGACGTCGCGGATGGACAGGCTGGTCAGCATCGCCTGCTGAGCCTTGCCGTCATGATGATTTGGGTGCGGACCGCCCCGCAGTCCGCAGCCATGCCGGGCTTATGGCGGCCTGGCCGATCCCGGCCGTCACCGGGATGACGGCCGGCATGGTCAGCTCTCGCCGCCCGTCGCCACCGCCGCCTGCTGCGGCGGGTTGCGCTGGACCAGCTCGTAGGCGCGTTGGTACCAGCGCGTCGACGGATAGTTGGCGCCGAGCACCGCGGCCGACCGCGCCGCCTCCTGCGGCATGCCGAGCGCGAGATAGGATTCGGTGAGGCGCATCAGCGCCTCGGGCGCATGACTCGTCGTCTGATATTCCTCGACGACGGCGCGGAAGCGGATCACCGAGGCCAGCCACTGGTTGCGGCGCTGGTAGAATCGGCCGATCTCCATCTCCTTGCCGGCCAGATGATCGCGGACCAGGTCGATCTTCAGCCGCGCATCGTCGGCATAAGGCGTGGTCGGGTAGCGGCGGACGAGCTCGCCGAGCGCGTCGAGTGCCTGCTGCGTCACCGCCTGGTCGCGGGTCACGTCGCTGATCTGCTCGTAATAATTGAGCGCGATCAGATAGAGCGCATAAGGCGCGTCGCGATTGCCGGGATGGATCGACAGGAATCGCCGCGCCGATTCGGTCGACTTGATATGGTCGCCGGCGGCATAATAGGAAAAGGCGCTCATCAGCTGCGCCCGGCGCGCCCAGACCGAATAGGGATGCTGGCGCTCGACCTCGTCGAACAGGGCGGCGGCGATCGGATAATTGCCGCGCTGCAGCCGCTCCCAGGCGGCGTTGTAGAGCGTGTTGACGTCGCGGGCGACGTAGCGCGTGTCCGCCTTGGTCCGGCCGCCGCCGAGCGTGCCGCAGGCGGCGAGGGGGACGATCGCCGCGGCGACGGCGAGGAGGACGAGCGGGCGGGAAGCTTTGTGCATGGCGGCTTCTTAGCTGAGGGTTGAGGCGAGGCCAAGCGGGCTCGACGAGGAGACGCGAACCGGCCTGAACCGCAGGTGAAAGCTGTCGCCGCTCACCGGGCGGTTAACCTGCCGAAAGCGCTTTTCTGCTAGGCGGCCGCGATGCTGCGCGTGCTGACCCTGGCGACTCTGTTTCCGAATGCCGTCCGGCCGACCCTTGGCGTGTTCGTCGAGCGGCAGGCGCTCGCACTGGCGGCGCGTCCCGAGGTCGCCGTCGAGGTCGTCGCGCCGGTCGGGCTGCCGGTTTGGCCGTTGTCGCTCCACCCGCATTATGCGCCGCTGCGCCGGCTGCCCAGGCGCGAGACCTGGAAGGGGCTGATCGTCCACCGGCCGCTCTATCGGGTCTGGCCGCTGGTCGGGGCGCGCACAACGGCGGCATCGATGGCGCGGGCGCTGCTCCCCCTTCTGCGCGAGATCCACGCGCGCTTTCCGTTCGAAATGATCGATGCCGAATTTTTCTGGCCCGACGGACCGGCCGCGATGCGCCTGGCCGAAGCGCTCGGCGTGCCTTTCTCGGTCAAGGCGCGGGGCAGCGACATCTATCACTGGGGCGATCGGCCCGGCATCGCCGGCCAGATTGCCGAGGCCGGACGCCGGGCCGGCGGACTGCTCGCCGTCAGCGGGGCGCTCAAGGCGGAGATGGCCGCGCGAGGCCTGCCGGAGGAGAGGATCCGGGTCCATCATACCGGCGTCGATCTCGATCGGTTCCGGCCGCTCGACCGCGCCGCCGCCAAGGCCACGCTGGGCGTCTCGGGCCCTTTGCTGGTCTGTGCCGGAGCGCTGATCGCGCGCAAGGGGCAGGCCTTGGCGATCGAGGCGCTGGCCGATCTTCCCGATGCCGTGCTGCTGCTGGTCGGCGAAGGACCCGCCCGGCCGGCGCTGGAACGGCTTGCCCGGCGGCTCGGCGTCGCCGCGCGGGTCCGCTTCCTCGGGGCGCGGCCGCACGTCGACCTGCCCGCATTGCTCGGTGCGGCTGACGTTACCGTCCAGCCCAGCGCCACCGAAGGCCTTGCCAACGTCTGGGTGGAGGCGCTCGCCTGCGGCACGCCGGTCGTCACCTGCGACGTCGGCGGCGCCCGCGAGGCCATCGACCGCCCGGAGGCCGGCCGGCTCGTCGCGCGCCACCCCGCCGCCATCGCCGCCGCCGTCCGCGCGCTCCTCGCCGACCCGCCCCCGCCCGCCGCCGTACGCAAGGCGGCGGAAAAGTTCAGCTGGGAGCGCAACGCCGAGGAGCTGGAATTGCATCTGCTGGGCCTATTGCGGGGACGCTATACTTAATTCGAATTAAGTATAGCGTCCCCGCATTATCAAAGCGCCATGATCGCCGCGGCGATCCAGCGATCCTCGGCGCGGAGGATTCCCCAGGTGCGCGCCGCCGCGCGGCTGTCCATCGCCTCGACGCCGATGCCGAGCGCCTCGAGCGCGCGGGCCAGGGCGCGGGGCGGGAAGGCCATCGCCGCGCCGGTGCCGAGGATCAGGAATTCGGGCGCCGGCGAGAGCGCGAGGATAAGCTCGAGATGCTCGACCCCGAGCGCCTCCAGCGCGGGCGGATCCCACGCCTGCGCGCGCTCGGGCGTCATCAGCAAAGCGCGATAGACGGCCCCGTCGACGGTGAAGCCGCCGGAGGAAAAGCCCTGGACGGTCGGCCCGGAGGCCGGCCGCACGCGCTCAAACCCGGGCGCCGTCATGGCCTTCGTTGCGCGGCCCGCGCTCGGCGCGGCTCACCGGATCCTTGGGCAGGAAGCTGTCCGAGGTGACCTTGAGCCAGATCAGCCAGGGCGCGGCGATATACATGGTCGAATAGGTGCCGATGACCACGCTGATCAGCAGGGCCGCGGTGAAGCTGAAGATCACGTCCGGCCCGAGGAAGAAGAGCGCGCCCAGGGCGAGCAGCATGCAGAAGTTGGTGGCGATCGTGCGCGACAGCGTCTCGTTGACCGAGACGTTGATCAGCGCGCCCATCTCCATCTTCCGGAACTTGCGCAGATTCTCGCGGATCCGGTCGTAGATGACGATCGTATCGTTGAGCGAATAGCCGATCAGGGTGAGCAGCGCGGCGACGACGTTGAGATCGAACTCCATCTGCGTCAGCGCGAAGAATCCCAGCGTGATGGTGACGTCGTGGAACAGGGAGAAGAGCGCGCCGACGCCGAACTGCCATTCGAAGCGTATCCAGATGTAGATCGAAACGCCGATCATCGCGAACAGCAAGGCGAGGCCGCCGGCCCGGACCAGCTCTTCCGAAACCTTGCCCGACACCGTCTCGACCGCGTCGATGCGCACCCCTGGATAGGCCTGCTCGAGCGTGGCCCGCACTTCGGAGGCGGCCTGGTTGGCGCCTTCCGCGCCGCCTTCCGGCAGCTGCATCCGGATCGCGATTTCAGTCGGGCTGCCGAACTCCTGGACCGAGGCCTCGCCATGGCCGAGGTCGCCGATCCGCTCGCGCAGGTCGTCGAGCTGCGGCGGCTGCTGGAAGTTGACGCGGATCATCTGGCCGCCGGCGAAATCGACGCCGAAATTCAGGCCCTTCGTCGCGATCAGCGCGACCGACGCCGCGATCAGCAGGATCGAGATGGCGAAGGCGACGTTCCGCCACCGCAGGAAGTCGATATTGGTGTTGTCGGGAACGAGCTTCAGCAGGCGCATTATGCGCTCCTCAAATGACCAGTTCCTTCGGCCGCTTGCGCAGCCAGAAGGAGACCAGCATGCGCGTGACCGTGACGGCGGTGTAGACCGAGGTGACGATGCCGATCATCATGACGATGGCGAAGCCGCGCACCGGCCCCGATCCGAAGTAGAAAAGCAGCACGCCGGCGATGACATTGGTGACGTTGGCGTCGAAGATCGCCGACCTTGCTTCGTTATAGCCGTGCTCGATCGCCTGCATGACGTTGCGGCCGCGTCGCTGCTCCTCGCGGATGCGCTCGTTGATGATGACGTTGGCGTCGACCGCGGCACCGACGGTCAGCACGAAGCCGGCAATGCCGGGCAGCGTCAGCGTCGCATTCATGATCGCCATGATGCCGAGGATCAGGGCGACGTTGAGCAGGATGGCGAAGTCGGCATAGATTCCGAAGCGGCCGTAGGTCGCGAACATGAAGATGAGGACGAGGATGCTGCCGATGGTCATCGCGATGGCGCCGAGCCGGATCGAGTCCGCGCCGAGGTCCGGCCCGACGGTGCGTTCCTCGACGACGGTGAGCTCGACCGGGAGCCGGCCGGACCGAAGCGAGATGGCCAGCGCATTCGCGCTCTCGACGGTGAAGCTGCCCGATATCTGCGCCTGTCCGCCGATGATCGGTTCGTTGATGTTCGGCGCCGAGATGACGACATTGTCGAGGATGATCGCGAACGGGCGGCCGACATTCTCCTGCGTCACCCGCGCGAAGCGGCGGCTGCCGGTGCCGTCGAAGGTGATGTTGACCACCGGCCGGTTGTCCTGCGGGTCGAAGCCCTGCCGGGCGTCGGCGATCTGGTCGCCGGTGATGATCGCGCGGCGCTGGACGGCGATCCGCGCGCCCTCGCCGCCTTCGGAATAAGGCAGGACCTGGCTGCCGACCGGGCCGCGTCCCGACTGCATCTGCTCGGGCGTCGCGGTCAGGTCGACCAGCTTGAACTCGAGCCGGGCGGTCCGCCCGATCAGCTGCTTGAGCGCTTCGGGATCCTGCAGGCCGGGCACCTGGACGACGATCCGGCTGCTGCCCTGGCGGATGATGGTCGGCTCGAGCGTGCCGAGCGCGTTGATGCGCCGGTCGATGACGTCGCGCGCCGTGTCCATCGCATCGTCGACGGCCGTGTCGAGTCCGGACTCGGTCGGGGCCATCACGATCCGGTTGCCCTCCGCGCTCACCGTCCATTCGGTGGTGGCGCCGAACCCGGCGGGCTGGCTCGTCGTGCGCGCGATCCGGGTCGCTTCCTCGATCTGGGCAGGCTGGCTCACCGCGAAGCTCAGCCGGCCTTCGCTGGTCGACATCTCGCCGAACCTGACGCCGCCGCTGCGCAGCTCGCGGCGCATGACGTCTTCCATATTCTCCAGCCGCTGCCGGGCGACGCCGCTCGTATCCGCCTCGAGCAGGAGATGGCTGCCGCCGGCCAGGTCGAGGCCGAGATTGACCTGCGGCGCCAGCCAGCCCGGCATCTGCTGGGCGACGCGCTCGGGAAGGAAGCTTGGAATGGCGTAATAGACGCCGACGACCAGGCTCAACGTGACGAGCCACACCTTCCAGCGGGGAAAATCGAGCATTTTGCTTGCCGGTCCGTCAGTCGTTGGCCGGCTTCGAGCCGTGCGGCCGGATGTCGCTCAGCATCGACTTGACGACCCGTACCTTCACGCCCTGCGCCACCTCGATCTCGATCTCATGCTCTTCGACCTTGGTCACCTTGCCGACGAGGCCGCCATTGGTGACGACGGTGTCGCGCGGCTTCACCGCCGCGACCATCGACTGGTGCTGCTTCATCCGGCGCTGCTGCGGCCGGATCAGCAGGAAATAGAAGATGATGAAGATCAGGACGAGCGGGAAGATCTGCACCATGAAGGCCGCGGTGCCGCCACCGGAGGCTGCAGCGCCCGGGGTCGCGGCAAAGGCTGGAGATTCGAACATTCTTCCCTCTGGATTGGCTGGGACCGCGCAAATTGCGCTCGTCCGGAAAGCGCGAGGCGACTATCATGGTGACGGGCCGTTGCCAAGGCAAGGCGGGCCGCCGGGGCGCCCGCATCGAGACGGGGGATCGGGGCAGACCGGTAGCCGCCTCGACCGCTCGCGCAAACAGGGGAGGGCAGGATGATCATCGTGGCTGGAGAAGTCCGTTTCGCCGACGGCGAGATAGCGCGCCTGAAGGACGCCATGGAGAAGAATGTCGCCGCCACCCGCGGCGAGATGGGCTGTGCCCGCTATGTCTATTCGGTCGACATCTCCGATCCCAACCGCCTCCTGGTCTCCGAGGAATGGAGCGACGACGACGCCGTGGACGCCCACATGCGCTCGGCACACATGGCCGAGTTCATGGCGATCTTTGGCGCCGCAAAGATCGAATCCGCCGCCATCCACGCTTATGAGGCGCACTATCTGAAGACGCTGGTCGGCGGCGCGCCGGAGGCGGGGGACTGAGCGGGAGGCGCGGCCCACCCAACTTGCCTTGCCGCGTCGACACGCCTACATCGCCGCCTCCGGTCGGGGCGTAGCGCAGCCTGGTAGCGCATCACACTGGGGGTGTGGGGGTCGCTGGTTCGAATCCAGTCGCCCCGACCATCAAAAAGGGCAGCGCACGGCGCTGCCCTTTTCGCTTTGATCGCCGGAGGCATTTTCCACATCAGCGCCGTTCCGGCGAGTCGCCTTGGATCCCGCCCTTCGCCTGGATGACGCTTGGGGCGTAGCGCAAGCCGGCCTTCAGAAACCCGGCAGCTCCACCCCGTCGCGCTCATTGTCCCAGATCATCGCGACGATCCGCCACCCCCGCTCGGGATCGCGGAACAGCTGGATCGAGTTGATCCCGCGCCGCTCCGGCTCGGCATCGGCCGGGTCGGTCCGCGCCTCGTAGGCGCTCCAGACTTGGGCGATGTTGCCGAACAGGTCGATCCGCCGCCTGATCTCCGCCTCGTGGAATCCGTGCTCGGCGAAGAAGGGCGTAGTGTCGCGGGCATAGTCGTCCAGGCTCATCATCTTCATCGCCGGCCGCCCGTCCGGCTCGATCCAGGTGCGGATCTGCCGCGCGTCGGGGTGAAAGCAGTTCGCCTGCCGCGACCAGTCGCGCGGACCCTTCGGTCCGGAGATCATCGCGTACATCTCGTCGACGACGGCCGAAATGGCTTCCCGATCGTTCATGCCGATATCCTCTGTCCTTGGCGCTGTTCGAGGAGGTGCCAGCGATGCTCCGCGAAGTCGACTATGTGCTCGCCAGGCTCGATTGGATGCGCTCCGAGCGGATCTGGCCGAACGGCCTTCGCTACCTCTGGACCGACGCCTTCGGAGTCGTCCTCTATGTCTCGCTCCACCGCGAGACCGGCGAGGACAAGTGGCTCGACGCGGCCGAGGCGCTCGTCGCCGACGTCGATCGGGTGCTCGGACGCCCCCGCGGCCTCAGGATCGGCGAGGCGCCGGACCGCGACGGACAATATTTCCACTATCTCGCCATGTGGATGTTCGCGCTCGCCCGCCTCGGCGAGCATCGTCCCGGCTATCGCGAACGTGGCGTCGCGCTCGTCCGCCAGGTCCACCCCGCCTTCGTCATCCCCGGCCGCGGAATCGTCTGGAAGATGCGCGAGGACCTGTCCGCGCCTTATTCCGGCTACGGCTTCGGCGCGATGGACGCGTTCGACGGCTATGTCTCCTACCGGCTGCTCGGCGAGGCCGAGCTGACCGGCGAGATCGCCGACATGAAGACGCTGATCGACTCGCAGTACCGCCATCTCGACATCGATCAGGATCTCGGCCTCGGCATGATGCTGTGGCTCGCCCATTTCTTCCCGGAGGAGGAATGGGCGAAGGTCCAGCGCGCCCAGGCGCTCGAGACCCTCGACCTATTGTGGACGGACCCGCCTGGCTTCTTCGCCCGCGCCAGCTACGCCCAATATGTCCGCATCGCCTTCGCCAATTACGGCGTCTCGCTCGGCCTGCAGGCGGCGGACGTCTGGCCCGAGCGGGTCGCCCGGCTCAACGCCTTCTTCGAAACCTGGCGCTCCGGCGACGAATATGATCGCGAGGCGATCACCTGGGTGATGGCCTGCACGTCGCATTTGCCCGGCGCGTTCCTGCGGGAAGCGTGAGCGGTTGGCCCCTCATTGTGCCCCGGCGAAGGCCGGGGCCCAGTCGGAGGTGGGCAACTGGGCCCCGGCCTTCGCCGGAGCACCGGGTCGATCAGGCCTACGCCGCCCCCCGCTCCGCCCTCAGCACCGGACCATAGAGCCGCCCGATGCCGATCAGTGCCACGCCGAGCCCGAGGAAGGACAGGATGCGCAGCACCCCCTCCAGCTCCGAAGCGTCGACGAGGAACACCTTGACGATGGTGGCGGTGAGCAGCAGCAGGCCGGCCAGCCGCAGCGCCTTGTCGGGCAGCCGGACCCCGGCGAGCAGCAAGGCGATCGACACCACCAGGCCCGCCAGCGAATAGCCGTAGAATTCGGCGATCGGCATCTCTGGCCCGGTCAGGATCGGCCCCTGGAAAGCCTGCCGTATCAGCAGCATCGTGCCCGCGACCAGGGCCGCGAGGAAACCGACCAGCCAGAAGCCCGAACGCGTCACCTGGTCCGCCCGCCGGCGTGCCAGATAGAGCCACAGGGCGCCGAGCAGATATTGCGGCAGGATCAGGTTCAGGACGGGTAGCGTCCCGACCCACTGCGTCACCCAGGCCGGGTTGAGGACGATCATGTCGAACCAGATCAGCCGCGCCGCCGCGAAGGCGGTGAGCACGATCCCGCCGAGCCGGAGCAGATCGGGCGCGACGCCCCGCGGCCGGACGATGCCGGCTCCGAGCAGCCAGCCGGCCAGGAACAGGGTCTGGGTGATGATCGTCCGCTCAAGCATCCCGCGCGCGGCGAAATCCGCTGCGTCGGCCAGGCCGAACGCCTGCTTGAACCAGACATAGATCGCGGCGACGGCGAGCAGGCCGGCGACCGCCGGCAGCGCCCGCCGCGCGCGAAGCGGCAAGGGCGGCAGCACGAGGCGCAGCCCGACGAGCAGCAGCGCGGGGACAGCGAGCGCCCAGAGCGCATCGCGCGCGCTTGGCAGGTCCGGTGCAAGCACCGGCATGCCGACCAGGGCCGTCAGCCCCGAAATCGACAGCTCGGGCACCATCCATATCGCCCGCGCCACCGCGATCGTCGTGGCCGCCACGGCGACGGTGGCCAAAGCGAGATCGCCGAGCCGGCGCGCGGCAAAGGCGGCGGCGAGCGCCACCACCAACCAGGCCATGACGACCAGCTCCACGGGCAGCAGGTCCCAGGCCGCGGCGCCGGCCAGGGCGGCGGCGGTCGCGGCGGCCAGCAGCAACGCGAGGTCGGCCGGCACCTTCGCGGAGGCGCGGGCGCGGTCGAGCCAGACCAGGATCGCGGCGCCCGCCGCGAGCGCGAGCATCAGCACGCCCCAGGCCGGCCGGTCGAGCAGCTCGGGCCGCGCGGCGCGCAGGATCAGCGCCGGTCCGGCAAGGCCGGCGCAGGCGACGGCGGTCCACAGCAATCGGCGCTTCCACAGGGTCAGCGCCAGGCCGCCAAGGCCGAACACGGCGGTGATCCCGGTGGCGGCGATCGGCACGAGCGGGTCCTGCCCGGTCGTCGCCTTGGCGAGCAGCAGCGCCAGCGCCAGCGCGGCGGCGAGCGGCGGCGCCAGCCTGTAGTCGTCGCGCCAGGCCGCGAGCGTGAGGCTGGCGGCGGCGAGCGCGCCGAACAGCGCCCATGCGGGCAAGCCGAGGTCGGTGCGCGCGACCAGCACCGCGAGCTGGACGATGCCGATCGCCAGCGGCTGGATCAGCCCGAGCTCGCGGCCCGGGCCGGGCCGCACCAGGGTCGCGGCCACCGCCAGCAGGATGACGAAGGCGCCCGCGGCCAGAGCGTCGTCGGCCGGCTGGGCGAGCAGATAGGCGCTCCACACGAAGCTCAGCGCAACCGCCGCGGCGGCGAGCCAGGTCCAGCCGCGGCGCCACGCGATCAGGAACAAGGCGAGATCGAGCAGCGCCAGATAGGCCAGCAGGGGCACCGCGCCAGCGTCGGGGTCGCCGACCAGCAACGGCGTCAGGAATCCACCGGTCAGCCCCATGATCGCGGTGGCGGCGCCGTGCCGGACCGACAAGGCGAGCGCCGCGCCGGTCACGGCCAGCATCAGCGCCGAAGCCGTGACCGCCCCGATCAGGCCGTGCAGGACATGGCTGCCGTAGGTCGTAAGATAGAGGATGGCGAGGCCGGCGCCGACCAGCGCCTGGGCGATGCGCGGATCGTCGGACAGCAGCCGCCCGCCGCGGGCATATTCGCCGAGGGCGAGCAGGACGAAGCCGAAGACCGCCGCGGCGATCATGCGCAGCGCCGGCGTCACCAGCCCGATCTCGATCGAGTAGCGGATCAGAAAGATGGCCGCGACGACGAGTGCGGCGCCGCCGAGCCAGATCAGCAGCCGCCCGCCGACCAGCCGCTCGAACAGCCCGCCGATCGTCTCGCGCGCCGCTTCGGGCTCGTCGCGAATCTCGATGACGGCCGCCTCCGCCGCCATCGCCAGCGCCGGCAGCGGCTCGGGCTCGGTCGCCGGCGCCGCGACGCGCTCCGCCTCCGCGACGGGCTCGGCCGAAGGCACCGGTGGCGCAGCCGCTTCCGGCCGCGCGATCCGCTCCTCCCCTTCGATCGCCGCGAGCCGGTGCTCGGCAATCTCGACCCGCCGCTTCAGGTTCGAGTGCGCCACGAACAAGGCGAACAAGCCGATCAACAGGATGAGGGCAAGCAACTCCATGCCCGGCTGAGGCTAGCGGGGCTCCGGCGATGTGTCAGGCGAAAACCGCGAACCGCCTCTCTCCCCATCGGCACGATCGGTGGCGCGATAATCCCGATAGCCGAGCGACCTCCCCTCCCTGTACTCAGGGAGGGGAACTGAAGCACAATGCGGCGATCAGGGATTAAATCCGGCTCAGCGGCACCTGCGTCACGTCGCCGGCCCAACCCGCTCGCGCCAGCGCGAGGTTGCGCTCGGCCGCCTCGGCGTCGCCCCTGCGCCGCTCCGCGAGCGACAGCGCGTATAAAGCGAGCGGATCGTTGGGCCAGCGCCGCAGCGAGGCGAGCAGTTGGCGCCGGGCCCCCGCCGCGTCGCCGCCGGCGAGCAGGGCCGCGGCCAGGCTGCGCCGCACCGAATACCAGAAGAGCGGCGGATCGTTGCCGAAATCGGCGGCGCGCTGGCGCGACATCGCCCGGCGATAGGCCGCGGCCGCCTGGCGATGGTCCCCGGCCAGCATCGCCGCCCGGCCCTCGATCACATGCTGGACGATCTCGGCGAGCGCGTCGCCCGCGGCCCCGAGCGACGGCGCGTCCACGCCGTTGCGCACCCGCGCGATCGCCTGCGCCTCGACGGCGACCGCTGCGGCCTCGCCCTGCCGCGCCAGCGCCTCGCCGCGAGCATAATGGTGGAAGACCCTGTCGAGCGCATCGTCGGGCTCGCCCAGTGCCAGCGTCTCGGCCGGCGCGCCGTGAAGGCCGGCGGCATAAGAGACCGACGATCCGAGCAGCCGGGCCGAGGCTTCCGGCTCGTCGGTCAGATATTCGGCGCGATACTGGCCGGCGACGTCCAGCGCGGTGGCGCCGTCGCCGCGGGCGAGTGCGCTGTTGATCGCAAAATGCATGTTGTGGCGCAGGAGATACCAGCGATAGCTGGAGCGCGGCGGCCGCACGTCGCGCTCGTAGGCGCGGTCGGCGGCGATCGCCGCGACGTTGGCCGCGGCGGCGTCCTGGTAACGGCCGACTCCGTAGAAGCTGTGCGACGGCATGTGGACCAGATGGCTCGCCGCCGGCGCGATCCGCGCGAGCCGCTCGGCATAAGGCACGGCGAGATACTGGCGGTCGATCCAGTCGGTCAGGTGGATGTAGAAATGGATCGCGCCGCCATGGTCGGGATCGCGCGCCAACACCCGCTCGAGCAGGCGCTGGCTCGGCGAGCCCGGCGCCATGTCGTCGCTCACCTGCATCCGCGCGTCGGCGGCGAGGATGGCGAGGGTCGCATCCTCCGGCCGGCGCCGCGCCGCCGATTCGACGAAGCGCGCATAGCCGGCCTGATCGAACGCCTCGCCCTCGCCGGTCCGGATCGCCATCGCCTGCACCAGCATCAGGTCGCGCTCGCTCAGGTCCCCGGACAAGGCGAGCGCGCGCTGCGCCGCGGCGCGGGCGGCGGGAAGCTCCTCGGCGCGCCCGCGCAGATTGATCGTCGGCGATCGCGCCCAGGCTTCGCCGAAGAAGCAGAGCGCGCATGAAGGATCGCGGCGCTGCGCCTCGCGGAACGCGCGGACCGCCTCGACCTCGTCGAACGCCCAGACCAGCCGAACGCCCTGCGCGAACCAGGCCCGTGCCTCGGCATCGTCGCTGTCCGGTTCCAGCCCGGCAAAACCGAGGCCGTCGACGAGCACCGGCGGCGCCTCGGCAGGCTCGTCCTCCGCTGCCGCCGTCTCGCCGGCGGCGAGGCAGGACTGCGTGGGAACAAGCGGCGAAGGACGCGCCGCCTCGTCCGCCGGCTGCGCGGAGAGAGCGGTCGCCGCCAATGCGGTCGGAAGCCAGAAAGTGTGAAGTCTACGCAAGCCGCGCCTCCCTATCGGTCGCGAGACTAGCGGGCGTCAGGCCGACGGGAAACCAAATCCTCCCCGGCCTTTGCAGGGGAGGGGGACCACCCGCAGGGTGGTGGAGGGGCTTCTTCGGTCTGGGGAGCCCGTCCACCGCATCGCGTGCGGTCCCTTTCCCGCGAATTTACGGAAGGGTCCCTCTCACCGTCCCGCCCGTCGCCTCTGGCGCAGCACCAGGGTCGGCCATTCGCCCCGGTCGATCCGGAACGAGGGCATCAGCCCCTGGCGACGGTAGGCGGCCGTCACCCGCGCCGCCTGGTGATCGAGCAGCCCGGCGAGGATCAGCTTCCCGCCCGGCGCCAGCGCGCCGGCGAGGCTCGGCGCGAGGTCGATCAGCGGCCCGGCGAGGATGTTGGCGATGACCAGGTCGTAGGGCGAGCGCGCCCGCAGGCGATAATGGTCCATCCCCGCCGCCGTCGCCAGCTCGAGCCTGCCGCGGGCCCGCCCGAGCCTTATCCGGTTGATCGCCGCATTCTCGGCCGTCACCTCGATTGCGACCGGATCAACGTCCGAGGCGATCGCCCGCGCCGCCGGCCACAGCCGCAATGCGGCGAAGGCGAGCAGCCCGGTGCCGGTGCCGATGTCGGCAATGTTGGCGAAGCGCGTCCCGCGCCGCTTCAGGCTGTCGAGCGCGATCAGGCAGCCGGTCGTCGTCTCGTGCTGTCCGGTGCCGAACGCGCGGCCGGCGTCGATCTCGAAGGCGATGGCGTCCGCCGGCACCGCGTCGCGATGGGTGGGCGTGTGGACGAAGAAGCGGCCGGCGCGAATCGGCTCGAGTCCCTGCTGGCTCAAGGTCACCCAGTCCTCGTCGGCGACCCGCTCCGCTTTCGCCTTCGACCCGGCGGCGCTCGGCACCAGCGACGTGACGAGCTTCAGCATCGCCGCCGACGGTCTCTCCTCGAAATAGGCGTCGAGCCGCCACTGGTCGGGCCGGTCGGCCTCGGCCTCGCTGGTTACCAGCACCGGCGGCGCATCGAGCCGGGCAAAGACCGAAATGTCCTCGCCGAGCGCCTCCGCTTCGGCCTTCGTGCAGGGCAGGGTGACTCGCCAGCTGGTCAAAGGTCTGGCCGGCTATTCACAAAGCAGAAAAAGCGGTCGCGCCCGCGCATCGCCGCCTCAGCGGACAAAGCTCGCCCCATTGACGTCGATCACCGTGCCGGTCGCCGCGGCGGGCGCGTCGACCGCCAGCCAGCGCGCCGTCTCGGCGACCTCCTCGGCGCTCGCCGGCCGGCCGAGCGGAATGTCGGCAAGGAAATCGGCGCCGCCGCGGCTCGCGACATAGTCCTCGACCATCCCGGTGACGGTAAATCCGGGGCAGATGGTGAAGGCGCAGATCCCTTCGCCGGCATAGGCCCGGGCGATCGTCTTGGTCATCGCGACCATGCCCCCCTTGGAGGCGGCATAATGCCAATGGTCGGGGCTGTCGCCGCGATAGGCGGCGCGGCTCGATACGTTGACGATGCGGCCGCCCCCGCCGCGCGCGCGGTAATGGCGCACGGCGAGCCGGCAAAGCTCGGCGGCAGCGGTGAGATTGACGCGCATCGTCCGCTCCCATTGCGCGACCCAGTCGCCCGGCTCGGAGTCGATCGGCGCCGCCTCGAAGATGCCGGCATTGTTGATCAGCACGTCGATCCGCCCGTCGAGCCGCTCCAGCGCCTCGCTCCACAGCCCTTCGGCAACGCCGGGCGCGGCGAGGTCGGCGGCGATCCTGCCTTCTCCGCCTTTGGTCGAATGACCGACGACATTATGTCCGGAGAGCGAAGCGACGATCGCGGCGCCGATCCCCCGGCTCGCGCCGGTGACGAGGATGTTGAGAGGCTGGGTCATGCCTTGCCGGATAGAGCGCCAGGGCGCCGAGAGAAAGCCCCCGCGGCGGGAGTGCGGCCGTGGTTCGACAGTGTTGGCGCGAAAGAGATTGAAGGGAAGGGCGGCAGACGGCGGGATTGCACACGCCGTGCCGGCAGCACCGCAGCAATGGGCTCACGCGAAGGTCGCCCTGGACCTATCCTCGTCATCCTGGCGAAAAGCCAGGATCTCCCTTCCTGGCCGAAGGGGAGGGAGATTCCAGCTTGCGATGGAATGACGACGGACTGCGGCCGAGGCGCAGACCCTTCGCGTTCTTCGCGTTCTTCGCGTGAAAAAGAATGGCAGGCCCGCGAGCGCTCAGGGCGACCGGTCCGGAACCGGCTCGGATGCGATCCCCTACGCCGCGAACGTCTGCACGAATTTGCCGGCGGTCGCCTTGAACCGCGCCATCTGCTCGTCGACCTCGGAGAAGCTCTTCTCGACCTCGTCGATCTCGGTGGCGACGCTTTCGGTGTCGGCGCGGATCGCGGCGATCGTCGAGGACATCGAATCGGCGGCGAGCGCGGTCTCGTCGACCGCGGCGGTGATCATCGTCACCGTCTGGGCCTGCATCTCCATCGCCTTGCGGATGCGGTCGGCGCTGGACTGGACCTCGTCGACGGTCGACTGGATCGAATCATTGGCTTCGACCGTCTGCTTGGTGGCGGTCTGGATGGCGGCGATCTTGGTCGCGATGTCGTCGGTCGCCCGCGCGGTCTGGTTGGCGAGGCTCTTCACCTCCTGCGCGACCACGGCGAAGCCGCGGCCGGCGTCGCCGGCGCGCGCCGCCTCGATCGTCGCGTTGAGCGCGAGCAGGTTGGTCTGGCCGGCAATGTCGCGGATCAGGCCGAGGATCGATTCGATCGCCTCGACATGGGAGGAGAGCGCCTGGCTGACCTCGACAGCTTTCCCGGCCTGCTCGCCGGCGCGGATCGCAACTCCGGCGGCGACCTCCACCTCGTTGCGGGCTTCCTCGATCGCCATGATCAGGCCGGCCGCGGTCTGCGCCGCTTCGCGCATCGCCACCGCCGACTGCTCGGCCGCGGCGGCCACTTCGGACGTCTTGCCGAGCATGCCGCGGGCGGCCTGGCTGGCCTCGGCCGCCTGGGCGCGAACCTTGCGGCTTCCGCCGGCGGTGCTCTCGACGACCGTGATGATCTCCTTGTTGAACTCGGCGCCCTGGGCGCTGCGGCGCTCATGCTCGGCGATCTCGCACAGGCGGTCGTAATGGGCCGCGTAGATGTCGACCTGAAGCAGGGTCATGCGGACATAGGCGCCGGCCATTCGGGAAGCTTTTGCCGGATCGTCCGCGGTCCTGGCGATGATGATCTGCTGGACCGCCGCCGAAAGCGCGGCGCTGCCGGCGAAGATGCTGGTCAGCGGGATGTTCGCCGCCGTGGCGGAGGCGACATGCTCGCCGGCCTGCTCCACCCACTCGGGCGAATCCAGGCTCACATGCTTGGCTTCCAGATAAGGCAGAATTCGCTGGGCGAGCCCGGCGATCTTCCCTTCGTCGATCGGCTGGGAGAGCTTGGGCGAGCGGCCGTAGCCGATCCAGAACTGGCGGGCGAGCGACTCCTTGTCGGACTCGATCAGCGCCCAGATCTCGCGGCAGTCCGCCGCGAGCGTTCCGTCGGGGTCGAACATCTTCAGTCGGCCGTGCAGATCCAGATCGTCCTGACGTCCAGCGGTCCCGGTCATTTGCGCAGCTTCCCTTGGCTAGGCTTTCGCGCTCCTGTTAGGGCCGTATTGGTTAAGATCGTCTTAGCTAACGGCCTCGAAGCGGCCCCGCATGCGCGGCTTGCAACATGCCGCGTTCGGCCTAAAAGCGGGTCCCGAAGGGTCCCTGGCCCTGAAGGGGAGCTCCATGCATCGCAATCCGTCACGACCCTTGTCGCCGCACCTGACGATCTGGAAGTGGGGGCCGCACATGCTGGTCTCGATCCTCCACCGGGTCACCGGGGCCGGATTGGCCGTGGCGGGCGGCGCCGCCCTGGTCTGGTGGCTGCTCGCCATCGCCGACGGACCCGACGCTTATGCGAGCTTCGTCGAGTGGACGACGTGGAAATGGTCGCTGATCGTCTGGATCCCGCTGACCTGGGCCCTGTTCCAGCACACCTTGTCGGGCCTCAGGCACTTCGTCATGGACATTGGCGCCGGCTACGAACTGCCCGTCAACAAATTCTGGGCGACGATGACGGTCGTCGGGGCGGTGCTGCTCACCGCCTTGCTCTGGGCCTGGATCCTCTTCGGGAGGGAGGCATGACCATGGAAACTCCGCTTGCGCGGGTGCGGGGCCTGGGTGCCGCCGGCGCCGGCGCGCATCACTGGTGGCTGGAGCGGTCGACCTCGATCGCCACCTTGCTGCTGCTGGTCTGGCTGGCCGTCTCCTTGCTCCGTCTGCCGTCGCTCGATCACTTCACCCTCGTCCAATGGCTGTCCGGCCCGCTCGGCGCCGTGCCGATGCTGCTGCTTGTCGTCTCGGTCTTCTGGCACCTCAAGCTCGGCCTGCAGGTGGTCGTCGAGGATTATGTGCATGACGAAGGCGGCAAGCTGTTCTGGATCCTCGTCATCAACTTCCTCAGCGTGCTCGGCGCGGCGCTGGCGCTGTTCGCCGTGCTCAAGATCGCCTTCACCGGGAACGCCGGCTGATGGCCGCCGCCTATCAGATCGTCGACCATGTCTATGACGTCGTCGTCGTCGGCGCCGGCGGGTCCGGCCTTCGCGCCGCGATGGGCGCGGCCGAGAAGGGCCTCAAGACCGCCTGCGTCACCAAGGTGTTCCCGACCCGCAGCCATACCGTCGCCGCGCAGGGCGGGATCGCCGCCAGCCTCGGCAACATGGGTCCCGACCACTGGACCTGGCACATGTACGACACGGTCAAGGGCTCCGACTGGCTCGGCGACCAGGACGCCATCGAATATCTGTGCCGGGAGGCCCCGGCGGCGGTGTACGAGCTCGAGCATTACGGCGTGCCGTTCAGCCGCACCGCCGAAGGCCGGATCTACCAGCGCGCCTTCGGCGGCATGATGCAGAATATGGGCGAAGGTCCGCCGGCGCAGCGCACCTGCGCCGCCGCCGACCGCACCGGCCATGCCATGCTCCACGCGCTCTACCAGCAGAGCCTGAAATATGACGCCGACTTCTTCGTGGAATATTTCGCGCTCGACCTGATCATGGAGAATGGCGAGTGCCGCGGCGTCGTCGCTTTGTGCCTTGAGGACGGCAGCATCCACCGCTTCCGCGCCCAGGCCGTCGTGCTCGCGACCGGCGGCTACGGCCGCATCTATTTCTCCTGCACGTCGGCCCATACCTGCACCGGCGACGGCAATGCGATGGTGCTTCGCGCCGGCCTGCCTTTGCAGGACATGGAGTTCGTCCAGTTCCACCCGACCGGGGTCTACGGCGTCGGCGTGCTCATCACCGAAGGCGCGCGCGGCGAGGGCGGCTATCTGACCAACTCGGAAGGCGAGCGCTTCATGGAGCGCTATGCCCCTTCGGCCAAGGATCTCGCCTCGCGCGACGTCGTCTCGCGCTCGATGGCGATGGAGATACGCGAAGGCCGCGGCGTCGGCCCGCACAAGGACCATATCTACCTTCACCTCGACCATATCGACGCGAAGATCCTCGCCGAGCGCCTCCCCGGCATCACCGAGACCGGCAAGATCTTCGCCGGCGTCGACCTGACCCGCCAGCCGCTGCCGGTGGTGCCGACCGCGCATTATAGCATGGGCGGCATCCCGACCAATTATCATGGCGAGGTGGTGACGCTGAAGGACGGCAATCCGGACAGCGCGGTGCCCGGCCTGTTCGCGGTCGGCGAGGCGGCGTGCGTCTCCGTCCACGGCGCCAACCGGCTCGGCTCCAACAGCCTCACCGATCTCGTCGTCTTCGGCCGCGCCGCCGGCCATCGCCTCGGCAATATCCTCACGCCCGGCGCGGCGCAGCCGCCGCTGCCGTCGGGCTCGGAGGAGCTCGCGCTCGCCCGCCTCGATCGCTTCCGCCACGCCAAGGGCGCGAGCCCGACCGCCGAGGTCCGAGCGGACATGCAGCGCACGATGCAGGCCGACTGCACCGTGTTCCGGGCGACCGAGCCGCTCGCGCAGGGCAAGGCGAAGATCGACGCGGTCTACAAGCGTCTCGAGGATGTCGACGTCACCGATCGCAGCCTGATCTGGAACACCGACCTGGTCGAGACGCTCGAGCTCGACAATCTGATGGCGCAGGCGGTGGTGACGATGCACTCCGCCGCCAACCGCACCGAAAGCCGCGGCGCCCACATGCACGAGGATCACCCCAATCGCGACGACGCCAACTGGCTGAAGCACAGCATCGTCTGGTTCGACGGCTGGGGCGGCAAGGGCGGCGGCGTGACCCTCGATAGCCGCCCGGTGCACGAATACACCCTCACCGACGAGATCGACTATATCAAGCCGAAGGCGCGGGTATACTAGACGAATGTCGCGAGCTTCGGTTGACGACATTCTTCACGTTCTGGATCAGGGTACTCGGGATTGCATCTTCCCGATGCTCGACAATGGCTATCTCTACCTCGCCGCCACGCGGCTCTCTCTTTACGCGTCTGCCGGCGATTGGGCGATGGTATTCGAAATCTTCGGTTACTCCCCGCGAGCGGGCCATCCCGACCTGATGATAACGACGTTTACAAGCCGACCGGTTCGCACCCGAACCGCAACAGACTTCGTCAGTGGAGATGCCTATCGGGAGTATCTCCGGCTCAATGCCAACGTCGAGCAATCATGTTTCTTCCCCATCGAGGATGATACATGGATCGATCCGGAGGTTGGGGAGCGTGTCGCCGAATATTCGACCTCGCTCATTCTCCGTGGCGATCGAATTCCGCTCCCGACGCCGGCTGACTATGACGACGCTGGCGTCCTTCTCGAGGAACCTCCCAGGCCGTTGGTTTCCGAACTGGCGCGGGCGCTTGCATTTCGCCATCGCGCTGCGGTGTTGGCAACTGAGGAGGAGCGTAGGACCAACTTGGTCCCTGAGTTGCAGCCGCTTGTTGTGCTGGAAGATTGGCACCATCCTGATGTCGTCGACAGCGAGGCACTGCCCAGTCGAACCGAGACATTTCGCCAATTGGCCGCTGTGCTGAGCAGCGGCGATCCGGCTCATTACCATTCGACGGAGCCGCCGAACACACACTGGTCCAACTGGCCAGATGGAGGGACGCTGTGATCTGCACGTCACCTGTTCCTAGTTCCGGGGACGCTATTGGACTGCACCCCTTGAGTGAGACACTTAGGTGCGGACTCATGACCGGCAATGGTCGACCCCGATGGGGCGCGGCTTTTCCCGGTCATGTCCGGACCTGGTGACAGGAATTTGACGCTTCGAACGGTCATTGCGGGCCCCGAAGGGGCGCGGCAATCCAGGCTTGAGGCTGGATCGCCACGGCGCTGTGCGCCTCGCGACGACGCCGGCGGCGTGTGCGGACTCATCCGTCTGGATTTTCCCACTTGCATGAGGGACAGGCCTGGTGGCTTCGCTTCAATCGCCCTTGGCCGGCGCCAGCGGGGTCGCGATGCCGAGCGCACGCGCCCGGGACTCGAACTCCGCCAGTCCGGAAGGCGAGAGGCCGTCGCGGCCGCGGATGCCGACATGGTTGGCGATCAGGTTCACCTTCCGGTGCAGCCGGCGCGCCTCGCGCCGCGAAATCAGGCCCGCGTCGCGTTCCCGGTAGATCCGGATACGAAGCGCCTCCAGGTCGTCGGCAAGGTGCCGGTCCGCCCGGGCAACGGGCGGGCTCGGGGGGCGCGGAACGGACTGGGCGCCGGCCGGGGCCGCCAAAGCGGGCAATGCGATCAACCAGGCGATGACGGTTCGCCGTCGAATCATTTCTGCCTCCGGTTCACAAATCGCGTCTTTGCGAACTTCTGCCGGCGAGCCGCGTCGGCTTACTGCGCACCTCCGATAAGCACGAACGGAGCCCAATAAGCGGGATGCGCCCAGCTGGCGGTGGCGGTGTCATGGCTGGCATCCTCCCGGATCTCGCGTATCGCCTGCTGGAAAGCCCCGGCACGGCTCAGATCGGGATTGTCCCGCCGGCGTTCGATGGTGTCTACGGTGACCCGCGACGCGACCTCGTCATCGACCGGCCAGTGCGAGGCCAGCAAATTGTGGGCCCCGGCATAGAAGAAGGCGCGCGCCAGGCTCGACAGGCCGCTGCCGTCGCCGGTTGCCGTGTTGCAGGCCGAGAGGATCACCCAGTCGGCGTCGAGCCTGAGCGTCGAGACCTCCGAGGCGGAAAGATAGCCGTCATCCTCTTCGCTGGCTGTCGGCGGCGGGGTGAAGACGAGGCCGGGTTCGACAAGGTTGGTCATTTCCAGGCCGGTCAGGCCATGGGTGGCGAAGGCCAGGATGCGGACGCCCGAGAGATCCGCGGCGCGTACGGCGGATTCGGTCGCGCGCTCGGCGAGATAGATCGTATCTTCGGGGGCATCGAGCGCCCGGCGGATGTTTTGAAGCTCCCTCTGGGTCCCGGGAAGTTGCGCCAGGTTCCTGAGCGCACCCACGTCCGCCATGCGCAATCCGGAACGGGCTTGCCGTCTGCTGAACACGGCCTCTGCGCCGGGTGCCGTGAAACCGCGGCCACCCCGCTGCATCGATCGCCCCGACAGGACCGGGTTCCCGAACCCGACGAAAGCGCCGTGTGTCGGCGCGCCGTCCCCTCGTGCCGAGACCTGTCGCAACAGCTGCAACGACTGGATCGAAGGGATATGGGTGAGCGCATGGGCATCGGCGAACCAGCGGGTACCGCGCAGCGCCTCGGCGTCATTGTCCGCGCCCTGCGGCTCTTCGGTGACGAGGATCGAAAAAGGCAGGCCGGCGAGCGCGCCGCCGGCCGCTACGAACAATTCCCTTTTGCCCTCCAGCGTTTCGGCGATCGGAGCCACGATCTGCCGGTACAGCGCATAAGCGGTTGCCCGGTCATAGGAAAAGGGCATGCCCTCGACATATTCGTCTTCCCATTCGGCGGCCTGGGCTTCGCTTACGGCAACGCTCGCACCGACATCCCAACGCAGGCGATTGACGGCCTTTCCGATATCCTCGGCGGTCCACTCGGCGCGTTGCCACCGGATGGCGTCGTGGGTCACTGCCATGACGTGGGTGCCGAACGTGCCGGGCACGACGAGCAGGATCGCTTCATCCGGGCCGAGCAGCGCCTGCGCCTCGGCCACCGCCAGCGCCTCGGGACGGATAAGCGCAAAATAATCGGGAAATTCGGCCTGCAATCGCGCATCGATGGCATCCATTCGCGCTTCGATGGCCGCGCGCTCCTCGCCGATCCGCGCGCGCATCGCCCGATCGTCATCGGTCGAGCCGCCAAAGGCGAAGCCGAGGCGCTGATTGTTCGAACGCCATCGATCGGTCAGGCGAGTGCGTTCGCGGACCAGCTCGCCAAGACCTTGGCCGGCCGAATCGGCGAGACGGCGCACGGCCATTTCCGTAATCGACCTGTTGGCCGGCCCCGACATGGCGTCCTGAAGAGCCGTGAAGGACTCCGGGCGCAATGCGGACCGGTCTTCGCTCGTGACCCAGGCCGCATCGGCGAACAACGTATATGACGAACCGCCGATCCGGTCTTCGCGCTCGCTTTGGGCCTCCGCAAAACGATTGCCGCTGTCATCGGATCGCCGTGCACGCAGGCCCGCCACGAGCAGTCGCGCCGGCGGCAGCGCATTTTCGCCCGCCATGCCCAGCCTCGCCTCGGCGAGTTCCTGCGCCGATACCAAAATATCCTGATGCGCCTCGCCGAGAAGTCTTTCCCGGCCGGCGAGGGCGCGCGCAAAATAGCGCTCTGCCTCGGTGCTGCGCGATTGCGCGTCGTATAATCTGGCCAGGTTTCGCACCACGTACAGGGCAGATCGACTTCCCCTGTCGGCGTCGTGCGTGCGCTCTCGGGCCTCCAATGCCCGCAGCAGGAGCGGCTCGGCTTCGGCATAACGGCCCTGGTCGACATAATTGGCGCCCAGATTGTTGAGGGCCGTCAACGTTTCCGGATGTTCCGCGCCGACCGTGCGTTCCCGCGCCTCCACGGCCCGGAGATACAGGGGCTCCGCTTCGGCATAGCGCCCCTGGAAATCGTAGACGACCGCGAGATTGTTGACCGATACCAAGGTGGAAGGATGCTCCGGGCCGAGCGTACGCTCCCGCGACGACAGTGCCCGAAGGTCGAGGGTTTCCGCCTCGGCATAGCGGTGTTGATACAGATATAGCTTGGCCAGGTCGTTCACGGCGTCCAGGGTTGCCGGCCGTTCTGCGCCGAGCGTGCGTTCCCGCGCATCCAATGCCCGCAGGTAGAGCGGCTCCGCCTCGGAGTAGCGGCTCTGGGATGTATACAATCGGGCCAGGTTGACGACCGAGCGCAACGTGGAGGCATGGTCGGGGCCCAACCCGCTTTCCCGTGCCTCCAATGTCCGCAGGTACATCGTTTCCGCTTGCGCCTCGCGGCCCTGCGATCGGTACATCGCGGCCAGGCTGTCGGCCGATGCCAATGCCGCCGCCTGCGCTGCGCCGCGCCTGTCCTCGCCGGCCTCGATCACCCTCGAATAGAGCGCCTCCGCCTCGTCGAACCGGCTTTGCGCCCGATACAAGGCAGCGAGATTTCCCATCGACCTCAACGTCGAAAAATGATCCTCGCCAAGCGTGCGCGTCCGGCTCTCCAATTCACGGCGGTTGAGCGCTTCCGCCTCCGCGAACCGGCCTTGAGCCCGGTAGAGAAGCGCGAAGTTGCCCATCGTATCGAGCGTGTCGGGATGGTCCGGACCCAGCGTCCGCTCTCTGGCTTCCAGGGCCCTGAGGTAGAAGGCCTCCGCATCGCGGTAGCGGTCCTGGACCTGGTACAAGGCGGCGAGACCGGCTACCGAGCCCAGCGTTTCCGGGTGTTCCGCGCCGAGACGGCTCTCGCGGACCTCCAGAGCCCGGATGAAGAGGGGCTCTGCCTCGATATAGCGTCCTTGCCTTCGATAGAGGCCGGCGAGGCTGTTGAGCGATGTCAAAGTGTCTGGATGATCTTCGCCCAGCGTGCGTACCGAGGCTTGCAGCGCGCGCGTGTAGAGGGGCTCCGCCTCGACATAGCGCCCCTGGTTTATATAGATCACGGCCAGGTTGTTTACGGAATCCACCGTCCTCCGGTCCTCCGGACCAAGCGTGCGCTCCCGCCCCTCCAATGCCCGCAAGGCCAGGGCTTCAGCCTCTGCATCGCGTCTTTGCCGGGCATAGAGGGAGGCCAGATTGTCGACCGAAAGCAATGTCTGCGGATGATCTGGGCCCAGCGTCCGCTCTCGCGCTTCCAGGGCTCGCAGCAGCAGCGGCTCCGCGTCGGCATAACGGCCTTGGGCTTCGTATAATTGACCCAGATTGTTGACCGACGTCAGAGTATCCTGATGGTCGGCGCCGAGCAGGCGCTCCTGTGTGTCCAATGTCCGCAGATATAACGGCTCGGCGTCGGCGTAGCGGCCCAGGACTTTGTACGTGACCGCCAGGTTGTTGACGGCAATCACCGTAGAAGGGTGATCCGCGCCCAGCGTACGTTCCCGCGTTTCCACCAGTTGCAGGTAAAGGGGTATCGCTTCGGCATAGCGGCCCTGGTCGTAGAGCATGCGGGCTTCGCGGCTGAGCGCGCTCGTGGAGCCTTGTTGCCCGTCGCCCTTCTGCGCGGCCGCATGGCCCGGGATCGCCGTCAGCGCGGCCAGGCAGGCGACAGAAAGCCGGGCGTGTCGAAGGCCGATCCGCAGGCGTCGCCCGCCGGAATCGTTGATTTTACCGGAATCCCGAGCAGCCATTCGTTCACCCCCCCCCGTACGACGCAGAAAGTCTCGACCCCGGTCCCCCCCCTCGACCCCGGCCCCCGATGTCAGCGGAGAAAATCCTCCTCCATGCTCGACCGACTATCGGCCCGGGACGGCCATATTGCAAATGTGCGGGATATTCTCTGCGTCAGCCGGCGCCGAACCGCCACATCAAGCCGGCGGGGTCGGCGATGTCGTTGGCCGCTTCGGCTTGATCGGCTTGCCGGCCTTCTCGCTCTTCTGCGCCAACGGAAAGCCCCGGGTCACGGCCTGCAAGAGGCGCGTGCCGCCTTCCACCGGCAGCACCACCCCCGCCCCGCCCGGATAGGCGTCCCCCGCCGGCGTTGAAGCTCAGCGGGATCTGCGCGCGGAAGTGATCGGCGATCTCCGCGTCACCCAATTAGC
>Ga0299914_10000424_pt1 | contig 25374 bp, 19 predicted proteins | sample RVTome_10_FD_201361 | JGI IMG/M metagenome (GOLD analysis project Ga0299914, IMG submission 201361) | Soil microbial communities from uranium-contaminated site in the Upper Colorado River Basin, Wyoming, United States - RVT153D57 (version 2) ... | reverse complement strand
GGGTGCGCCCCTGGAGGACGTGCGTGTAATCGTGCCGCGCTGCGGGCATGCCTTCGGACATGACCGTGGTCGGCTACCACGCCTCGCACGAGCAGCATCGGCCGAGCGCTTTGCTGGCCGCCACGCGGGCGGCCGCCGAGGCCGGCTTCCGGGCAGTGTCGTCATCGGACCACCTGACGCCGTGGAGCCGGGTGCAGGGTGAGTCGGGGTTCGCGTGGTCGTGGCTCGGGGCCGCCATGGAGGCCGTGCCGCTACCGTTCGGCGTCGTCAACGCCCCTGGCCAGCGCTACCACCCTGCGATCATCGCCCAGGCCATCGCCACGCTGGCCGAGATGCACCCTGACCGCCTGTGGGTAGCGCTCGGGTCCGGCGAGGCCTCGAACGAGCACGTCACGGGCGAGCCGTGGCCATCCAAGCCCGAGCGGAACGCTCGCCTCGCCGAGTGCGTCGACGTGATCCGGAGCCTGCTGCGCGGCGACGAGGTGAGCACCGACGGCTATGTACGCGTCGACCGGGCCCGGCTCTGGACCCTACCGGAACGGCCGCCGCCGCTCGTCGGAGCGGCGCTCAGCGAGGAGACGGCGGCCTGGTGCGGGGGGTGGGCGGACGGCCTCATAACCGTGCACGCCAGCCCGGACCGGTTGCAGCGCGTGGTCGAGGCGTTCCGCACCGGAGGCGGCGAGGGCAAGCCGGTCCGGGTCCAGGTCAAGGTGGCGTGGGCGCCCACCGACGACGAGGCGCTGGCCGGGGCCCATGAACAATGGCGCACGAACGTGTTCGACCCCGTACTGATGGCTGACCTCGAGACCGTCGAGCAGTTCGAGGCGGCCGCGGCCCACGTTCGGCCCGAGGACGTGCGTGGAAGCGTCCTCGTCTCATCCGACGTCAAGCAGCAGGCGGCATGGCTGCACGAGACCCTCGACTGCGGGGTCGACGAGCTGTTCGTCCACCAGGTGCCTCGAGAGCAGCACAGATTCATCGACACGTTCGGCGCCGAGGTCCTGCCGGAGGTGTTGCGGCGTTGAGCATCGCCTTCACCAGCGACCAGTGGTGGAAGAACGGCGTCATCTACTGCCTCGACGTACAGACGTTCCTCGACAGGGATGGCGATGGGATGGGCGACCTGGCGGGGCTGGTAGATCGGATCGACTACCTGGCGGGGATCGGCGTCTCGACGCTGTGGCTCATGCCCTTCTACCCGACGCCTGACCAGGACGACGGCTACGACGTCAGCGACTTCTACGGCGTCGATCCGCGGCTGGGCACCCTGGGGGAGTTCGTCGAGGTCGTGCGCACCGCCCGCGACCGGGGCATGAGGGTCATCGTCGACCTGGTGGTGAACCACACGTCCGACCAGCACCCGTGGTTTCGAGCCGCGCGGTCCGACCCGGATTCGCCCTACCGGGACTGGTACGTGTGGGCGGACGAGCGACCCGAGGACCCCGACCTCACCGAGACCTTTCCCGGCGACCAGGGCGGCGTCTGGGCCTATGACCGCAAGGCTCGGAAGTACTACCTGCACCGCTTCTACAAGCACCAGCCCGACCTCAACATCGCCAATCCGGCCGTACGCGAGGAGATCGCCCGTATCGTCGGGTTCTGGCTCCAGCTCGGCGTGAGCGGGTTCCGTGTCGACGCCGTGCCCTTCCTGATCGAGCTCGACGGCATCGATGGCGCGCCCTCGATCGACCCGCACCGCTACCTGAAGGACCTCCGCTCCTTCGTCAAACGGCGCCACGGCGAGGCCATCCTGCTCGGCGAGGTCAACCTGCCACCCAAGGATCAGCGTGCGTTCTTCGGGGACGAGGACGGCGACGAGCTCAACCTCGTCTTCAACTTCTCCGTGATGCAACGGACCTACCTGGCGCTGGCGCGGCAGGACGCCACCCCGGTCGAGCGGGCACTGGCTGACCTGCCCGGGGTGCCGTTCGACTCGCAGTGGGCGACGTTCATGCGCAACCACGACGAGCTGACCCTCGACCAGCTCAGCGACGACGAGCGTCAGGAGGTGTTCGACGCATTCGGCCCCGATCCGAAGATGCAGATCTACGGCCGCGGGCTCCGCCGCCGGTTGCCCCCCATGCTCGGCGGCGACCAACAACGCATTCGCATGGCCTACAGCCTGCTGTTCTCGCTGCCTGGCACGCCCGTGCTGTTCTACGGCGAGGAGATCGGGATGGGCGAGAACCTCGACCTGGCAGACCGTCTGGCCGTGCGCACTCCCATGCAGTGGTCCGACGAGCCCGGCGCGGGGTTCTCGACTGCCAATGCCACGCTGCTCACCCGGCCGGTCACCGAGGGCGAGTACCGGCCCCTGGCGCTCAACGTCGCCGCGCAGCGCCGGGACCCTGGCTCGTTGCTCAACTGGTTCGAGCGATTGATCCGCCGCCGGCGGGAGACGCCCGAGTTCGGCCTCGGCACGTGGTCGGTCATCGCCAACGACCAACCCACGGTGCTGGCCCACCGGTGCGACTGGGACGGGTCCGTGGTCGTGGCGGTGCACAACTTCGCTGCCGACCCGTGCCGCGTCGACCTGCCCCTCCACGACCTCGAGGATGCGATCAGCGCCGATGACCTGCTGGACGGGTCTCCCGAGCAGCCTCTTGACGAACCGGTGCTGCGCCTGACCCTCGAACGTTACGGCTACCGGTGGCTGCGCATCCGGCGCAAGGGGCAGCGGCTCACGCCCTGACAGGACCCTTCTCGCGCGTCTACCAGCGGCGGTACCCGGGGTAGGGCACAATCTGCCCCGCGGCGGCGATGCGATGCTCGTCGTCGTTCGCCAAGCGGATGGGACGGCGCGGGGACGTCGAAGGCGAGGAGGCCGTGTGGTGGGATCCCCGGGGGAGGTAGACGAGGGCCGCGAGCCCTCCGCACCGGGCTACGGCGACGAACGCGAGCTCGTGCGCGCGTTCACCGACCTCCACCGCCAGGACCAGTTCACTCCAGCCGCCAGGCCCCTAGCACCCATGCGAAGCCGGCGTCGCCCTGCCGGCGACGTCATCGAGGCCCAGACGATCGAGGCGCAACCGGTCGAGGCTGCCACCATCTCAGACCCCCTGGTCGACGCCCCCGACGGCGTCGCCGGCGCCCCGGACGAAACGCCACGCCCGCCTCGTCCGAACCTCCTACCCCACCGCCCAGCGGCTCGGCCGCCCAGCCAGCCCCCTCACGACGTGGCCCCTCAGCCCCGCGCACCCGACGGCGCCGGCGACGTTCAGCGGCGAGGCTGGGCGGGGCGGGCGGAGCGCCGCCTGTCGGACGTGCTGGCGCTCGCAGGCGCCAGCGGCGCTCTGATCGTCCCGTGGCTGTGGCTCCTCGCCGTCGCCGCGTCGTGCCTCGTCATCGGGGCCGTCCGCTCCGTGGCGGCCAGACGCCGGCCCGTCGCCCTCGGGATCCTCGCCCTTCCCGGGCGGGCGGCTCGCCGCGTCGCCCGGCTGCTGCGACCACGCTCGCTGGCGCGGCTCCCGCTGATCACCGTCCGGACGATCCTCGCCGCAATGGTGCTCCCGGCGGCGGTGGCGGCCGCCGTCTGGGTCGTCGATCACGGCTCCGACGGCGTGGTGGCGGCGGCCCGCCTGGCGGCGTGGCAGTCGGGCTTCCGGGTGCTTGCCGCCGTGCTGTGCCTCATGATGCTGGCGGGCGTCGGTGAGACCCGGGCCCGGCGAGCGGCGCGGCTGCGTCGGGCGACCGCGTCGTGGCCGGACGCCGGTCTGGTGGCCTTCGCCGCCGGCGCACTGGCGCTGGCGGTGGCGGTGGTGGCGGCGGGTCCGCGGGTGCCGGGGGGCATCCTCAGCGGCGACGACGGACTGGCGTGGGTGCCGGCGCGCTTCCGACCTGCGGTCGATGGTGTCCGCGACGACGTGGTCGACGCCGAGCTACGAGCCTTGCGATCGTGCCTGAACGAGCATCAGGAAATGGCGTGGTCGGTCGGCTACACCGCCGACAACCCCATCGATGCCCCCGACGTCGCTCGCCTTTCCCTCAGGAGCGGGGACGAGCCGGGACCGGCGGCGCTGGTCACGGCGGCGCTGGCGGCCGACAACCAGCTCGCGCCCTGGGTCGAGGTCGTCGAGATCGCTGTCGGCGATGCTGTCGTCCTCGAGCTAGACCGCGAGGAATTGAGCCATCACGGGGTGCGGGTCGACCCGGCAACCCTGGGCCGTGGCATCGTGACCGGTGGTGGCGTGGCCGTGGCCGGCGGTGCGGGGGTCGATCGCCGGGTGGCCCTCGTCTGCTCGGCCGGGCCGGCCCTCTGACCGAAACGGGACGCCCCCCTCCGATCGGCGGCGAGCGTCATTCCAGCGCCGGTGCCCCGGCCACGGACGGTTCCTCGGCGCCCGATCGCACCACCAGCACGACACCCACGCCGATGAGGATCGCCGCCGGGATGGCCGACGCGGGCGGCACCTCGTCGAAGGCGACCCAGGCCAGCAGCGCCGATCCCACGATCTCGAACAGGATCGCGACCGACACCAACGTGGGGCTGGTGGTGCCCAGCACACGGTTGACCACCGTGTGACCGAGCAGCTGCGGACCCGCCACCATCGCCACGAGCGCCAGCCAGGTGGTGGCGTCGTAGTCGCTTCCCGCCAGCGGCTGTCGACCGACGAGGCACACCATCAGCAGCGCGCCGGCCGCGACGCCGTAGCAGGCGAGCGCGTACACGCTGGTCGGCACCGTGCGCCGAACCTCGGCACCGACGGTGACGTAGGCGGCCGCCAGCATGCCCCCGATCAGCGCCAGCAGGTCGCCGAACAGCGCCCGCGGCTCGACCGAGAGGTCGACGCCGCTCAGCACGACGGCGCCGGCGACGGCGCTTCCGATGCCCCACCAGGCTCCCGCCGCCACGACCTCGCCCCGGCCGCGGGCGATGAGTGCCGCCCACACCGGCTGCGTGGACACGAGCGCCACGGACGATGCCACCGAGGTGAACGACAGGCTCGGCACCCAGGTGGCGAAGTGGGCGCCGAGGAAGAGCCCCGCGACGATCGACAGCCTCCGTTCCCGCCGGTCCAACACCGGTGCGCCATCCCGGCGTAGGCCCCGGGCGTGCAGCCCGACGAGGAGAACCAGCACCGGAAGCGCCAGGGCGTTCCGCCAGAAGGCGATGGGCAGTGTGGGAGCGTCGGCGACCCGGACGAGCGGCGCCGCGGTCGACACGGCCGCCACGGCCAGTCCCAGCAGGGCCAGGTCACGAGGCGGCGGACGGCGCATCACGAAAACCTGGCGCGGCGGGTATCAGGAGTCCCTTGCATTTGCATCATACGTGCGAAAACCTGGCCGGGTGGCGACCGTGACCTTCAACCCGTTCGAACCCGGATTCGCCGACAACCCCTATGACCAGTACGCGGCGCTCCGCGCCCAAGGCCGGGCGCACCGCACCGCCCTCGGCATGTTGTTGCTCTCCCACTACGACGACTGCTTCCACCTGCTCCGCCTCGCCGGGACGAGCGTCGATGACCGCAACGCCAACAATGTGTTCAGCTACCAACCCCCTGCGGACATCGCCGACCGCATGGTCGCGCGGAACGAGCGGCGTTCGATCCTCGGGCTCGACCCGCCCGACCACACCCGCCTGCGCCGGCTGGTGTCGAGCGCCTTCACGGTCCGCCGCGTCGAACAGCTCCGGGGGCGGGTGCGCGAGCTGGTGGCAGGCCTCCTCGACGAGCTGGCCGAGGCCGACCTCGCCGCCGGACACGTCGACCTCATCGCCCGCTACGCGTTCCCCCTGCCGTTCATGGTGATCAGCGAGCTCCTGGGTATGCCGGAGGGCAACCGCGACGAGCTGCGGGGCTGGTCGCACACGATGACCCTGTCGCTCGAACCCTTCCTCGACGACGACAGTGTCCACGCCGTCGTCGACGCCGCCGACAACATGATCGCCCATGTCGACGAGGCGATCGAGTGGAAGCGGAGCCATCCCTCCGACGACCTGCTCAGCGCCATGATCGCCGCGGAGGAGGACGGCGACCGGATGACCGCCGAGGAGCTGCAGATACAGGTCATCCTGCTCTACCTCGCCGGCCACGAGACGACGGTCAACCTGATCGGCAACGGCACGCTGGCCCTGTTGCGCCATCGCGGCCAGTACGAACGACTGGTAGCCGATCCGTCGCTCGACACCCCGGCGATCGAAGAGCTCCTGCGCTACGACAGCCCCGTCCAACTCTCCCGGCGGATCGCCATGACCGAGGTCGAGGTCGGGGGCGAGACCGCCGAGCCGGGCGAGATGGTCCTCACGCTGCTGGGCTCGGCCAACCACGACGACGCCAAGTGGGGGCCGACGGGCGACGACCTCGACCTCGGGCGCGATGGTGCCAACGCCCACCTGTCCTTCGGCAGCGGCATCCACCACTGCCTGGGGGCGGCGCTGGCGCGGCTCGAGGGCGCCGAGGCGATCCCCGCCCTGGTGCGGCGCTTCCCGGACATGGAGCTCGCCGCCGACCGGCCGGCCTGGAACGGCCGAGTGGTCCTCCGGGGGCTCGACGCCCTGCCGGTCAGCGTCGGCTGACGGCCAGCGCGCGCCGCACGATGGGACGCCCGCTGCGCCGGGCGACCTCCTCGAAGCCGGCCCGCTCGAACATCGCCAGTGTGCCGGTGTACAGGTCGGCGCTCGAGCGTTTCTCTCCGGCGGTGTCGATCGGGTAGGCCTCCACCACCTCGGCGCCGCGTTGCCGGGCGAAGTCGACCGCGGCGTCCAGCAGCGCCGCGGCCACGCCCTGGCGCCGCTGCCGGCGACCGATGGTGAAGCAGGTGATCGACCACACCGGCTGGTCGTCCACGCGGCGCAGCTTGGGCGAGCGGTCCAGGCGCGGGTACTCCTCCCGGGGCGCGACCGCCACCCAGCCGGCGGGTTCGCCGTCGACGTACGCCAACACACCCGGTTCGGGTCCGGCGGCGACAAGATCCTGCAGGTCCTGGCGCAGCCCGGCGCCGTGACGCTCCTCGAACTCCTTCGACGTGACCCGCCACCACATGCACCAGCAGCCGCTGCTGAAGCCCCGCTCCCCCGCCAGCGCCACCAGGTCGTCCCAGCGATCGGGCGTGACCGGGTGGACCTCGAGAGTCAGACCTTCAGGAAGCGGCTGAGCGCCCATCCCGATCCGGCGGCGCCGATGGCGACGCCCAGCACGACCACCACGACCGCCGTCCACGTGAACTGCCCGGTCGACGCCACGAAGCCGCCCAGGATGTCGTCGTAGTCGGGGTTGCGGGACGCACCCTGCATGGCGTTGTCGAGCGCCCAGACGGCCCCCAACGCCAGCAACCCACCCACCAGGCCCTGGATGATCCCCTCGAGCATGAACGGGACCCGGATGAACCAGTTGGTGGCGCCGACCAGCTTCATGACCTCGATCTCGCGCCGACGGGCGAACGTGGCCATGCGAATGGCATTGAGGATGAGCATCAACGCTGCGACCAGCAGGCCCACGGCGATCGCCAGCATCGCCCGCTGCGAGAAGTCGGATACGCCCCGGACCGTCTTCACGCCCTCGGTCTCGCCCGTCGCCGCCTGCACGCCGGGCTGGCCCTCGTACTGACTCCGCAGGCTCTCCACGGCACCCGCCTCAGTGGCCTCGGGAACGAGCCGATAGGAGGGCGGGATCATCTCGGGGTCGGCGTCGAGGCGCTGCAGCATGGCGGCGTTGCCCCGGAACAGCCGACGCGCCTCTTCGTTGCTCTCGTCGACGTCGACGAAGCGGAAGCTGGCGACCTCGGGATTGCTGTCGATGGCGTCCTCGAGCGCGGTCCGCTGCTCGTCGGTGATGGTCCGCTGCAGGAACACCAGCACCTGGACGCCGTCCTGCCAGCGCGCCGACTGGTTCTCGACCCCCTGGCGCAGGAGCAGCGTCGAGCCGAACAGGGCCAGCGACACCGCCACCGTGACGATGGCCGCCAGGGTCAACGTGATGTTGCGGCGCAGGTTGATGACCGTCTCGCGGAGGATGTAGTCGAACTTCACTGGTACACACCACGGAGCTGGTCGCGGACCAGCATGCCCTCGACGAGCTCGATGACCCGGCGTTGCATGGTGTCGACGATCGAGCGGTCGTGCGTGGCCATGACCACCGTCGTGCCGGTGCGGTTGATGCGGTCGAGCAGTCGCATGATGCCCACCGAGGTGGCGGGATCGAGGTTGCCGGTGGGCTCGTCGGCCAGCAGGATCAGCGGCCGGTTGACGAAGGCCCGGGCGACCGAGACACGCTGCTGCTCGCCGCCCGAGAGCTGGTGGGGGAAGTTGCCGGCCTTGGTCTCCAGGCCGACCAGCTCGAGGATGGCCGGCACCTGGGCCTTCACCACGTGGCGGGGACGGCCGATGACCTCGAGAGCGAAGGCCACGTTCTCGTAGACGTTCTTGTTGGCCAGCAGCTTGTAGTCCTGGAAGATGCACCCGATGTTGCGGCGCAGGTAGGGCACGCGCCATGACGACAGGCGGGCGATGTCCTTCCCGGCCACGAAGATGCGGCCCCGATCGGCCGTCACCTCGCGGTTGATGAGGCTCAGCATCGTCGACTTGCCCGACCCCGACGGTCCGACGAGGAAGACGAACTCGCCCTTCTCGATGGTAGCCGAGGCATTGTGCAGGGCTTCGACACCACCCTTGTAGATCTTGCTGACGTTCTCGAAGGTGATCATCGACCTCGCCCGCAGCGCGCGGCTGTGTCCCTTCGGCGATTGGCTGCCCCAGGCATTGCGATCAGGTTACGGACGCAATGTACACGCGGGCAATTGCGGCGCGCAGGCATGGCTAGGCGGCTGCGCCCCCACTGCTGCGGCGCCACTGCAGATACGCCTCCATGAACGGGTCGAGATCCCCGTCCAGTACTCCGGTCACGTTGCCGGTCTCGTGCTCGGACCGCAGGTCCTTGACCATCTGGTACGGCTGCAACACGTAGCTCCGGATCTGACTGCCGAAGCCCACGCGCTGCTGGTCACCCCGGATCTCGTCGAGCTCGGCCTCCCGCCGCTGCCGCTCCAGGTCGGCCAGCTTGGCTCGCAGCATGGCCATGGCGCGGTCGCGGTTCTGGAACTGGCTGCGCTCGACCTGGCACGACACGACGATGCCGGTCGGGACGTGCGTCAGCCGCACCGCCGACGACGTCTTGTTGACGTGCTGGCCGCCGGCTCCCGACGACCGGAACACGTCCATCTTGATGTCCCTTTCGTCGATCTCGACCGACGCGTCCCCCTCGTCGAGCATCGGCACCACCTGCAGGGCGGCGAACGCGGTCTGCCGCTTGCCTTGGGCGTTGAACGGGCTGATGCGCACCAGCCGGTGCACGCCTCGCTCGGCCTGGAGGTAGCCGTAGGCGTAACGACCCTTGACGATCAGCTCGGCCGAGGAGATCCCCGCCTCGGATCCGGGGGTGAACTCGTCGACCTCGACGCCGAAGCCCCGCCGCTCGGCCCACCGGGTGATCATCCGCAGAAGCATCTCCGCCCAGTCCTGAGCGTCGACACCGCCCTCGCCGGCCTGGATCGTCACCAGCGCGTCCCGCTTGTCGTGCTCGCCGGAGAACATCGACTGCAGCTCGACCCGTCGCAGGTCGGCGTCGATGGCGGCCAGCGACTGCTCCACCTCCGCCAGGGCCGCCTCGTCAGCCTCGTCGCGGGCCAGCTCGTACAGGGTCTCGGCATCCTCGAGCCGGCCGCTCAGGGCCTGGAACGCCGCCAGGTCGTCGTTGAGGGCCGCCAGCTCCGAGGTCACCTGGCGGGCCTTGTCGGGGTCGTCCCACAGGTCGGGCCGCGAGGCCTCGGCCTCGAGCTGTGGCTGACGAGCCCGCAGCTCGTCGACCTTGAGGTACCCGGCCGCCTCGTCGACCCGGGCCCTCAGGGCCCTCAGCTCATCAGTCAGATCTCTCATCAGCAGTCCTCGAAACCGTACGACGCCACCACCCTGACAAGGTGGAGCGTCACCGGCCGTGGCACTGCTTGAACTTCTTGCCCGATCCGCAGGGGCAGGGTGCGTTGCGCGGTGTCTTGTCCCACTCTGACTTCACGAGCGGCGTGTTCGCCTGGGCCGCCTCGGGCGCAGCGGCGCCACGCCGCCCGTCGCCGCTATCGCCGGATGGCGCCGGCTCCGCCTGTCCGGTGGCCGCGGCCGGCTGGGCCCGAGCCGCAGCGGCGATGCTGGCGGCGCCGCCCGTGCTCGAGGGATCGGCCGGCGACGAGTACTGCAGCCCCCGCACCCCTTCCTCCGCGTCGCCGTTGCCGGCACCCACGGTCGCTGGTTCGCTCGGCGCGTCCGCCGGCGCGCCCGTCCCGGCCGCCTGGCGGTTGACCTGCACCTGCACGTGCATCACGTAGCGGATGAAGTCTTGCCAGATGCCGTGCATCATCTGGCCGAACATGTCGAAGCCGTCGCGCTGCCACTCGACCAGCGGGTCCTTCTGCCCCATCGCCCGCAGGTTGATGCCCTCGCGCAGGTAGTCCATCTCGTGGAGGTGGGCCCGCCAGCGCTGGTCGATCACCCGCAGCATCACCTGGCGTTCGACCTGGCGCATGATCGTGGGCGTGAGCTCGGCCTCGCGTCGCTCGAAGTGGGCCAGCGCCTCGTCCATCAGCATCTCGTACAGATCGTTGGTCGAGGACGCTTGCTGCAGCTGCTCGACCGACAGCGTCGACGGCCAGAACGTGCGCGCCTCGGTCTGCAGCCCTTCGAGGTCCCACTCCTCGGCGTACTCGCTCACGCAGTGGGTCTCCACCAGCGTGCTGACGGCGTCGGGCAGCGCCTCGTCCACGAGCTTGTCGCGCAGGTCGGACTGATCGAGCACCTGATCACGCAGGGCGTAGATCACCTTGCGCTGCTCGTTCATGACCTCGTCGTACTTGAGGACGTTCTTGCGGATCTCGGCGTTGCGCTGCTCGACCGTGGTCTGCGCCCGCTCGATGGCCTTGGTCACCATCTTCGCCTCGAGCGGCACGTCATCGGGGAGCGTCTTGCCCATGACCCAGTTGACGGCGCCGGTGGCGAACAGGCGCATCAGGTCGTCTTCCAGGCTCAGGTAGAAGCGGCTCTCGCCGGGGTCGCCCTGGCGGCCCGAGCGGCCGCGGAGCTGGTTGTCGATGCGGCGGGAATCGTGGCGCTCGGTGCCGAGCACGTAGAGGCCCCCCAGCTCGCGCACCTTGTCGCCCTCGGGCTTGGTCTCGGCCTCGTGCCGGGCGATGAGCTCCTCGAGCCGGGGCCGGTTCTCCTCGGCGTCGGGATCGACGTCCTCGCCCCTCAGGTCACGCGTGGCCAGGCCCTCGGCGTTGCCGCCGAGGATGATGTCGACACCGCGGCCGGCCATGTTGGTGGCCACCGTGACGCCGTGGAGCCGACCGGCCTGGGCCACGATGTCGGCCTCGCGGAACGCCCGGTCCGGCTTGGCGTTGAGCACCTGGTGGGCGATGCCCTGCTTGTCGAGCAGGCGCGACAGGCGCTCGGACTTCTCGACCGAGATCGTGCCCACCAGCACCGGCTGGCCGGCCTCGTACCGCTCGGCTATGTCGGCGGCGACCGCCTCGAACTTGGCCTCCTCCGACTTGAAGATCAGGTCACCCTCGTCCATGCGTATGAGCGGCATGTTGGTGGGGATGGGGACCACCTGCAGCTCGTACGTGGCGGCCAGCTCGGCGGCGTCACTCTGGGCCGTGCCGGTCATGCCCGCCAGCTTCTCGTACATGCGGAAGTAGTTCTGCAGCGTGACGGTGGCGAGCGTCTGGTTCTCTTCCTTGATCCGGACGCCCTCTTTGGCCTCGACCGCCTGATGCAGGCCCTCCGACCAGCGCCGGCCCTCGAGGATGCGGCCGGTGAACTCGTCGACGATCTTCACCTCGCCGCTGACGACCACGTAGTCCTTGTCGCGCTTGAACAGCTCCTTGGCCCGCAGCGCGGCCTGGAGCTGGTGCACCAGGTTCTGCGCCACGCCGTCGTAGAGGTTCTCGATGCCGAGCTCGCGCTCGACCCGCTCGATGCCCTCCTCGGTCGGGGAGACGGTTCGCTTCTCCTCGTCGACCTCGTAGTGGACCTCGGGCTTCAGGCCCCGCACGATCGAGGCGAACTTGTAGTACAGCTGCGCGGCGTCGGCGACCCGGCCCGAGATGATCAGCGGGGTGCGGGCCTCGTCGACGAGGATCGAGTCGACCTCGTCGACGATGGCGTAGACGTGGCCCCGCTGCGCCTGCCGTGCCCGGGACGGCGCCATGTTGTCGCGCAGGTAGTCGAAGCCGAACTCGTTGTTGGTCCCGTAGGTGATGTCGGCCTCGTACTGAGCCCGCTTGTAGTCGGGGTCGCTCTGGCCGGGGACGACGAGGCCGACGGACAGGCCCAGCGAGCGGTGCAGGCGGCCCATCCATTGGGCGTCGCGCGTGGCCAGGTAGTCGTTGACGGTGACCAGGTGCATGCCCCGGCCGGACAGCCCGTTCAGGTAGGCGGGCAGGGTCGACACGAGCGTCTTGCCCTCGCCGGTCTTCATCTCGGCGATCCAGCCGAAGTGGAGGGCGGCGCCGCCCATGAGCTGCACGTCGAAGTGTCGCTGGCCGAGCACCCGCTTGCCGGCCTCGCGGACCACGGCGAAGGCGTCGATCAGCAGGTCGTCGAGGCTCGCACCCTGGTCGAGCCGTTGGCGGAACTCGCCGGTCTTGGCCAGCAGTTCGTCGTCGGAGAGCCGCTCCATCTCGGGCTCGAGAGCGGAGATGTCGGGCACCAGCGACTGCAGCGCCTTGACCTTCTTGCCCTCACCGACGCGGAGGAAACGATCTAGGACACCCATGAGGGCACCAAGTCTACCGGCAGGCCCGAATCGGCATTCGGTCAGGCGCCGGCCTGCACCTTGGGTGCCACCAGGTGCGTGACCGGGATGTCGAACTCGCGCTTGATGCGGCTGACCACGTCGAGGCCGAGCCAGTGGGAGAGGCCGGGCGGAAGCGTGGACACGATGATGCCGTCCCACTCGTCGTCGCCGAACGGCCGGTTTCGCAGGGCGGTGGAGACCGCGTAGACGGGATTGGCGTCGCCCACCTCGCCGGTGGCGTCGACGCCGAGGTTGCGGAAGGCGTCGAGCCCCTCGTCGAGGCGGGTCCGGGCTGCGGCCTCGACCTCGCCTTCGGACCAGGCATGGTCGCGAGGATGCGTGACGGGCACCACCAGGTAGAACCGGCACCGGTCGGCACCCGCCCCCGCACAGAGCGAGCGGACGTGGTCGAGCAGGTGCTCACCGACCAGCGTGCGATGGGCGACAACCAGGTAGGTCGGCATGACCCCTCCTTGGTTCGTGCTGGTTGTGGCTGGCTCGAGTCAGCTCAAGCGATCGCAGATGGCCCGGCGCACCATCATCTCGGCCACGACGTCGGCCGATGGCTCCTCACCCGCCACCAGGCGGGCCTGGGCTGCCCCGGTGCGCTCGATGCTGACCCAGTTCCCGTCGTCGAGCAGGTGCCGGTGGATGGACTCGATCGTGCTGTGGTCGACCGTCGTGCGACAGCTCGTCGAGGGGTCGACCGTGCCGGGCGCGCCGCCCCGGTGGGGCCGCAAGCGGCGGCGACGGCGCGCTGACGTGCGCCGCTGCGTGCGGCGCAGGATCGTGAGCGCCCGGGCAGCCTCTCGGCGCGACACCTGCATCACTGCTGGACATCGGCCAGCTGGCCGCGGAACTTGAGCAAAGATTCCACGTCGGGTGGTGCAGCCGGTACGGATAGGGGTAGGGCGGGGGTCGGCAGGGGCCCGCCGGCCGCGATCCGGGGCGTGCGGGCGGCGGTCAGCGCCCCGACCCACGGCGCGCCGGCGGCCCGGAGCGCCCACGCGGCCGCGGTGAGCGTCGAGCCGGTCGTCACCACGTCGTCGACGACGACCACCGGCACGGACAGTCGCCGCGGCGCCGGCCCGTGCGCCGGCATCGGAACCGGCACGAACGCGGGTCCCTGGCGGCGAGCGGCCAGGGCGAGGCCGGTCTGGGGTGGACCCGATGCCCGATCGAGCAGGCGGTGGCACGGCATGCCCCACCGCCGCGCCACGGCGGCGGCGAGGAGCTCGGCCTGATCGAAGCCGCGCTGCCGCCGGCGTCGACGGCTCGTGGGCGCCCAGGTGACGACCGCACCGGCGGGCGGCTCCAGGAGCGCCGCCATCCCGCCGGCCAGCCACGCCAGCGCGGCCCGGTCGTTGCGGTACTTGAGGCGGGCCACCACCTCACGGGCCCCACCCTCGTAGGCGAGCAGCGACCGGCACAGCTCGAGCGCGGCCGGAAGCGGCCCCACCGGCGCCGGCCGCATGCGGGCGATGCAGCGCGCACAGGGAGCGCAGCCGGCGGCACCGCACGCGGGGCAGCGGACGGGTAGCAGGGCCGTGAGGATCATGCCCGGGCACCGTAAGCACGACCACTGACATTCACGGCCCGAGCCGGTTCCCGACGCCAACGTCGTCGCCCAGCCGGCCGTCCCAGCAGCCATTCTCGGCGCCAGGCAGTGGACCAGGGCCGGGATCAGGCCATGCGGCGCAGGAAGGCGGCGGTCGACCCGCTGGCGGCGACGCCGTGCCGGACCAGCGCCCTGGTGGCTCCGTGACACACCCAGATGACGGCGAAGGTGACGAGCACTGCCAGCGGCGCACCGCGCCACGACAACGTCAGCACGACGCGTTCGGCGGTGCCGTGGGGCTCGGTCATCGGCTCCCAGCTGTTCAGGCGCGCCACCCGGCCGAGCAGCACACCCACCGCGCAGACGGCGTGGGTCGCCACTTCAGCGGGCCCGCGCCAGCCGCCGAGCCCGATCCGCGTCAGGTAGCGCCCCATCTCCCCCACCGCCAGGCCGTACGCCGCGAACCCTCCGGCGATGAACGCTGCGTACGCCGGCAAGACCGCGGTGATCACCACCAGGTCGCTGTCCGCCCGCAACACGTCGTCGCGCAGGTGCACCAGGTCGGTCACGACGTAGGGGGCGTTGGGCAGGAACAGCGTGAACAGCGCCGCGCCGGCCCACCAGACCGCGGACCTCTGACCGCGGTACCGGAACAGCACCACGGCCAGCGCGGCAGGAACGACGGCCAGAGCAAGGTTCCACGTCATCCAGCGGCCGTTCTCGGCGGCGACCTCCACCAGGCCGCGGGCCACCACGGTGAGGGCTTCCATGCCCACCATGGTGGCCGGGCGACCCGGCCGAGGGAGCGCGCGGGATCAGTAGCGGTAGTGGTCGGCCTTGTAGGGCCCCTCGACCGGGACCCCGATGTAGTCGGCCTGCTCCTGGCTGAGCGGTGTGAGCTTCACGCCGAGCGCACCCAGGTGAAGCCGGGCCACCTTCTCGTCGAGCTGCTTGGGCAGGACGTAGACGCCCAGCGGGTAGTTGTCGGTCTTGCCGAACAGCTCGATCTGGGCCAGCACCTGGTTGGTGAAGCTCATCGACATCACGAAGCTTGGGTGACCGGTGGCGCAGCCCAGGTTCAGCAGCCGACCCTCGGCCAGGACGATGATCGAGTGCCCGTCGGGGAACACCCACTCGTGCACCTGGGGCTTGACCTCGACCCTTTGCACGTCGCTCATGCGAGTCAGGCCGGCAATGTCGATCTCGTTGTCGAAGTGGCCGATGTTCCCGACGATGGCGTTGTGCTTCATCCGGGCCATGTGCTCGGCGGAGATGATCCCCTTGTTGCCGCTCGCGGTGATGAAGATGTCGGCGGTGTCGATCACCCGCTCCAGCGTGGTGACCTCGAAGCCCTCCATGGCCGCCTGCAGCGCGCAGATCGGGTCGACCTCGGTGATGATCACCCGGCAACCCTGGCCACGCAGCGACTGCGCGCAGCCCTTGCCCACTTCGCCGTAGCCGCACACCACGGCGACCTTGCCGCCGAGCATCACGTCGGTGGCGCGGTTGAGCCCGTCGACGAGGCTGTGGCGGCAGCCGTAGAGGTTGTCGAACTTCGACTTCGTGACGGAGTCGTTGACGTTGATGGCTGGGAACAGCAGCTGGCCGGCCTCGTGCATCTGGTACAGGCGGTGGACGCCGGTGGTGGTCTCCTCGGTGACGCCCTTGATGCCTTCGGCGATACCGGTCCAACGGCCGGGTTCGGTGGCCAGCGACCGCTTCAGCAGGTCGACGATGACGTGCCACTCCTCGGGGTCCTCGTCGGTCGCGTCGGGGACGGCGCCGGCCTTCTCGTACTCCACGCCCTTGTGCACGAGCAGGGTGGCGTCACCGCCGTCGTCGAGGATCATGTTGGGCCCGGCACCGTCGGGCCAGCGGAGCGCCTGCTCGGTGCACCACCAGTACTCCTCGAGGCTCTCGCCCTTCCAGGCGTAGACGGGCATGCCGCGCGGTGCCTCCGGGGTGCCGTCAGGGCCGACGACCGCGGCCGCGGCGGCGTGATCCTGCGTCGAGAAGATGTTGCACGACACCCAGCGCACGTCGGCACCCAGCGTGGTCAGGGTCTCGATCAGCACCGCCGTCTGGATGGTCATGTGCAGCGAGCCCATGATGCGGGCCCCCGCCAGTGGCTGGCCGTCTGCGAACTCGGCACGCAGGGCCATGAGGCCCGGCATCTCGACCTCCGCCAGCTCGATCTCCTTGCGGCCCCAGCCCGCGAGGGACAGGTCGGCGACCTTGAAGTCGCCCTCGGAAAGGGTGGACATGGGTTCTCTCCCTGATGACGTCGTTGCGGTTCCGGCGGTGCCCGCCGGCGTGCGTCACCGGGCTGGGTGCAGCAGCACCACCCATCTCAGCCCGAGGTCCCGTCGAGGGTAGCGCCGTTCGTTCGACTCGGGCGAGACCACGAAATTCGCTCGGGTCGCATCCCCTCCGGAACGTAGCGTCGGATCCCCATGCCGCAGTCCTCCCGAGGTGCGGCGCGCCTGCTCGCCGCCACGTTGCGTTCCGAGGCGAGGCCCCTGGCGGGAGTGCTCGCCGTCCTCGGCGCGTCCATGGCGCTGCGGCTCAGCCTGCCGCTCCTGCTCGGGCGCTTCGCCGACGACGCGCTTGCCGGGCGGCCGGCCGACACCCTGACCCGCCTTGCCGTGGCGTACGTGGTGGTGGCACTGGTCAGCGAGGCCCTCGGCCTGGGGGTCGTGTGGGGATCCGTACGGCTGTCGTGGCGGGCGGGAAACCGGCTGCGCGAGCGCCTGGCGGCCCATGCCCTGCGGCTCGAACAGGCGTGGCACGGGCGCCACAGCCCCGGGCAGCTGATCGAGCGCATCGACGGCGACGTCGAGGCGATGGTCGTGTTCTTCTCCGGCATCGCGATCCAGATCGCCGGCAACGTGGCACTGATCGCCGGCATGCTCATCGTCGCCACCGCGATCGACCCGTGGTCGGGCCTGATCCTGGCGGTGACGGCGTTCGCCGGGGCCGCCGTCATGGTCAGGCTGCGGGTGGCGGCGGTGAGCGCCCGGGAGGCGGAGCGCCAGGTCAACGCCGAGTTGTACGGCGACCTCGAGGAGCGGCTCGGCGGCCTCGAGGACCTGCGGGCCAACGGCGCGGGCGCGTACGCCGTGCACCGCCTGCACCATCACAGCGCCCGGTCGTGGCGGACGGCCCGCCGCGCCTCGCTGCACGGCGACAGCGCCCACGCGGCCGCGGCCATGGTGTTCGCCGCGGGCACGGCCGGCACGCTGCTCGCCGGCATCCTGCTCCAGCAGCGGGGCGCCATCACGGTGGGCGCGGTGCTCAGCCTCTATCGCTACGCCGACATGCTGCGCCAGCCGCTGCAGCAGATCGCGGAGCAGCTCAAGGAGTTCCAGAAGGCCATGGCGGGGGCCCGGCGGGCTGCGAACCTCCTGGCCACCGAGCCCGGCATCACGGGCGGACCGCTCGACGGCAACGCCCTCCCGGCCACCGGGCCGGGACGGGGCCGCGGGCTGTCCGTCGACTTCGAGGACGTGACGTTCGCCTACGACGGCGGCGGCACCCCAGCCCTGGAGGCGCTCGACCTGCACCTGGCGGCGGGACGGCACCTCGGTGTCATCGGCCGGACGGGCAGCGGCAAGACGACGCTGGCCCGGCTGTTGCTCCGCCTGTGGGACGTCGACATCGGCGTTGTGCGGGTCGGCGGTGTCGACGTGCGCGACCTTCGCCTCGCCGCGCTGCGGCAGCGGATCGCCATCGTCACCCAGGACGTCGACCTGTTCCGGGCGTCGCTGCGGGAAAACCTCACGCTGTTCGGCACTCACGGAGCCGATGATGCCGATCTGCACCGGCTGCTGGCGCGGGTCGGTCTCGGCCACTGGGTGGCGTCGCTGCCCGAAGGGCTCGACACGGTCCTCGAGGGCCACCAGGGGCTCTCCGCGGGCGAGGGCCAACTGGTGGCCTTTACCCGGGCCTTCCTGGCCGACCCCGACGTCGTGGTGCTCGACGAGGCATCGAGCCGGCTGGACCCGGTGACCGAGGCCCGCATCCGCGCCGCCACCCGCCGGCTGCTCGACGGGCGGACCGCCGTGGTCATCGCCCACCGGCTGGAGACGCTGGCCGAGGCCGACGAGATCGCGGTGCTCGAGAACGGACGGCTGGTCGAACACGGGCACCGCCATCGCCTCGCCGCCGACGCCAGCAGCCGCTACGCCCGCCTGCTGCAGACCGCCGAGCACGGCCTGTTGGCGGCCGAGCCCGAGGAGGCGACGGCGTGACGCGCCTACGCAACCCCGGCTCGACCACCCGGGTGGCGTGGCGGCTCGCCCGCCACGAGCCCGTGGCCTACGCCCTCACGTGGATCGGGTGGGTCACCTTCTTCACCACCCCCCTGCTGGCCGGCCTGATCGTCAAGGTCGTGCTCGACCGTGTGGCGGGCGCCCCCGAGGGTGGCGTCGCCACACCGTGGGCGCTCCTGGCGGTGTTGCTCGGCATCGAGGTGGTCCGCTGGACCTGGCTCATCATCATCGCCGTGCAGTGGCACGGCTGCTGGGTCGGCTGGCAGACGGTGCCGCGGGTGAACCTGCTGCGGTCGTTGGTGGCGGCGCCGGGGCCGGCCGCGGGCCGGCTGCCGGGCTCCCCAGGCGAGGCGGTGAGCCGGTTCCGCGACGACGTCCAGGACCTGGCGATGGTCCTCGACGTGTGGCTGGACCTGTCGGGTGCGGTGGTGGCGTCCACCATTGCCGTGGCGGTCCTGATCGCCATAGATCCCAGCGCCACCCTGGCCATCGTCGTGCCCATCGTCCTCGCCGCCCTCGGCACCACGTGGCTCGGCCCCCGGCTGCGACGCTGGCGCCGTGCCGCTCGCGAGGCGACGGCGCGCGTGACCGGGTTCATCGGCGACACCTTCGGCGGCGTGCTGGCGGTGCAGGCCGGCGGCGCCGGCCCGGCGGTCGAGGACCGCTTCTCGCAGCTGAACGCCGAGCGGGCCCACGTGTCGCGGCGCGACCAGGTCGGCTCGGAGCTCGTGCGCTCGCTCGGCTACGGGACCGGCGAGGTGGCGGTCGGCGTCGTGCTCGTGGCCGTGGCGGCGGCGTTCCGGGGCGGCGACCTCAGCGTAGGCGACCTCGGCCTGTTCGCCGCCTACGCCACGGTGATCGCCGAGCTGCCCAAGTGGGTCGGCCGCTACCTCGTCTATCAGCGCCAGGCCGACGTGTCCGTGGACCGGCTGGCCGCGCTGCTGCCCGCGCCCGACCGGCGCGCCGTCGTGGCCCCGACCCGCACCTACCTTCGGCACGGCCCGCCGCCGTTCGCGCCCGCAGACACCGGCGACGCGGGCGCTCGAGAGCTGGCCCCGTTCGAGGAGCTGGAGGTCGAGGGCCTCACGGTCCGCCACCCGGTTTCGGGACGAGGCATCCGCGGCGTCGATCTCGTCCTGCGCGGGGGCGAGCTGGTGGTCGTCACCGGCCCGGTGGGATCGGGCAAGTCGACGCTGCTCCGGGCCCTGCTCGGCCTGGTCGGCGCCGACGCCGGCACGATCCGCTGGAACGGCATGCCCGTGGACGACCCCTCCACGGTGCTGGTGCCCCCGCGCGCCGCCTACCTGCCCCAGGTCCCCCGCCTGTTCAGCGAGCCGCTGGCCAACACGATCCTGCTCGGTGCGTCCTGTGAGGGGCTCGAGCATGCGCTGTGGCTCACGTGCCTGGACGAGGACCTCGCGCGCATGCCCGACGGCACGGGCACGGTGATCGGACCCCGGGGACTGCGCCTGTCCGGCGGGCAGATCCAGCGCGCCGGCGCCGCCCGCGCTCTGGTCCGCTCCCCGCAACTACTGGTGGTGGACGACCTCTCGAGCGCGCTCGACGTCGAGACCGAGGCACGCCTGTGGGAGCGGGTCGGCGACGGCGGGTTCGCCACCGCGCTGCTGGTCAGCCACCGCACCCAGGTGCTCGAGCGCGCCGACAGGGTCGTGGTGCTCGACTCCGGGCGGGTGGTGGACGTTGCCTAGTGCCGGCGCCGGTCATCCTGCTGGAAGTCGCGGAACGTGATCGTCACGACGTTCTCCGACGACGCCCAATTGGGGATGTTCACCACCTCGCGGTCGCCATCGCCCGCACGCGCCACCATCTCGACCCGGATCGTGTCGTCGGGCGGGGTCGCCGCAGGCACCACCAGATCGACCGCCGAGATGAACGGCAGCGAGAACCAGGGCTGCACCGGGGCGGCGAGGTCGCTGACCTCATCGAGGCCGTTGTCGAAGGCGAACAGGGCGTTGACCCGCTTGGTCCGCGGCGCCGTTGCCGGGTTGAGGACGTTCTCGCCGTTGATCTCCAGGGTGTCGTTGTCGGCGCCCTGGTCGCCCCACATCTCCTTGTAGCGGATGACGCCGAGGCTCGCGGACGTGTCGCTGGGCTGCCTCAGCACGTCGAGCCCCTCGCCGGGCCGGGACGTCAGCAGGCGGACCAGGTGGTCGCTGCGCAGGAACGGCTGGAAGTAGAGGTGGTGGACCGACCCGTCGGTGCGGGTCAGCGCGAACTCATAGCGCTCGCCGGCGTGGGCCTTGAACGGTCCCCACCCGCCGTCCGGACCGATGTTGAATGTGGCCTCGGGGCGCCGGCGCTCGCGCTCGCCGGTGCGGCGGTCGATCTCGAAGATCCGCAGGGTGAAGCCGTCGGCCCCCTGGTTCTGGGGGAAGACGTTGGCCTCGCCGGACAGCCGGATCCGTCCCCGCTCGCCGACGACGTCGGTGGTCTTCGGGGCGCGTCCGGTGAAGAACTCGTAGATCTGTGCGAACGTCTCGGCCGACGTCGCCACCTGCACGTGCGACTGGTCGGGTGCGTAGTAGTTCTGCGCCCCGACGATCTCGCGGGCCTGATCGCCCTCCCCCCACACGGCCAGCGTGTCCACGCCGCCGGGCGGTGACGCCGCGGTCCGGCCGTCGATGTTGACGTAGTGGGCCACCCGGGCGGCACGCTCGGGCGAGCTGTCGAGGTAGCCGTGCGACACGGTGGTGCCCAGCGAGTGCCCCAGTAGATCGACCCCGTCGGCGCCGGTCTCGTCCAGCAGCTCGGCGATGAGCTGGTCGAGCCCGGCCCACACCTGCTCCATCGTGTTGGTGCCGAACGTGGAGTCGTACTCGTGCACCGCGATCCGGTCGGCCGGGTAACCGTTGCTGGTCAGCCGCAGCGCCTGGGTGTCGAACTGCGCCCCGGACCCCGAGCCGCCGTGGACGAATATGACCGGCCGGGGTGGCGGGTGCCGCCGCCCGCCCGCGTCAGCGGGGACGGAGCCGGCGAGGCTCGAAACCAGTACCGCGATCAAGACGCCCAGCGCGCCCAGCAGCTTGCGGCTCATCGACCTTCCCCTCAGATCATGAGTACACCGGTGTACTGTTCCACGTTAGCCCGCCGGCGCCACCTCGACCGGGATTCCGTTGAGAACGGCATTGCCCGACACGGGGTCGATCAGCTCCTCGTCGGCCAGCAGGTTGCTGTTGACACCGGCGTAGCGCCGCGCCACCGACAGCTCGACGCCGGGCATGTCGTGGCCCCAACCGTGGGGGATGCTGACCACCCCGGGGCGGATGGCGTCGGTCACCTCGGCCGGGATCGTGACCGCGCCCGCGCGCGACACCACCGACGCCGGCTCGCCGTCAAGCAACCCGAGGCGGGAGGCGTCGTCGGGATGGACGTGGAGCGTGCAGCGCGGGCGCCCCTTCACCAGCACCTCCACGTTGTGCATCCAGGAGTTGTTGGACCGCAGGTCGCGCCGGCCGATGAGCCGCATGCCGCCGGCCGGCCGGCCCATGGCCGACCGCAGGCGTTCGACGTCCGCCACCAGCGGTTCGGGCGCGAGCTCCACCATGCCCGAGGGCGTGCGCAGCACGTCGGGGAGCCGCGGCTCGAGCGGTCCGAGGTCGACACCGTGCGGCTCGTCCAGGAGCGCGTCGAGGTTGAGCCCATCCGGGTCGGCGCCGAAGCCGTCGCCGTAGGGCCCCGTGCGCAGCATGAAGTCGATGATCCGGGACGGGCCCGTACGCTCGCCCAGCAGGGCGACGATGTCGTCGACCGCCCGCCCTGCGACCGGGCTGGTCTCGTCGGCGACGGCACCCTCCACCAGGGTCCGCAGCACCAGGTCGTCCACCAGGGCCGGATCCGCGTCGGCCCCGAAGCCCTGTAGCAGCAGTGCGAGCCGCGCCAGCACCTGCCACTCGTCGGGCTGGCCCTCGTCCAGCGGGAGCACTGCCGGGCTGTAGTTGGCCACGTTGCGCACCGCCAGCTGCAGCAGCGCCAGGTCGTAGTGGGGCCGCTGCAGCGCCGAGGGCACGGGCAGGATCACGTCGGCGTGGCGGGTGGTCTCGTTGACGTAGGGGTCGACGGCCACCATGAACTCGAGCCCGGCCAGGGCGGCGTCGAGCCGCCCGGCGTTGGGCGTGGAGAGCACCGGGTTGCCACCCACGGTCACCATGGCGCGGATCTGGCCCTCGCCCGGCGTGTCGATCTCCTCGGCCAGGCAGGCGGCCGGCAGCTCGCCCATCGTCTCGCCCAGGCCACGGACCCGGCTGTGGCGGCGGTGGAGCTTGACACCTCGGCCGTAGCGGGGCGTGCCCCGGGTGTTGGCGGCGCCGGCCGCGGCCGTAGCGAACATGGCACCGCCAGGGCGGTCGAGGTTGCCGGTCAGGACGTTGAGCACGTCGACCAGCCACGACGTCAGCGTGCCGAACTCGGCGGTGGTGGTGCCGATGCGCCCGTACACGCAGGCGGTCGGCGCCGCCGCCAGGTCGTGCGCCAACCCGCGGATCTCGTCGGGCTCCAAGCCGGTCGCGGGCGCCACCGCCTCCGGTGTGAACGGTGCGGCCAGGCGCACGACCTCGTCGACGCCGGCGACGTAGGGCTCGAGCCGGTCGAGGTCGGTCAAGCCGTCGGAGGCGAGCACGTTGACCAGCGCCATGAGCAGGAAGGGATCGGCGCCGGGCCGGATGGCGAGGTGCTGGCTCGCCGCCTCGGCCGTCTGGGTGCGCCGGGGATCGACCACGACGAGCCGCCCGCCCCGCTCGAGGAGCGCCTCGATGCGGCCCGGCCAGTCGGGGGCGGTCGCCAGGCTGCCGTTGGAGGCGTAGGGGTTGGCGCCCAACATCAGCAGGAAGTCGGTGCGGTCGACGTCGGGCACCGGAACGGTGAGCGCCCCGCCGAACATGAGGCCCGCCGAGACCTCCTTGGGTCGCTGGTCGACGGTGCTGGCCGAGTACACGTTGGTGCTGCCCAGGGCGCGGACGAGCGGCCGCAGGAAGATCAGCGCGGACAACGAGTGGGCGTTCGGGTTGCCGAGGTAGATGCCGGCCGCGTCGCGGCCGTGCTGCTCGACGATCGGCAACAGCCGGCGCTCGACCTCGGCGAACGCCTCGTCCCAGCCCACCGGCTCGAACCGGCCATCGCGCTTGACCAGCGGCTGGCGTAGCCAGTCCGGATCCTCGTGGAGCTGCCGCAGCGTCGAGCCCTTCGGGCAGATGAAGCCGTGGCTGAACACATCGTCACGGTCACCGCGGATGCGGCCCACCCGCTCGGAACCGTCGGTGCCGTGGATGGCGATCTCCAGGCCGCAACCCGCCTCGCACAGTGGACAGGTCCGGTAGGCGATGCGGGTCTCGCTGCTCATCTCACCAAACTAGAGGGGCGCCGGGCCGCTGGGCCACGGCCTCGCCTTCGGCGCAGCCTCTAACCTTCCTGGTCGCGTGTACAAGCCGTCGACGATCGCTCGGCCTCGCCTCGAACGCCGACTCGACGCACCTCGGACTCGTCGCCACCCAGCTGGCGGCCGGGCAGCAGGGGGAGGCCCGCCGCTCGTACCGCGCCTACTGCACCCGCATGGACGAGCTGGGCGTGGAGGCCGCCCCGTTCCCGACCGGCGCCTGAAGCGGGGGCGGAGGATCCCTCGGGCGGGCGGCGCCACCCGGCCCATCCTCTACCGGGCCCGTGTCAGCCCGCGAGCGCCCGCTTCATGTCTTCGAGGACCGGGACGGGGCCCGGGTCGATCCCCTCGCGGGCGGCCATGTGGAGCGACACGAAGTCGCCCACCAGCGTGAGGTCGAACAACTGGGCCAGAGGGCCCTCCCCTACCGCTCGCACTTCGACCACGTCGTGCACCACCTCGGCCATGATCTCGCGCACCAGCTCGAACCGGCGCAGCTCCTGGGGGTGCTCCTCGTCGTGGCGCAGCTCCACCAGCGTGAACACCTGGCGGGTCATGTCGCCGTGCTGGCCCCAACCGCAGATCTCGTTGTGGCACAGCTCCGGGATCGTCGCCGCGAAGGCCGGTGCCTTGGCGTTCTCGTTGACCTGGGCCTTCCAACGCCGTGCCGCGACAGAGCCCAAGGGACCGGCGCCGAAGATGAGCGGCACGGTGCGGTCGATGGTCCGGGCGATCCGTGGCGCCAGATCCCCCGCGACCAGCGCGTCGCGCCGTGCTCGGAGGCGGGTCACGGCGGCGTCGACCCACGACCCGGCGCCGGGGAACAGCCCCACCTGCTCGAGCACCAACAGCATGGGCACGGCCAGTGCCCCCAGGCCCGCCCGGGGCATGGGGATGTCCCCTGGCAGGCGGATGTGGGGCGCCTGCCAGGCCGGCGCGAGCTCGCCCAGCTGTCCGCCGACCGAGACCACCACCATGCGCGCTCCCGCCGCGGCCGCGGCCTGTGACGCCTCGATCGTCTCCTCGGTGTCGCCCGAGAACGAGACCGCGAAGCACAGGGTCCCCGGACCGACGAACGACGGTGGGGCGTAACCCTTGGACACGACCATGGGCACCGGCACGAAGGGCCCGCCGATGGCGGTCACCACGTCGCCGGCGAGGCCACTGCCACCCATGCCCAGCACCATCACGTTGTCGATCTCGTTGCTGTGGGGCAACCCCGCGACCGACGCGGCCGAGTCGACGCTGGCCGCCAGCTGCTCCGGGAACGCCCGGGCCAACCCGAACATGTCGAGACTGTCGAGTACGTCGTCGTCCAGCAAGCCCACCGTACGTTGCTCCCCGCTCATGTCGCCTTCGGCGACGGGCCGCTCGGGC
>Ga0299914_10000423_pt1 | contig 25379 bp, 14 predicted proteins | sample RVTome_10_FD_201361 | JGI IMG/M metagenome (GOLD analysis project Ga0299914, IMG submission 201361) | Soil microbial communities from uranium-contaminated site in the Upper Colorado River Basin, Wyoming, United States - RVT153D57 (version 2) ... | reverse complement strand
CTGGAGATCCGGGTCAGCCTCGACAAGCGGATGATCTACTGGGGGCGTCTCGGGTCGGTCGAGCTGACCGACATCCGCGGCGGGGACCGGATCCGAATTGGGGCTCTGCGCACGGAATCGTCCACCCGGCCGGGCCTTGACGGTCATCTTTCGATCTTGCCAGTGCGTCGCGACATCACCCGCAACCGGTACCTGTCCCTCTATACCCGAGGTCAGCGGGTCGACTGGACTGAACTGTTCGATGTGCTGAACCGCGAGCCGGCCGACCGCACTACGAAGCTGTCGACACGTCCGACCGGGAAAGTCAGGACACACGCCGCTGCACCCGTCGACATCGTCTACACCTGGGTCGACTCGACTGACCCCTTGTGGCGAGAACAGCACACGCGTTACAGCCAGCAGCACGTCACTCACAACGAAAGCGCGGACAACACCGAGCGTTACATCAATCGCGAAGAGCTGCGCTACTCAATGCGGTCAGTGTGGATGTTCGCGCCGTTTGTCCGGCATATCTACGTGGTGACGATGGACCAGCGACCGTCCTGGCTGGCGGACCATCCTAAGACCAGCATCGTCTCGCATAAGGACATTTTCCCGGACGCATCGGTCCTTCCGACGTTCAACTCGCACGCGATCGAATCATGCGTGCACCGTATCGAGGGTCTCTCCGAGAACTTTCTGTACTTCAACGACGATGTGTTCCTCGGCCGGGAGACCGCCGAAGACGACTACTTCACGATGAATGGCCTGGCCAAGCTTCGGTTCTCGCCATCCGGATTCATTTATGAGGGCGAGCCCGAACCGTCAGCGATTCCCACGGACTGGGCGGCCTACAACGCCGCCAACGTGCTCGGCAGGGACTTCTCGGTGCGGGTCAACCGCCGGCTAATGCACGTCCCCCTACCGCTGAAGCGCAGCGTTCTCAACGAGATCGAGGAGCGTTACGCCGAGGAGGTCGAGCGGACCCGGGCCGCGCGGTTCAGGTCACCTACCGATCTGGCGATTCCGAGTATGTTCGGGCAGTACTACTCCATCGCGACGTCACGAGCCATCGAGTGGGAACACTCGACGAACGAGTACACCTACGTCGACACCGGAAAAGCCAACGCGCACGAGCGCTATCAACGCATTCTGAAGCGCCGGCCGAAGTTCTTCTGCATCAACGTCACGCGATACAACGAGGTGCCACTCGAGGCCCAAGCCGCCCACCTCAGTAAGTTCATGGGAAGCGTCTTTCCGGTGGCCGCGCCCTGGGAGGAGACCTAGACCGTGGCAGACACGTCGATCTCGGTACACATGACGGTCAACTCACTCGCTCTGAGGCGCGGCGGGCTCGTGAACGCCGTCATGAGACGCGCCAACGTACTCGCAGGGTCCGGCGAGGTAGGCCAGGTCTGGCTAGAGGTACTCAGCCCCCAACCATCCCTCGACAGTGACGTCGAGGCACTGCGGAAGTCCGGCCATCTCCATCCCAAGGTCAACGCCCGCAGCGTGCTGCGCCTGCTCGATCCGTCCGCAACCAACTCGCCCCGCCTCGGCGGTCCACGTCCGCCGCTACCAGAAGGCCACCGCCTGGTGAGCAAACCGGGCACGCTGGAGATCATGCGCGATGGCGTGCTGCAAGCTGTCGAACGTCGCGATGCGGGCGGGCGGCTGAAGTACGTGGACCATTACTCGAGTGCTGCCGTCCGCGAGCGCCGTGACGAGTTCGACGCATACGGCCGGCTGTCGCGGATGCTGGACTTCACCCCGACCGGCCGGCTCGGGGCCGAACGGCTGATCGGACAGAACGGTCGTGCGTTTCTCACCATGCATTACGCCAACGGGTCACCGAAGTGGACCCGCGTCTACCTCGGCGATGATCAGGTGTTTCTCGCGGGTTCCGTCGGAGAGGTATACGTCGCGGCGTTCGCCCGCGCCTTGGCCGAGTTTTCCAGGCCGATCCTTTTCTCCGAGTTTCGTGAGAACCTCAATAACCTGCCCGACCTGAACCTCGACGCGATCGCGGCGCGTGTTCCGCACCCGAATCTGCGCCGAGTGGCGGTGGCCCATTCGAATCATCACGGCTCGCCCTACCGTCGAGGCGCACCGGTCACCCGTAACTGGCTGACGTTCTTGGACTCCACCGACCGCTGGGACGAGCTAGTCGTCTGGACCAACCAGCAGCGCGAGGATCTCATCGCCGAGTTCGAGCCCGCCCTGCCGATCCGGGTCATACCGCAGTACGCGCCGCCGGTGCGGCCCACCAGCCGTGAGATCGACACCACGAAGGTTTTGCTCGTCTCTCGATTGCATCCAAAAAAGCGCGTGGACGAGGCGATCAGGGTCATGCGGCGGGTCGCCGACAAGAAACCTGACAGTCGCCTCGTCATCTTCGGGTTCAGCTACGGCGACAAAGAAGAGACCGACGTGACCCGGCTTGTCAAAGACCTCGACCTCGACAAGCACGTGGTCTTCGCCGGCTTCACCTCGGATCCTGGTGAGATCTACGACGACGCAGCGGTCACGTTGACCACTTCGCAATCGGAAGGCTTCAGCCAGGTGTTGCTGGAATCCTTTGCCCATGGCGTACCGGTGGTCGCATACGAATGCTTTTACGGACCGCGTGACGTCATCCGGCACAACGTCAATGGTTATCTCCACGAGTTCGGAGATGTCGAAGCGGCTGCAGACTCGGTCGTTCGAATCCTCACTGATCCCGCGCTCCGGGCGCGGTTCTCGGCAGCGGCACGAGAAACCGTGACCGAATTCTCGCCGGAGCGCTTCGAGCGGAACTGGGTGCGGCTGTGCACCGAGGTCGCCAGCCGCCAACCCCGGCACGTCGTCACGGACCTACCCGCAGAGCCGGCAGAGCAGTCGTTCCAGCCGCGCCCACGCTCCGGTATGGGCCTAGTCGCTGCGCTGCGCAAAACCGTCCGCCGGGCTCGTGAGCGGCAGCGACGCAGGTGAGGTGGAAGGGTTGCTCGACTTCTGGGATGACTGCAATAGATTTCGGCGAACGGTGATTGCGCGGGGTTCGCGCCGATCGAGCTGTCCGGGCTCGCCTTTACGACCGCCTCGGCCAGGGTGGCGGCTCATCGAGTTCGGTAGTGGTGTTTTGTGCGCAGAGCTCCGAACCCCCACGGAACGGGAACTTGCCAAGGTTCATGGCACGCACTACCAACGATGCGTCGGGAACCTGTCGTGTTCGTGTCCACGCCTACTGGGTGCCAACCCGACGTGTGCGTGGCGCCAGACGCCAGAGACGGTTCGAACGCACTACTCACCTTCCTGAGAAACCTAACTCAAACGAGGCCTTGGCGAAGCCTGGAAGGCACAACGGTGTTATCGTTCGCCGCGAAGTCCGCTCGGTGCGGTTACCCGGCATCCGCCGGTGCGGTCTTCGCTACGGACTGAAGAGAGGTGTTGATGCGTCGGGCCATGCAGCTCGCCGACAACATTCTTGGCCGGATCGAGCATTGGACGGGCAACCGGGTGCAAGTTCGCCCGGCATTGCGACGCCTCATTGCTGTCCGATCACCCACCATGTGGCGAGTGCTGGCTTGGATGTGCCGCGTGGCGCGGTCGACCCGGATCCGTCCGGCCAGCTGGAGCGCTCGCCTCGGCCACGCTCTGCTCCACGCTGGCCGTCCTGACGAGGCCGCCACGGCTTATCTCGAGGCCATCAGCAAGAAGGAACCGGCTTCTCCGACCGGCGTCTCCGAACGAATACGCCAAGGGCACTTGCCACCGGGGATTCCTCAATCATGGATCACCGATCTTGTGATCGCGCTACGTGATCTTGGGGATATCGACGCGGCCGCCGCTGTGATGCGCGCCGGCGTCGCTGCCGAACCAAGTTCCGGTCGTCAACTCGAGATGCTTGCCAGGCTCGAGGAAGAGCTCGGAAACGTTGCTCGAGCAAGTGAACTTCGAACCCAAATTGCTCTCCGGCGTGGTGCCCACGACCTCAGAGCCCGGTACTTACTCGCCCGGAGCTATGACCGGGCGGGGCGGTGGCACGACGCAATTAGCACCCTGCTAGAAAACATAGAAGATCATCCGCAGCATGCCGCCAGCTACCGTCTTCTCGCTGCGGTCGCCTCCTCGGTAGCGACATGGGACGGCACGTTCACCGATGCGGAAGCGACGCCTTCCGGCGGCAGATTCGAGTTTGGCGGCGCACTCCCCCGTAGACCGGGATCAATGTCAGTGGGCAGTGATCCAGCCGAGTTGGCCGTCAATGCCCTAGCCCGCGCGGTCTCGCTTCAGCCGGAACGATCGAGTTGGCGTGCCGCGCTCGGCGACGCACTCGCGGATGCGGGACGGCCCGCCGAGGCAATTGAGCAGTACACCGTAGCGGTCAAAAAAGCGGATGTGAGTAATGAGCGCTGGGCACTAACGGCGAAGCAACGGTGGCAATTCCAGCTCGAGCGGGCATGGCATTCCGACGGCCAATCGAGAGTGGACGACCCGCTTTTCGCTGTGGTGCTCAGCCCCAAGGGCTCATCCTTTACCGGCATACGTTCAGTATCGGGGCTGTTTCGCGCGCGCCTGACGTATGCGGGGCTTGCTATCGAGGGCTTCGTGGCCGCCACGCCGCACGACACGGTGGATGTCCACCTCAACGGGCAGCTGCTTCGAAAGGTCAACATCGCCGCGGCGAACCACCATCGTCAGTTCAGCCTCACGGTCAAACGCAACGCCTTGGCACGATTCCCGAGCGATGCGGCGATCGACGTTCGTACGGCCAGCGGGGATCCGCTGGTTGCACCCGGTGGTGCGCAAAGCCTCAGGCTCGAGATTCCACATGGCGACGGCACGATCTTGCTGATCATGAGTGAGGGCGGGAGGCTGGACAAGAAGGGCGAGATCCGGCCCTCCGCCGCCGACATGCGACGGCGGCAGGATCGTGACTTGGAGATCTACTCCGCGGTTCGCAAGTTCTTCGAACAGCGTCTCGGGCGGACCCTATTCCTGCTCTACGGCACTCTGCTCGGCTATCACCGGGACGGCGACCTAATCCCGGGTGATGATGACTTTGATGCCGGATATGTCTCTGACAAGAACGATCCCGTGGCCGTGAAACAAGAGACCAAGGAGATCATAGTCGAGCTCGTTCGAGCAGGCTTCACCGTCTCATTCAACCGAAAGGGCCGCCTCTACCGGGTCCAGCTCGATCGTAGCGAAACGGACGGCGGTCACATCGACATTCACCCCATCTGGTTCCAGGACGGCAAGGTCTGGATCCACAATCTGCTTGCCATGCCGAGCAACAGAGACGACTACCTTCCCGCCACGGTTGGCACGCTTCGTGCTGTCGCTGTCTCCGCCCCGCGGAAGCCGGAGGTCTTCCTCAGCGGCAACTACGGACCCGGCTGGACGACACCTGACCCGGGCTTCCGGTACTACCCGTCACGGATCGATCCGGCGATCCTTGAGAATCTCGAGAAGGCTCTCATATCGATCTTGGAGTACAACGAGCTGGCCGATCGGATCAGACGTGAGGTGAACGGCGACCCGCCAGCAGGCAGACTGGTATCGCTCGGCTCTCAGGACCTATACCCTCTCGACCAGTTCACTCTCTAGCTGGTAGCTGGCCCGCACATGCCGTAGGCCCTGCCCGGTGGGACTGCCTCCAGCTGTTCCGTCACGCGACAGGTGACGTGCTCTGATTTTGTGAGGCCACGTCGTCCGGCAATGGCGGTCTAATGCCGGGCCGCTATGCTTTCCGCGAGGTTGTCCTCGCATGACACAGTGCGAGGTTCGACGACTCGGCGTGAGGGGGCGCGGTGGAAAGTCCAGCGCTTCTACGCCTCCTCTCTGGCCCTGGAAGGCTCGCCGGAACAGCAATCGTGGCCGGGACCGGGGGAGTCCTGTGGATCGTCACTCGCAACCCGGTACTTACCGCGGTATGCGCGCTGGTCGCACTGGGGCTGTCGGCACTCTGGGTCGGAACCGAAAAGGCTAAGCGCCGGGCGTCAACTCAACGGCGCGACGAAACGGACCGCACACGGGAGGCGTACATCGCCGAAATTACAACGCATCTCGAGCTCGACCGGAGGCTCCAAACTGCTGTCGGCTCTGATGAAGATCACGGCAACATCGGATCCTGGCAGATCAGGCGAACTCCGATGGCGCATGGCCGAGGTTCCCGGTTCATCAACCACGTCCGGCTTGCCACGTCGGGATGTTCAGCCGACGAGTTAGTGGAGAAGGGCGTCGATGGCGACAGTGACGAACTTTCGTTCTGGCGCACTGTTGACGCTGACGCGCTGGCCTTGTCGGGAAACTCGTACCGTGCGTTGGCGCCGACCGACATTGCGCCGGGCGATCCGGTGTCGGTCATGTACTTTCCGTACCTGCCCGCTCTGGATCGGAGGACTGCAGTGCTCCGTCGAGACTTCAGGGCAAATCTCACCGCGATCGTCGCATCTGTGGCCGAGTTCAACGGCCGGAACGGACTACCGCGCCCCGGGCCGAGTGCCGCCTCGCGTTACCCATTTCCTCCTCGGCCTTCTGTAGCGGAGCTTCGGCTCCGCATGAATGTCAGCGCCGAATGTGCCGATGACCTGTTGCGATCAGTTGATCGTGTCCGGAACGACTGGTCGATCATCGGCGACGTCTACTCCAGCCTGCCGCGGTGCCTTTGCCACAACGACATCTCACCTGGAAACGCTGTTCACGTGGACGGTATCATCACGCTCAGCGACTTCGGCCTGGCGTCCGCCGGTCCCATCGGAAGCGACCTTCACACCATCATCCGCTGGTCAGCCGGGAAGATGTACGAGCCGGACCATGTCGAGGGCCTCATGACCACCTACGTGGAAGCAATAAAGCCGTACCACAGCACTGTCTCGGTGGCGGAAGTGCGCCTCGCCGCCTGGACCACTTTCTACCTTCGATACACCAATCTGAAGTTCAGTAGCGCAAGGTACGAGCGACCGTTCAGATTTGCACTAGAGCAGATGGCTGATCTCATCGGACAATTGAGGACCGCGTAGACGAAGGTCGCTGAGTGAAAGCTGGCTCGCTCGCCGCCATTGCTGCCGAGACCAGGGAACACTCACGAGGAGGATCAGATATCGTTTGACGCTGAGGTGCACACGACGATTTCGGCGGGTACTCGCAACCAAACAGGTACTGACGACTCTGCACTCCTCGCCCTGCCGCCAGGACCTCAACTGTGAGTTCTGGTGAACGACTCGATCGAAAGGACCAGCCATAGCCACGACCGGGAGAGTCGGCGCGGCACAGAGCCAGGAACGAATGGAAAGGCCGCCGCACCGAATTATGCTGCTCAGCACCAACGGCGCAGGTCTTGGTCACCTCACGCGTCTGATGGCGATAGCCAGGCGACTGCCGAGCAGTACAAGTGTGGTAATTGTGACTGAGTCGCTCGCCGCTCCGCTCGTTCACCAAGCTGGCTTCCTCACTGAGTACATAACATCCCGAAAGTACTCAGAACTACTACGCGATAGGTGGTACCGTTATTACCATCGCCGCCTGCGACATCTCATCTTGTGTCATCAACCGGACCTAGTTGCATTTGACGGTGTCGTGCCATACTCCGGGCTTTTGAGGGCGATCGGCGACAATCCAGATGTGACCTGGCTCTGGATTAGACGAGCAATGTGGAAGGTCGGCAAGGGACAGGAGTGGGTAGAGCGCGGTAAGCGCTTCGATCACGTACTCGAGCCAGGTGACTTCGCCGAGGCAGTAGATCGGGGAGTCACCGTCCAGGACCGTGCAGCCGCGCACCGGGTGGGGCCCATCACACTCCTGGACCGGGATGACCTGCTCCCACGCGTTCAGGCGCGCCAAACATTGGGACTGGTCGGCGATGATCCGACTGCGCTCATCCAACTTGGGGCAGGCAACATCAACGACGTTCAGACAACTGCTGGCGGGATCGCCGCGCACTTACTGCGAAGAGGTGTCCGGGTGGTGGTCGCCCAGTCTCCTATTGCCCGAACGGCCCTTGACGTGCCGGCCGGCGCAATGGTGGTGAATCTCTACCCTCTTAGCCGCTACCTGCGAGCATTCGACTTCGCCGTGAGCGCAGCCGGCTACAACTCCTTCCACGAACTGATCAGCTTTGGCGTCCCCTCGGTCTTCGTGCCCAACGAGAACACCGCCTATGACGACCAGGTAACTAGGGTGCGATATGCCGCCGATATGGGCGCCGCACGGTGGTCGCCTGATCCCACCTCCACCGAGTCACTCGATTCGATACTTGATCCTGTCGTGCAGAAGGCGCTCTCAGAACGCTGCCTTGAACTTTCTCCGGCCAACGGCGCGCAAGCGGCCGCCAACTGGGTAGCGGAGCTAATCTCACGACCAGGTTCTGGAGCATGACATGTCGAGCTCAAATGCCATGCAAATCATCGTTGCCATCCGCCGGGCGAGGAATGCGTTGCGGCGCCTGGCCCGCTCGGCCAGACGCCGGGTCCCTGGCGGCCAGAGCTCGCCAGATAGGTCTCCCTTTGTCGTAAACGCTCGGCCCATTCACGCGTACATCGTGCTCGAGTCCAGTCCTGCGGAACTTCAGCGCCTGCTCTTCCGGATTGCCCAGGAACCTGGGCACAGCCGTGATCACACCCCCCTTATCTTCACCGACAGCACGGACTTTTCAGCGATCGCGGAATCGGGCACTGTATTCGAATACTTGCCCGATCGAGAGATGTGGCAGCGCCATCGGCCGGACTGGTTGTGGGACTCCTTCGTTCAGGAGCGACTTGCTGAACTCGATCGCTGCTACCGCCCTTACAAGACTATCGTCGTATCAGGCCCAGACGATGCTCGACCAGGTTAGGGCGCGCCCAGGCGGCGCCCGACGGCTCAACCCGGGTAACGGTCCATCCGGACCTCTATGCGATCCGGGTTGATTTTCCCTACGGCGTCCATCTCTGCCGCTGTCAGGAGATAATCGGGAGCCCGCTTCAAACCAGCGTCGAGTTCGAAGCCCTGGTCGGGAATGGCCCAGGTCGGGCCGTAGAGCTGCACCAACACTTCCTCGGCATTTCCCGGTACCGGAACGAGCACGTTGCCGATCACGCTTTCGCGTGGAAATAGCACACGCTCCCGATCAATTACAGGTGCATGCCGCCACCCGTAGCTGAAGTTCAGCTCATCGTTTTCATTGAACCAGGCATAATTGAGATCTACGAACACCTTCGACTCCCGGCGTGAGAGGAGATACACACTCCACGGCTGGAGAAGTAGGTAGAAGCCATGTTCGACAAGAGCACGGCAAACATCCATGTATTCCGCACGCACCTGGTCACCCGTCCGATGACGCGATATGTAGCCTATGTCAAAGCCGCCGATGTCGTGTGGGATGAAATCATGCTCCCGGATCGCGCCGAGCAGATTCCCGTAGAACGGGTACACAAGATAGCCATGTGTGTGCCCAAGCACTTCGGACACTCGCTCGTATAGAGCCAGGGTCTGACTCTTGCTCTTGGCAGTGTTTCCCTTGCGCAACAGCCCGAGCTTTGTGAAGCGATAGCCTTCGCCGAGCTTCGTCTCAACTTCGGCGAAGCGTGACCCATAACCGGTCGTCACCTCGCATTGATCGCCATAACCATCGATCGGCAGGCGACGGCCCTCGCATTCGACCGCGATGAGGTCGCCGTCGCCAAGGTAGAGCAGCATGTCGCGGGCGCTGATAGCGAAACGGAGCTGCCCCTTTTCGGTAGCAGGTGCTGCGTGGGACGTGGCCACTGCCGTGCCGTTTACCAACAGGGAGACCTGAGGCGCGTCGTCGCCGACGGCGCCGACCCAGCCTTCGATCGGACCCTCGTCGCCTCGTAAAAAGCCAAGTTCGACGACGGCGCCATGCCCTCCCTCGGAAAAGCCATTTCGCCCAGCGGCAGTTATTGCTCGATCCCAATCGACGACGGCAGCTCGGTTGACATACATCTCTTCGAGCACCTGCTGGTCACGTGCCCACCGGCCGGCGCCCTCGCTAGCGACGGCAAGGGCCTTTCTGTGCTCACCAAGCTCGCGGTAAGCCCGCGCAACACGGGCGTAAGTAACGCTCCGCGTCTTGTCCGCAATGAGCCCATTGTGCGTAGACCATAGCTCGACGCACTCAGACCATTTCTTACGTTGCACGAGCAGTTCGATGAGCCGAACAAGCAGATCCGCGTCATTGGGGTGCAGCTTCATGCCGCGCCGCAAAACGGATTCGGCCGATTCCAACATGCCGTTGAGGCGGTAGCTGTTTTCGAGCTGGAGCCATACCTCCGGAGAAGCCAACGCGCCACCTGAGTTAACAGTCGATTCAAGCCGCGCGATAACTTCCATATCTTTGGCGTCCAGCGGGCGCTGGGTCGAAACGTCAGAGTCGATGGCCTCAGCCCGCAGCTGATCGTACAGAGACCGCCCTGCGGCCGATCTATGGAGAAGCTTGGTGACGCCTAACCGACGTGCTAGTCCGATCAGAGCGGGCCGGCGAATTACCGGCATGAGCGGTCGTACCAATCGGATAGATATCCGGCGTACACCACGGGCCGAGAATCGTACCGATCGAGTCCGCCTCGCCACTCGACGCGCTGCGCCGACGAGCTCCGGTTTAGAAGCCTTCGCCCTGGCTTCGTAAGCAATACTTCGAAATGGATGACCATTGTGCCGGAAAAACCGCGCAACCAATCGATCCTGGTTGCTGCGAACTTGCCGAACCAACTCGGGACCGTACTGTCGGTAGTACTGCTCGTGCTTCTTGCGAATCACGCGATTCGCCGCCGCCACGGCATCGACCGAATTACCGACATCGGACTTGAGGTACGTAAATACGGGCACGTGCTTAGGTGAGCTGATCAACCGACCGCCAGCGCCGACAAACCTGACCAGAAAGTCGTAGTCCTGCCGCCGAAGCAGACGCTCATCGAAGCCTCCGAGGGACCGGAAGTGCTCTGCCTTTCCAAGGATCCCCTGCAGGTACGGGAATATCTTCCCAGTCAGCGCATTGTAAAGCTGATCACCTTCCAGCTGTGGTACTCGAAGACGCTCGTCATCACGGTCGGCGAAAACCCAGCGTAACGGTCCGGTGCAAAGGAGGCTCACCCCGGGATAATCGGCCTCCGCCGTAAGAAGCGCGCTGACCTGAAGCTCAAGCTTACGTGGATGCCAGAGATCACCGGCGTCGAGCCACGCCAGGTAATCATCATCCGCTTGTCCGACGATCTTGTTCCTCGAGGATGGCCGGCCTTGGTTCTCCTCGTTCCTGATGACGTGGATCTCACCGTACTGCTTGGCAAGCGATGCCAGCACGTCCGGAGTTTCATCAGTGCTGCCATCGTCGATCACGACGAGTCGTAGCTTGCCGCTCCACGTTTGGCCGAAGACGGTAGGGACGGACCTGAGTAGTCCGTCGGCGTCGTTGTACACGGGTATGCCGACCGTAACGCGCGGTGCCTTCATCGACGAGCTGTCCTCCCTTGCGGCAGACCAACGTAACGGTACCTGCCAGGGGCACCCGCCGGGCAAATCCTTCGGGCCCGTTCACTGTTGCCATCGGCTGGCCGCGGTCCGCTGGGCACTGAGCAGGACAGGATCTGCACAACGTCGGTGCCAGATCCCCCCTGACGATGCCAGCACTGACCCCAGCTGTCGCTAAACTCCGCTCAGCTATAGAGTGTTGCGCCGGTCAAGCCAGTCGCGGTCGCTCGTGCTGGATCCCGACCACTCGGATCAATCGCGAGATCGGACAGACCCTCGGCAAAACGATTCGCGTCGTTCGATCTCACCACCATTACCCGTACGATCATCACCCTCTGATGTTGGCCACGATGAAGATCCAGGTCCTGACTCTCTCGAGATACCTACGTTCAGCGCTACGTCGGGCGGCTCGCCCACGCGGCTCAACTGGCGCGGCATCGAGTAGAACCAGGCGCCTGGCTTCCCTGCCCACGGCGGTAACAGCACCAGCACCGGCGCGACCCGAGCTGAGGGTCGCTGTTGCAGCCGGCGACCGGCTCCGTCTCGGCTTGGCCTGGGAATGGACACAGCTCGAACTGACTCCGCACAACTGGCAGAGTGTTCTAGCTAACTCCCAATTCCATCTCCTTCTTGTCGAAATCGCTAACGGCACTATTCCGCTTTGGAATCAGCAGCAGACGGAAGCTCTCCTCCAGTGGACAAGTACTGAAGGTCTAACAACCGCCGCATGGGTCACGGGTGCATCCGCCGAGCACGAACTAGCTCACCGATGGATCGGCAGTGTGCCTCACGTGTTCCTGAGCCGGCACCACGATGCTCAGATCTGGCGTTCGCGATTCCCAGGCGCGAGCTTCCAAATTCTTGAGCCGTCGGCACAGCCTCACATTCACAATCCAGCGATCACCGGCCGAGCACAGCCCGAACGCGCCGCCGCCCTCTTAATTGATGAAGCCAGTCCGTATATATCAGAAAATCTCGCTCATCTGGGCTCCGAACAAATCGATCTGTGGCCCATCGGCATTGGAGCGAGAACAATCCTCGAAAAGGCTGGCTTCAGCCGGTTCCTCGTGCCAAGCGCAGCTATGTCAAAGTTGAATCACGTGCTCGGTCGATACGCGGTCGTGGCCGACATGGCCGCAGACTACGACCGGCCGTGGCGGATAGTCGAGGTGGGCAGCGCTCATACAGCCGCCATCGTTAATGCTGCCGCTCTGAGCAGTATTCCCCAAGACCTCCATGACTTCGTCAATGTCGTCCACAGCCCTGAAGAGTTCGGGAGCAGCCTCGTCGCACATCTCTGGCAACGCGAGCTTCGAGATCGAGCGGCAACTAGACTCGCTCGAGAGATCTACCAGCGCCATACTTTCGGGCACCGGGTTAATCAAATCGCCGCTGCGACGGGTATTCCGCTAAATCATCGAATCCGACCCGTCTCAGCCATTGTCTCCACAAATCGGCCGCACGAGCTCTCCAACATCTTCCACAATGTCACCCGGCAATGGTATGCCAGTGACGGCAATCTGGAGCTCGTGCTCGTGCTGCATGGACTTGACCTGAGACGTGCCGACGTCGAGGCCATGGCTCGCGATGCAGGCGTCGAGAACCTGGTTTTGATCGAGGCAGATCGTTCCCTGACCCTTGGCGCGTGCCTGAACCTCGGACTTGATGCCGCCTCAGGTCACTACATCGCCAAGATGGATGACGACAACTTTTACGGTCGCCACTACCTGACAGATCTGGTAGCGGCCTTCGACTACTCTGGCGCCGATATCGTTGGAAAATGGGCGCACTACGTATGGCTGCGTTCGAGTCGAGCAGTGATCCTACGATGTGCCCGTTCTGAGCACCGGCGAGTACGTCTTGTGCAAGGTGGATCTATTGTTATGACTCGTGACGTCGCTCATTCGTTAAGCTTCAGTGACCTGCCACGAGGTGTTGACACCGACCTACTGAACCGTGCTTACTCCTCGGGCGTGGTCACCTACTCCGCAGATCGGTTCAACTACATAAGCATTCGTGGCGCCGACCGGCATTCGCACACGTGGACAATCGCAGATACGGCTCTTATGAACCGGGCGGGATCGATCGTCTTCTATGGAGATCCACATGATCACGTCGAAGTCTGAGCTTCAAGTACACGCGCATAGATTTCAGCGTATCGGCGGCCGTTCGCGGACCATTGTCGCTCCCGTATGACCCAATCACGAGCCCTCTCGGCAAGATCGGCACACTGTCCCGGATCAGCATAGAGCTCAGCAAGTACGTCGGCCAAGGATGCTGCATCACCCGCGCCGAAGCAACGTCCGCGTTCACCGTCGTTCCCAACGATCTCCCGTAGTGCATCGAGATCGGACACAACGAGGGGAACTCCGGCAGCCATCGCTTCAAATGGCTTGAGTGGACTGACCAGTCGAGCTGCCCGTTCTTGCACCCGTGGAACTACAAAGACATCCAACACGGCGTAGTAGTCAAGAACGTCCTCGTGAGGCACCTGGCCGGTAAATATGACGGCGCTACCCGCTTCACGCTCGGAAACGTACTGTTGAAGCGCGGCTCGACGTTTACCGTCACCCACGATCAGAGCTCTTGCTGGAATGCCCTGCTCCCGCAGCATAATGGCAGCGTCTACCAGTGCCTCCTGCCCCTCTCTGAAATGGTCGAGGTTGCTAATGTAGCCAAAGACAAACGAATGCTCCAGACCGTATTGTTCGACGAGGTTGGCTGGCCTCGGCTTCGGATAGAAAGCTGTGGCGTCAACGCCATTCGGAACAACGAATACCTTCTTCGGGTCGATACCCCGGCGGACAATCTCGGCCCGCATTGACCCACTCAGGGTGACTACCGCATCGGCGTCAGACAAGCAACGGTTCTCGGTCGCGACCCGTCGATCATACAGTTCCGACCTTTCCGACCAAGCGACATCAGGTGTCCAGAGTGATTCGAAGAAGCCACGCACTTCGTAGACAACGGGCAACTTGAAGTGCCGACCGAGAGCTAGGCCGACAAGCGCACCGTCATAACCCCGGGATCCAGAGTGCGCGTGAATTACCGCCGGCGCGAGCTTCCTCACGTATGCCGCCGCAGCCGCGACATAGTCCATCAAGAATTCGTTGGTCGGCTTGTAGATTTCCGGGTTTGTACCGTCGTCCAGGCGAATGTAGGAGACGCCGGCGATTTCTTCCATTTCCGGAGCACCTGCGACGCCATGGGACTTGGGGAAGCCAAGGGACGTCATAGCGATCGGTTCAAGGCCGACTGCAAATTGGGCCTCTAGGATATACCTTGTGCGCATTGTATAGCCGCTCTGACGGTACGGAGCGGCCGCCTTTAGAATGTGAAGGATACGCCTACTAGAATAGGGAGTTAACCTCTCGGTCGCTCCTGTAGCTTCGGGCCGCCAATTTCGCGAGGTCTCCAGCCATCGGCCAAGTACTTTTTCTTCTTCTTTCGCTAGCTCTGGACGGTCGGCTATACGCCGCTCGGCGCGAATTGCTTCCAGTTGCCGAGTTATTGCACCAGCCCGCCTGAAAGCCGACGACGCCAGTCTTACAAGCTCGACATCTCCTCCGTACCTGTGGAGCAGTTCTGCGGCAAGGCCGACAGCCTCCGCGTGGCGACGCTGCTGCGTTAGCTTCTTTAGCCGTGCTGCTGCGGCGCGATCTGAGTTGCCTCGGCGTAGGAACCATTCGATGTTCAGCAACAGCTCTCTAGCTGCCCGCCTTGGGTTCGCCAGATTCTGGAGCCACAACTTGAGCGAAGACACGTGGTGACTCTACGTGCCGACGCGGCGACGGAAAATGTCGGTTCCCTTTTCAGTCTTCAGCCTCTCACGCTCCAACCACTCCATCCGTTCAAGCCACAATTCGCTTGTGCGCTTCTCGTCATCCCTGAGAGCGTCATCGAGCACGGCTACACCGGCGGCAGCGAGCTTGCCGAAGAGGAGTGGACCTGCTGGGAAACGAGCGAGATGTCCCGTGGCGCCCGGTGGTCCGTCGACAAAAAGTAGATCGATCTCGGTGATGTCCTCGATGGCGGCGCGGTTGTACCACTGCCATACACCGTCAGATTCCTGCCACGTTTGGAGGGGAGCGTCGCGAACTTCGATGACGTCTCCGACGTCGTGCTGCCTCGCAAGCTCGCGTGTTCGGGATGCGTACAGCGGATCATGCTCGAGTGAAATCACTTTGCCAGCACCGATCCGTTGCACCTGGTAACCGAAAAGAACGGTCGACGCGCCACTGCCACATTCGACGATGAGAGCTGGCCTGTGGTCGTGGATCCATTCAAGCATCCAACGCAAGACATCAGGTGACGCCGCCCACCCGCGAAGACTCGGAAGCGGTGCCCGAGGTGTGATCCAGGCCCGGAGGTCCATCAATGCCTCTAGCTGCCAGTAGAGCTGGAGTGACTGGCGAGCGACCTGCTTGAGGAGGTCCCGGCTCATGGCCTCGTTGCGTTCATCTGCCTCGGCCGCCATCGCCTTGTAGTGATGGCCGAGGTCTGTGACAGCCGCGCTGATCTCCGCCGTCTCGGCCTGGACCGCTCGGACCTGAGACTCGATACGGGCCGCAACATGATCAGTCTTTGATCGCAGGCTGACGAACGCTCGCAGCGACATCATCGCCCCCACCACCGCCAGAGCAAATATGACTACGAGGCCCGTGAGAAGGGTCGCTTCGTAAGCGTCAACGGCGCCAGTGACAGCGAGGACCCAAACCGTTACCAGGGCAAGAACGGTGAAGGCGGCGCATGCACTCAGCAGCACCCGTATACGGATCCGCTCGATCACGGCACCACCTTAGGCATCCCCGTCACGACTGCAACTTGAGCCTGGACTTACTTGTGCGCGTCCTTCTTTCCAGGTCGAGCAGCTCCCTGTAGGTAGCATCGACAATCGTCACAATCTTCGACCAGTCGCGTTCCGCGACCACCCAGTTGCGGGCTGCCTGCCCGAGCTCTTCCCTTCTCGTAGGTGAATCAAGCAGCTCGCTGAGCACGCGAGCAAGGTTTTCCGCCGAACCCTTCCTGAACACCGCACCGGTCTTCCCGTCGTCAACGATCTCGGTCAAAGCCGCCACGGTGGATGCCACAACCGCCTTGCCCATTGCCATTGCCTCGAGGGGCTTGATCGGCGAAATGAGCTCGCACACTGGGAGTGGCAGGCGCGGGAATGGGGTGACATCGAACAGGGAAATGTAGCGGTTGACTTTGGAATGCGGCACACGACCTGTAAAGGTGATGACATCCTCAAGCTGAAGTCGAACGGCCATATCTCGAAGCGCTTGCTCCGAGGAACCATCCCCTACGATGACCACATGGAAGTCGCCGCGGCGCGACTTCAACAGGGCGGATGCCTCGAGCAAGAGGTTCAGCCCTTCATAATCCACGAGGCCGCCAGCGTACCCAATCACGGTCTTGTCGCCGATACCGAGTTCCGCTGCGAGCTCAGCGTCGCGCTCACGGGGGCGGAATCGTTCGACATCCACTCCGTTCGGGAGCACGATGATCCGCTCAGCTGGAACACCACGATCGATCATCTCTCGGCGGAGCGCGTCAGTGATTACCAAGACAACATCAGCATCTCGGCACGCCGCATTCTCAGTGGTGATAAGGTAACGATATCGCTCACTGGTGGCGTATGACGGGTCACGGGACACCCTCATCAGATCCTCGAGGCCACGCATTTCATAAATGTAGGGTATTCCGACTCGACGCGCAGCGATAGCAGCTGCGAGTCCATTGACGTAAAAGCTGGCCGCATGGATGAGACTCGCTCGGTGCTCCACTGCGTGCCGCATCAACCTCTGCGCATACTGCTCGACATAAGAGCGCAGCGGATATTGCGGATAGACCCGGACTCCCTTGTCGTAGAGGCGATGATACGGGATTCCATCTACCACATCGAGCGGCATCGCCTCACGATCTTCGAACCCACGCCACCAGTCATAGGGAAACCCAAGCCGGGTCACAGCCCGCACATCCCAACCCCTCCCCGAAATGCCAGTGAGGAGGCCATGGGTACGGGTGGCGTACCCACCCGATGTCACCGGAAGCGATTGGGCGAGTACCGACAACACCGCATTAGGCCGGGACTCGTACGATGTCGACTCGGCTCTGACGACCTTCGGCCACCCGTTGGCTATGACCGAAAGTTGATCAGAACCTTGAGCGTAGGCTTCGGCCGCCTTCGCGTCGTCGGGCCGAAACGCCAATACATGCCGTGCAATGGATACAGCCGCAGAGGCGCGCCCTGCCTTGAGTGCCCTGGTCGCTACGCGTCGTGCCGCCAGATCCCGAACTACCTCTGTCGCTTGGGAGGTCGCCTGTTCCGCATCCTTGTCCGAGAGCACGTTGGTATCGAGATAGGAGGCAAGGTCGTCCCACGCTTGACGGCGGATCAAGGCACGTATCGCGACCAGAACCGGTTGGTCCTGCTCCTTGAGAATTCGTCTCATTTCCGTGTCGAATTGCTCCCGACCCACAGCATGTGCAGCCGCGAGTCTAAGCTCATCGGCCGCTTGCCGAAGGTCTACGTCGTACTCCGTCACACCCCATCCGTCTAGGGCATTCCTATACCGATCGACCAACTCCGGATCGCCATCTGACGTGAGGACTTCCAGTGCAACGCCGAACTGCGTTCTGTTCCGTGGCCGCACAGCGAGGAACAACTCCAAAAGATCGCGAACTTCTTCAGCATGCCCGGTGAGAGCGGCCAACTGGCTGTGCAGTTCTACGGCCTCGAACTCGATGGGGCGGCTGGCCGTCGATCGTCGAGCTGCGGCGAGTGCAGCGCCCGTAGCTCCCTGTGCGCGAAGAAGCTCCGCCCGCACCGCCCATGCACGGCTGCTCAACCCGCGGTGGTCAAGCAGGGGCACGATTACACGTTCCGCGGCAGCGTAATCGCCGATACTTCTGACCAGCCGTCGGGCCTCGTGCACACGAGCGCGGCTTACGACGTCCCGCCACAGCGTGGGGCCGCTGTCGGCCGGGAGGCGAACCGCGACGCGACCGAGCAGGTTTCGCGCGGCCCTGAGTACACGAGCTTTCATCGACATCGTCAAGAATCCCTATTTCGCCGAGCAGAGCATGAGGCCGTACTCGCTATGGAACCAGATCTGCCGCTGGAAAATCACTTCAGATCTCCACGTGTGGTCGTGGGTCGCCGTAGAACAGCAACTGCCCGGTACTGGTCATGAAGGTGGAATCTGCGACCGTCCAGGTATGGGCGTGGCGATCAGCTCCGCGGATGCTAACGAAGTTGAACCTGTCAGCAGAGTAGATCTTCACCCCAGCAGCTGCCGCACGATCGAGAATGTCACTGTCGATGGCGCGGGGTAGATCGCTGAACCGCAGGTTGCGCACGACATCTTGGTGACAGAGCATCGATCCGCCCTGAATTCGTCGCTCATACGTGTGCTCGGAATCGGAGTAACGAAGCACCACTGCCCCGCTGGCTTGCAGCCACACGTAGTGGGCCCACTTGCCCACGATGCCGGCCTCGGTGTAGTCGAACGCCGAAAGAAGATCTTGCAGGTAATGGCGCCCGTAGAAGTTGTCGTCGTCCATCTTCGCGATGTATGCACCACTGGCCGCGTCAACGCCGAGATTCATGCAGGCTCCGAGGGTCAGACCCTCGCCTGCATCGATCACTACGAGGTGACCTACCCCGAAATCCTTCGATCGCGATTTGAGGTCGGCGTGATCAACTTTGAGGCCGTGAAGGACGAGGACGAGTTCCAAGTCTCGGTGCGACTGCCGGCCTGCGTTTGCCAGTATGTTGTCAATCTCATGTTCCCGGTTGGTGGGAATGACCGCAGACACTGAGCGCTCTGCCGCTGGTACGTCCATGCCGAGTGATGACAGCATTGTCCGAACGCGGTGTGAGTAGGTGTGTTCTGCTAAGACTGCCCTGTGTAGCCGTACTGCCTCGCGATCACGCAGCTCTGGCTGGCGTAGGCGGGCAACAACCTCACTCCTCAGCGACTTCTGCTCGGCGGCCACGGCAACGTGTTCGGCGATCTCGGGCGGCAGAGCGTCGCGGAGCTTGGGTAGCGTCACGACCGCCGTCTGTGCTGCGCTTGCCTCTAGCATCGACCAAGTCGCGGCTGGCGCGTGCGCAGCATCGATCAGAACTTTGGACTGGCCGATCACTTCGGCCAGACCGGTCCAACCACCCACGACGACTCGGCGGCCTTTGAGGGCAGTGGGCAACTCGCCCGCCACCCCAGCCATACACACGTCCACCTCGCTGGAGATCGGCTGTATTGCCGGAACGACGACGTTCGTGAGTTCAGGAAGGAGTTCAACAGGTGGTCCGCCCGTTTCGATGACGAGGCAGGCGCCTCGTTCACGCCGGCGCCCGGGGCCGGCTTGCTCTGGATGGTTGATACGTGGTGATGCCGCCGGTCCGAGATATTCGACGGGTGCACGCGATGCCCGAGAACGCCACGTTTCGACGAGCTCCGGGTCGGTAACGAACACGCACGCCGCATCTCTCACGATCAGGTCGACAATATCTGCAGGCGGCAAGTCCCCCGTCGCCCACGCCACGACCGGGATGTTGCCCACCTCACACCACGACAACAGTTCGGTCAGCTCGCCGCCGCCCGGCCGGTCCCAGCCAGGAATGCCCGGCCCCAGCACCTCGAGAAGAACCAGGTTCGGCCTGTTGGCCTGCATGGTCGCCCGCCATGTCTCGGGTTCGATCGGCAGTTGGCCCCATTCCCACGCCAGCGCGACCCGCAGCCGGTCACCAACTGCAATTGCCGCAAGCACCTCGGGGAGCGCTGGGCGGCGTTCCGCCCAGGTGGCGGACAAGACTTCTGACGTCATCGCAGTGTCGCGGCCGGCACTCGGACGCTGCGCCGGTGTCGACGTCGCTGAAGCCGAGGATGCCAGCCTTGCCCACAGGTGCTGAAGCGTCACCCTCGCCGAGTGGCGTTTGGTCACGACTTGTCTTCCACGGATATTGGGACTCCGGCGGACTTGAGCGCCTCGCCGAGTCTCGGAGCGAGCGTGGTGATATACGTCGCGGTGATGTGCGAGCCTTGCCGGTATACCAGGACGTCGCCAATAACCGGTGCGCATCTCTCCGTAGGGCAAATGGCGCTTGTCAGATCGATCATGGCCACGAGACCACGCGACTCTGAATCTCCGATTTGCTCCTGCGCCGTACGAGACGCCTCGACCGCTTCCTGCAGTGTTGGTGTGCTGCTCTTCGCCACGCCTTCTGTGCGATCATATGTGCACCTTGTGAGCTGATCTGGATTCTCAGCCACGCACTCGTACACGTTCATTCCCGAATGCGGGGTATCGGCAAGAACTATTACCTGAATGCCCAAAGTGGAAAGTCTGTTCCATGTGTCACGAAGTCCATTAGCCATCGCGTCGGCACTGCTCTCTACGGCTCCCGTCGCGCCATCTGGGCGCGCCGCCTTCCTGCCCTGGGACGTTATGACGAAATCCGGGGGGCTGTCGGTAAGGACGGCCAAAACGTTGTCGGTCCATTCACGGCAAGACGTGTATTCGTCACCATCAATCGTAATGCTTACCGTAGCGAACGGACAGCGGGACTTTGTGTATGTTACAACGCGCCAACGGTTCTGTTCGGCGAGCACCTCCAGCGCAGGCAGCCATTGAGCCACCTTGGAGTCGCCCACGACTGCGATAGTCACAGCGTAATCGTCGGACCCGTACTCACACGATACGACCTCGCTCGATTCCACACTTTGCTGACACCCTTTGCTGTACAAGTCCGGTACGTCCTCGGGCGCCTGCAGGGGATCGGGCCTGATCGCCAATGCCCTGTCTATCGGAGCACCCCTTGGATCGCCCTCCGGCTCGGCGGCCAGTACCGCCGCACCCAACGTGGGACCAGAAACCGCCAGGTCTGACGCCGGCTGAGGCACTGCGAGAACGACAGCGACGCCAGCCACGACTCCAGCCAGGCTAAAATTCGCCCCCAGGCTCAGCGCAAAACTTGGCGAGCGGGAAACGGCCGCCGAATAGCGGACAGGATTCTCCACCAGTCGATGGGTCAGCCACGCCGGCACGAACGAGAGAGCGGCAACGGCAAGTCCCCGGTTCACCGACAGGTCGCCCCAGTACGTCGCTGCAATCACGATGAGCGGCCAGTGCCAGAGGTAAAGCGAGTACGAGAGGCCACCTACCCAGCGGAATGGCATTGTCCCAAGGACCCGCGACGGTGCCCACTTGCCATTGGCAGCGGTCCCCGCGGCGATAACTGCTGCCGCGCCGATCGTTGGAACAGCCGCTGCGTAGCCAGGCCATGGCGTGTCCGTAGAGAATACGACGGCTGCCGTTCCGATTCCGGCCACACCGGCCCAACCCAATCCGATCGCGACTCCCCTAGGCATCCGGGTGAGGCGTCCCGCGCCGATGGCGATCGCCGCGCCGATTGCGAGCTCCCACATGCGCGTTGTTGTGATGAAGAACGCCGATGCCGGTTCGTAGGTGGTTTGATACACAGACCAAGCCAGCGACGGTATGCCTGCAACGGCTAATCCGAGCCACAGCGATGGACCGAGCGAGCGCCCACGGCGGCGGGCGAACCACGTGACAATGATGAGAAGCAGCGGCCAGACCAGGTAGTACTGCTCCTCCACCGCCAGCGACCAGAAGTGCTGCACAGGGGAGGGCTCGACGTCTTCGGCAAGATAATCCACAGACCGATCGGCCAATCGCCAGTTGACGACATACATGGCCGAGGCAACGATGTCGCCGCCAATGTCCGTCCAGCGCGCCTTGGGAGCGAATGCAACGACCATCGCTGCCGTGGCAGCAAGGACAACGGCGGCCGCCGGGAGGAGCCGCTTCGCCCGGCGCGCGTAGAACCTCTTCAAGGAGATTCCGCCAGTCTGGGCCAGTTCCGTCAGTAGCAGTTGCGTGATCAGGAAGCCCGAGATCACAAAGAAGACATCGACCCCGACGAAGCCAGCCGGTACGGCGGGAAGACCCGCGTGGTACAAGAGGACGAGGCCTACGGCGACTGCCCGCAGCCCTTCGACGTCCGCGCGAAATCTGGCTCGTTCCTCGACTGGCGCCGGCCTCTCCTCTCGACCGTCCTCGGTCGATGCGCTGCTGCGCGCTGAGCGTCGCACCGTCATGCGTCGACATGCTCCGCGATCACAGCGGCGATGCGCTCGCCGGCATGGCCGTCCCATAGCGGTGGCACGGGCCATGAAGTACTTCGGCCGGTTGCGAGGACCGTCGCCATCGTGGCAGGCAAAGCCTCACGCGATACCAAGCGGTTTGTTCCGTGCGAGATCGTGACCGGTCGCTCAGTATTCGCTCGCAGGGTCAGGCATGGCACACCGAGAATCGTTGTCTCTTCCTGGACGCCACCGGAATCGGTTACTACGGCATCGGCTCCGCGGACGAAGCCCATGAACTCGACGTAGCCAACCGGCTCGATGACACGCATCCCGGGGTGATCAAATAGCCCAGCCTGCGCCAAGCGGGCTCGCCCACGTGGGTGCAGCGGCAGTATGACATCGGCCTGATCCGCAACGGCATGCATCGCCTTTACGAGAGACTCGGCATCAGCTAGGTCGTCGACATTGCTCGGGCGGTGCAGCGTCGCCACGACATACTTGCCGGGGAGCCCGTGCGCCGCCCGGGCTGCATCTGGATCGAAACGGTCAATGTTCGCGAGCAACGTATCGATCATCGGGTTACCAACAAGATAGATCTTCGACGGGTGCACACCTTCATTCCCGAGATGTGCCACTGCATCCGCACTGGTAGCGAACAACAGGTCCGACAACCGGTCAGTGACCAGCCGGTTGATCTCCTCTGGCATCGACATGTCGAAGCTTCGCAAACCCGCTTCTACATGCGCGAACATGATCCGCATCTTCGCAGCGACGAGTGCCGCTGCCGCTGTGGAATTCACATCTCCGTATACGACGACCAACTCCGGCCGACGGGCGTCGAACAACGCCTCCAAGCCGGTCATGACGGCTGCGGTCTGAGTCGCGTGAGATCCCGAGCCCACCCCGAGGTTGACATCGGGCTCCGGGATACTCAGCTGACGGAAAAATATGTCCGACATCCGCTCGTCGTAGTGCTGGCCCGTATGGACCAGCTCCTGGCGTGCACCAAGCGCATCGAGTGCCTTGATCACGGGCGCCGCCTTCGGGAAGTTAGGGCGCGCACCGGTCACATGGATTATCAGATCGGACATGTGATGCCTTCCATTAGCCGCACAACGGCTCAGCGCTCGCTTGCTGGCGCTCGCGGTGACCCCGGGCTTAACGTATCAGAGGCAAGTATGGCAATACACCCTTACTAGGACAAAGGACTCCCGTTTCTGGTGCATGCGGCCTGCATCGTATCACCCGCATTTTCGGCCAGGACATTTGAAACCCGGTGCGTTTGGTAACTACCTGCTGGCGTGCCATCCTACGGGCGTGACGCAGCGCACAACGGCAGCGGGGCCTCGCGCGAAGTACGGGTGCGCAGGCACTGACCCCCGGGAAGCGGCATCGGTTCGGGCAGGCTGGATCTTGGTCGATGCCCATGAACGTCTCGGAGCGCGCAAAGCCCGCCAAGCCTTCAGACCTTGGCTAGACGCGTCAGTTGAGCGCGCCAAGGCGACGCTGGCCGATCTCCGTCCGTGGAAGGAAGGGCTAACAACCTTCAAGATCCACGAAAGCGACACTAACCGCTTGCGCCACCGTCGGATCCTCGACCTGGTCCTCGAGGGCGAGACAGTGTTCGACGTCGGCACCGGCAGGGGTTATATGTGCGGGCTGTTGCTGAGGGAGCGGGCTGTCGCGGCGTATCACGGAATTGACCTTGTGTCGTGGTACCGCAAGCAAGTCGCCAAGGTACTCGAGGCCAACAACCTGCCAAGCGAAAACGTACATGTTCAGGAAGGTGATCTCTACGAGCTGCAGCGCGAGACGATCGAAGCGAGTGGAGCTACTGTCGTCACGTGTTCAGAGGTACTCGAGCACGTCCCCGACGCGGCCAAAGCTCTGCGGGCGCTGGCAGACGCACTTCCCCCAAATGCCGATCTCGTCTTTTCGGTTCCGATGTACGGCCGAATCGAGAACGTGTGGGGTCATTGCAGCACCTTCGACAGCACGAGGCTGAAGCTGCTGTGCGAAGGAGCTCGCCTCTATGTGCATCACGTCGAGCCGGTGGCTAACACCTGGACTTTGGTGGTTGCGTCCCGGCGACCGGATCCTTCGGATCGAGTCCTTAACGCCCTCGCCGCGAGCTTCGAGCCGAGCCCATCTGTGCCGCTCGCGGACATGTATGAGTTCGTTCCCGTCAACTATGCGGACATGACGCCTTATGCCAGGGCTTTCACACGTAGATGCAAGGTCTCACCGGCCGAGAGGGGCGACGTGCGCTGCGAAGTTGCTCGCGACCGCCTTGCCACGTTGTGGCCATCTGCCCAGCTCGTGGGCGTTACCTTCCCCGTCAGGGGCCTCACCGCCCTGCGGATCAGACTTGGCTTGCCTTGTGACGCGCCGGTGTCGGAGGTGATTGTTGCCGCTTACGCCCAGTCTCTCCAAGTCGGGCAGTGGCTTTGGCGACCACAGTCTTCGCAGCTATCAGTGCGTGAGGCACGTCGCTGGGCTTTCAGATTCGGTGAAGCTGCACCACCATTCGAATACAGTGGCTTACCGGCGAAGCCGCAGGACGTAGATCGGGTGGAGATCATAGTTCGGCGTAAATACGGCCGATCATTGTCGTTTACGGCGGGCGCGGCGTATATACCCGCGCCTCTATCGCCGCAGCGGATCACGCATCGATCTGACTGATTACCAACAGCAGCCGGGTATGAGCGGGTGACGGCCGCTGAATTTGAGCGGGTGACGGCCGGGTGGGTTCCAGTCAACGTCGCAACACGGGCTGGTCTGGGGAGGCTAGCAGCGCGGTGAACAGATCGATGGGGGCCCGGTCCTGGAGGACCCTCCGGG
>Ga0299914_10000422_pt1 | contig 25393 bp, 16 predicted proteins | sample RVTome_10_FD_201361 | JGI IMG/M metagenome (GOLD analysis project Ga0299914, IMG submission 201361) | Soil microbial communities from uranium-contaminated site in the Upper Colorado River Basin, Wyoming, United States - RVT153D57 (version 2) ... | reverse complement strand
ACGGCCGCAGCGAAGGCGACGGCCCCGTCGTCCGCCAGGACGAGATCATGCTTTGGCAGGATCCGTCGAGTGCAGCGGGCGCGCACAGCCGGGCTTATGCCGTGCTGCGCGATCCGCGCAGCCAGGTGATCGCCCAGCGGCTCGGCATCGGCGAGGCGTCCAGCGCCGAGATGTGCCTCGGCTGCCACACCACTCCCAACGGGGGGCGCGGAGTGCGCTTCCAGCTGACCGACGGCGTCGGCTGCGAATCCTGCCACGGACCGGCCTCGGGATGGCTGTCGAGCCATTATGCAGTCGGCGGCACCCACGCCAACAACGTGTCGCGCGGCCTGGTGCCGCTGGAAAATCCGCGGGCGCGCGCGGCGGCCTGCCTCGACTGCCATTTCGGAAGCGCCGACGAGGGCCAGTTCGTCACTCACCGCATCATGGCGGCCGGCCACCCCCGGATTTCGTTCGAGCTCGAACTGTTCACGACGCTCCAGCAGCATCACCAGGAGGATCGTGACTATAACAACCGCAAGGGCGTGATCGACTCCGTCCAGATGTGGGCGGTCGGCCAGGCGATGGCGCTCGATCGCTCACTGGGCCTGTTCGCCACGCCCGGCCGCGGCACCGAGGGCGTGTTCCCCGAATTCTATTTCTTCGATTGCCACAGCTGCCATCGCCGCATCTCGGACGATCCGAACTACCGGCCCACCGCCGTGGCCAATCCAAGCCGGCCGATCCCGTCGGGCATGCCGCCCTACAATGACGAGAACATGATCATGCTCACCGCCGCGGCGCGGGTGGTCTCGCCACAGCTGGCGCAGCGCTTCGATCGCGACAGCCGCGCCTTCCACCAGGCGCTGGCGCGCGACCGTGCCGCCGCCGTCCGGGCGGCGGGCACGCTGCAGGAGACCGCACGGGCGCTCGCCACCGCCTTCAGCGGCGCCCAGGTCGGTCGCCCACAGGTGTTCGCGATCATCGAATCGATCACCAGCAACGCGATCAGCCCGCGATTCACCGATTATGCCGGCAGCGTCCAGGCAGTGATGGCGACCGACACCCTCCTGTCCGCGCTCGTCGACGGCGGCCAGGTATCCGAGCGTGCCGCCAACGACATCAGGGTGGACATCAACGGCGCCTATCGCGCCGTCCGGGATCCCAATGCCTATAGTCCCGGGGAATTCCGTGCCAGCCTGGGCCGCGCCGCGGCCGCGATTCGGAGGCTTAGGTGAAGCGTAGCGTTTCGATTGTTGCCATGGCTGCTCTACTCGTCGCATCCTGTGGAGGAGGTGGCAGCAGTGGCGGCGGTGGCGGAAATCCGCCGCCCGCACCCCCGCCCCCACCCCCACCCCCCACCAGCGTCTACGCCGTGCCGGCGCAGGAAGCGCTGACCGCCGCCGACGTCCAGCGCATCATCGCCCAAGGGGTGGCGGAAGCACAGGCCCAGGGCTTACCCGGCTCGTTCGCAGTGGTGGACCGGGTCGGCAACGTCCTCGCCGTGTTCACGATGAACGGCGCCAACCCGCAGCTGAGCGTCCCGCGCGGCCCCAATGGCAGCACCCACGATCTGCAGGGCGTCGATGTCCCGGGCGCGGTCGCCGGCGCAATCGCCAAGGCGGTGACCGGCGCCTATCTCTCGTCGGGCGGCAACGCCTTTTCGACCCGCACGGCAAGCATGATCGTCCAAGAGCATTTCCCGCCTTCAGTCGCGGCGCGCGGGCTGGAGAGCGGACCGCTCTACGGTGTCCAGTTCAGTCAGCTTCCCTGCTCCGACCTCGCCGCCCGGTTCAATGGCGTCGCCGCCGCCAATTCCTTCATCGGCCCCAAGCGCTCGCCGCTCGGCCTGTCCGCGGATCCAGGTGGCTTTCCGCTCTACAAGAACGGCGTCGTCGTCGGCGGCATCGGCGTGATGGCGGACGGAGTCTACGGCTTCGATCCGGAGGTCCAGGATGATGACGGCGATCGCGAAGAGGCGATCGCGCTCGCCGCGGCGACGGGCTTCCAGCCGCCCTCCTCGATCCGCGCCGAGCGCATTGCCGTCGACGGCACCACCCTTCGCTACAGCGACGCCGACTCCACCGACGTCCGGAGCAACCCTGCAGGCGCGGCGCCCTTCTCGGCGATCAATGGCGTCGCCGGGCAGCTCACCTCGGTCCGCGGCTATTACGACGCCAGCAACGGCGTCCTGGCCGGGCGCGCTTACGGCACCGAAGCGTCGGGAATCAGGGCGGCGACCGCCGCCGAATTCTCCAATCCCGACGCCTTCGTGCTCACCAACGGCTCCGGCACCAATCGCTTTCCGATCCGGGCGGCAACCGATGCCGTCGCCCAGCCGCTGACCGCGGCCGAGGTGCGGGCCATCCTGGAAGAGGCGTTCCGGGTGATGAGCCGCGCCCGCGCCCAGATCCGCCGGCCGCTCGACAGCCGCGCCCAGGTCACCATCTCGGTGGTCGACACTAACGGCGCGGTCCTCGGCATCGTCCGCGCGCCCGATGCGCCGATCTTCGGCACCGACGTGTCGTTGCAGAAGGCGCGCACGGCGATGTTCTTCTCGAGCGCCTTCGCCGCCGCCGAGCTTCAGGCCAATCCGGATCCCGACGTCGCGATGTTCGTCGCCGCGGCGCGCACCTTCTTCAACGATCCGAACGCGCTGACCGGCCAGTTCGCCTTCTCGGATCGCGCTAACGGCAACCTCTCACGCCCCTATTTCCCCGATGGAGAGCTCGGCCGTCCCCCCGGGCCATTCTCGCGTCACGTCCAGGAGTTCAACCCCTTCTCGACCGGCCTTCAGTCAGCACTGATTGAGGCCGACGTCGTCGGACATGCCGGATTCATCCTTGGCGCAGGCCCCGACGTCCCCGCGATGTGCACTCGAAACCCGAATCCCCGCCTGCTCGCCAACGGCATCCAGATCTTCCCGGGATCGGTCCCGATCTTTCGTGGCAGCCAGCTGATCGGCGGCATCGGCGTGTCGGGCGACGGCATCGACCAGGACGACATGGTCAGCTTCCTGGGCCTGCACAATGGCGGTGTCCGGCTCGGCACGCTCGGCAATGCTGATCCGGCGATCCGCGCCGATCAGATCGTTGTGCCGGTCGGCGTGGGGGTGCGGCTGCGCTGGGTGAACTGCCCCTTCAACCCGTTCGTCGACACGAACGACCAGAACGTTTGCCAGGGGATATGACGGCCGCGGCCGCCGCCTTCCTTTCCTTGCTCACGTCGGTGGGGCCGGCGGCCCTGACGACGCCTGCGGGCGATTCGCCGACACCTGCGACAGTTGCGCCGCCCGCCAGCGCGACATTGCTGGCCATGCAGGACGTCATGCCGGCCGAGGTCGGCGAGCCGGAGTCCGCTCCGGCCGAGCCGCCGCCTCCCCTGAACGAGCGCGGCGAGCCGCCGCCGGTGCCGGTCGAGGAAGAGCTGATCGACGGCCGCCGCCGCCCCGACATCCAGCGCGACCTTCCGGATCCGGTCGAGCAATACAATCCCGGCGCGATCCGGTCGCCGCCGCCCGAAGCCTTTCCCGCCGATCATATCGCGATTCCCGACCGGTGGCGGCTGATCGAAACGCTCGGGATCGTCCGCGAGCGCTGGTGGGATCCGTACAACCAGAACATTCTCAAGGGCGACCGGCCGCTTTGCATCCCGACCGAGGAAGAACAAGCACGGCGGCGTGAGGCCGGCCAGGCGCGGTGCCGCACGCCGAGCATCCTCGGCCTCACCAGCCCCGACTGGTTCTTCGTCGCCAGCGCGATCTCCGACACGGTGTTCGAGCCGCGCAGCTTCCCGATTCCGGTCGGTGTTCAGTCCACCCAGCGGCCGGGCAGCAACGACGTGTTCGGGCGCAACAACAGCATCGCCGCGGTCCAGACGATTATCTTCGGCGCCGCCCTGATCAAGGGATCGACCGCCTACAAGCCGCCCGACATCGAATGGCGCCTGACGCTCGCCGCCCAGGCCAATTATGTCGACGTGCCCGAGCGGCGCGTGCTCGACGTGCGCCCGTCGGTCGGCAGCAACCGGTTCGACTATGCGCTCGGCGTCCAGGAAGCCTTCATCGACTATCACCTCGGCAACACGTCCTACCGCTACGATTTCTACAGCGTTCGGGCCGGCATCCAGCCGTTCAATCTGGATTTCCGCGGCTTCCTCTTCCAGGACCAGCAGCTCGGGATCCGACTGTTCGGCAATCGCGACAACAACCGCATCCAGTTCAACCTGGCGGCAATCTGGCGGCTGGAGAAGGACACCAATTCCGGCCTCAACAACCTCTTCCAGACCCCGCGCGACGACTGGATCCTGCACGCCAACGTCTTCCGGCAGGATTTCCCGGTGGTCGGCCTGACCAGCCAGCTCAGCCTGACCTGGAACATCAACCGCGAGCGGGGCGAGCTCGAGGTCGACGATAACGGCTTCCCGGTCCGGCCGGCGCTGATCGGCAATCTCTTCACCCGCAACTATGACGCCTTCTACGTCGGCTACAATGCGGACGGACGGATCGGGAGGGTCAACCTCACCGCCTCGGCCTACGGCCTGTTCGGTTCCGACCGCGACAGCATCTTCACCGGCGAGGAGGCGCGCATCGAAAGCTTCTTCGCCGCGTTCGAACCTTCCTACGACTTCAACTGGATCCGACTAAGGGGCGCCGCCTTGTTCGCCAGCGGCGACGGCGATCCTTACGACAATGTCCAGCGCGGCTTCGATGCGATTTTCGAAAATCCGATCTTCGCCGGCGCCGACACCAGCTACTGGATTCGCCAGACCATCCCGTTCGCAGGCGGTGGCCGCGCCGTCGCGCTGAACGGCCGCAACGGCATCCTCAATTCGGTGCGCTCGTCCAAGGAGCAGGGCCAGTCCAACTTCGTCAATCCGGGTACGATGCTGCTCGGGGTCGGCGCCGATTTCGACATCACGCCGCAGTTCCGCCTGTCGGCCAACGTCAACCATCTCTGGTTCCACCGCACCGAGGTGCTCGAGGCTCTGAGAATCCAGGGCACGATCCGGCGCGACATAGGCTGGGACCTCAGCGCCGCTTTGATCTATCGTCCGACGGCAATCCAGAACGTCGTCTTTCGCCTTTCCGGCGCGCTGCTCCAGCCGGGCACCGGCTTTCGCGATCTGTTCGACAACCAGCCGCAGGACGACCGCTATTATTCCGTCCTGTTCAACACCATCCTGACTTATTGAGACGGGGGCAATGCGCTTCAGCCAGCTTGTGAGGAAGGGACTGCTGGGAGCGGCGATCACCGTCGCCGCGCTAGTCGGCGCGTCCGGACTCGGGGCGGCCGAAAAGGAGAAAGCCTACGTCCGCGACTACAGCCTGGTGCGGGCCGCGCCCTCGCCGCGCACCCAGGACTGGAACGAAGCCGAGGCCAAGAGCGCCGGGTGCCAATCCTGCCATACCGACAGCGACGCCCACACCATGCACCGTTCGCCCGCAGTGGTGCTCGGATGCACCGACTGCCATGGCGGCAATCCGGCCATCACCGTGCCGGCGAGCACGCTCGGCGCCAACGACCCGTCCTATGTCACCGCGCGGGACCAGGCGCACGTGCTGCCCCGCTATCCGGACAGCTGGCACTGGCCGTCGAGCGCCAATCCAGGGCGGACCTACACTCTGCTCAACCGCGAGGCGCCGGAATTCGTCCGCTTCGTCAACCCTTCCGACTATCGTGCGGTGCGCGATTCCTGCGGCGCCTGCCACATCGAGATCATCGAGGCGGCCGAACGATCGATCATGTCCACCGGCGCGATGCTGTGGGGCGGCGGCGCCTATAATAACGGCATCATCCCGTTCAAGAATTACCTCTTCGGCGAAGCCTATACACGCGATGGGCAGCCGGCTCGAATCCAGTCGCCGATCGGCGGCCAGATCTCCTCCGAGCAGCGCGCACGCGGCGTGCTGGCGGAAATGTATCCGCTACCGACCTGGCACGTCGTTCCGCCGGGGGACATCTTCCGCGTGTTCGAGCGCGGCGGGCGCAACATCAGCACCCAGTTCGCCGAGGTCGGTCTGCCCAACCCGACCGGCTCGATCCAACGGCTCGAGGAGCCGGGTCGGCCCGATCTGCGCCAGTCGAACCGCGGTCCGGGCACCGGACTTCGGGTCTCGATCCCGATCCTCAACATCCACAAGACCCGCCTGAACGACCCGTTCATGTGGTTCATGGGCACAAACGACCAGCCGGGCGACTATCGCCATTCAGGCTGCGCCGGCTGCCACGTCGTCTATGCCAACGACCGCGAGCCGCGGCACAGCCTGACCTATAGCGAACATGGTCGTGACGGGCAGACCGCGACGGTCGACCCGGCGATCCGCGACCTCGTCCAGCGCCGCTCCGGCCATGGCGGGGAAGAGGATCATGCCGGCGGGACCACCGCGGAAGGCCATGCCGGCACGAATGGCCAGGAGGAGAATGCGGCGCACGAGGCTCCCGCCGATTCCAACCACACGGCAGTCCGCGAGCGCGGCCATCCGATCCGGCACGTCTTCACCCGCGCCATCCCGACTTCCCAGTGCATGACCTGCCACATGCACCAGCCGAACATCTTCCTGAACTCCTACCTCGGCTACACGATGTGGGACTATGAATCCGACGCCGATCTGATGTGGCCGGGGCCGGAGAACCGCCTGCCGGCACGCAATGCCGAGGAAGAAGAGCTCTTCCGGCACCAGGCCTATCCGAACCAGGAGCAGGTCCACGCGGTGCTCGATCGCAATCCCGAGGGCGCCGCGCCACGCGGCCTGTGGGCGGACGTCGAGTTTCTGCGCGAGGTGTACGACCGGGTGAACCCGCTGGCGCGTCATACCCAGTTTGCGGACTATCACGGCCACGGCTGGAACTTCCGTGCCATCCTCCGCCGCGACCGCCAAGGCAATCTGGTCGATGCCGACGGCAACATCATTCCGCCGGACGATCCCGACACGTTCCGCCGCGACGGCGAAGGGCTGTTCGCCCCGGTCGGCACCAATCCCGGCCGCTCGGTCCACATGATGGACATCCACGCCGAGCGCGGCCTGCAATGCGCCGACTGCCATTTCAGCCGCGACGCGCATGGCAACGGCTTCCTCTACGGCGAGGTCGCCAACGCCATCGAGATCGGTTGCCGAGATTGCCATGGCTCGGCGCGCGAATATGCCAATTTGCGCACCTCGAACGTTGCCGCGCCGCCGCGCGGGACAAACCTCGAGCTGATCCGCAACGAAGACGGGCGCCGACGTTTCGAATGGATGGAGCGCGACGGCCGCCGGGTGCTGATCCAGCGCTCGATCGTCGATCCCAACCTCGAATGGGAGGTGAGCCAGGTCCGCGACAGCGCCGACGCGAGCCTGCCGCCCTGCGTGGCGAGTGGCGACCAGGCGACGCAAGGGCCCTGCTTCAACATCCGCTCGGCGCGCGCCAAGCTGATGTCGCGCAGCGGCGCCGAGACCGGCCAGTTCCTGTTCGGCGAAGGCGTACCCGACGGCGAGCTCGCCCATCCGGAAGGCGAGATGGCTTGCTTCACCTGTCACCTGTCGTGGACGACGAGCTGCGCCGGTTGCCATCTGCCGATCGAGGCCAACAACCGCTACGTCTCGCACCATTATGAAGGCGGCGAGACACGCAATTTCGCGACCTACAACCCGCAGGTCGCGCGCGACGAGATGTTCCAGCTCGGCCGGCACCAGACCACCAAGGGGAACATCATCGCGCCGGTCCGCTCGACTTCGGCGCTGATCCTGTCCTCGACCAACGTCAATCGCGAGCGGATCTATGTCCAGCAGCCGCCGATCGCCTCGTCGGGCTTCTCGTCGCAGGCGTTTGCGCCGCACTTCCCGCACACGGTGCGCCGCACCGAGACGAAGACCTGCACCGACTGTCACCTGTCCGAGAATAACGACAACAATGCGATCATGGCTCAGCTGCTGCTCCACGGCACCAACTTCGTGAACTTCGTCGGCCTGCACGCCTTCAGCGGCCTCGAGGGCGGCTTCCAAGCGACCCGGGTCACCGAATGGGACGAGCCGCAGGCGGTGATCGGCTCCTACCTGCACCGCTACGCCTATCCGGACTATTGGCGCCTCCACGTTGATCGCAACGGACGCGAGCTGGTCGAATGGACCCGCGGCGAAACGTTCGACGAGAATCTCAGCGGCGAGACGCACGCGCTCGAGCAGTTCGCCAATATCGTCCAGGGCACCCGCGGCCCGGTCCGCTGCCTCCAGCATCGCGGCGAATATATGTTCGTCGCCGAGGGCGACGGCGGCTTCATGGTCTACGACATCGCCAGCGTCGGCAACAAAGGCTTCTCGGAGCGAATCGTTACCGCACCGGTGTCGCCGCTCGGCCAGGACACGCGCGTCTCCTCGCGCAACGCGACCTGCATGGCGCTGCCGACCAACCAGCCGATCCGTCCGGACCGCAACGACGCCATGGCGCAGACGGTGCGACCGCAGCCCGACGGCGGCACGATCAGCCTGCTCGAAGAGAATCAGGAGCAGCGCTTCCACGCAATCTACAATTATGCGGTGGTGACCGATTCGGAGGAGGGGCTGTTCCTCGTCAACGTCAACACACTGGCCGACGGCGAGGCGCGCAACAACTTCCTGCGCCGGGCTACCTTGGCTTCCGGCGGCGCCGCATGGAACGAGAATGGCGTGCTCAACGGGGCCCGCCACATCATCCTGGCCGGTCATTATGCCTATATCGCCGCGGACGCCGGCCTGGTGGTGGTCGATCTCGACGATCCGCTCCAGCCGCACCACGTGACGACCCTGCCGCTCACCGACGCACGCGCCTCCGCGCTCCAGTTCCGCTATCTCTGGGTGACCGACGCCGAGGGTCTCAAACTGTTCGACGTCACCGACCTGGCGGCGCCGCGGGCCGTGCCCGGCGCCACCGTGCCACTCGAAAATGCGCAGCGCATCTATCTCGCCCGTACCTACGCCTATGTCGCCGCCAAGCATCAGGGGCTGGCGATCATCGACGTCACCAATCCGGAGCGGCCGGCCGCTCCGACCTTCGTCACCTTCGACGGCCAGATGAATGATGTCGAGGACGTGATCGTCGCGTCGACCAACGCGTCGCTGTTCGCCTACGTGGCCGACGGCCGCAATGGCGTAAAGGTGGTTCAGCTCACCTCGCCGGATAGCCAGCCCGCATTCTACGGCTTCTCGCCGCGGCCGGTGCCCGAGCTGATCGCCTGGGCGCGCACGCCGTCGCCGGCCCTGTCCCTCGCCAAGGGCCTGGATCGTGACCGCGGCGTCGACGAGACGGGCGGGCAGATCGCCGTGTTCGGCCGGTTGGGCTCGCGGCCATTCAACCGGCAGGAGATGGAGCGCCTGTTCCTCAACAGCCGCCGCCTCCCCTACCGGGTCAGCGACACCGGCACGATGCAGGATTGGGTGCCGATCCAGCAGGCCTCGCGCTAGCCTCTCACACTATCACTGGCTCATCACCTTCATCCAGGGCGAACAGGAATGGTCGGTCTCCCCAATGAGATGGGCTATGAACGAATATCATCCGTCATATTGAGATCTGTGGCCAATCAGCCGCGCCGAGCCGCGACCGCGGAAAAAGGATAGTCCTGAGCCAGACTGCTCTTGGGGAAGAGATTTCACCTGAATCGAGCGGACGTGATCGCCCTCAGGCCGCGAGGTCAGGCCCGCCGCTTCTCCTCGCTCAGCATCCGGACCAGCGGCTGGAGATTGGGCGTGTAGCGGGCCAGGATCTCATGGTCCTGGGCGGTATCGAAATGGGTGGTGAGCTGGCGCCCGTCCCACAGATGGAGCGCATAGCCGGGCGGCTCCGCGACGATCATCGCCCGGTCGTCGGGCTGTTCGGGGTCAATCGGGCTGAGATCGAGTGCCAGTTGCGGCGCGGTCGACGAGCAGACGATCAGAGTCGTTCCGGCCCAGCCGGTGACGATCGGTCGATGGACGTGGCCGGCGACCATGGCGACGACGTTCGACCTTCGTTCGATCGTGCCCCGCAGGCGCCCCACCCATTCCGCGTCCGGATCCTCGGTCAGCCAGTCGATTCCAGTCGCGATCGGCGGGTGGTGGAGAGCGATCAGCGTCGGCCGATCGGGCGCCTCGTCCAGCCGCTCGCGCAGCCAGGCCGCCCGCGTCTCACAGAAGCCGCCGCCATGTCGGCCGACCTCGAGCGTGTCGAGGACGAGGATGCGCAGCGGATAATCCTCGATCGCATATTGGATGAATCCGTCCGCGCGCGGGGTATCGGGAAACAGCTTGAGGAAGGGCCCACGGCTGTCATGGTTTCCCATCAGCGGGAAGCAGGGGACCGGCATCCCCGCGATCGCTTCGCGATAGCGGTGGTAGGACTGGGCATCGTCACCGTCATTGGCGATGTCGCCGGTCACCAGCAGAAGATCGGGGCGCGGCGACAGATTGCATAACGCGACCAGCGTCGTATCCAGCCGCTGCCGGTTGAACTCGTCCGGATTGAGTCGGTCGAAGCCCAGGTGGATATCGGTGATCTGCGCGATAAGCATGCGTGGTTCCTGACCTGATTCGTCCGACGGTAGCGCTCATGCCTGGCCGGAGCGAGCGCTACGCGTCTGGCGCTTCAAATCGTGTTGTCGTCTCCCGCTATCGGCTTCTTCCCCCGGCCGCCTGTTGCGGCTGTACCGGGATGACCGTGGTAGTCCAGCGTCGACCGCGCACCTGCTGCCGAAGCAGCCGAGCCGGCACGCCTTCATCCATGTGATAATCGTGGCACATCGCGCAGCTCGACTCCACCGGCAAGCTGCTGGTCTCGCCCCCATGGCAATCGCGGCAGCTGGCCACGTTCGGCAGCAACAGGTCGCCGGCATCGGACGAAGCGTCGGCGCGATGACAGCTGAGGCAGGCGCCCGTTCCTTCCAGCTGCCGCTGCCCGGGCCGCTGCACCACCTGGTGGGCGCGATGGTCGAACCAGCCGTGCAGCATATAGCGCGTCGGAAAGGCGACCGGCCTGATGCCGAAGGCGAGCGATCCGGACGCCGGCGCCTGCACTTCGTGGCAATCAAAGCAGGCGCCGTTCTGCGAGAAGACGGCGCGCACCATATCATCGGCGCGCATCGCCGTGGCCCCTTCGGCGCGCGCGGTCTGGGCGGCGGTGCGGAGCTGGTTGACGTCGCCCGGCCGACTGCGCTCCGTGCCGAGCGAAGCGGGGCGCGGACGCAGCCCGGTCCGATAGAAAGCCCTTATGTCGGCGACGACCTGCTGCGGCTCGCCGTGGCGCAAAGTTCGGACGGTGCCGTCGATCAGTTCGAAGGCGAGACTGTGGCACATGCCGCAATCGCCTTCCATGTTGGGCGGCTGGAAGCGCACGCCGTCGGGCGTCGGCACGTGGCAGTCGGCGCATTCGAGCTGATGGCCGAAGCCGTGGGTGGGGGCGAGCCGACGCGCCATCTGTGCCACCCCACCGGTCCGATCGAGGTGCATGGCGTGCGGGAATTTGAGGTTGCTGCTCTCGCGCGGCCGGTGGTCGAGGGAGACGCGCTGCAGCCGCGGCTGGTCGCCGTCCCAGCGAACGAGCACCAGCGGCTGGAACTCGGGGTGGAGCTGCTCGAAATCGCTGGCATCGCCGAGCTGTGTGTCGGGCAGGCTGGCGTCCAGATCGGAATGGCAGTCGGAGCAGAATTGCTGCGGCGTCGCCGGAATCTCCTGCGGCCCCTCATGTTCGGTATGGCAATCGACGCAGCGGCCCGGGGTCTGGCCGAACGCCTGCTGGATCCGCATCTGCGCGCGGCGGAAGAAAGGCAAATCGGGCGCTGCCGCAGCCATCCGGCGTGGATCGGCATGGTCGTGGATGCTGGTATGGCAGGCGGCGCAGGACTCGTCGCGAACCGATTGGAACGGCTCGACGTGGCAGGCAGTACAGTTGTTGGCGAGCGCGGCATGGCCTTCGGACAGGCTGCCGCTCAACCACAGGCGGTCGCCGTGAAAGCCCTGGGCATATTGCGGCTGGCCGCGCTCCTGGCCGTAGAACGACCAGATCGGCCACACCAGGAACAGGCCCAGCACGAGCGCGACTCCGGCCCAGGCGATCGGCCGCTTGCCGGGCATCACCGAGGCGAGCGCGAACCGCCGCGTGTCGAACTTTGCCTCGTCCTCCTCGTCCTCGGCCCGCTCGATGTCGATCGCGACGTCTTCGGACCCCATTTCCTGCGGCAGGACGCGCAGGCGGAACGGGCCGATCTTGATCGTGCCGCCAGTGGCGACGTCGATCTGGCCGAACTGGGTGTTGCTTCCGTCGAGATCGATCGTCAGCCCGGCCTCGGCCGAGACGCCGAGTCGGCTTGAGGACACCTGCTCGATCGTCGCATGATGAAGCGCGACGGCGAGATCGTTGAGCTTGATGTCGCTGTCCGGATCGCGGCCGATCTTGAGCAGATCGTCGGCAACCCGTGAGGTGCGGACGATCTGGCGACCTTCGGCGCTGTAGCTTATGTTCCGAAGAACAAACGCCATCCCCCTGCCCCCTTACCTACCAGTAGAAGAAGACGCTGATGATGTGCGCCAGCAATGCGACGATGAGCACAAAAGTCAGCGGAATGTGGACGAACAGCCAGATCTCCAGCATCGCCCGCCGCTGAACGTAGCCGCGCACCCGCTGCAACGCCGCCGCCTTGCGCTCGAGCAGGCTCACTACCTGCTCGATCGCCGTCGCCTGCTTCCCGCTCGTCTCAGTCAGCCGATCACGCATCACCTGCAACGCCCGGCGGTTGCCGCAGCGCGGATAGGAACCGGCCAGACGGCGCCAGACGCCGCCGCCGAACGCATCCTCGCCAAGGGAACCGAGCACGACCTCGCTGTCGGCGTCGGACAGCGGCTGCGCGGCGATCTGAATCTGCTTGTCGAGGCTGTTGACCGCGTCGATCATCTGCGGCCCGGTCATCTCCGACCGGGCGTCGCTGAGCCCTTGCGGAAGCGAGCTGTAGACAGAGATGCCGTAGACGCCGGATAGGATCACCAGCATCATCAGCACGTAAGCGGCGGTGTGGACGTTCCAGCCGAACTGGAAGCCGGTATGGAAGGAGCCGATCGCGACCAGAGCGAGCCCCAGATAGACATGGGCCGACGTCCAGGCCTTCAACGACCAGCGGCCGCGGGTGATCGCCCGCTTGCGGATACCGAGCATCGCAAGCCAGACGATAAGCCCGGCGCCGATCGTGCCCAGCGCATAGCCCAGCCAGCTGCCGCCATTGTGCCGAGGCTGTACGTCCACGACCAGATAGATGAGCCATGTCAGCAGGGAGACGCCGAGCGCAATCTTCAGCCAATAAAAGCGCCGATAACGGAGGAAGCTCTCGTGAGCGACCGCCTCTCCCAAGCCCGACCGTTCGATTCCCTTGCTTGCCACCCCCGCTTAGCCCCCCTTTCGGCTCCGAAACGTGCTTACCCCGTTTGGCCCATCCTCGCTACTGTCAGGAATTCTTCGGGCGATACGCGGATCGCGGCGCCGGTCGGACAGGCCCGCACGCAGGCCGGGCCACCGTCGATCCCCAGGCACATGTCGCACTTGATCGCCTTCTTGGGCGTCTCTGCGCTGACCCGCTTCTCGGTCCACTTCTTGTCCGCCTCGCCCGGCCCCGGGCCGGCGCCGAAGAACAACCACCTGAGCAGGCTCGGCTTCTTCGGCGGAACCTTGGCCATGCGGATGACGCCGTAAGGGCAATTGCGCTGGCAGTTGCCGCAGCCGATGCAGGTATCGTTGATATAGACCTCGCCGTCCGGTCCGCGATTGAGCGCGTTGGGCGGGCAGTCGGCCATGCAGTGCGGATGCTCGCAGTGGCGGCAGCTGGTCGGCACGTGGAGGTGGGCGTAGGTCCGGCCCGCCTCGCGGTCGAGCCGCGACAGCCCTTCATGGGCGTCGGCGCAGGCGCGCTCGCAATTGTCGCAGCCGATGCACAGCTTCTCGTCGATCAGCAGGACATCGGTCGCCTCGCCGATGCCGTTCTCGACGAGGAAGCCGGCCACCGACGAATACATGTCCACGACGCCGCCGAAGCTGTCCTTGCGGGCCTCGATGAAGGTGGTGAGCTCCTGCCGGGACGACATGTCCTGCTTGAACCGGCCGAGCAGCTCGGGCTCGCGGCGCAGGAGATTACGGAAGGTCTCGCCGTCCAGCTTGATTACCTCGGACTTGATCGCCGCGCGCACCGTCGCCGTGCGCCGGCCGCCGTCGATCAGCGCCATCTCGCCGACATAGGAGCCGGCAGGAAGGTAAGAGAGGAAGACCGGCTTGCCGCCGATACTTTTCTCGACCACCATCGAACCCTGGCGAATGACAAAGATGTCGTAGCCTTCATCGCCCTCGTTGATGATCGTCTGCCCGGCGCGGATCTCCTTGATCTCCGCAGTCTTCAGCACCTCGGCGAGGTCCTCCGTCGATACCGATCCGAACATCTGCAGGAGCTGGCGCTCGGTCGAAATGCGGGTGATCTCGCGCTTGGCGGCCGAATTGGTCGCGATCAGCTTGAGCGCTGCCTTGCGCGGTATCTCGATGACGATCGCGCCCTGGGCCGTGCGGACGGTCGCGCCGCGCTTGCGGCCCGAAATCAGCCCGACTTCGCCGATGATCGATCCCTGCGGGATCGGCACCGACTTCGACGGGTCGGCGGGGTCGATCTCGACCACCACCGACCCGTCGGCGATGGCGAAAAGCGATGCGCCGGGATCATTGCGCTCGAACAGGATCTCGCCGGCGGAATAGGCCCTTGGCTCCGAATCGAGCAGGAATTCGCGCATTTGGAGCAGCGACAGCTCGTTGAGGATGGTGACCCGGCGGCGCAGGAAGGCGAGCCATTCGGTAACGCTGCGCTGACCCGGCAGGACGCTGAACTTCTCTTCCAGGATCGGTTCGTCGGCGGGCTTCAGGTCCTTGTTGCCGTTGATGAACTCGATAACGTCATAGCCCTGGTTCATGCAGTGCTTGATCAGCGGATAGCCAGCCAGTGCGCCGATCACATAGATGCCGGGGGCGGTCGTCTCGAACTCGGCGGTAAGTTGCGGATAAGCGTCGCGGTCCTCGCTGGTGAACTGGATGCCGCACTGCTCAACGAACTTGCGCGGCGGCGCCGACCCCATTCGGGCGATGATCCGATCGCACTTGATCTTCTGCTCGCCATCCCGCGTCTCGACGTGGAGCCAGCCAGGGACCACCCGCGCCGGCGAGCTTTCGCACATCACGTTCATTCGGCCCTGGGCCTTCGCCTCCATCAGGAGGTCGACATTGGCCGATTTGGCGCGGGCGAACTCGGCGCTGCGATTGAGGATATAGACGGTGTTGCCCTGCTCGGGATCGGCGGCAAGGCCGAGCGCATTCTCGATGCCGGCATCGCCCGAGCCGATCACCGCGATATGCTCGTCGACATATTCGCCGGGATCGTCGAGCTGGTACTGGATGTGCGGCAGATCGCCGCCTTCGCAGCGCAACCGATTGGGATTGCCCTGGGTGCCGATGCCCAGGATCACATATTCCGCCTTCACCTCCTCGCCGCTGGTCAGGACGAGGGTGAAATCGCCTTTCTGGCCGGTGATCTGCTTGACCTCGGCGTTGAGCTTGACGTTGACCTTCCGCTCGGCGGCCTGCTGGTCCCAGGTGCCGAGCACCATTTCACGCTTGCCGGCGTCGAAATCCATGTCCGAGCGCAGCACGAGCTGGCTCGGCGTGGCCATCACGTGCTTGCCCTTCTGATATTTGTAGATCGTGTCCGAGAGGTGATCGGTCTTCTCGAGAAGGACGTGGCTGAGGCCGAGCTGGGCGGCGCGCGCCGCGGCGCTGAGCCCGGCTGGGCCCGATCCGACAACGGCAATCTTGAAAGCGGACGCCACTTCGATCACTCCCCCAATCCCCGCCGCCACGAGCAGGGCGCGCGCGCCCGAAGCGCAGGCGCACGCCGGCTCCTGCATCCTAGCAGCTTCTTTCAACGACGCCAGACTTGACGTTGGCTTTTTTGCCGTAATGATCGCCGCCAAATGATTGAATCCTCATCCTCAGCGCGCCGCATCTCGTCCGCTACTGTCGCCCTCGGCGCCGCCGGGCTGCTTGCCGTCGCAGCCGTGGGGATCGCCATCTTCCGCTCCGGCGATACGGCGGAGGCACCGGCCGTGGCCAACGAAGCGACGGCGGAGCCGGGCGCGCCGGGCACGATCGACGATGTCGTCGCCAGCCTCCAGGAGCAGCTTCGCCGCGATCCCGACAATCACGGAAACTGGTTCCTGCTGGGCATGGCCTTCCGCGGCAGCGAGCGTTTCGCCGAGGCCGAGCAGGCCTTCCGACGGGCGATGGAGCTGGACCCTGAAAGTGCCGACTATCCCGCCCACGTCGGCGAGGCGCTGCTCCTCCAGGGTGGCGACGGGCCCCCGCCGGAGGCCGAACGGCTGTTCCGCCGGGCCCTGGAACTTCAGCCGGGCAATGCCCAGGCGCGTTACTATCTCGCCACGCTCGACGATCTGCGCGGCGAGCATCGCGCCGCGGTGGACGCGCTGATCGCCTTACTGGGTGAGGCGCCGCCGGGAGCGGTATGGGAGCCGCAGGTCCGCCAGGCGGTCACCGCCATCGCCGAGCGCAACCAAATCGACATAGAAGGTCGCCTGCCGCCGCCAACCCAGGCCCCCGCATCCCCCGCGACCGCGGCCATACCCGGCCCGTCGCGAGAGCAGATGGAGGCGGCGCGCGCGATCCCGCCGAGCCAGCAGGACGCGATGGTGCAGGGCATGGTCGATCGGCTGGCCAACCGCCTACGCCAGAACCCGCGCGATGCGGACGGCTGGATTCGCCTGATGCGCTCGCGGATGGTGCTCGAGCAGCCGGACGCGGCCCGCGAGGCGCTCAATTCGAGCCTCGCCGCTTTTCAGAATGACGCGGCAACCCAGCAGCGCCTGCGCACCGCCGCTCAGGAACTCGGTATCCCGGCGGGGTGAGGCCGCAGACCGATGCGGCCCGCTACTGCCGCCTCCCCGAACGCGGGAACGTAAATGATTCCAGTTCATTGGGCGAGTCGATTGAATCGCCCAATGAACTAATTGTTGTTTGTTTCCCAAGCTTCCGAATCGTCGAACGGGCGCGCCCTGCTGGAAAATGCGCTAGGAAACCCGCACCGCTTCGACGCGCCGATTCTCGCCGGCCGAGGCCGGCAGACCCGGCAACGGACGATCATAGGCAAAGCCGCGCACCTCGAGACGGCTGGCGTCGATTCCCTGGCTGGTCAGGAAGTTGGCAACCGCCTGTGCACGGCGTTGCGACAATGTCTGGTTGAGCGCCCGGCCGCCCGAGGAATCGGTGTGACCTTCGATCCGGATCCGGACGTTGGCAAGCTGCGGCCGCTGCAGCGCTTCGGCGAACGACCGCACCTGGGCGATGTCGACGGCGGAAAGCTCCGCCGAGCCCGGCAGGAATGACAGGCGCAGATCGACCCGGCCCTGCTGCTGGACGGGCGGACGAGCCGGCCGATCCGCCGGACGCGAGGCAGTCTGGCGCCGGTTGGGACGCGTCGTCGACGGCGCCGTCGCCTTCGGCCGGGTGGTCGCCGGCCGGGTCGTCGACAGCGAGAAACCCCGGGTCGCGGACACGCGCGGCTGACCGCTCGGCTGCGCCGTCGGGTCGGCCGCTTCCGCCTCCGATTCCGCCTCCTCGCCGCAGTCGCCGGCGAGAGCGCATGCGAACTCGTCCGGAGTAGTGATGCTGTCCTGGGAGAAAGCCACATAAGGGGCCATCACCAGGGTGCTGGCCAAAACGGCCATACCAAGCTTGCGCATAATGCCTCCTGATCGACGACGATCCGTGCTTCTGTATCGGTGAACCGCAATTACTACGCGATGAACGCGCAAGCGGCAAGGTGGCGAAGGCGCGGCGGCGGCGCGCCCATCTCGAAGTTGTCGGACCCGGATCACCCTGCTATTTCCGGCGCAGGGGGGAAGGAGCGCAGAGGAATGTGCCGCCTTTCCGCTGCAGCCGCTCGCGGGGCGGCCACGACAGCAGCTGTGAGGTGCCGGGTCGCATGAGTTTGACGCTGACCATTCGCAATGCCGAGGCCGCGCCCGGAGGGGTGACCGCCGTCTTCACGGTCGAAGGCGACGGCGCGATCGTCGGGCGTTCCAAGAATTGCGACTGGACCCTTCCCGATCCGAGCAATATCGTCTCGTCTCGCCACGCCGAAATCCGTCGCGATGGCGATGCCTATCTGATCAAGGACATCAGCACCAACGGCACCTTCCTGAACGGCGCCGACGCGCGGCTCACCGGGGAGCACCGGATTGCCGACGGCGACGTGATCCGAATCGGGCAATATGAGCTGGTCGCCACGCTGACCCAGGCTGCGCCGCCACCGCCGCCGCCCGAGCCGACGCGCGAGCCGGTCCAGGAGCGCACCGTGATCCAGCCGGCCGGGACCGATGCCCCCGTCGGCGAGACGGAGGATCGCCCGCCCGAGAACGTCACCGTGATGTGGGATTCGCTCGCCGACATCAACAAGGTCGACTGGACGCGCGGCGGCCTGGGCGTGAAGGATGAAGAGGCGGCAGCCGGGACGGGCGAGCCGCAGACGGCCGGCGAGCTGGTCGAAGCCTTCATCGCCACGATCGCGCTGGGCGAGAACAACGTTGCCCGATCGCCCGACCTGGTGCGCAAGGCGGGTGCGCTGCTGAAGCGGCTGGTCGCGGGCATGGTCGTCATGGTTGAGGCGCGCGCTCGCGCCAAGGCGCAGATGGGCGCCGAGGCGACCGGGCTTCAGCTCGAAGGCAACAATCCGATCAAGTTCGCCCGCTCGCCCGACCAGGCGCTGGCGCGGCTGCTGAGCCCGCCCGAGCCCGGATTCATGGACTCGGACCGGGCGGTCGAGGACGCCTTCCTCGATCTCCAGTCCCACCAGATCGCAACCTTGCGGGCCATCCCCGGCGCGCTGCGAGCGACGCTCGATCGCTTCTCGCCCGGCGCGATCCGGCGCCGCGCCGTAAAGGCCGGAATCCTGGGGCGCATCGTGCCGGCGCTGCAGGACGCGGCGCTGTGGCGAAACTACGAGCGCGAATATGTGAAGGTGAAGAACGAATCCGACGAAGCCTTCATGGAGGTGTTCGCCAAGGAGTTCCGCAAAGCGTACGAGCGGCAGCTGCGCGAGGGCTTCGAGGAACATACCGGACTCTGAGCTCGGCCCGGACGCCGTTCGCCGCCCTCCCCGCTAATTCATTCTCACCCTACGGCTCCTTGTCGTCTTCTGCCGGCGTGATCCCGGCGTTTCCGGCTGCGGGCGCGCTGTCGCCGGAGACTCGGTTGACCGATTCGAACCAGACCATCTCGACGCGCCAGTTCTTCTCGGCGGCGGCCGAAAGGAACTGCTGCTGCCAGGCCGGGCCGCGCGAGCCGAACGGCGGCGCCACCGCGGCGGGATCGAACGGCCCCTGGCCGCTGACCAGGATGATGCCCGACCAGCCCTGGTGATCCAGGTCGATATTGAGCCGGTAGCGGCCGCTGCCCTCGTCGAAGATCGGCCGGCCGCCGACCGACTGCTCGAGAACCTGCTCGAAATTGTTCCGATCGCCGATAAGCGTTGCGATCGCGCCGGAAGGCTCGATGCCGAGGATCGCGAAGTCCGAGCCGGCGCCCCCGAAGTTGAAGTTGATCACCGCATTTGCCGCATTCTCGCCCGCATAAGGCGTGCCGGGCGGCTGCATCACCATCTCGAAGCGCGATTGCGGAACCGAGAGGCGATAATCGGACGAAGCGCGCACCTGCCGATAGGTGTCGAGCGCAGCGCATCCCGCCGGCGTTATCGGTGCAACGTCGCCGAAATCGAGTCGGGCATCCTCCAGGCCCGCGCCGGACAGCGCCTGCGTGATCTCGCGCTGCGCTGCCGTGGCGTCGCCCGCGACGCCGCGCAGGGCGATGTTCAGCCCGTCGTCGCCGCTTTCGATTCCGGCAACGTCGAGCCAGGTGCAGTTCACCGACGGAAGCACCGAGTTGATCGTGCTGCGCGCCGTCTCCGTCGGATCTTCCGACGGCTCGCTGTCATTCTCGACGATCTCGTTGCCCTTGCCCGGGTCGACGCCGCCGACGTCGCGGAACAGGTACCAGACGCCGGCGGCGATGATGATCAGCACCGCCAGCACGCCGATCACCAGCAGGACCTTGGGCGGACCGCCGCCAGAGCGGACGGGCTGCGAGACCGACGCGGAGGCCGATTCCGTCGGCGGCGGTGCCGGCGTGCCGCCGAGGCGCGCCAGCACCTCGTCCATCGAGCGCAACCGCTGCTTCGGGTCGGGTCGGAGCATCTCCTCGAGCAGACCCCGCAAATTACCCGGCACGGCCGACAGGTCCGGGCCCTTGCGGCGCTTGTCGATCGCGTCGACCAGCGACCCGCTCATGTCGACATTCTTGCCCTGCGCGACGGCGAGGATGACCAGGCCGAGGCTGTAGACGTCGGTCCAGGGGCCGACCTCGCGGCCGAAATCGCCGAGCTGCTCCGGAGCGACATAGTTGAGCTTGCCGGCAAAACCGTCGCCGACGATCGTCGCCGAGCTCGCATCCAGATCCTTGGCGATGCCGAAATCGATGATCGTCGCCTGGTGGACGTCTCCTCCGGGGAGCAGGACGTTGTCGGGCGACATGTCGCGGTGGATCGCGCCGAGGCGGTGGGCGGCGCCGAGCCCGGATGCGAGCCGGCGCAGCAGCCCGGCAAGCTCTTCCGGCGTGCGCTCGACCTTGCCGAGCATCTCGCCCAGCTCGACGCCCTCGATGAACTCGGTGACGATGTAGAGCACGCCGAGTTGCGGCTCCTGCGCGAGCACCCGATATTGGACCAGCGCCTCGTGCTGCAGCTTGGTGAGGGTGCGCGCTTCCTTGCGGAACATCGCGACGACCTTTTCGTCGGCCGCCATCGCCGGCAGCATCACCTTGATCGCCACCCGCTCGTCGGTGTTGACGTTGCAGCCTTCGAACACTTCGCCCATGCCGCCGCGCGCGAGGAAGCGCTTGACCTCGAAAATGTGATTGAGGACGTCGCCGACCTTGATCGGCCGCGCCGCGTCGACCGGCTTGAAGCCGGTGGGCGACGACATCGTCCCGGCCGAGGTCGGCTCGGCCGGCGCGGTCGCGGGCGCGGGCTGGTCTTCGATCGGCGCGGCCCCGCCGGCCGGCGGGGCCGGCTCGGAAAATGGGGAAGGCTCGGCGGGCGAAGCCGCCGGTTCCCCCGGCGGCGCGACGCCCTCGGCCGGCGGCGACGACTCGGAGAAGGGAGATGGCTCGAACGGCGGCGCGGCGGCGCCGCCTCCGGCCGGGGGAACAGTCGGCCCACCGGCACCGCCGGGCATGAACACGGTCCGCTCCTCGCCGTCCTCGGGGGGCTTCTTGTCCTTGTCTTCGCTCATGCCTTCACCGTTGCGGGAAATGATAACAGGGTCGGATCGCTGGCCCAGATCGCGACCACGGTGACATTGTCGGGGGCGCCGTTGGCAAGGGTCAGCTCGATCAACTCCTCCGACGCCCGCTCGGGCGACCTGCGCGCGAGCAGGCGCGCGATATCCTTCTCGTCGACATAGCCGTGCAATCCGTCGCTGCAGAGCAGGAAGACGTCCCCGGGACGGACCTCCCCACTGGCCTGCTCGATCTCCATCTCGTCCCGGACCCCGACCGCGCGGGACAGGACATGGCCCATCGGATGCCCGACGGCATCCTCGGCGCGCAAGATGCCTCGATCGACCATCTCCTGGACCTGGGTATGGTCGCGGCTCAGCTGGATCAGGTCGCCATCGCGCAAGAGATAGGCGCGGCTGTCGCCGACCCAGAGGATGGCATAGCTCTGATCATGGACCAGCAGGACGACGATCGTCGAACCCATCTGCTTGCCCCGCCGGCGGGCCTCGGCGAGGATCGCCCGATTGGCCTTGCCGATAGCTTCGGCGACGAGTGCGCGGGACTTATCGAGGTCCTTCGGCAGCTCGATCGCGTCGAGCTTCTCGACCAGTTTCGCCGAGGCCCAGTCGCCGCCCTCATGGCCGCCCATGCCGTCGGCAACCGCCCACAGCCCCTGCCGCTCCCTAGCGCAGTAGCTGTCCTCATTATGGTCACGGACGCGGCCCTCATGCGTCCTGGCCCAGCTTTCGATCCGGAATGGGGCGAACTCCATGTGCTGCGCTCCCTCAGCACCGACTCGCGGCGGGAACAGGGACGCGCGGCGACAGGTTCGAACTCGGCATGCACATCCCCCTGTTTGATCGGTGCATCTAAGCACAGCTTCGCCCGGCGATAAAGCCGCTCTTCCTTCGGCCGAAACCCTAAGCTAAAGAGTCGCCTCCCTTTCTCAACTCACGGGATTTGAAATGAAGCTCCTGACGACCGCCTTTGCCGCTTCCGCTCTGCTGGCCCTTTCCGCTTGCGGCGGCGAGACCGCCGGCAACGAAAGCGCCAACAATCAGGCCGCGGCCGCCGAGAACGAAGCCGAGGCTACGGAGAACGCCGCAGAGGGCGTCAAGCCCGAGGACGAGGGCAACGCCGCCACGACCGCCGGCAACGAGGCCGCCCCGGGCGGCGACAAGCCGGCGACTGACAATGTCGCCGACGCAGAGCCGGCCGGCGACAAGCCGACCGAGTAACCGCGATACGCCAAGGATGGGCCGGTTATCGGACCGGTCCATCCTGTTGCGCCTTGCTTGACAGCACCGCCGCGCCCCCCATATGCGCGCTTCCGCAGCTTGATGCGGCCCCTTCGTCTAGCGGTCCAGGACGTCGCCCTCTCACGGCGAAAACACGGGTTCGAGTCCCGTAGGGGTCACCAGCTAAATCAATCACTTAGTTCCGATCAGCGCCTCCGAAATCGCGATTTCGGTAAAATTTCGGTAATATCCGAACTGGGACGGGAGCGGACTAGCCGGGATGAAATGGCGGTTCCGCATGGCCGATCCGGACGAGCGCCCGGCGAGGTCCGGATTCTCGAGCGACGGGTCAGGAGCGCCGGCGCTCGACGAACTCATGAAGGCTCGCGACAACGATCAACGTTGATGCGCCAACCTTGATGACCTCGATCTCGTTCGCCTTGATCAGCTCGTAAAGCTTCGTGCGACTGAGTCCGGTTAGCTCGATCGCCTTGGGCACACGGACGGTGATGGGTACGAGCGTATGGCCTCGGTCTACCCGCGCATGTTCGTCGCAAGGCGCGGGGCTGGGGTCTCGCCAGAGGCTCGTCGAGGTCTTCACCGGCGTGCGCTTCGGCAGTTCTGCCATCTTCCCTCGCTTCTACGCACGGCTTCAGCCCGACGACGTCCCGAAGAGCCTGGCCTGGTAACTCCTGCACGATTCCCTAGACCCGCCCCTCCACCCGCGATCCTCCCCTCTCTGGCGGCGCGCCCACGGTCCGGGATGCACCTTCAGAAAGCGCGGCCTGAGTCAGCGTCGAGATCACGACAATGCTCATGACTGCCAGAGAACAACCGCGTTGCCGAATCGTGGCCGCCGAGGAGAGAATCGCGTCTCACCCGGTGAAGCGAAACCGACCCTACGACGCATCAGCAACCTCTGCGACGCACGAACTGTCACCGACGAGCCTCTCTCGCTGGCCCGCCGCGCTACTTCGGCTTTGTTGGAACCGGACGTGTAGAGCGCGCATTGGGACCAAGGATAGACCTGAACCACGTTGACATAGGCGTCGCGGCTGAGCTCGCGGACCGCTGCAGTTGGCTGCCTCGACGCGGGAAATAGGCGTGCCGCTCGCCCGCCGCGGCAAAGCAGCGGGCAGCGGCAGCTTTTGGTTCTCCGAAGGCAGAGGTCACAGGTTCGAATCCTGTCGGATGCGCCAGTTTTCAATGACTTAGATAGCGCCAGCGGCAAACTTCTCCAAAACTTCTCCAATATCCTTGCTCGGATTCCGATGGACTAGCCTGGATTGATCGAGAGAATTCGTAAGCGCGAACAGCGCGCTTCAGGAGATCGATTAAAAGGAGAGGCGCCATGCGAACCAGAAAGTCGCGAACGCCAGAGCCGGAAACCCTTTTAGCGTCGATCGAGGAAGTCCAGCAGACCTACTATATTTCGGAGCTGCGGGGACATAGTCACCGTGTCGACGACGAGGCGACCTGCCTCGGGAATTCTCACGCTGATCGGCTCCGTTGCCGGCCGATCGCCCGTCTGGGCCGACCTCATCAAGAGCGCCGCCACTGGCCGCAGACCCCGTAATCGATAAGGCTCGCTTGCATCCGTCGCCCTCTTGCACACTTGCACGCACCCTCCAGGAGTTCGGACGGAATGCACATTGTTCGTGTGGGGCAAGTCAGTGCTGCTCGACGAATCTGCTGCCGTGAGCATGTCCAATAGGACGTAGCGTCAGCGGCGGACACCGGTACCAAAAACCGGCCGCCGTATTTCCGGCCCACCGAAACCCATGGAAATCCATGGGTTTAGGCACAATAAATTATGTAGAATCCCGGTCAAGCGAAAATCGGGACACAAATCGGGACACAAAATCGAAAGGTTCCGCGACGCGTCTGCTCCAACTCGGCATGCCTGGCTTGCGGATCAGCCTTCCAGCCTTCCCGTCCGGGACAAGCTCACGGGCGGGGCATCGCCCGTAGCGGGGGCCGACCGCTCAACCTCCAAGCGAGACCTCGATCACCGCGCCCGTCACAGCGCGGGCGGCACCGGATACCAGGAAGGCGACAACGGCTGCGGCCGCCTCCGGTTGAACCCATCCGGCCGTTTCCTCGTCCGGCATCTCGCGACGGTTGGCAGGTGTGTCGATGATCGTCGGCAGAATCGCATTCACCCGCACGCTCCGGCTGCGCAGCTCCTCCGCGAGACTCAGTGTCAGCGCCTTCACGCCAGCCTTGGAAGCCGCATAGGGCGCCATGCCATGGCCAGGTCGTTCGGCGCCCGCCGCTCCGACGTTGACGATCGCGCCCCCGGGCGCGGCCAGCCAGGCGATGGCCGCCCGCGAGGAGGCAGCCGCCGAGCGGAGGTTGGTGCGGTACATGCGGTCCCAATGATCCAGGGATCCATCTTCGACCGGATCCCAGACGAAGCCGCCGGCAACGTTCACGACGGCGTGGATCACGCCGAGCCGGGCGGCAACGCTCGAATAAGCCAATTCGACCGCGGCCGAATCGGCAAGGTCGACGCCGTCCAGGACGAATTCGGCGCCCGGCAGTTCCGCGGCAAGCGCGATGTCGACGACTGCGACACGATAGCCCTGCCGATGGAGCTCGGCGACAACGGCCCTTCCCAGGACGCCCTGGCCACCCGCGACGATGGCAACCTTGCTCACCCTTCGCTCTCCTTGCGGCCCAGCTTCTCGCTCAGCTCTGGCACGATCTTGAACAGATCGCCGACCAGGCCGATGTCGGCGACCTGGAAGATCGGCGCATCCTCGTCCTTGTTGATGGCGACGATGGTCTTGGAATCCTTCATGCCCGCAAGATGCTGGATGGCGCCGGAAA
>Ga0299914_10000421_pt1 | contig 25394 bp, 25 predicted proteins | sample RVTome_10_FD_201361 | JGI IMG/M metagenome (GOLD analysis project Ga0299914, IMG submission 201361) | Soil microbial communities from uranium-contaminated site in the Upper Colorado River Basin, Wyoming, United States - RVT153D57 (version 2) ... | reverse complement strand
CACAACGCCCGCCGGCCAAGGTCGTCGCCGGCGGCGTGGCGACCAACTCCATGGTGTGCGCCGGGTCGATCGTCTCCGCCCAGGTGACCGACTCTGTGCTGGCGACCGACGTGACGGTCGAAGAGGGTGCCGTCGTCCAGGCGTCCGTCCTGCTCGACGGCGTACGCGTAGGCCGAGGTGCGGTTGTGCGGCGCGCCATCCTCGACAAGAACGTGCAGGTGCCGGCGGGCGCGCACATCGGTGTGGACCTCGAGCACGACCGCCGGCACTACCACGTCAGCCCGTCGGGGGTCGCCGTCCTCGGTAAGGGCCAGAGCGTCGTCTTGGCCACACCTCGTTGATCATGCAATTCCGGGGCGACACGCCGACGTGTTGTGCGTTGCCCTCGCACGGCCAGACATATCGGCGTGTCGCCCCGGAATTGCATGATCAACGCAGGGATGTGTAGAGCTTCAGGGTCTCGCGGGCGATCTCCGCCCAGGAGAAGACGTCGACGGCGCGGGCGCGTCCGGCCTCACCCATCCGAGCAGCGAGCGACGGGTCCGCCAGCACGGTGTTGACTGCGGCCGCCAGATCGGCCACAAACCGCTCGGGGTCGGCCGGTGTCCCGGTGCCGTCGGTGGCCTGTTCGACCGGCACCAGCAGCCCGGTTATCTCGTCGTCCACCACCTCGGGGATGCCTCCGACGGCCGTGGCCACCACAGCCGCCTGGCATGCCATCGCCTCCAGGTTGACGATTCCCATCGGCTCGTATATCGACGGGCAGACGAACACGGTGGCGTGGCTCAGAATCTGCGCGACGCTGGCCTTGGGCAGCATCTCGGAGATCCACACGACACCGCGGCGTTCCTCGCGGAGCATGGCCACGAGGCTTTCGACTTCGGCGGCGATCTCTGGTGTGTCGGGCGCTCCGGCGCACAGGACGAGCTGCGCGTCCGGCCGTAGCGCCCGGGCCGCTCGGAGCAGGTAAGGCAGCCCCTTCTGCCGGGTGATCCGGCCGACGAAGACAACAGCCGGCCGGTCCGGATCGATCCCGTACCGTTCCAACACGTCAGTGGCCGGGTCCGGTGCGTACTCGGTGGTGTCGATGCCGTTGTGGATCACAGCCACGCGGTCTGGGTCGATGTCCGGGTAACAGCGCAGCACGTCGTATCGCATGCCGGCGGAGACGGCGATGATCGCGTCGGCGGCCTGCATCGCGCTTCGCTCGCACCACGACGACAGCGCGTAGCCACCGCCGAGTTGCTCCGCTTTCCACGGCCGCAGCGGCTCGAGGCTGTGTGCCGTGATGACGTGCGGGACGTTGTGCAGCATGGCGGCCACGTGGCCGGCCAAGTTGGCGTACCAGGTGTGGCTGTGGACGACGTCCGCACCGGCGCAGTCGGCCGCCATCTGCAAATCGGTGCCCATCACCTGAATCGCCTGGTTGGCCGCTGCCAGGTCCGACGGGGCCTGGTAGGCCGCGACGCCGGGTTCATTCCGCGGCTCACCGAAACAGCGGACCTGGACGTCGGCGAGCCCGCGTAACTCGCGAGCGAGGTACTCGACGTGCACGCCTGCTCCGCCGTAGACGTCGGGTGGGTACTCCCGAGTGAGCAGGTCGACCCGCATGGCGGTCAGGAGAGCGCGCGGCCGACGGCGAGGTGACGGGTGTCAGGCGCGGCGACCCGCTCGGCGTCGGCGGCGGTGTCGTCCGGCTGCTTCTGCGACCGGCGCTCGGCTTCCACCCGGGCGTGGTACGCGTCGACCTCGGCCTTGGCCCGGCTCTTGTCCCAACCGAGCAGCGGCGCAGCCACAACGGACACGGCCTCGGCGGATTCGGAGCCGCGGTGAGGGGTCTCGATGGAGATCCGCGTGCGCCGGGCGAGCAGATCGTCCAGGTGAAGGGCGCCCTCGTGGGTGACGGCGTAGTGGATCTCGGCCAACAGGTACTCCTCCGCTCCTGGAATCGGCTCGAGCAGCGACGGATCGTCCTCGGCGGGGTTCAGGACCTGCTCCGCCATCGAGCCGTACCGGTTGAGCAGATGCCGCATCTTCCACACCGGTAGGTGGTGCTCCTGGGCGAGCGTGACGATCTGGTTGATCAACGCCAGGTAACCCTCGGCTCCGAGGAGCGGAGTGTGCTCGGTGACGCTGCGCGGTACCGGCCGGCCGATATCGATGATCGACGCGTCGACGGCGTCGGCGGCCATCACCCGGTAGGTGGTGTACTTTCCGCCCGCGATCGAGATCAGGCCCGGCTGGGGACGCGCGACCGCATGCTCGCGGGACAACTGGGAGGTGTTCTCGGATTCACCGGCGAGCAGAGGCCGCAGCCCGGCGTACACGCCCTGGATGTCGTTGTGAGTCAGCGGGACGTTCAGCACCCGGTTGACATTGTCGAGGATGTAGTCGATGTCGGACTTGCTCGCCGCCGGATGGGTCTTGTCGAGCGACCAGTCCGTGTCCGTCGTACCGATGATCCAGTGCGTTCCCCACGGGATGACGAACAGCACGGATTTTTCGGTGCGAAGGATCAGGCCGACTTCGGAGTTGACGCGATCGCGAGCCACCACGATGTGCACACCCTTGGACGCCCGCACGTGGAACCGGCCGCGGCCGCCGGCGAGGGACTGGATGTCATCGGTCCATACGCCAGTGCAGTTGATCACTGCGTTCGTCGACACCTGGATTTGCCGGTCTGTCTCGACATCGCGGATCTTGGCCCCGACGACGCGTTCTCCAGCATGCACAAACTCGACGACCTCGGCCGAGTTGAGCACCGTCGCTCCGTACGCGGCCGCCGTCCGTGCCGTCGTAACCGTGTGCCGGGCGTCGTCGGCTTGGGCGTCGTAGTAGCGGATCGCTCCGGTCAACGCGTCGGGCCGCAGCGCCGGGCATAACTTACGGGCACCGGTACGGGTGTACTGGCGGTGACGCGGTACCGAGCGATTGCCCGCCATGGTGTCGTACAGCAGCATCCCTGCCTCGACGTACGGGCGCTCCCAGAAATGGTGGGTGAGCGGATAGAGGAACGGCACCGGCTTGACCAGGTGGGGAGCGATCCTGGTGAGCATCAGCTCGCGCTCCTTGAGCGCCTCCCGGACCAGGCCGAAGTTGAACTGCTCGAGATACCGCAGGCCGCCGTGGAACAGCTTCGACGAACGGGACGATGTGCCGGACGCGAAGTCGCGCGCCTCGGCCAGCGCGACCCGTAGGCCGCGGGTCGCCGCGTCGAGCGCGACTCCCGCGCCTGTCACCCCTCCGCCCACGACGAGCACGTCGAGTTCGGCACCATCGAGTGCCTTCCACGCCTCGGCGCGCTGCTCCGGTCCGAGTTGCGGGTTGCCCTGGGCCATCGAACCCTCCCGTCATTCGTCGCCGCCTCTGCCGCCAGCCTAGGTGAAACGCGCGGCTCGGATGCGTCAACCGTGCGGCCGCATGGTAAGCAGGGCTCATGTCTGTGACGCGACAGGACGAGCGCAGGGTCGTCGAGCAGGTGAGAACGGCCCTGCTCATCAGTGGCGAATGGCGGGAGGCGGCCTCCGGCGGCCGGTTTCCGGTGCATGACCCGTCGACGGGTGAGGTCCTTACCGAGGTCGCCGACGGCTCTCCGGACGACGGAGCCGCGGCGCTCACGGCCGCGTCCGATGCCCAGGGCGCGTGGGCGGCGACGCCGCCCCGAGAGCGGGCCGAGCTGCTCCGGCGAGCCTTCGAGACGCTGATGGCGCGCCAGGACGATCTGGCCCTGCTGATGACGTTGGAGATGGGCAAGCCGCTCGCGGAGTCGCGGACCGAGATCGCCTACGCCGCCGAGTTCCTGCGGTGGTTCTCCGAGGAGGCGAGCCGGATCGAGGGGTCGTACCGAATGTCGCCGGCGGGTGGCAGCAGGATCCTCACCATGCGCCAGCCGGTCGGCCCGTGCATCTTCATCACCCCGTGGAACTTCCCGACCGCGATGGGCACTCGCAAGATCGCACCGGCCATCGCGGCGGGCTGCACCATGGTGGTCAAACCCGCGTCCGAGACGCCGCTGTCGATGCTGGCGCTGGCCGGCATCTTCGAGGAGTGCGGCCTGCCGCCGGGGGTGCTCAACGTCGTTACCACATCGCGTTCGAGCCAGGTCATGGAGCCGATGATCCGCGATCCGCGGGCCCGCAAACTGTCCTTCACCGGTTCGACGCCGGTCGGCCGCAAGCTGATCGAGCAGTCCGCCGAGCAGATCCTGCGGGTCTCGATGGAGTTGGGCGGCAACGCGCCGTTCCTGGTATTCGCGGACGCTGACCTAGACGCCGCGGTCGAAGGCGCGCAACTGGCGAAGATGCGCAACATCGGCGAGGCCTGCACGGCCGCGAACCGGTTCCTCGTACACGAATCGGTGGCAGCGGAGTTCACGTCCCGCCTCGCCGAGCGAATGGGTTCGCTCGTGGTTGGTCGGGGAACCGACGATGGGGTCCAGGTCGGGCCGCTCATCACGGACAAGGCGCGGTCCGATGTCGAGGAACTCGTCGCCGATGCCGTCGACCAGGGCGGCAAGGTCCTGACCGGAGGCGCCGCCGTGGGCGGCACCGGCTGGTTCTACGCCCCGACTGTCATCGCCGACGTCCCCCGGGATGCTCGGATGACCCGCGAAGAGATCTTCGGTCCGGTGGCGCCGGTGACGACGTTCAGCGGCGACGACGAGGCGATCACTCTCGCGAACAACACCGAATTCGGGTTGATCTCGTACGTGTACACCCGCGACCTGAACCGGGCGCTGAAGGTGAGTGAGGCCCTTGAGTTCGGCATGGTCGGGCTCAACGCCGGGGTGATCTCCAACCCGGCCGCACCGTTTGGCGGGATCAAAGCGTCCGGCTTCGGCCGGGAGGGCGGCCGCGAAGGCATCGAGGAGTACCTCGAGATCAAGTACGTGGGAATCGGTGGCATTTAAATGGAAGATCAGCGGATTCACCTGCGAATTGCCGGGCTCATCGACGAAGAACACCGGTTGCGCGAGGCGGTGTCCCGGCACGAACTCGACAGCGTCGACGAGCAGCGAAGGCTCGCCGAGATCGAGGAGAACCTGGACCAGTGCTGGGACCTGCTGCGCCAGCGCCGGGCACGCCGGGATGTCGGGGAGGATCCTGACCTTGCCGAGCCGCGCCCGGTCGACGTGGTGGAGGACTACGAGCAGTAGCGCCGGTGCGTACCGCCGCGGGGCGTCGAGGAGCGGAAGCCGGTGGACGTACTTGCGATTTCGGTGCGCGCGCGGGCTCGACTGGTTCTTGTCTGCGATCTGGTGAGGGAGAGTTGTGCCGGTTCCTGAGCTCGAGCGTCCGCAGCGGTTGAAGCCGGGCGATCGGGTTGCGGTCGTCTCGCCGAGCGGTCCAGTGCGCAAGGACCGCTTGGACGCCGGATGCGCGGTGCTCCGGTCATGGGGATTGGACGTCGTGCTGGGTGCTCACGTGTTGGACGTGGAGGACCGCTTCGAATACCTGGCGGGTACGGACGCCGATCGAGCTTCTGATCTGCAGTGGGCGTGGCTTGACCCAGGTATCTCCGCGGTCTTTTGTGCTCGTGGCGGGTACGGCGCGCATCGAATGGTGGACCTGCTCGACTGGTCCGCCATGGCGGAGGTTCGGCCGAAGGTGCTCGCCGGTTTCAGCGACATCACTGCCCTGCACGAGGCGTTCGCCGTTCGCCTGGGCGTCGCAACGCTGCATGCTCCCACGGTTGCCAGCCGGCAGCTAGAGAACGAGACTTCGGCCAGGTCCCTCCGGGGGACGCTGTTCGATCCCGAGACTTCGCGGGTGTTGACGTCTCCGAGCGCTTCGACGCTGGTGCCCGGTGTGGCATCCGGCGTGACGGTCGGCGGGTGCCTGGCGTTGCTCGCCGACAATCTGGGGACGCCGACGGCACGACTGGGCGTGGACGGTGGCATCCTGATCTTGGAAGACACCAGGGAGGACCGCTATCGGCTCGACCGGATGCTCACCCAGTTGTCGCGCGCCGGCTGGTTGGACGGTGCCGCCGGCATAGCACTGGGTTCGTGGTTCGAATGTGAGGCCGGTGTGCGAGATCTCATGCTCGACCGGTTGGGTGCTCTCGGCGTGCCGATGGTGTGGGAGCTTGGCTTCGGGCACGGCCCCAGCTCGCTTACCGTGCCCCTGGGTGTGGCCGCGACCCTGGACGCCGATGCCGCGACGCTCACACTGGACGTGGCCGCTCTGGCGTAGTGGCTATTCGGCTTTCGAGCCGCTTGCGGACCACTCAGGGCAATTTGGTCCCCCGTCGCGGACCATCTCGGCGTGGATCCGCCGGTCCCCGTACACGGAGTCGAACAATTCGAGCAACACGGCGATCTTCGCCTTTCAACTCCTCCCGGCGGGCCACCGTGCGCTTTTCGGGCGGGATCGCCACTCGTAGAACCAGAGCGGGACACCGACGCCAGGTGCGCATCTGCCCGAGTGTGGGAGCATCGGCCCGCAACCGGCGTGCAGTGGGCACCTTAAGGAAGCTTGGTGCGGTTGTCCGGTCGCACCAAGGAGGCCTGGTGTCGCAATGGCGGCATTGTGGAAGCTTGGTGCGGGTATCCGGTCGCACCGAGGAGGCTTGGTGTCGTCGTCCGGTCGCACTGTGGAAGCTTGGTGGGCGCGAGATGCAGCACCGAGGAGGCTTGGTGTTGTCGTCCGGCCGCATTGTGGAAGCTTGGTGCCCGCGATCACCGGCACTGTAGAGCTACGGTGCGTCATCGGCGAATGCGGGCGGGGCTAGGGTCTGGTCATGGTGATCGACATGCGCAGCGATCACGTGACCCGTCCTGTCGAGGGCATGCTGGCGGCGATGGCTGCGGCGGAGACGGGTGACGACGCCGAACCGCCGTTCTGAGGGTCGCCGCCGCTGCGGACAGCGCAACAATGCGGACCCTACGGTAGGGCGTCTCGTGCAATGCGGATTCTTGACCTGTCATGCGCGACAATGAGTTCATGACATCGCCGGTCCGAGACATCGTTGTCCTTGGCTCGACCGGTTCCATCGGCGTCCAGGCCATCGACGTCATCCGGCGCAATCCAGACCTCTTTCGAGCCGTCGGCCTTGCCGCGGGCGGCTCCGACCCCGGCACCCTCGCTGCCCAGGCCCTGGACCTCGGGGTGGAGGCGGTCGCGATCGCGAAAGCGAGCGCGGCCGAGGATGTGCTGGTCGCGTTCTACGCGGAGGCCAATCGCCGCGGATTCAGCGCGGGCCGGTACCCCGTCCCGAAGATCCTTGCCGGCCCAGACGCCGCGACGGAGCTCGCCGGCCACGAATGCGACGTCGTACTCAACGGCATCACCGGCTCGATCGGGTTGCGCCCCACGCTCGCGGCGCTCGATGCCGGCCGAACCCTCGCCCTGGCGAACAAGGAGTCGCTGATCGTCGGTGGGCCGCTGGTCACGGCCGCATCGAAGCCCGACCAGATCGTCCCCGTCGACAGCGAGCACAGCGCCCTGGCGCAGTGCCTTCGTGGTGGGCGGCGGGACGAGGTGCGCAAGCTGGTGATCACGGCGAGCGGCGGCCCGTTCCGCGGCCGCACCCGGGGCGAACTTTCCGACGTGACACCAGAACAAGCGCTGAACCACCCCACCTGGGACATGGGGCCTGTTATCACGATCAACTCCGCGACGCTCGTCAACAAGGGGCTGGAGGTGATCGAGGCTCACCTGTTGTTCGGTGTCCCGTTCGACGACATCGAGGTCGTCGTGCATCCGCAGTCGATTGTCCACTCGATGGTCGAGTTCATCGACGGGTCGACACTCGCACAGGCCAGCCCGCCGAGTATGAAGATCCCCATCGCGCTGGCGCTCGGGTGGCCGGATCGCGTACCCGAGGCCGCGCCGCCATGCGACTGGAGCACCGCGTCGACCTGGGAGTTCTACCCTCTCGACGATGAGGCGTTCCCCGCGGTCGCCCTGGCTCGCGAGGCCGGACGCCGCGGCGGTACGGCACCAGCGGTGTACAACGCGGCCAACGAGGAGTGCGTCACGGCGTTCCAGGACGGCCGGCTCGGCTTCACGGCCATCGTGGACACGGTCGCGAGCGTGCTGGCCGAACATCCATCCGAGGCCGCTGGGAACGTCCTGACCCTTGACGACGTTCTTGCTGCGGACAGCTGGGCGCGCGTTCGCGCTCGCGAACTAGTGAAAGGCGCCTGACGTCGATGGACCTGCTAGCCGTGATCGGCGTGCTGGCCTTTGCGGTCGGCTTGCTGTTGTCCATCGCGCTGCACGAGATCGGCCACCTGGTTCCGGCCAAGCTGTTCGGCATCAAGATCACCCAGTACATGGTGGGGTTCGGCCGCACGGTCTGGTCTCGCCGGCGCGGCGAGACCGAGTACGGGTTCAAGGCGATCCCGCTCGGGGGCTACGTCCGGATGATCGGCATGTTTCCGCCAGAGCCCGGTGACGATCCCCGCAAGCTCCGGTCGGCCAGTACTGGTCCGTTCCAGGCCTTGATCGAGGACGCCCGCCGCGCGGCCAAGGTCGAGATCGAGCCGGGCGACGAGGATCGCGTCTTCTACCGGCAGGCCTGGTGGAAGAAGCTGATCGTGATGCTCGGCGGGCCGATGATGAACGTCGTCATCGCACTGACGCTCGCAGCCGGCCTGCTCATGACGTTCGGCAACCCGCAGAAGCCGGTCCTGTCGCCGGTCGTCTCGTCGGTGAGCGAGTGCGTCATCGAAGCGTCCGAGCAGCGCACCGAGTGCAGCCCCACCGACCCGGTGGCGCCTGCAGCGCAGGCAGGCATCCAACCCGGTGACCGAATCGTCTCGATCAACGGGACGCCCATCGAGACATGGGACCAGGCCCGCGAGATCATCCGTGAGCTCCCGGAGGCCGACGCGAAGGTGGTCGTTGAGCGGGACGCCGAGCTGTCGACGCTCACCGCTCCGATCATGGAGTCCGAGCGGCCGACCATGGACAGCACCGCAGCCGACGTGCGGTACGAGTCCGTCGGCTTCCTCGGCGTCTCGCCGACCATCGACCACTACGAGAACGAGGACTTCGTGGGTGTGGTGGGCTGGATGGGCGATTTCACCGCCACCATGGCCAAGGCGGTCGCGTCGATTCCACAGCGGATGGTGGGCGTCTGGGACGCCGCCTTCGGCGGGGGCGAGCGTGACATCAATGGGCCGATCGGCATCGTTGGCGCCGGCCGGATCGGTGGTGAGATCGCGTCCGACGAAGGCCTGGCGGTGGGTCAGCGGGTTGCCAGCTTCGTAATGCTGCTGGCGAGCTTCAACATGGCCATCGCGCTGTTCAACCTGATCCCGCTGCTGCCGCTCGACGGCGGCCATATCGCCGGGGCGTTGTGGGAGGCGGTCAAGCGAGGCTGGGCCAAGGTGACCCGCGGCCCTACGCCCAAGCCGGTCGACGTGGCCAAGGCGCTGCCGCTGGCCTACGGCGTCGCAACGGTGCTGATCGGCATGGCCGTCCTGCTGCTCTACGCCGACATCGTCAACCCGGTCCGCCTGTCCGGATAGCCAGATGGAGTTGATCATGGACAGACCGTGGTGTCCAAGTTCACGACTCCACGGATTGCGCATGATCAATCTGAAGTTGCGAGAATGGAGAACATGAGCGCGATCCAGCTCGGTATGCCTGCCATGCCCGCCCCCGTGCTGGCCGAGCGGCGGCGATCCCGGAAGATCAGGGTCGGCAAGGTCGAGGTCGGCGGTGACGCGCCGATAAGCGTCCAGTCGATGACGACCACGCCGACGACGGACATCAACGCGACGCTTCAACAGATAGCCGAGCTCACTGCGACCGGCTGCGACATCGTGCGCGTCGCCTGCCCGAGCGCTGACGACGCCGAGGCGCTGCCGGCGATCGCCAAGAAGTCGCAGATCCCGGTCATCGCCGACATCCATTTCCAGCCCAAGTACGTCTTCGCGGCGATCGACGCCGGGTGTGCGGGCGTACGGGTCAACCCGGGAAACATCCGCAAGTTCGACGACCAGGTCGGCGCAATCGCCAAGGCCGCCGCGGACGCCGGAGTGTCGATCCGGATCGGCGTCAACGCCGGCTCGCTCGACCAGCGGCTGCTGGACAAGTACGGCAAGCCGACGGCGGAGGCGCTGGTCGAGTCGGCGGTCTGGGAAGCGTCGCTGTTCGAGGAGCACGACTTCCACGACTTCAAGATCTCGGTCAAGCACCACGACCCGGTCGTGATGGTGCAGGCGTACGAGATGCTCGCCGAGCGCGGCGACTGGCCGCTGCATCTCGGGGTCACCGAAGCCGGTCCGGCGTTCCAGGGGACGATCAAGTCGTCTGTCGCGTTCGGGGCCCTGCTGTCCAAGGGCATCGGCGACACCATCCGGGTTTCGCTTTCCGCGCCGCCCGTCGAAGAAGTCAAGGTGGGTCTGCAGATTCTGCAGTCGCTCAACCTCCGCGAGCGCAAGCTCGAGATCGTCTCCTGCCCGTCCTGCGGGCGCGCGCAGGTCGACGTCTACACCCTCGCCGACAAGGTGACCGCCGGGCTCGAAGGCATGGAGGTGCCGCTGCGGGTGGCCGTCATGGGCTGCGTGGTCAACGGCCCGGGGGAGGCCCGAGAGGCAGACCTGGGGGTGGCGTCCGGCAATGGCAAGGGCCAGATCTTCGTCAAGGGCGAGGTCGTCAAGACAGTGCCCGAGTCGCAGATCGTCGAGACGCTGATCGAAGAGGCCATGCGCATCGCCGAGCAGATGGAGGACTCCGGCGTGCCGTCCGGCGAACCAACCGTTAGTGTCTCCTGAACAATAATCTGCTGAAAGGCTCCGGCGCGCGGCCCGCGGGGAGGTCGGTGATGCTCGACGCACCGGTGGTGTACCCGCTCACACCCGGCGACTTGGCCGAAGCGTGGGAGTTACTCGCTCGCGACCCCGTTAGCGATGTGTTCGTCGGTTCGCGGGTTCACCACTCAGGGCTTGCCGCGCGCCGCCTCGGTGGCGAGCTGTGGGGTTACCGCGAGCGGGGTCAGCTGGTGTCGTTGTGTTATTCAGGAGCGAACCTGGTTCCGGTCACCGCGACACCGCCCGCCGTCCGCACGTTCGCCGATCTGGCCGGTCAGAGGCGCCGGACGTGCTCGTCGATCGTCGGACCGGCGACCGCGGTGCTGGGCATGTGGGACCTTCTCCAGCCGATGTGGGGACCAGCGCGTGAAGTACGGGCCCGCCAGCCGGTCCTCGCCATCGACGGCCCGCCGGAGATCCGGCCGGATCCGGCGGTGCGGCGGGTCCGACCCGACGAGATCGACCGGTTGCTGCCGGCGGCGATCGCTATGTTCACCGAAGAGGTCGGGGTGTCACCGATCGACGCGGACCACGGAGCGCAGTACCGGGCCCGAGTGGCCGAACTGATCCGCAGCGGCCGGGCGTTCGCTCGCTTCGAGGACGGTGAGGTGGTCTTCAAGGCCGATATCGGCGCGGCCACGCCCCTTGCCTGCCAGATCCAGGGGGTGTGGGTGCGCCCCGATCGGCGAGGCAACGGCCTGGCCGGCCCTGGCATGGCGGCAGTTGTCGAGTACGCCCGCCGCGACGTCGCACCGATCGTGTCGCTATACGTGAACGACTACAACGTCGCTGCCCGTGCAGCCTACCGGCGGGTGGGGTTCCGGGAGGTCGGCACGTTCGCCACGGTTCTGTTCTGAGCGACGATCTCGGGCACACTGGCACCGTGAGACGTCGCGGCCCGCTGTTCCTGGGTGTCGCAGCCTTGGTCCTCGCGGTGTGCGGGTCAGATGGCGGGGCAACGTGGGAGGCGACATCGCCACTGAGCGGCGGCGCGCCCGCCCCGATCGCCTCCTCTGCGCCGACGCTCACGCTCAGGCCGACACCCACAACGACGCCCTCACCGACACCCGAACCTGTGCCGCGCGAGTTCACCGTCGTGGCCACCGGTGACGTACTGCTGCACGAGCGGCTGTGGGTACAGGCCCAGCGAGACGCCGACCCGGACGGCGACTGGGATTTCGCGCCACAGCTGGCGAGTATCAAGCCCGTCGTCTCTGCGGCCGACCTGGCCATCTGTCACCTCGAAACACCCCTGGCTCCCGAAGACGGGCCGTACGAGGGCTACCCGGTGTTCTCCAGCCCGCCGCAGATTGTCCCGGCACTCGTCGAGACCGGCTATGGGGCGTGCACGACCGCATCCAACCACACTTTCGACCAGGGAGGCGCCGGGATCGACCGCACTCTCGACTACCTCGACGACGTGGGCCTGGCGCACACTGGTTCCGCCCGCACACAGGACGAGGCGGCCGAGCCCACCCTGATCGAGGTCGAAACCGGCGCCGGCACCGTCACGGTCGGGCTGTTGTCCTACACCTACGCGTTCAACGGGATCCCCTACCCGGACGGCCACCCTTGGCGCAGCAACCTCATCGACGAGGACGCGATCCTGGCCGAGGCGGCCGCCGCCCGCGCCGGGGGAGCGGAGTTCGTCATCCTGGCCATGCACTGGGGCGATGAGTACCGTCACGATCCGAACCCGCAGCAGCTCGAACTGGGTCCGCGCCTGATCAAGTCGGCCGACGTCGACCTGATCCTCGGACATCACGCACACGTCGTCCAGCCGCTCGAGTACTTCGACGGGGAGTGGGTCGTGTACGGCATGGGCAACCTCATGGCCGCCCATCGCACGCCTGGCGAACCCCAGAACGAGGGCTTGCTGGTCCGATTCACGATCACCGAGGATCTCGACGAGGGCGGGTTCACCACCACCGGCGCGGAGTATCTGCCGCTGCTGCAGACCGATGCCATGCCAGTGAGCGTGGTGAACGTCCCGGCCGCGCTCGATGGCGGTGACGCGGGGACCGCCACGACCGTTCGGATCGACAAGGCCATGGATCGCACGACGGAGGTGGTCGGCCGGCGTGACGCGTTCGGGCATGGGCTCGGCCTCATCGACGACTGAGTCGACGCGGCCGCGAAGCTCGATATCCGGGCGAGCCCCATGCGTGGACGCAGGTATCCTCACTCGGTCAGCTGACGAATCAATTCACGAGGAGACCGCCGTGGTTCTGCGGATGTCGACGCTGTTCCTGCGCACCTTGCGAGAGGATCCAGCGGACGCCGAAGTCCCCAGCCACCGCTTGCTGGTTCGCGCCGGCTATATCCGCCGCGTCGCGCCGGGGATCTTCTCGTGGCTTCCGCTGGGTTACGAGGTGTACCGCAACGTCGAGCGGGTCGTCCGCGAAGAGATGAACCGGGCGGGTTTCCAAGAAGTGCATTTCCCGGCATTGATCCCACGCGAGCCGTACGAGGCGAGTGATCGCTGGACGACCTATGGGGACGGGATCTTCCGGCTGAGGGACCGCAAGGGTGCCGATTATCTCCTCGGACCGACCCACGAGGAGCTGTTCACTCTGCTCGTCAAGGACCTGTACTCCTCGTACAAGGACCTGCCGCTGTGGCTCTACCAGATCCAGACGAAGTACCGGGACGAGGCGCGCCCGCGAGCCGGTCTGCTGCGCGGACGCGAGTTCGTGATGAAGGACTCGTACTCGTTCGATGTCGACGACGCGGGCCTGCAACGCTCCTACGAACGGCACCGCGAGGCGTACATAAACACGTTCGACCGACTCGGCCTGTCGTACGTCATCTGCGCTGCGTCGTCGGGTGCGATGGGTGGCAACGTCAGCGAGGAGTTTCTCGCGCCCTGCGAGATCGGCGAGGACACCTTCGTGCGATGCACGTCCTGCGACTATGCGGCCAACGTCGAGGCGGTGGTCACGCCGGTTCCGGAGAAGCTGCCGTACGACGACGTACCGCCCGCGCATATCGAAGACACGCCGGATACGCCCACCATCGAGACGCTCGTCAACCTGTCGAATCGGCGCGACGACCTGCGCCGGGCGGACCGGGACTGGACGGCCGCGGACACGCTGAAGAACGTCGTGATGATGCTGAAGCACCCGGACGGGCGGCGCGAGCCGTTGGTAGTGGGCGTGCCAGGCGACCGCGAGGTCGACATGAAGCGATTGGAGGCCCAGGTCGGCCCCGCCGCACCGGAGGCGTTCACCGATGAGGACTTCGCCGCCTACCCCGATCTCGTCCGCGGGTACATCGGGCCGCAGGCACTCGGCGAGTCGTCCGAGTCAGGGATCCGCTACCTCGTCGATCCGCGGGTCGTTGAAGGCACGCGGTGGATCACCGGCGCCAATGCATCCGGACGCCACGTTTACGACCTCGTGGCCGGCCGCGACTTCGAGCCTGACGGCACGATCGAAGCCGCGGAAATTCGTGACGGTGATCCGTGCCCGCAATGCGACGGAACCTTGGAGCTTGCCCGGGGTATCGAAATCGGCCACATCTTCCAGCTGGGCCGGTGGTTCGCGGAGGCCCTCGGGCTGAAGGTTCTGGACGAGAACGGCAAGCTGGTCACGGTCACGATGGGCTCGTACGGCATCGGTGTGTCGCGAGCGGTCGCGGCGATCGCGGAGCAGTCGCACGACGATCTCGGCCTGATCTGGCCGCGCGAGGTTGCGCCGGCGGACGTCCACCTGGTGGCGACGGGCAAGAAGGGCGATGCGGTGTTCGACGTCGGTGACCGGCTGGCTCGGGAACTCGAGGAGGCAGGCCTGCGGGTGCTCTACGACGACCGTCAGGGTGTGTCGCCCGGAGTGAGGTTCGCTGACTCTGAGCTCATCGGCGTCCCGACGATCGTCGTGGTGGGCCGGCGGCTGGCCGACGGGGTGGTCGAGGTCAAGGACCGCCGCACCGGTGAGCGCACCGACGTGCAGGTCGACCGGGCCGTCTCACACCTGACCGAGCTGGTTGCAGAAGGTTGAGACCTCCCGAATCCGGACACAAAGTCTAAATCTGCGGGCTGCTCCTAGTGATCACCAGGGTGAAACCGTTCCTCCCTGATCAATCCGCCGGCCTGACCCCGGAAATCTCATGATCGTCGGCGGATTGATCAGGGAGGAACGAAATTCCTAGGGACAATGGCACTGCTGAGTTCTCGAGCCGCACGATTGTGCGGTTCGGTGTTGACTTGAGGCGATTCTGGCTGAGATCATTGCCGGATACGCATGAACGTGCGCATCGTTCACTCCTGAGGGGTGTCCATGGACCCAACAGCGGCGAACCCGTACGAACGTACGGATCTGGCCGGGACCGTCCGCGAACGGCGCCGGCAGCTCGGCCTGCGCCAGGAGGATCTCGCGGACCTGGCGGGAGTCTCGTTACGGTTCGTCCAGGCGCTAGAGGCCGGCAAGCCGAGCGTCCAGCTCGATCGCGTGCGGGCGGTCCTCGACACGCTGGGTCTCCGCCTCGTCGTGGAACGGGTCAGGCGATGACCACGGATCTCGAGGCGCTGAAGCTCGTCGAGCGGGCTTGGGTGTACAAGAAGGATCGGCTCGCCGGTCTGCTCGTTCGTCGAACGGACGCCGTCGCGTTCACCTACCGGCCCGAATACCTCGACGAAGGCGGCCCCGCCGTCGCGAGCACGCTGCCGCTGCGCCCGACCGCTGTGGTGACGGCCGCCGGGGCATTGCCGCCGTTTTTCAGCGGGTTGCTGCCCGAGGGGCGCCGCCTCACGGCATTGCGAACAGCGGTCAAGACGAGCCCGGACGACGAACTCAGCCTGCTACTGGCGGTCGGGGGCGACACGGTGGGCGACGTGCGAGTGCTGCCGGAGGGGGCCAAACCGGACGAGCTCGAACCTATGGTCCGGGTGAGCGACTGGTCCGAGGTGTCCTTCGCAGAGCTGTTCGCAGCGGCGACCGGAACATCCGACATCGATCGAGTCGCAATACCGGGTGTACAGGAGAAGGTGTCCGCCGCGATGATCACCGTTCCGGTGACGGGTCAGAGCGACCGGTTCATCCTGAAACTTGACCCGCCCGAGTACCCACACCTGGTGCAGAACGAGGCGTTCATGTTGTCAGCGGCAAACCGATCCGGCCTGAAGACGGTCGCCGCTCAACTGGTCACCGACCGGGAGGGTCGCAACGGCCTGTTGGTTCGGCGCTTCGACCGCACCGGCGATGGCCGACTGCTCGGGGTCGAGGACGGCTGCCAGGCCCTCAACCGGTATCCCGCGGCGAAGTACGCGGTGACCACCGAGGACGTGTGCCGAGCACTCGCCGCCATCACCGACGCGCCGGTCGTGACCGCCCGAGAGCTACTGCGCTGGGTGACGTTCGCCTACTTGACCTGTGACGGAGACCTACACGCAAAGAACCTGGCGGTGGGGGAGCGGACGGACGGAAGCTGGCAGGTCACCCCGGTGTACGACATCCCGGCGAGCTATCCCTACGGGGACTACACGATGGCGCTGAGCGTCAACGGCAAACGCCGCGAGGACATCTCCCGCAGAGACCTGCTTGCCCTCGGCGGTGCGCTGGACGTGCCGGCTCGTGCGACCGAGAAGGCTATCGACGACATCCTGGCCAGGCTGGATCTGTGGCTGCCGGAGGTCTCGGAGTTGCCGTTCACGGTCGGGATACGGCGTAAATGGCGTAAGGCGATCGAGTACCGCGCCCGACAGCTATCGGCCGGCATCAGCTGACCCGAGCCAGAGTCTCCGCAATCCAGACCGGGCGGTGAATCTCCTGGATCATGCCGATCTCAGCGTTCCAGATCACGGTTTCCACCGCGCGGGCCACTGACCAGGCACGGACTCGATCGATGTCCAGCCCGGCCGCTTCACTGAAATGCGTGGTCCGGCGCAGCAAGGCGGCTCGCTGGTCGGCAGAATCGAGCTCTTCGAGCCGGTTCCACAGGGTCGGCAGCGCGCCGAACTCAAGGTCGCCGGCCATCGGCTTCGGGTCGATGGCGAGCCACCGGCCACGGTCCGCGTTGGCGTCCGCTCGGGCGGCCAACACGTTCTGGAAATGCAGGTCGGTGTGAATGAGCATCCGGCCGCTCTTTGGGCCGAGGTTGCGGGCCGTGTCCATCGCGGCGTCGAGCAGCCGGCGCGAAGCGTCCGGACCGGCCGCCACCCAGCGGTGCGGCAGCTCGTCCACCCAACGCGAAGCCAGGTCCGCCACCGTTTCGATCTCTGGCGGCGCAGGGACGGCAAGTCGGCGAAGCAGCCGGGCCAGGGTATCGACTGCCTCGTCGATCGGCTCGTCTCCCAGGCTGCGGTCGGGGTCCAGCCGCTCCATCAGGATCACTCTGCGCGGCCCGTCCGCGGCGAACAGGCGCACAGCGCCGTTCCCGCCCCAAGCGGCGAGCGCGGTGTGCTCGTGCTCGGTCTCCTTGTCCGCCCACGAGACCTTCAGCACTGCGGGTTCGTCGTCGGCTGTGCGGACCGGCACGACGATGCCGCACATGCCGTACCAGCACTCTTCGTGATCCCGAAGATCGACCGTCAGGTGCCAGGTCTCGACGAACTCGGCGACGATTTCGGGTAGCCGGGCGCACCATGCCGACCCTTGCGGTCCGAACATGCGCCTCGCCGAGTCGACGAAGTTCTTCGGGACGATCACAGCGCCGGTGGCTCGTCGATTCCCGGCAAGGCGAACGTGTCGCCGGTCCAGCGGGCGGACAGGACCGAAGTCTCGATCAAGGTGGTGAGCGCAAGCTCGCGCAAGGCCGGCACCGACGTGGCTTCGATCAGGCCCGCGTACAACACGGCGAGCCGCTGCTCCAGCAGACCGGCCAGCTGCCGTGCTGACCCATCGTCGTCCACCTCGATCGGCACGACGTACGCCGGTAGGGCGGCAACCGGCTCGCCGTGGCGGAGTCTGATCTGGCGCGTAAGCTCCTCGCGCCGGGCTCGGTGTGTTTGGTACCCGTCGCGAGCCAGGTCCTCAGCGCCCTCAGAGACATGAGCGCCGACCAGCCCGTAACCGTAGATGCAGGCGTGTTCGCCGGCCAGTGCTGCCTGGAGCGCGTCGAGCGTACTCATCGGACCCGCCGCAACAGCCGGTCGTGGGCCGCTTCGCAGGCTGCGATGCTGGCCAGTACGGTCGCGAGCCGGTGATCGCGGGCCTGCAGGCAATCCGCCGTGCGCTTCTCGACGGCGGCGATTTCGGCGTCGCGCAGTTGCTGGACCGCCGCTTCGGGATCGGCAGCGATGTTCGGCGGTACCGGTGACTCGTCCGTCGTGGTCGGTGCCGGCGTGGCGGGACTTGGCGTGGGTGAGCCGGGCGGAAGGGGAGGAACGGTCGACTCGATCGCGGCGATGTGGCGCAGGTGCCGATCGGCGAATCGCTCCAGGTCAGCCTTGAGGTTGGAGTGCGCGGCAGCGGCCGCCAGGTATAGCGCTGTCAGCGCGCGCTCCGCATCGACGGCCCGCGCTCGGATCACCTCGTCGGGGTGTGGTGGCACCGGCGTGGTGGTCGGATCCTGCTCGTCGGCCGACTCGAAGACGTCGCAGCCCGCGAGCGGGACGACCGCACCGGCGATGAGTAACAACCGGCGTGAGACCGTAGGCGCCGGGCGGACCGGTTCGGTCGCCTGGTCCGTGGCGGAGCGAACTTCGGCAGATCCACGCGGGCGCACCGGAACACCGTAGGGCAACCCGCCTGGGCAAACGCACAGGCCTCGGGGTTCTTGTTGACGGTAGGCTGAACGGCACCGACGTCCAGTCGACGCCGGTGTTAGTGCTGCCCGCTGACAACTCGACAGGGAGGAGGTCCCGATGACGTCCGATCCCAAGTCCGCCCTCTGGGACCTGGTCGAGGATGCCGTGACGGCGGAGGGTTTCGACCTCGAATCGCTCGATGTCACGCGTGTCGGCCGGCGCGGCCGGGTGAAGGTGGTCGTCGACAGCGACGATGGCGTCGATCTGGACCAGTGCGCGGACCTCTCCCACAAGGTCTCGGCGATCCTCGACGCGAACGATGATCTGATGGGCGACGGCCCGTACACGTTGGAGGTCAGCTCACCCGGGGTGACGAGAGCGTTGACACTGCCCCGGCATTGGCGGCGCAATATCGGCCGGCTGGTTCGGGTCGTCCTGTCCGACGGCGGCGTGGTCACCGGGCGCGTCACGGCTGCCGACGAGCGCGAGGCGGTGCTCGATGTGGCTGGCAAGAGCCGAGAGGTGCAGTACGACGAGGTGGGCAAGGCCAAGGTTCAGGTCGAGTTCCGGCGTCATCGGGACGACGAGAAGTAGGGGACGTACCGCCATGGACATCGATCTCGCTGTGCTCCGGGCGCTGGAACGCGAGAAGGACATCTCGTTCGATCTGGTGGTCGAGGCGATCGAACAGGCCTTACTGGTGGCCTACGAACGCACAGAGGGCGCCCAGCCGACGGCACGAGTCGAACTCGACCGCAAGTCCGGGCACGTAACCGTGTGGGCGCAGGAAATGGCCGAAGACGGCACGGTTCTGCGCGAATGGGACGACACGCCGGAGGGATTCGGCCGGATCGCCGCCACGACCGCAAAGCAGGTGATCCTCCAGCGGCTCCGGGACGCCGAGGACGAGCAGACGTTCGGCGAGTTCCTCGGTAAGGAGGGCGACGTCGTGTCAGGTACGGTTCAGCAGGGACGCGACCCTCGCTCGGTCCAGGTCAGCCTGGGCAAGGTCGAGGCCGTCCTGCCCGTCCAGGAGCAGGTCCCCGGCGAGAGGTACGAGCACGGCAGCCGGCTCAAGTGCTACGTCCTGCAGGTTCGCAAGGGCCTGCGCGGTCCGGTGATCACCGTGTCCCGCACCCATCCCAACCTGGTCAAGAAGCTGTTCGCGCTCGAAGTACCCGAGGTCGCCGACGGGACGGTCGAGATCGCAGGCATCGCCCGCGAGGCCGGCCACCGGAGCAAGATCGCTGTGCGTTCGACGGTACCGGGCATCAACGCCAAGGGAGCGTGCATCGGCCCGATGGGCTCGCGGGTGCGGGCCGTGATGGCCGAACTGCATGGCGAGAAGATCGACATCGTCGACTGGTCGGACGATCCGGCCGAGTTGGTGGCCCACGCCCTTTCACCGGCCCGCGTCCAGCACGTCGAGATCGTCGACGAGCAGGCGAGGGCGGCCCGGGTGATCGTCCCGGATTATCAGCTGTCTCTGGCGATCGGCCGCGAGGGCCAGAATGCCCGACTTGCCGCACGATTGACCGGCTGGCGTATCGACATCCGCCCGGACACAGACAGCGGTGCAGTGGAGCCGGGCGGCGCGTCGGCCGCACCTGGCTCGGTTTCATCGTGAGCAAGCGGTAAACTAAGCGAGGAATCCGTGCGATCGACCGGCTCGCCCATGCGCACATGCATTGGCTGCCGGTACCGTACGGGCAAGTCCGACCTGCTGCGTGTCGTGGCGGTTGAGGCGGTGTCCGAGTCGGAAACGACCCGGTTCGCAGCGCCTGACCCTCGCGGCCGGCTCCCCGGGCGGGGTGCATACCTGCATTTCGACCTGGGGTGTCTCGACCTAGCCGAGCGCCGTCGGGCGTTTCCGCGGGCATTTCGCCTGGCGGGGCCGCTCGACACTGGTTTGCTGCGGCAATGGCTCGAGCAGCGGGTGACTGGTCAGGAAGAAGGAGACACGACGTGACGCTCGTGAGCGCTCGATGAGCACCCAACGATGAGCACGCACACAACCTAGGCCGGTCCGAGCTCCGCAGCCCGGGCCGAGAAGGAGAGCAGTGGCAAAGGTCCGGGTATACGAGCTCGCCAAAGAGTTCGGAGTTGAAAGCAAGGTCGTCCTTGCCAAACTGGGCGATCTCGGTGAGTTCGTCAGGTCGGCCTCGTCGACCATCGAGGCCCCCGTAGTACGCAGACTGCGCGAGGCGTTCGCCGATGCGCCACCTGCCGCCAAGCCGGCGGCAGCGCAGGCGCCTGCGAAGAAGGCTGCGCCAAAGAAGGCCGCACCCGCGCCGGAACCAGCGGAAACGGTCCCACAAGTGCAGGAGCCAGCCGCAACCACACCGACCGCAGGTCCGGCACCGGCCGCGCCGACGCCGGCCACCGCACCGGCGTCGCCGGGTCCGAGGCCGGCGAAGCCCGGCCCCGCGCCGCGGACGCCGGCCCGCCCAGGAGCGACGGGCCGTCCCGCCGCCCCCGACCGTCCCGGTGGAACACCCGGTGCCGGCCGCCCTGGCGCGCCGGCCGGCCCCAAGCCCGGTCCGGCGAAGCGTCCGTCCGGTCCGCGTCCCGGCAACAATCCCTTCGGACCCGACAAGACCGGCATGGGACGGCGGACAAGCGCTCCCCGGCCGGGCAACAACCCGTTCTCGTCCGGTGGTTCCACCGGCATGCAGCGTCCGGGCGGCCCGCGGCCGAATCCCGGCTCGATGCCGCCACGCCCCGGCGGCGGTGCCGGGCCTGCCGGCCCGCGGCCGAACCCAGGCATGATGCCGACGCGGTCGTCCGGTCCTCGCACCGGTGGCCCGTCCGACCGCGCTGACCGCGGTGGCCGTGCGGGCGGTGGTGGTGGCCGGACCGGTACCCGCGGCGGTGGTAGCGGCGCCGGGCGCGGATTCGCGCCGGGCCGGGGCGGTGGCGGCCCCGGTGCACCTAGCGGTCCAGGTGGCTTCGGCGGCCGCCCGGGCGGTGGTGGCCGTGGCCGCGGTGGCACCGCAGGCGCGTTCGGGCGACCCGGTGGCCGACCGGCCAAGGGTCGCAAGAGCAAGCGGCAGAAGCGCCAGGAGATCGAGAACATGCAGGCGCCGACGATCGGTGGCGTGCGGGTTCCACGAGGCAACGGGGAGATCATCCGACTGCCGCGCGGGGCGTCGCTGACCGACTTCGCCGATCGGATCGACACCGAGGCCGGTGCGCTGGTCCAGGTGCTGTTCCACCTCGGCGAGATGGTGACGGCCACCCAGTCGGTCGACGAGGACACGTTCAAGCTGCTCGGTGACGAGCTGGGCTACGACGTGCAGATCGTCTCGCCCGAGGACGAGGACCGCGAGCTGCTCGAATCGTTCGCGATCGACTTCGAGGACGAAGGCGACGAAGACGCCGTGTCGCGGCCACCCGTCGTGACCGTCATGGGTCACGTCGACCACGGTAAGACCAAGCTGCTCGACGCCATCCGCAACGCCGACGTCGTGGCGGGGGAGGCCGGCGGGATCACCCAGCACATCGGTGCCTACCAGGTCCACACCAAGCACGAGGACGAAGACCGCGCGATAACGTTCATCGACACTCCCGGTCACGAGGCCTTCACGGCCATGCGGGCCCGGGGTTCGCAGGTCACCGACATCGTGATTCTCGTGGTGGCGGCCGACGACGGCGTGATGCCGCAGACGGTCGAGGCGCTCAACCACGCCCAGGCGGCAGAGGTGCCGATCGTGGTCGCGGTCAACAAGATCGACGTGCCAGGGGCCAATCCGGCACGGATCCGCCAGCAGCTCACCGAGTACGGTCTCGTGGCCGAGGAGTATGGCGGCGAGACGATGTTCATCGACGTGTCGGCGCTGAAGCGAGAGGGCATCGACGACCTGCTCGAAGCCGTGCTGCTGACCGCGGACGCCGCGCTCGAGCTCAAGGCGAATCCGGACATGCCGGCCCGCGGTGTCGCGATCGAGGGTCACCTCGACAAGGGCCGCGGCCCGGTCGCGACGGTGCTCGTCCAGCGTGGGACCCTGCGCGCGGGCGACTCGATCGTCACCGGCCAGTCGTACGGCCGGGTGCGCGCGATGCTCGACGAGCACGGCCAGATGGTCGAGGAGGCCGGGCCGTCGCGTCCAGTGCAGGTGCTGGGTCTGACCAACGTGCCAGGCGCCGGCGACAAGTTCCTGGTCGCCGACGACGACCGGACGGCCCGCCAGATCGCCGAGAAGCGCGAGGCGATGGAGCGCAACGCCGCCCTGGCCAAGGCCCGCAAGCGGGTGTCGCTGGAGAGCTTCCTGGCCGAGTCGAAGGTCGAGACCCTCAACCTGATCATCAAGGGTGACGGTTCGGGTTCGGTCGAGGCGCTGGAGGACGCGCTGTTGAAGATCGATGTCGGCGACGAGGTCGAGCTGCGGATCATCGACCGCGGTGTCGGCGCGGTCACGGAGACCAACGTCATGCTGGCCTCCGCGTCCGATGCGATCATCCTGGCGTACAACGTCAGGCCGCAGGGCAAGGCGGCCGAGCTCGCCGACCGCGAGGGCGTCGAGATCCGGTACTACTCGGTCATCTACTCGGTGATCGAGGAGATCGAGGCGGCCCTGAAGGGCATGCTCAAGCCGGAGTTCGAGGAAGTACAGCTCGGTACTGCGGAGATCCGCCAGATCTTCCGGTCGTCCCGCATCGGCAACATCGCCGGCTGCATGGTCACGAGCGGAACCATCCGGCGTAACTCCAAGGCCCGGCTCGTTCGCGACGGTGTCGTCGTCACCGAGAACCTCACGATCACATCACTGCGGCGGGAGAAGGACGACGTCACCGAGGTGCGCGAAGGTTTCGAGTGCGGTGTCAACCTCGGCTCGTTCAACGACATAGCCGAGGGCGACATCATCGAGACGTTCGAGACCCGCGAGAAGCCTCGCGACTGACAGCGTTCCGGTTGATCACGTTCAGCATGGCTGTCGGTGCCGTACCAGGTGCACGCGCCTGGTGATGCGCCGACACGCCTGCTGAACGTGATCAACCGGCGGGACGATCGGGGAGTAGGAGGACGGTGTTCACCGGGACGTTGACCCTGGACGTACTGCTGGGTGACGTTCGTTCGCTCAAGCAGAAGCGGTCGGTCGTCCGCCCGATAGTCGCGGAGCTCCGCCGCAAGCTCGAAGTGAGCGTGGCCGAGGTGGGTCACCTCGACGTGCACCGGCGCACCGAGATCGGGCTCGCCGTAGTGTCGGCCGACGCCGCACATGTGCACCGCGTTCTGGACACGGCCGAGCGCCTGGTGGCGGCGCGGCAGGAGATCGAACTGTTGTCGGCGCGACGAGCACTGCACCGGGCCGACGACTGGGAGCCCGGCACGTATCAACACGACAAAGGGGTAGCCCGCGATGGTTGACCACACACGTGCTCACAAGCTGGCTGACCGGATCCGCGTGATCGTGGCCGAAACCCTCAAGCACCGGGTCAAGGACCCCCGCGTGGGATTCATCACCATCACCGACGCCCGGGTTACCGGCGACCTGCGCGAGGCCACCGTGTTCTACACGGTCTACGGCGACGAGGCCGAGCGTGCCGATACCGCGGCCGCCCTCGAGAGCGTCAAGGGCATGCTCCGCTCCGAGGTCGGCCGGCAGACCGGCATCAAGTTCACGCCGACATTGGCGTTCGTGCTCGACGCCGTGCCCGAGTCGGCGGCGAACATCGAGGATCTGCTGCGGCGCGCCCGTGAAGCCGACGCCGAGGTCGCACGAGCGGCAGCAACGGCGACGCATGCCGGCGACACCGACCCGTACCGCAAGCCGCCGCAGGACGACGACGAGGACGGGGACGGCTCGGCGTGACCACTCCCGCCCCCGACGGGCTGGTGATCGTCGACAAGCCCGCCGACTGGACGTCGCACGACGTCGTCGGCAAGGTCCGAAAGTTGGCGGGCACCCGGCGGGTCGGGCACGCCGGGACACTCGACCCCATGGCCACCGGCGTGCTCGTCCTCGGCGTCGGCCGGGCGACGAGATTGCTCGGCCACCTCGCCTTGGCCACCAAGGTGTACGAGGGCACGATCCGGCTCGGCGCGAGCACGCTGACCGACGACGCCCTCGGCGAGATCATCGCTGAGAGCGATCCATCCGGAGTCGCGGACGAAGCGCTCCGGGACGCGATGGCCGAGCTCACCGGAAAGATCCAGCAGGTGCCGAGCGCGGTGTCGGCCATCAAGAAGGATGGCGTGCGCTCGTACGCCCGGGTACGTGCCGGAGAGCGGGTGGAGTTGGACGCGCGGCCGGTCACGGTGCACCGGTTCGAGGCACTCGAAGTCCGCCGGCACGGGCGATCGGTCGAGCTCGATGTGGTCGTGGAGTGCTCGTCCGGGACCTACGTCCGTGCGTTGGCCCGGGATCTGGGCGCCGCGCTCGGGGTCGGCGGCCACCTGACGGCGCTGCGCCGCACCAGGGTGGGTCCGTACCGGCTGGCCGACGCGCGTACGTTGAAGCAGTTGGCCGGCGAGATGACGGTCGTCCCGCTGGCCGACGCGGCTGCGGCGGCGTTTCCGAGGCTGGACGTCGACGAACAGACGGCGGAGCGGGTGGTTCACGGTGTGCCGCTGCCACCCACCGGCTACGGGCCGGGCCGGCCGGTCGCGGTCTTCGGCCCGGACGGCCAGCTACTGTCACTGGTCGAGGACCGGGGCGCGCGCGCCAAGCACCTCGCGGTGTTCGCCGCGTCGCCGCCATGATCACGTGGCCGTTGGTACCGGATCGGGCTACAAAGTCTTCGTAATCAGGGGAATGACGAGAGGAGTGCATGACGTGGCGGTGTGGTGGACGCCGGATGAGGTGCCGGGAGATCTGGGCCGCACGGTGGTGACGATCGGTGTCTTCGACGGGGTCCACAAGGGCCACCAAGCCGTCATCGGGCGCGCTGCGAAACGGGCGAGAGACGCCGGGATTCCGCTGTTGGTGATCACCTTTGATCCGA
>Ga0299914_10000420_pt1 | contig 25397 bp, 20 predicted proteins | sample RVTome_10_FD_201361 | JGI IMG/M metagenome (GOLD analysis project Ga0299914, IMG submission 201361) | Soil microbial communities from uranium-contaminated site in the Upper Colorado River Basin, Wyoming, United States - RVT153D57 (version 2) ... | reverse complement strand
CAACGGTGCCTGGAAACTACCCTCGAGTACCTGAGGACCCGCCATCAGTTCGGTAAGCCGATAGGGAGCTTCCAGGCCCTTAAGCACCGCTGTGCCGAGATGGCGGTCACCCTGACGATGGCGAAGGAACTGGTGTTCGCCGCGGCCGGGACGGCCGATGCGGAAAGCCAGAAGTCATTGCGGATCGCCGCCCCGCTGGCGCTCACGCGAGCACTCGAGGTCAGTACCCACATCGCCGAGGAAGGAATCCAGTTGCACGGTGGCATTGGGTTCACCGATGAGGCCGCGGTCGGGATGTACTACAAGCGCGCGCTGTCTGACACCGAACTACTCGCGCACAGTGTCGATGTGCGTGCCCGGCTGGCCCGAGTGCTTGCCGACGATGCGGCGTATCGGCAGGTCAACAGCCGACGGGCTGCTTGACCGTCAGCGAGCCGGGGTCGACCATTGAATATCACGAGGTGGAGGAAGCGAGACCATGCGAAGGGTATTGATCGCCAATCGCGGGGAGATCGCCGTGCGGGTGGTCCGTGCTTGCTTCGACGAAGGGTTGGAGAGTGTCGTCGCCGTTTCCGCCGCGGACACCGACAGTCTCGCCGCCCAGCTGGCCGACCGTTCCGTGGTGATCGGCCCCGCTGCCGCGACTGAGTCGTACCTGTCAGTGGATCGCCTGTTGGCCGCTGCCAACTATGCCGGTTGCGACGCCCTGCACCCAGGATATGGTTTCCTGTCCGAACGCCCTGAACTGGCGGAGGCATGCGAAGAGAACGGCGTGGCCTTCGTCGGCCCTCCCGCCGAGGTCATGCGGCGATCCGGCGACAAACTCCGGGCGCGTGACCTCGCCCGGAGCCTGGGCATCCCGACAGGCGGCGGGACCCACGCGCTGGCTAGCAAGGAGGCCGCGGTTGAGGCGGCAACCGAGCTTGACGACTTCCCCTACATCTTGAAAGCCTCCGCTGGGGGCGGTGGCAGGGGCATGAAGATCGTGCGCGATGCCGACCAGCTCGCTCGCGCATTCGACACTGCCCGCGAAGAGGCCCAACGTGCCTTCGGTGATGGTCGCGTCTACCTCGAACGCTATGTGGAGCATGCGCGCCATGTCGAGGTGCAGATCCTCGCGGACACCTATGGGGCGGTGTGTCATCTCGGTGAACGGGACTGCTCGACGCAGCGCAGGCACCAGAAGCTGGTCGAGGAAGCTCCCGCGGTGGGTATCCCGGAGTCGTTGGTCTCCGATATCCGCAAATCGGCCGTCCACCTCGCGCACGCCCTAGACTATGTAGGAGCGGGAACCGTCGAGTTCCTCGTCGATGTTGATCGAGGCGACTACCTCTTCCTCGAGCTCAACGCTCGTGTCCAGGTGGAACACCCGGTGACTGAGATGATCAGCGGAATCGACATTGTCCGGGAACAGCTGCGGATAGCGGCAGGCAACCCGTTGTCGTTCACGCAGGACGAGGTAATTATCGGTGGGCACAGTATCGAGTGCCGTATCAACGCAGAGGATCCTACGAACGGCTTTCTGCCGACCCCCGGGACGATCACCACCTGGGTGCCGCCCCAGGGCGCAGGTATTCGGGTCGACACGCACATCCAACCGACAGCCGCTATCTCGCCGTACTACGACTCGATGATCGCCAAGCTGATCGTGCATGGATCGGATCGGCCAGCCGCGATCGCCTTGATGCGGCGGGCCCTGGCCAAATTGCGCGTGGACGGCGTACGGACGACTGTGGCCTTGCATGCCGACATCCTTTCCGATGAAGCCTTTACCGCGAATCCGACGACGACACGGTGGCTGGAGGAGGAGTTCCTTCCGCGCTGGCAACAGGAGCATGACCAATGACGCACATCGACTTCGTGGACCAGACCCTTCGGGACGGGCAGCAAAGCCTGTGGGGCATGCGAATGCGTGCCTACGAAGCGGCTGAGGCGTTGCCGTACATCGACCGCACGGGGTTTCGAGTCGTCGATCTCACCGGCGCCGGGATGTTCACCGTCCTACTCCGATCCTTCGCCGACGATCCATGGGCCACGACCGACTTCCTGGTTTCCAAGCTGGGCAATAACATCCTGCGGTCCGGATTGCGCACGATCAGCGTCATCGGGTTCGCACATACCCCAGACAGCATCATCGACCTGTGGGTCAAGACGCTGATCAAACACGGTGTCCCGAGCTTCTGGATCTACGACTGCCTCTATGACATGCCAACCATGCACCGGCTGGCGAGGGTCATTCACGACGAGGGCGGCATCCCCGTTCCCGCGGTCATGTACGGCTACACCGATGTCCATGATGATCAGTTCTTCGCCGAGCGCGCGAAGGAAATGACCACGTGGAACGGTGTCGAGAGCGTGTACATCGAGGACGCCGCAGGTGTGCTCAAACCTGAGCGAGCTGCTACCTTGCTACCCGCGATTCGCGCGGCAACCGGCGACATTCCGCTAGAGCTGCACTGTCACAACACCACTGGGCTGGCGCAGCTCAACTACGTCGAGGGCCTCAAAGCTGGGTTCACGGTCCTGCATACGTGTTCGCGTCCGATGGCAAACGGGCCGTCGTTGCCGTCGACGGAGGGCATGCTGCCAATCCTCGAGGACATGGGCTTCACCCACAGCTTGGACGTCAACCAGCTGGAACCTGTCGCGAACAACTTCCGGCGTGCGGCCGCGGAAGCGGGCTATGAGCTTGGTGTGCAGGCTGAGTACGACCCACGGATCTATCGCCACCAGCTGCCGGGCGGGATGACCGGCACGCTGAAAAGCCAGCTTGCTCAGTACGGTATGACCGATCGGCTGCCCCAGGTACTCGAGGCGATTCCGCAGGTGCGCGACGAGCTGGGTCAGCCGATCATGGCGACACCGTTCTCGCAGTTCGTGGGCATCCAGGCGGTGTTGAACGTTGTGACCGGCGACCGGTACAAGATCGTTCCGGATGAAGTCATTCACTACACCCTCGGTCATTACGGGCCGCTGCCCAAGCCGGTCGATCCGGATGTCGCTGATCGAATCCTATCCTCGCCACGGGCTGACGAGATCCGCAAGTGGGAGCGACCGCAGCCGACCCTGAAAGAGATCCGTAAGCGGTTTCCCGCTGGGATTAGCGATGAGGAATTGCTCCTTCGGTTCATGACGTCCGACGAAGAGGTCGATGCGATGCTGGCCAAGGGACCGATCCGAACCGATCCCCGCCGGTCCGCGAACGAGATCGTGCGCTACGTGCAGGATCTCGTTCGCGAGCCCTGCACCATGACAAGCCTCGCGATTAGCACGCCGCAGGTATCGGTCAATCTTCGTAAATCCGTCAACAAAGAGTAGTCGCGTCGTAGCGCCGGCTTTCATGCCATGAAATTGGAGCCCGGGTGCTCTTTCGGGACCAGAAGTACCGAAAGAGCACCCGGGCTCCTTTGTGGCGGCTGGTCCCTGGGCGTAGGAGCGAGAAGCTGCAGACGTGATCACCATTCGGTGGCGTTCACCGCTGCGGTCATGTGGTGGTCGCTACACCGCCTCGTGGTGGTGATGACGGTGCAAGTGTGGTAACCGCTACTCCTGCTTGGTCGTCCGTGCCCGTGGTCACATGTCTTCACGTGACGCATCGCACGCGCGATGAAAGTTCGTGAAGGAGTTTTTCGTGGAGTTGCAAGTCGACTGGGGCAAATGCGTAGGCCACGGCAAGTGCTATCTGATCGCTCCTGAGCTGTTCGAGCCTGACGAAGACGACGACTGGGGACGCGCCAGCGTGCTCAAGCCAGCCATCGACGACAGCGACTCGGCCACCCTGGGCAAGGCACGAGAGGCAGAATCCGTGTGCCCGGAGTTCGCCATCTCGCTCGAGTCAGCGGTTCCTGCCGAATAGCCCTGTCGAAACCGTTTCCTGGAGTCTGCTCCTACCTACCGCTTCCATCACAGGAGGGTCTTGCCGTGACGACCATCGAAGCTTCTCCGTTCCTCGGTGCAACCGGGGAACGACTTATCCGCACCGCCGATCACTACGATACTCCGCTCGGGCCGGACGGGACTCCGTTCGCCTTTTACGAGGCACTTCGTGATGAGGCCGAGGAAACCCCAATCGCGTGGAACGAATCCTATGGTGGGAACTGGTTCGTTGGCGGTTATAAGGAAACCGTCGAGATCATGCAGAACCACACGTCGTTCTCGAACAAGGGGGTGACTTTCCCCAAGTACGAGACCGGCGATTTCGAACTTATGCTCGCCGCCCAGGACGAGCCGGTGCATACGAAGTATCGTAAGCTCGTCGCGGCGCCGTTCTCACCGAAGAAGACCGCGGAGTTTACCGAACAGCTCACCGAGACCACCAACGGCCTGATCGACTCCCGGATCGCCGTTGGCAACGGTGATGCGGCGACCTGGATCGCGAATGAGATCCCCTGTCGGCTGACCGCGATCATCCTCGGTCTACCGCCGGAGGACGGTGACAAGTACCGCGAGTGGATGTGGGCGATCACGCACTACTTCGTCACCGAACCTGAGAAGGCGGCGGCAACCTTCGGCGAGATGGTGGGGCATGCCCAGGAATTGATCACCGAGCGCAGAAAGAACCCGGGCGATGACATCTTCTCCATGGTCGTGCGGTCCGAGGTCGACGGTGAACGGCTGTCGGACGAAGACCTTATCGGCTTCTTCACGGTGCTGCTCATCGGTGGCATCGACAACACAGCCCGGTTCTTGAGCACCGCGTTGTGGCGCCTGGCCTGGGACGTCGAGTTGCGCCGTAGGCTGCAGGCCAAGCCCGACCTCATCCCAACCACCGTCGACGAGCTGCTGCGTTACTACTCTCCCGCGCTGCTCGGCCGTGATGTCACCGAGCGAGTCACTATTGGTGACGTGACCATGGAACCAGGCCAGACCGCTTTGCTGTGGCTCCCGGTGGCGAACCGCGACCGAGACGCATTCCCGAACGCTGACGCGCTCGTCCCCGACCGTACGCCGAATCGGCACCTTGGTCTTGGCAACGGCATCCACCGCTGCCTTGGCGCTCACCTGTTGCGGGTCGAGGGCAAGGTGGTGATCAACGAGTTCCTCAGGCGGATTCCCGAGTTCGAACTGGACTCGAACGACACCACCGGCTGGACCATGGGTCAGGTATCCGGATTCAACAAGGTGCCGCTGGTCTTCGAGCCGGGCGAACCGCGTCCGTAGCTGACGGCGTTCTCGCACGTCTCTCGACCTAGCGCGGTGTTGCCTGGCCTCACAAGACAGGCCAGGCAACACGTGCCCGGTTGCGGTCATATCGAAGTCACTTTGGCGTGAGCGGGTTTCGGATGTTCACCCGGTTCGTCGGTATCCAGGCGGTCATGAGCGCATGGGAATGGTGGTCGATGGGCCGCGGAGAGTGGTAGTCGATACTCCTGATTCGCATGCGTGGCCGTGGTCACATGTGAACCACATCAAAGAGCTAGGTGCTGCGTAGGCGGCCAGTCGCCGCGCACGGCAGCGAGCCGGTTGAGCGCAATCCGTGTTTGCTGGACCCGCTGAAGACGCATCCATCGCGAGGAGCACTGATGGCAAAAATAAAGGACGCTGAGGTTCGAAAGCCTCAAGCGCCCCGCACCCACGTTCCCGCTAAGACCGGTGGCGTCGGCATGGTGCGTGCGGTCGTCTTCGAAATTGGGCAGATCTTCGAGTTAGTGGCGCACGTTGTGCGGAGCGCGATCCGTTTTCCGAGGGGTTACTGGGCCGATACTCGCGATGAGATGTACTCACTGCTGCGGCTCTGCATCGTCCCCGCGGCATTCGCCATGATCGGTTATGGATTTCTGGTCACTACGTTCGGTGTCGGCCTGTTGCTGTTACTCGGAGCGCCGAACCGGATGGGCGGCTTCTGGGTGATGGCCGACATTCGCGAACTCTCGGTGTTCATTACGAGCATGACCGTCGCCGGCGTCATCGGTACGTCCATCACCGCCGACATCGGTGCGCGACGCGTGCGGGAGGAACTCGATGCGTTGCAGGTGCTTGGCATCGATCATATTCGTTTGCTGGTCCTCCCTCGGGTGGTAGCGACCTCGCTGGCGACCGTGCTGGTGCAGGTCTTCAACGTGTTCGTCGGTACCGTCCTCGGACTACTCGGTGTCATGTGGCTTGGGAACACCTCGAGTGGGTCGTACATGGACAGTATGATTCATAACCTTCACACTGCCGATCTTTGGGGATCTCTAGTCAAGACACTCATCATCGGGTTCCTGATCGGCGTCGTATGTAGTCATAAAGGGTTGACTGCGGGTGGCGGACCCGAGGGCGTTGGGCGCGCGGTAAACCAGGCTGTGGTGATCTGTTTCGCGATGGTCTGGATCGTCAATTTTTTCTTCAACGCCACCATGCAGGGACTGAATCCGGATCTACAGAATATACGGTGAGGGAAGTCTTCGGATGACTACTACGACCGAACGACCAGTTCCGGACCCAGTGTCGCCAGAGCCGTTCTTTTCGCGGCGGCCTGTGGTGGCGCCGTTGGAGACCGCTGGAAAGATTATGCAGTTCGGCGTCCGCGTGATCACAGAGATCCCGGCCGCAATCGGTCTGTATCCTTCCGAAGTGGTCCGACAAACGGGTCGGCTGCTCAAATCCAGTGCGGTCATCATCTGGATGATGATGTTCGTGATCGGGGCAGAGGTTGGTCTGCAGGGGCACTACCTACTAGATCAGATCGGCGCTGCGAGCTACATCGGCGTGTTCAACGCACTGGGCGATATCCGGCCGGACGCAGCCATGATGTGGGGCTGGATCTTCGCGGCGAAGGTCAGTTGTGGGTACGTTGCCGAAATCGGATCGATGCGAATTAGTGAAGAGATTGACGCTCTGGAAGTGATGGGAATACGACCGATCAGTTATCTAGCTGGTTCTCGAGTTCTCGCCGCGTGGATAGCATCGCCATTCATCTTTTTCTTCGGTATCGCGATGGAATTCCTCGGATCGTGGCTTATCTCACAGGTCATGCTCGACACTGTTTCCCCTGGAGGCTATTCGGACGTCTTCTGGTCCTTCCAGACGCCGGCGGACATTATGAGCGCGCTTACCTGGAGCATGATCGGTGGAACCATTATCGTTATCGTTGGATGCTATTTCGGTTATACCGCATCCGGCGGTCCGGTTGGCGTCGGTAACAACACCGCCAAGTCGATGATGGTGAACATGATCGTGGTAAGCATGGTCGGTTTGGTGCTGTACCAATTCTTTTTCAACACTCAGCCGGTTGTTCCAATCGGAAATTGAATTCCGTGCTGCATGTCGAAGTGGATCGAGGAAATTTATGTCGACCGAGTATTACCCGGAATCAGCGCGGGAGTCAACGATGGTGCCCACAGCAGGACCCGGAGTTCTTGTCGCGGATTCAAGCAATGGCATGGAGCCGACCGTACGAGTCCGCGACCTGAGCAAAACTTTCGGTTCTCACCGTGTAATGAACGGGTTGAACCTTGACTTCGTCCCGGATGCCATCACGACAGTGCTGGGACCATCTGGTACAGGCAAGAGTGTACTGCTGAAGCACATGGTGGGCCTGTTGGCTCCGGATGAGGGCAGTATAACCGTCTTCGGTGACGATATCTGGGAGTTGAGTGAACGCGAACGCCTGGAACTGCGTAAACGATTTGGTGTTCTGTTTCAGGATGGCGCCCTGTTTGGCTCGATGAATATTTACGACAACGTGGCATTCCCGCTACGCAAACATACGGAACTAACCGAGGCGGAAATCAGGGATCGGGTGATGCGCAGCCTTCGAGAGGTGGGCCTGGAGGCGGCGGAGAAAAAGGCGCCAAATGAGATATCCGGCGGGATGAAGAAGCGAGCAGGTTTTGCTCGTGCTCTTGTTCTAAATCCGGAGATTGTGCTCTTCGATGAACCCGACTCGGGTCTGGACCCGGTACGTACGAGTTTGCTCAACGATCTCATTCTCGAAATGCATGAGGAGCACAGAGGGACGTACGTGCTCGTCACGCACGACATTAATACCGCACGCAAGGTGAGCGATTACGTTGGGCTGATCTGGGAGGGGCGCGTTATTCATTACGGGCCGACCGATGAGGCTTTTAACTCATCTGACCCGTTCGTGCGCCAGTTCTTGTCCGGGTCCTCTGCTGGGCCACTGGGGATGGACTGATCATGCTGGGTAAGGGCAGGTTGGTAACCGGAGGAGCGGTGATCGCGGTGCTTCTCGGAGGAGGGCTCACCGCGACGAGCATGGGCGACGACTATGAACTCAATATCGTCATGCCGAACGCGGCTAATCTGGTAGAAAGCGCGCCAGTTCAGATCCGCGGTATGCCGGCGGGCGAAGTCACCGCCTTGGATACTCGCGACGGCAAGGCGGTTGTGACCGTGTCGATTGACTCGGATCACACACCGCTGCCCTCCGGCACGAAAGCACATGTGGAATGGAAGTCGCTGCTTGGTGAGCGTGTGGTGAACCTCTTGCCTGGAAACCCAGCTAATCCGCCAATACCCGAGGACGGAATGATGCTGGCTGGTGCCGAACAAGTCGAGCTTGACCAGGTGCTGGCAGCGCTCGATCCGGAGACGCGGAAGCATGTCACGTCCGTGGTGAAGCAACTGGACGCGACGATGGGTTCCCATCGGGATGACCTGAAGCAGACGATGCTCGCGGCCGGTCCGACAGTTCAGGCGCTGGGCGAGGTGCTGAAAGCCGTCGGCTCAGATGGTCCCGCGATCCGGGAGCTGGTCACCGATCTGCAGGAAATGACCGCTCCGATGGCGGCTCGGCAAGTGAAACTCCAACGGATCGTGACGAACCTGACGAGTGTGACCGCAGCTACCGCGCCCAAGCAGGATCAGTTGCGTAGTAGTTTGCGGCAGCTGACATCTACGTTGGACACAACTAAGAGTACGTTGGATCTCGTACCTCGGGCCGTGCACGAGGCAGTCCCGCTGCTGAACGACGTAAGCCCGGTGACCAGCAAACTTGATCGAGTGTCGAGGAACCTGAGTCCGCTACTTCGCAGGCTCAGGCCCACCATCGATGAGCTTCGTCCGGCACTGGTGTCGGCGGACTCGCTGTTGCAACGCACGCCGGCTCTGCTGGACACCTCGCATGACACCCTTCCCGGCATCGGCACGGCGGTCACCAAGGCGAATCCGGCAGTTGACTTCCTGCGCCCATACACACCCGATCTCATGGGATGGCTAGCCAACTGGGGCGCCGCGTTCTCCAGCTATGACACGCAGGGCCACTTCTTTCGCGGTCTCATCCAGTACGGAGCTACAGCGGCGAACGACAACCCAGGAGCGGCGCCGGGAATCCGTGGTGGACCTGAGTCGCGCCCGGCACCCGGAACGGCGTCAGGCCAGCCGTGGACCGACGCGAACGGGAGCGGAATGCGATGAGCAAAGTTCGACGGACCCTTGGCATCGTGGCGATCGTCTCGGCGATTACCGGAACGTCGGCTGCCGCCGCAGACGGTTTCGGAGGCGACGAAACCTTCACCGTGACCGCTACTTTCGCGGACGCGAGCCCATTGGTAGTCGGTAACGACGTGAAGGTTGACGGAGTCGAGATTGGACAGATCTCCGCCATAACTCTTCGCAAAGGCAAGGCCGATGTGGAGATGGAGCTGGACTCGGTTGTGCAGCCGATACATCGTGATGCCACGGTCACTATCCGGCCAGTCTCACTGTTGGGGGAGCGCTATGTCGACCTCGATCGAGGTTCGGCTGACCAGCCCGTGATCGCCGAAGACGCGATGCTTGGCACGCGGCATACGGCTAAGTCTGTGAGCCTGGACGACCTGCTGAACTCGATGGATAACCCCACCAGTGCTGCACTGGCTGCGATGGTCACCACCCTCGGTGAGGGAACTATGGGACAAGGCCAGAACATCGACTCCGCAATCAAGGCGCTCGCGCCTGCAATGCACGACGTCACGCGGCTAGGCGCCGTCCTGAAGGGACAGAACTCGGTGCTGAAGAGCTTGCTTGACAAGGCAGCACCTGTGGCCAAGGCGGTGGCCAGCGACAAGGGGCAGAATCTCGATCAGCTCGTCGGCAACAGCAAGCAGATGCTCTCCGCAGTGGCCGCACAGCAGGCGGCACTGGACACCGCGATCAGGGCCATGCCTGGAACTTTGACGAAGGCGCAGCGCACGCTGGCTCAGGTCGCTGGTGTGGCGAACGTGATGACACCAGCATTGCGTGATGTGCGTCCCGTTACGGACAACCTGACGCAGGTTAGTTCGGAGCTCACTTCCTTTGCGGAGAGCGCGAATCCGGCCCTCGCGTCGTTGCCCGAGGTGCTGGATCGGGGGAAGGAGCTTCTTGCGGAAGCCGCGCCACTGGTCCGTGACCTCCGGCCGGCGGGTAGCGGGCTGAATGACGTCGCCACGTCGGCGCGACCGTTGGTGGACAACCTCTCAGTACGGTTCAAGACGATCATGGAGTTCATGAAGGGCTGGGCACTCTCGACCAACGGTGAGGACAGCCTCAGCAACTACTTCCGTGCCTTCGTGATGTACACCCCGAAGGGCGTGACTCAGATCCCCGGTGTCGGCGTAGGTCCAGACGAGACTCGGACACAAGAGCCCCAAGATATACCGCTGCCTACGGGCCCAGCTCTTCCATCCCTGCCGAAAGTGCCAGCACTGGGTGGTCTCCAGAATGACTCGAGTGCTACGGGACTCGACCAGCAGCAGGAGAGTGCCATGCTCGAGCAACTCCTCGGAGGTCAGTGATGACAGCGCCGAAATCTACCACCAAGCGGACGCTGCTGGTCGGCCTCGTCGGAATCGCAATTATCGGGGCCATCGTGTCGATCGCCATCATGGCTCCCTCAGGGCTTCCTGGCATGCCCAAGACGACCGTGAGGGCCACATTCGGAGATGTCGGCATCCTCGAGGTGGGTAATGACGTCAGGGAAAACAGCGAGCGTATTGGCGAGGTAAGCGATGTGTCCTACGAGAATGGCAGGGCTGTCGTGACACTTGAGCTAGACGGGAATGTGGATGTCTACCGGGATGCGCGCGCATCAATATGGGACCAGTCTGCGCTGGCCAAGAAGTTCGTCGAATTCGACCGTGGGACCCCTGAAGCCGGACCGTTGGGTGACCGGATAATCGTCGGTGCACGCAAGGACAGTTCGGACGACCTGAGCAAGCTACTTGATGTCTTCGACGCGAAGACTCGCGCTGCGGCTACGAGCACTCTGCGTGAGGTTGGAGGCGGGTTGGCTGGTCATGGCCGTGATCTCAATGCTGTCGTGAAGCACGCGCCGAGTCTCCTTGAGGATGCCGGACGGTTGAGCCGGACACTCGCGTCGCGGCGAACGAACCTTCCTGAACTATTGCGTGCGGCGGACGAGTTGTCGACGTCGTTCGCTGGCCGGGAGCAACAGCTCGCAACACTGATGGCGCAGTCGGAGAACACTATTGAGGCCCTCCATGCTGACGGAGCTCTTGAGATGGCCGTTTATGAGGCACCAGCTACCTTGCGGCAGCTTCGCTCTACCTTTGATTCGCTTGATCAACCACTTGGTGACACGCAGCAGGCGTTTGCGACGCTGCGGCCGGGCATGAAGTCGCTCGGAAAGTCGACCGCCGACCTGCGCGGTTTCCTGCGGGAGGCGGTAGTGCCGCTGGGCCGGGTCCCCGGGGTCGCTGACTCCGCCGATCCGGCCCTGTCCGCGCTGACGACGACGGTGGCCGACGCCAGGCCACTTGCTCCCAACCTCTCAAGTGGCCTCGTTGACGCAGCGACTCCGCTGCAGGTTCTGTCGCCGTACACAGCGGATATCGGGAGGTTCTTCGAGCGGATCTCCAGCATGGTTTCCACCTCCGCCGCGCCTGGGGTGCACGCCGCCCGTGTCGGCGTCGCCCTGCAAGGGCCGACGCAAGGAGCGGGCGGGGTCATCAAGGACCCGGTTACGCCCCGCAACTCCTACCCCGATCCGGGGGAGGCCGACGGCGACCGCGCGGCCACGCCCCTTGACACTGGCGCCGGGAGGTAACAGTGATTCGACTGTCACGACCGCGCCGACTCGGTTCTCCCGTGGTCCTCGGCGCACTACTTGTCATCGCTTTCGTCGCGGCCGTTTTTCTGGTGTATCAGAAGAGCACGATCGCAACAGCGTTACGTTCAGGAGACACGGTCACGGCGAAGTTCGCGCGCGACTATCGCCTGACCCCTAACAGCTCTGACGTCAAAATGGCCGGAGTGGTCGTCGGTACCGTAACCGATGTCGACAACGAGTTCGGACAACCGTCCGTCGTCGCGATGAAGCTTGACAGCGGCATCGCCGACAAGCTCGGCAACCAACCATCGGCGAAGATCCGGCCTACGACACTGCTTGGCGGTAACTACTACGTCGAGTTGGTTCCTGGCGGAGACGAGGGCGAGTTCAGTGCCGAGACCATCCCGCTCGCGCGGACCACGATTCCTGTGGAGCTCGACAGGGTTCTCGCCGCGATCCCGGGATCGGCGAGGCAGGGTATCCAGACGGCGACTCGGCAGCTGGACAAGACCTTGGCCGACGGTGGGTCCGAAGCGGTGGAAGGGCTACTACGCCACGCCCCCGGCACACTGAAGCCGGAAGCGGAGGTGCTCACAGCGTTGCAGGGTAACCGGCCGACTCGCGACCTTGCCGGCTTAGTGACCTACACCGACGCCATCGCCGACGTGATGACCCGCCGGGACGATCAACTCAGCGCGATCATCGATTCTGCTGCTGATACCACTACATCTCTGGCGTTGGCGCGACAGCCGCTCGGTGACACGCTTTACACGCTGCCAGCGACCCTGACTGAAACCAGGGAGGGCATGCGGTCGCTGCAAGGCAGCCTGAAACGGATCATCACTACCGCGGATCGTGCCCGGCCATCGGTGCGGGAGCTGGCATCTTTGCTGGACGAAGCTGACCCGGTCGTGGCGGACACCCGCCAACTCCTCGATGACCTCCAACCGCTCGTGACGGATGCACGGCCTTTGATCAAGGAGCTTGTTCCGACAGCGCAACAGGCCACCGAGACGCTCGGTCACATTCGCGGTCCGATGCTGGATCGAGTCAACGGCCCGATTATGGATGCCGTGTTGTCGCGATGGGAGGGAACTGGTCCCTACGCGGGTAACGGCGGCACCGGGCACCGCTTCTATGAGGAGGTCGGCTACCTCGCGGCACACACGGCTCACCTTTCCCTCTATGGGGACAAGAACGGCCAGATGCTTGGCCTTGGCATGGGAGCCGGGTCGAAGAGTGTGGCCGGCAGTCTTGACCCGGCCACGTGGAAGTTGCTGCAGAGCCTCGGTGCATTACCGGCCGGCGCTCAGCTCGATCGAAGCGGAAGGTAGGAAACGCCGTGATTAAAAGGACTATTTCGCTTCGTCGCACCTGGGATCGGATTCGCACAGTGCCGGACTTAGGCAGTAATGTCGCGGTCTTGGCGGCTGTCATTGTTCTTGGGCTTGGAGCGCTGACCTACATCCTCGGGAATCAAGGGTTCCGATACCCGTGGACAGAGAGCTTCCAGTTCACGGCCGACTTCACCGAGGCCGGCGCTGTCAATCCTGACCAGCATCCCAAAGTGCGTATCGCTGGGGTAGAAGTCGGCGAGATCACTGCCGCGGAGCCGACGCAGAACGGTCATGCGAGATTAACCATCGCAGTCGATCCTGGTCATACGATTTACGACAACGCGCATCTCGTTCTGCGACCGAAGAATCCGCTCAACGAGATGTATGTGGACATTGATCCAGGTGGGCCGCCGGGCAAGCCATTGCCTCCAGGTGGAACGATTCCCGCTTCACAGACCGAGCGACCGATCCAACCGGACCAGGTTCTGAGCCACCTCGATGGGCGATCACGAGCAGCGTTGTCCCACCTGCTGTCGATGTCGAACGTCGCGTTGGCGAACGCGCCACAACACCTGCCAGCCGGGGTGAGGTCGACCGACGCGGCAGTGGTGAAGTTCAAGCCGATCATGAAGCAGCTCAGGACTCGGCAAGAAACCATTCGCGAACTAGTTACAGCGCTCTCCCGCATCTCAGCAGCAGTGGGAGAAAACGATTCGAGGCTGACCGAGTTGGCGAACTCTATGCAGCGTGTTCTCGGTACGATGTCGCACCGCTCCGACGCGTTGACCACGGCTCTGCGCGAACTGCCGGATACAACCGACCAGTTGCGAAACGCTATGGGAAGTACCCAAACGTTGACGGAGCAACTCAACCCAACGCTAGACAATGTCAACAAGGCGGCCAGCACGTTGCCGCAAGCGTTGCAGCGAATGTCGACCACGATGGACCACCTCGGTAAGACCGTGCGATCCGCCAAGCCCTTCGTCGCCAATGCGCGGCCGGTGGTGAGCGAACTCCGTCCCCTCGTTGGGGACATGCATGGAGCCCTGGGCAGCTTGAGCCCAATTTCCAGGGAATTACGCTGCGACACCAACGTGTTGGTGCCGTATCTGCAGGACGTCATGGCCTTCTTCTACAACACGAAGTCCACGTTCAGTCTGTCAGACGCCAACGGTGGCTTCATTCGTGGCCATGCGACGGTGCCGCTACCAGATGGTGGCTTGGTTCCTGGTACGCACGGTGGTCACAACGGCAAGATCGGCGGTGGATGTCAATGAGAACCCTGTTAACCGGGAAGAACCGAGTTGTTCTTGGCCTTATCGCGTTCACTGCCGGTGCCGCCGTGTTCATGGGTTACCTGTTCAACGCGTCCGGTGTCAGAATGCCATTCACCGAGTCCGACTACCAGGTCTCGTTCGAGACCGACGACGTCGACAATCTCGTGTCGTTCAGTGACGTGCAGATCGCCGGTGTGACGGTTGGGACGGTGGAACGAATTCACAACCAAGGCGGTCGTACTGTTGTCACAGTCAGCCTCGAAGAGGGCGCACCCCTGCACGAAGGCGCCACTGTTCGTGTGGGTGCCAAGTCGGCCGTGGGCGAGTCGTATGTGGACGTCCGAGACGGACAGGGATCGGCGTTGCCGTCCGGTGCACGTTTGCCTGCTTCGGCGGTCAAGCCATCCGTGACCCTCCGTGATGTCCTCGACAGCCTGGATTCCGAGACTCGCCGGGCTTTGGGGGGGCTTGTGCGGAACGCAGGGCTGGCAACTGATGGAACCAAGTCGGCAATTGCCAAGGCAATGACAGGGCTTGGGCATATCGGTCGCGAGGGTCACAGTGTGATCGATGCGCTCGCAGCGCAATCTGAAGATTTGACCGCGTTGGCACGGCAGACGTCGATCGTGCTGTCGGCGCTGAATACCAACCAGGGACAGATCGCGACAATGGTTCAGAATGCTCAGCGCTTAACGGCGGCGACGAACGGGCAGCGGTACGCATTACACACAAGTATGCAGCGCCTACCCGGCGTGATGACCAGTGCGCAGTCTGCTGCCGGTGAGTTGCGTCGGCTTTCCGGCGCTTTGTCCCCGGTCACGGCGGACCTCAAGAGCGCCGCGCCGCATCTTTCTGCCGCCCTTCGGGAACTGCCACGGACGGCGAATGATCTGCGTGGCTTGGTTCCTGCGCTGGATGGCACGTTGAGGCGGGCACCAGCCACTCTTGAGCGCGTCCCGCGGTTTGGTCAGGATGTCAAGGCTCTTATCCCGCCGATGCGGACCTTGATGTCGAACCTGAACCCGATGCTGTCGTATATGAAGCCCTACGGCCATGACATGAGCGCGTTCTTCGCGAACTTCGGCGCGATGTTGAAGTACACCGACGAGGCGGGAATTCACTTCTTCCGGCTCGCGCCGGTCCAGGGCAACGAGGCGATGGTGAAGGGGTCGCCACTGAAACTGCCGAACGTCCTGACCTACAAGAACCCCTATCCTGCGCCGGGTGAGGCCGGGCAGCCAGGGGGACGTGAATTCACGAAGATCCACCCGCAGCCGAAGTAGGCGGTCATGCATATTCGGACGTTGGTAACCCGTCGGTCCATCACTGCAGTCCTGGCTGGACTGTTGCTCATGGGCGTGATCGTCGGAGGGTTGGCAAAGCTCAGGATCGATACTGACGTCGACTCGTTTCTTCCCTCCGGGGATCCGACCGTGTCCGCGTTGCACGAACAGGCGCGATCGTTCGGCGGAGATCCGATCGTAGTCGTGCTTGAATCTCGTCAGAAGCACAAGCTGGTGCTTGATCGAAAGCAGTTTCCACGCTTGCTCAAGCTGGAAGGACAGCTTGCGGAACTACCCGATGTCGCTACGGTCTACGGGCCCGCGACGGGTGTGAACCAGATCGCAGCCTCGGCGCAGAATCTGCTTGCGCAGATCAGCGGGAAGCGAGACGCGTTGCGGGCGCGCGCTGAGGCGGCCGCACGTTCCAAACACATGCCGCGGGACGAGGTGCAGGCCGCAGGTGAGGCGGCCGTGCGGACCTTCGACAAGCGTTATGGAGCGTTGTTCGTTAAGGCTCTCCCTGCCGGGTTGCCAACGACATACAACCCGCAGTTCATTGAGTCCGTCGTCTACGGCCAGCAGGGCAAGCCGCAGCTGCAGTGGCAATCGGTGGTCCCGAGTGCCGACACGGTGGCAATCTTGGTGCGACCGCGCGAGGGGCTCGATCAGGCGGGGACGGAGCGGCTCGTCGACGCGGTTCGAGCGACCACCACGAAGGCGAATCTGGCAACCAACCGGGTAACGGTCAGCGGAATACCAGTCATTACCTCCGGCTTGACGTCCCAGGTCACCGAGGACCTGCCGTTGCTGGGCGGCCTCGTCGTACTCGTGATGCTCGTGCGGTTCGTTCTAATACCCACCACGGCTGGATGGATCCGCCGACTGTGGCCCCTGGCCGCAGCTGCTCTGGGTACCTCTCTCGCCCTGTCGATCTTCGGGTGGCTCGGTATCGGGGTTTCACTGGGTGCGGTCGCATTGTTTCCGCTAGTTCTCGGTGTCGGCAGTTCATTCCCGCTTTACCTAGCGACGCTGGCAGACCGGCGGATCGTGGTGTCGGCAGCGTTGGCCACCGCCGGCGGGTTCGGATCGCTGGCGGTCTCGCCGCTGCCCTTTGTCCGTGAGCTCGGCATCGGGCTGGCACTTGGGGTAATTCTCACGCTTGCGGGCAGTCTGACAGTGAGCCCTTCGCTGCTGGCCAAGCCAGAAGAACGAGCGGTCCCCGCAAACGCCGCGCCGGTGCCCTCATTCCGGCGGCGGGCGGCAGTGATACCGCTCGTAGCGATCGCGATCCTCGGTTGGTTCGCATTGCCAGGGGTGCAGGTCCAGGCCAACCCGGAAGCGCTGGCGCGTGGGATACCCGAGCTCGAACAGGCGCGGTACGTCGAGAAAATCCTCGGTTCATCAGGAGAGATCAAAGTCGTGCTCCGCGGCAACGACGTGCTGGCGCCGCAGGCGCTGGACTGGGCACGCAACGCAGAGGACGCGATCCTGGCCAACTACGGCGATCAAGTGCGACCCGTGCTGACGATGCCCGACTTGCTCCAGTTTCTCGGTAAGAATCCCAGCCGGGAAGAAGTCGCATCCGCAGTGAACCTGCTCCCACATTATCTCACGAGCGCGGTGATACGTCCGGATCACCGACAGGCGGTAATGATCTTCGGGCTACAGTTGCAGGACCTCGAGCAGCAATCGAGGCTGCTCGACGGGCTTCGGTCAGTGCTGCCGCCTCCACCTAATGGACTTCAAGCCGATCTCGTCGGCCTTCCGGTCGCTGCGGATCGCGGATACACCCTGGTGTCTGAGGGCAGATATCTTGCGAACGTGACCGGGATCGTTGTCGCCGGTGCCATTCTCGCCTTCGGCCTGCGGCGACGACGCGACGTCATTGGTGCGGTACTGGCCGCGGTGATGGCGACTGGGTGGGCGCTTGCTGGAGTATGGCTGCTTGGCGTGCAGTTGAGCCCCCTGACCATTCTGCTCGGCTCCCTGACCGCTGTGACGGCTAGCGAGTTCGCCGTCTTGCTGCGGGAAGCCTCACGGGGGCGCGGGACCCGCCTACGTCGGGTCGTGACCCTCGCGTGCGTGACGTCCGCAGCGGGATATTTGACCCTACTGGCGTCAGAACTGTGGCTGCTCCGCGAGTTCAGCATCGTCCTGACGGTCACGGTGTTGTTGTCCTACATCGCGGCGAGAGTCGCTGTATGGGCATTGCCTGGAAAACCACGCTCGGCCAATAGGACTTTCGAGCCGAACGCTGTGACGAGAACGGAGGTGTCCGTGTGAGGTTCTCGATGAGCGGAATCAGCCTGGCGACGGCGGCTCGCCGCCTTACCGGAACCATGGCGACACATCCGCTGCTCATTCCGGAGAGTCGTCGGCTGAAGATAATTGCTGCGGTGGCGTTGTTGGTCATCGGGAGTGGTGTAGGAACCTACCTGGTTGTCGATCGTGTGGCATCGCTCCCAGACGGTACTGCGCTCAGCATCGGTGACAAGATGGTGACCGAAGAGCAATTCCAGCAGCGAGTGAAGCTGCTGGAGACTCTTTACGGGGTACAGCCGCCAACGAGTCCGGTCAAGGCTGACCGATTCAGACGGGACACGGCCAAGGCGGTGGCTCTGAGTGAGCTACTCGTTGATCTGGCGCAGGAGAACGGAATCGTGATCGCCGACAAAGCCGCCAGCGACCAACTCGGCACCATGGTCAACGAGCAGTACAACGGTGACCGCTCGATGTTCCGGCGACAGTTGAGCGCACGAGGAATCTCGGAACGCCAGGTTATCGATGAAATCAAACGGCAGAAAGCGAGTGCAAGATTATTCGCCACCATCACCAAGCGCGCGAAAACAGCAACCGCGGCCGACGCTAGGGAATATTATGAGCGACATAAAAACGACATGCGGTCGCCCGAGCGTCGAGAGATCGTGAATATCGTCACCTCATATCGAGGCCAAGCTGAGCAGGTTGCCCAGCAGGCGCGCTCGGGAGTCAATTTCGGAAAGTTGGCCCAGCGCTACTCGATTGACGGTAGTACAAGATCCCATGGCGGTAGGCTAGGAATGGTAAGTGCTGACCAACTCGCATCCGGCTATGCGAAGGTGGCCTTCGAGTCGTCGCCGTACTCAGTGTTCGGGCCGGTAAAAACACCACATGGATGGAACATCGGCACGGTCGTAAAGGTTCAGAAAGCGTCTTTGCTGCCCTTTTCGCGGGTCAAGGACACACTTATGGCCAAGTTGACCAACGACGCAAAAATGCGGCTATGGAGTGGTTGGCTGACTCAGCGGCTCCGTGAGGCCGAGATCGAATACGCACCTAGGTACCAGCCGTCGAATCCCGATGCCGCTCCTGGTGCGCCTAGTGGTCGGTAAGGAGATGTCATGATTCTCTTCGGTCTGGTCGTCGCTGCGGGCGCTTGCCTCACGCTGGCCTTGCTCATGGATGAAGTCCTGTTGTTTTATGCCAGCGCGATTCTGGTCGTGTTGGGGTTGGCACTTCTGCTCTTACCAGTGTTGCGGTCCAGGGTGTCAGCGAACGGTGAAGGGTTAGGCGTGGCGGTGCCTACGACGTTGTGTGGTGAGAATGAATCAAGTAGACGCGTCGAATCGCATTACGACGTCGTATTTGTTAGCCCTGGTCGAAAGCGGTTTCATCGGCATGACTGCCGATTATTGTCGGGGGCGAGCATAGACGAGGTCACCCTCGTAGAGGCCGAAGAAGAGGGATTTACGCCGTGTACGCTGTGTGTCCCCATAGGGCAGACGCAGGACGCTTCTGATAGTGCGGCCAGTACGTGAAATAGCCGTTAGGCCGTAGCGGCATAGAACCCCAAGCTGGTCGATTAGCTCATGTAGCCGACGTTGAATACGCCGACGAATGTCAGCCAACACATCCAACGCGCCACCAGCGCCGGAAGAACAAGGAGGGGAAGCCCGATGAATGCGCATCCGCTGGACCACATCGTCGTAGTCGGCGGCGGCCTGGCGGCGGCTCGCTGTTGTGAACAGTTGCGCAGGCACGGTCACGCGGGCAAGATCACGATGCTCAGCGCTGAGCGCCACGAACCTTATGATAGGCCGCCGTTGTCGAAGGACATCCTGCTCGGAACCCGTGATCACACGAGCCTGGGCGTGGATTTCGCCGAGCTGCGCGTGGACGTACAGCTTGGTGTGACCGCCACAGGTCTTGGCGTGGCAGACCGCGTCGTGACGACCTCCGCTGGCGAGTTGCCGTACGACGGTGTGGCCATCGCTACTGGCGCGAGCGCTATACGCCTTCCTGGCGATGGTCGGCAGTTCACCGTCCGTACGGTTGACGACGCATTGCGGCTGCGAGGGAGATTGAACCCTGGCACGCGCGTCGTCGTGATCGGTGCGAGCTGGATTGGTGCCGAAGTGGCAACAGCGGCGCTGGCGCGCGGTTGCCATGTCACGTGTGTCGGCGCTGGGCCAGCGCCGTTGGCGCACGCACTCGGCGTCGAGGTCGGTGAACGGCTGGTGCCGTGGTGGGACGGCGTGGATCTGCGACTGAACACTCGAGCGGAAGCGGTGGCCGATGACGGCGTGTTGCTGGCAGGCGGCGAATGGGTAGGTGCCGATGTTGTCGTGACCGGTATCGGTGTTCGCCCAGAGACCTCGTGGCTTACGTCCAGCGGGCTCACGTTGGACCAGGGCATTGTCGTTGATGAGTGGTTGCGAGCTGCACCCGGTGTAGTCGCGGTTGGCGATGTCGCCGCCTGGTGGTCTCGGCGGTGGCAGCGCAGAATGCGGATCGAACACTGGGATGATGCGGCCAGCGGCCCTGCGGTCGCGGCCGCCGCGTTGCTCCAGCCGTGCTTGGGCGATGTGGACGTGCACGACCCAGTGCCGTACTTCTGGAGCGACCAGTTCGGCCACAGACTGCAGTACACGGGCGCGCACGGACCGTTGGACACCATGATCTGGCGAGAACGCGAGGGTGGGAAATGGACTGCCGCCTGGGTTGACTCTGCGGGCCGGCTGACCGGTGCACTTGTCGCGGATCTTCCCCGTGAGATGGCACAGGCTCGTATCGCGATCACTCGCGGCACCATTGCCGATCCTGACATGATCGCCGATGCGTCCGTCCCACTCAGCAAGGTCGACCAATCGGCCTAAACGCGACGACGCAGATGGCGGTGCCAGGTTGTCTATCAACCAGTCGTTTGGTAGTGTTATGGATCACTCACACAGCATTTGATTGGTTGGTGACATGGGTGTCACGGAGCGCACACGTGTGACCGGGCTTCGTCCTTCACAGGGCTATGCGACCGAATGTGATCGGGGTTACTCTCACGGGGTGATGCGTGAGTGGCCGTTGGTTGGGAGGACCCTGACGCTACGGTACCTGCGAGAATCGCTTACTAGTGGGGACAATGGGATCGTGCTCGCGGGTGCTATCGGCGTCGGTAAGAGCCGCCTGGCTAATGAAGGGCTCCAGCTCGCAGAACGGGCAGGCCTGGCGACCGCTCGGGTGACCGCGACCAAAGCGAGTTCGTGCATCCCGTTGGGGGCTTTCGCGCCATTGTTGCCCGCGCTGCATCACACGGAGGTTGGCGTGGTCGATGACCGCGCCGATCTTTTGCGCCGTTGCGCGACGGCCCTGGTCGAGCGAGCGGGTGATCGAAGACTGGTGTTGCACGTCGATGACGCCCATCTGCTCGACGACATGTCGGCAACCCTCGTTCACCAACTTGCCGACACGCACGAAGCGCTCCTCCTCGCTACGATCCGTAGCTGTGAACCCGCGCCTGACCCGGTAGTCTCGCTGTGGAAGGACGGCCTCGCCGAGCGCTTGGAACTCGACGGGCTGAGCGAGGAAGCCGTCGGTGAAGCGTTGTCCTGGGCGCTGGGTGGCCCGGTCGACGATGCCGCTGTGGCCGATCTCGCGGATCGCTCCAAAGGAAACATGCTGTTCTTGCGCGAACTGGTGACGGGAGCGGTCGACGAGGGCGTGCTGAGCAATGACGGCGGGATATGGCGGTTGGTCGGCGATCTCCATCCGACCGATCGAGTTGTTGAACTCGTTGAGGCGCGATTGTCGGGACTGGCGCCGGACGAGCGAGCTCTGATGGAGGCAGTGTCCTTCGGTGAGCCGCTCGGTCCAGCGGAGCTGGATGCACTCGGAGACTTCTCCGTCGCCGAACAGCTGGAACGGAGGGGGCTGCTGGACAGCCGAGTGGATGGTCGGCGACTGTTGGTTAGCCTTGCGCATCCCCTGTATGGGGAGGTACTCCGCTCTCGCGTCCCGGCGCTGCGTGCGCGATCGATTGCCCGCTCGTTGGCCGAGGCCGTGGAAGCCACAGGTGCACGGCGCAAGGAAGATGCGCTGCGCGTAGCAACGTGGCGACTCGTTAGTGGTGGTGCGCAACCGGATTTGATGCTGCGGGCGGCGACTTCAGCGCGCTGGCGGTACGACTTCGACCTCGCGGAACGGCTCGCCAAGGCTGCTGTGGACGCAGGCGCCGGCTTCGACGCGGAGATGTTGCTCGCGCAGCTGGCCGGGTTGCAGGGTCGATCGGCGGAGGCGGCGTCGGAGTTAGCGAGGCTTGCCAGGCAAGCGGAGGACGATCGACAGCGAGGACTGGTAACGCTGTCTCGGTTGGATAATCGGGTTATATACGCTGGCACTATTGAAGAAGGCATTAAGATTGCCGAGGAGGCCGTGACCGCATTGGACGGTACTCCGATGGCGGACGAGATCGTAGCTCGCCAGGCAGCGCTTCTCCTCGCCCAGGAGGGGCCCAGGGCCGCAGCAGATGTTGCGGAGCCGCTTCTTAAACGTGCTCGTGGCCGTGCGCTGGTGTGGGCGTGTATGCCGGGGGCATATAGCTTGGCGAGAGTCGGTCGAATCTCAGAAGCACTGGAGGCAACCGAGCGGGGACTACGAGCACAACTCGAATTGACCCAGCCAATGGACTGGTACCCATGGATGCACCGCTTCTACGAGTGTGAAGCGTTAGCACATGCGGGTCGTTTCCGTGAGGCCGAGCACTTGGCTAACCGGCAGTATGGGGAGGCGCTGGAGCAGCGAAGTGTCGAGGCCCAGGGGATCTTTGCGTGGCAGCTGTCCAAGTCGGTAGCCGACCGCGGCCACGTCGACGACGCAGTGCGCAACGCGCAGGTGGCTATCGCGATCTACCGTCAGCTTGACCGGCCACAGTTCGTGTACTTCTGCCTCATTTATTTGACCTTGTGCCACGCGATTGGGCGGCGTCATGACGAGGCAAGCCAAGCGCTCGCTACCTTGGATGCGCTTGGCTTGCGGGCCAACCATTTCATGGGCATCGACTTGCTCCTTGCTCGTGCGTGGACCGATGTCGCCGGCGGCAATTTGCGGCACGCCAGTCTCGGCTTCAAAGATGCAGCCCGCCAAGGAGAGCAGATCGGCGATCTCGTCGGTGCAGCTGCAGCTCTGCATAGTCTGGCCCGTATCGGCCATGCCAAGGAGGCGGTCGGCTGGCTCGAGGAACTGAGCGCGGAAATCGAAGGCGACCTGGCGTCCGCACGCACCGCACATGTCCAGGCATTGGTGGCTGGGAGGCCTGACACCCTGGCTGCGGTCTGCGAAAGGTTCGAGACTATGGGCGCCGATCTGCTGGCCGCCGAGGCCGCAGCGGATGCGGCTGTCGCGTGGCGTAAGCACGGCGAGGGGCGCCACGCCGCTGCTGCAGAGCGGCGAGCCGCATGGCTGGCGTCGCGCTGCAAGGGGGCAAACACCCCTGCTCTCCAAGTAGCCGAGACTCGAGCACGCCTTACAGCAGCCGAGTGGGAAGCGGCGCAGCTGGCTGCTGTCGGCCGGTCCAACAAACATATCGCCGAAGAGTTGTTCGTGTCGGTTCGTACCGTCGAGAATCGGCTACAACATGTGTACGGAAAGCTGGGCGTTTCAGGTCGCTCGGAGCTGGCGGGAGCGCTGGAGACGATACAAGGCCCGCACGACTGAATTCATCTTCGTGGCTGTCATATTGCCGGCGCGGTGCGTCCAGGCGGCATTCGGTAGAGCATCCACCATGCCGCGAGACCTAGCGGCAGGATGAGCCAGAACGAGACGAGGCGGTATCCGAGCGTAGCGATTAAGGCAGCCGCAGGGTTTCCGCTCAAGGAGATTAAACCCGCGATGAGGCTGGCTTCGATGACACCTACACCCCCTGGGGTAATCGAGAACTGCCGCGCAGCATGGATGACAAGGAAGATACTGCCCAGCGCCCAGATGCTTACCGTGAGATGTGCCGCCATCACTGCCGCATAGAGGCTCACCAGGTCGGCGAGCCAGCTTGTTGCTGCGGCGCACAGAGCGATCATCCATGCTCGCAACGACACACTGCCGAGGACCCGCCTTGGCCTGCGCCCGACAGCTTGGCGGAGAGCGACTGTCATACCCACGGTCGCGACCGCACCGGCCACGACGTGTTCGGCGTGCATAGTCAGCCACGACTTCAGTTCGGCTGCGTGAATGGTCAGTGTCTGCCCGAGATAGAGCACGGCAAGGCCAAGCAGCGACGATAGTCCGGTTAGGATGACGACGTTCGTCGCAGTGGACCGGCTCGTTCCGGCGCGTCGGTACTGATGAAAGGCGTACGCCGCTGAGACAGCCGAACCACCTGGCATGGTGACGGCGATCGCGGACCGCACTACCGACACGCTGCTGAGCCGGCTAAAAGGCAAGTTCACGTTGTGTGCGCGTAGAAGTACGCGCTGCTGTTCCGCGAACATCAGAACAGAGGCGGCATATCCGAGCGCGGCGATCGCGAGCCATCCCACGCTCGCGGCGCGTAGCGAAGCGATGATCCCATTCGCGTCAGGCATTCGCTGAATGATCACGACGACCGCCGCGACGAGTCCGACAACGGCGGTGAAATGCCGTAGCCAGGCGATTCTACGGCCCAGCGCACTGCTCGCCAATGAGCGTATGCCGCCGCGACGTGGCGGCACACCCGGAGGGATGGCGACTACCATGTGGCGCTAAAGGTCATGCCGCCGTTCCTTCATTGCGAGTCGCGAAGAAGTCAGCATTGAGCTGGGCGTAGTGCCCCCACTCTTCGGGCAAATCAGCTTCGTAGAAGATGGCGTCAGCTGGGCAGACAGGCTCGCATGCTCCGCAGTCGACGCATTCTTCGGGGTTGATGTAGAGCATGTTCTCGCCCTCGGAAATGCAGTCGACGGGACATTCCTCGATGCATGCCCGGTCCCGAACATCTGTACAAGGTTCCGCGATCACATAGGTCACGTGCGGGCTCCGTTCTGTGTGACCGTCCAGGCGTCGTTGCCGGTGAGCAGCCCTTGCAGGTCGGCCGGTTTGGCGTCTTTCGCCTGGGCGACCTGGGCGCGGGCGGCGTCGTCGTAGGTGGTGCGGCTGACTTGGCGGAGGATGCCGGTCGGGGTGTGCTCGAGGTCCTGGCCGCCGATGCGGGAGAGGGCGAAGGCGTAGGCGGGGTCGGTGATCGTGGGGTCGTGCACCACGACGTTGTCGAGGCCGACCTCGGACACCTTGGCGGTTTCCAGCCCGG
>Ga0299914_10000419_pt1 | contig 25398 bp, 22 predicted proteins | sample RVTome_10_FD_201361 | JGI IMG/M metagenome (GOLD analysis project Ga0299914, IMG submission 201361) | Soil microbial communities from uranium-contaminated site in the Upper Colorado River Basin, Wyoming, United States - RVT153D57 (version 2) ... | reverse complement strand
CGCGCTGGCCCGCGCCCAGGCCGGGGGAGAGCTGCGCAGGGTCAGGGTGGGGGACGGGCAGGCCTTCGCGATCTTCCGCGCCCCCGGCGCCAAGCTCTGGGTGTTGCCCATGCGGCGCCAGGGCGGGGAGTGGCGCCCGACGACGCTCCTGCCCTCGGTGCTGGTGCCGGACCTGGAGGGGTTGGGGTAGGGCGGGCCTTCGACAGTCGCCCCCGACCCTCAGGCTCAGGCGAGCGCCCAGAGCAGCAGGGCCGCCGGCACCGATCTCTCCGCCCCGGCGGGTGCCCCAGACGTGAGCCTGGTCGGGGCGATGAGGTGCTCGGCACGCCAGTCGGGCGGCTCGTAGCGCCGGTAGAGGGCGAGGGCGTTCTCGACGTCGGCGTGGGGATCCCTACGCAGGCCGACCCGGTGGCGACGATCGTGTGGAGGAGCGGGCCCCCGAAGTAGACCAGGAGCTCGACCGACCTTCGAGCCGAGCGAGCGCATCACTCTAGAAGAGGGCCGAGTCCCGTCTCTCTAGCCCCGGAAGAGCGCCTCGGCGTCGACCAGGACCGTGTCCTGCCGCGCCGCGTCGCCGTAGCTCGGGCGAGAAGCCGCGGGCGAAGATCGCCAGCTGGGCGGAGCCCGCCCGGCGGCGGCACAGCCACAGGCGCTGACGGAGCTGGGCCACCTGCTGGGGACCTTCTGCGTTGCCGAAGTGCTCAAGCAGATCGGTTGAATGGACTCGCCGGCAAAGGCCGGTCACTGGCGCACTCACGACGACGACGAGGTCGACCTCGTGCTCGAGCGCGACGACGGATGGCGGTGGCCGCGGCGAGGTGAAGGCGGGCGAACGGGTTGTCCCCGCGCAGTCCGCGGCCTGCGCAAGCTGCGCGACGCCCTCGGCTCACGCTTCCTCGGCGGCGTCGTCCTCCACCCTGGGCCGCCATGCTTACACGCAGGACGACCGTCTCCACGCCCTGCCCGTCGATCGCCTCTGGCTGGCGCGCTGACCTGCCCTCCGGCTCAGGCGGTCGGGGACCTACCAGATGCCGAGCGCTTGGCCGCCGAGCGTCAGGACTGCTCCGAGGATGGCGCTAAGCCCAGCCCCGCCGATCATCAGGCGGCGGTTGGATCGCCGTGACATCGCTGCGTCGACGGCGGCCCCCATCTCGCGCTTGAGAGTGGAGCCGCGGCCGCGTCATACCGTCGCCCAACGCTCTTGGGATTCTCGTCGTCCCAGTGAGCCCCGATCGTGGCATATACCTCCACCTCGAACGACTCCATCATGACGCGGCGCAGATGATCGCCCAGGAAGGCGACCTGTTCCAGCTGCTCGTCTCGATCGAGTTCCTTGGCCCGCGCGAAGAGAATGCTCAGGTGCGCGAGCGCCTCGACGAGGTTTTGCCGTCCGATTACGTTCTTCTCGCCAGTGAGGGTCTCCACCTTCCGATGTCGTTCGAGGACGTCGGCCAGATGCGTCCCGAAGATTCTCGAAACCTTCTCCAGGGCGTCTGGATACAGGTTCGAATGGGGATCGCGACTTTCGCGATCCCCTCTGGCCACCTGCCCGTCGGCACGCTGGTGGCTATCCAGCTCGAGTGCGTCTGGCTGAGATTCGCTTGTCGACAATTGCCTGGCCGCGCGCGGCGAGCCGCCTTGTTTCATCCTCTGTGCGCGTCCTGAGCAGGTTGGGGCGCGCCTCTCCCCCAAGCGGGGACGAAGAACCTTCCGGGAGAGCGTCGTGACCGTGCTCCACTAGCTCGGCAACAATCTCATCGAGTCTGTCTGCATCGGAGTTAGGCATTAATCAATAACCCGCAAATTGCGAGAAAGACCACTCTCAAAGGGAAGGCTAACGCATTCGGGGTAAGGCCAGGCATCAACCCCGCAGGGCTTGACCCGAGAAAGTTTCGCGTCTAGAGGCACGGCGGGCTCACGCTGCTGGTAGATGCCGGGCACCGCTGCTGGCTACCGAAGGAGGCCACCTCAGCCGAACTCCACCAGGCGAACCGGACGCATCCCCGGCCGGGTGAGTGGGTCGGCCCGAATAGGGAGAACATCGGCGTCGGCAGCCACTCCGGGCACCCCGGCCCCTACGCCCCAACCGTCAGCGCCGTGAGCACGATCCGCTCCTGCTCGCGGGCGTGGGACACGGAGTAGCCCTCGCCCGGGCTGGCGCGGATCGGGCGGCCGACGTAGCCTAGCTCGACGCCCTCGGGGAGGAGGTCGGGGAGGCGGCGGGACATCACCTTCCAGCAGCCCATGTTGCGCGGCTCCTCCTGCACCCAGACGATCTCCTTGAGGTTCGGGTAGGAGGCGATCATCCCGGTCAGCTGGTCTTCGGCGAAGGGGTAGAGCAGCTCGACGCGGACGATCGCCACGTCCTCGGCCGCCGCGCGGCGCTCGCTGGCGTCGAGGTCGTAGTAGACCTTGCCGGTACAGAGGGCGAGCCGCTCGACCTTCTCGCGCCGCTCGCTCGCGGTCGGGTCGTCGAGGATGAAGTGGAAGTGCTCCTCGGTCAGCTGCCGCGCCGTGGCGGTGGCGCGGTCGAGGCGCAGCAGGCCCTTGGGGGTGAAGACGACCAGTGGCCGCGGCTTGCGGATCAGCGCCTGGCGGCGCAGCAGGTGGAAGTACTGGGCGGCGGTGCTGGGGTTGGCGATGCGGATGTTGCCCTCGGCGGCGAGGGCGAGGAAGCGCTCGATGCGGGCGCTGGAGTGCTCGGGGCCCGAGCCCTCGTAGCCATGCGGCAGCAGCAGGGTGAGGCGGCTGGTCTGTCCCCACTTGGCCTCGCCGGAGACGATGAAGCTGTCGACTATCACCTGGCCGGCGTTGGCGAAGTCGCCGTACTGGGCCTCCCAGAGGACCAGGGCGTTCGGGGTGGCGGCCGAGTAGCCGTACTCGAAGCCGAGGCAGGCCGCCTCCGAGAGGGGGCTGTTGTAGAGCTCGAAGGGGGCGCCCGCGGCGGGGAGGTTCTGCATCGGCGTGTACTCCAGGCCGGTGTTCTCGTCGTGCAGGACGAGGTGGCGGTGGGAGAAGGTGCCGCGCTCGGTGTCCTGGCCGGTGAGGCGGATGTGGACGCCGTCGCCGAGCAGCGAGGCGAAGGCGAGCGCCTCGGCGTGCCCGAATTCTATGCCGCCCCGCTCCAGCGCCTCGACCCGCTTGCCGAGCGGTTTGCGCAGCTTGCGGTGGATGGTGAAGCTCTCCGGCACCTCGATCAGCGCCTCGTTCAGCTCGCGCAGCCGCTCCAGCGGGACCGTCGTGTCGACCGGCGGGCTGGCGCTGCGATCCAGCTCGCCGGTGCTCGTCGTCGTCACCGTGGGGTCCTCGTATTCGCCCAGCTCCATCCTGCGGCGCAGGTCCTTCAGCTCCGCCGACATCTCGTCGTGGCGCTCGCTTGCCATGCGTTCGGCGTCCTCGCGCGAGACGACCCCCTCCTCGACCAGCTCGCCGGCGTAGATCTCGGAGACGGGCGGGTGGGCCTTGATCTTGGCGGCGACCTGCGGCTGCGTGTAGGCGGGCTCGTCGGTCTCGTTGTGGCCGTAGCGGCGGTAGCCGATCACGTCGATGACGACGTCCTGGCCCCAGCGCTCGCGATATGCCATCGCCAGCCGGATCGCCGCCGAGCAGGCCTCGACGTCGTCGGCGTTGACGTGGACGATCGGCACGTTGAAGCCCTTCGCCATGTCGGCCGCGTAGGGGGTGGAGCGGGCCTCCTCGGGGTCGGTGGTGAAGCCCACCTGGTTGTTCTGGATGATGTGCACGGTGCCGCCGGCCGTGTAGCCGGGCAGGGCGCGCAGGTTGAGCGTCTCGGCGACGACCCCCTGGCCCGGGAAGGCGGCGTCGCCGTGCAGCAGCACCGGCACCGCCCGCTTGGGCCGGTGCTCGATCGAGGCGCCGTCGAAGTCGGACTGCAGGAAGCGGGTCGCGCCCTCGACCACCGGGTTGACGAACTCGAGGTGGCTCGGGTTGGGGTAGAGGCGGACGGCGATCCGCTCGCCCTCGTGCGTCTCGTAGGTGCCCTGGTGGCCGTAGTGGTACTTGACGTCGCCGGTGCCGCCGTGCGGGATCGCCGCCACCGCCTTCACCTGGTCGATCTGCTTGGCGCCCTCGAACTCGGCCAGGATCGACTCCACCGAGCGGCCGAGGTTGTGGGCGAGCACGCTGAGCCGGCCGCGGTGGGCCATGCCGAAGACGACCTCCTCGGCGCCGGACCGGTGGGCCAGGGTGACGAGCTCGTCGAGCATCGGCACGACCGCGTCGAGCCCCTCGATGGTGAAGATCTTCTGCCCGAGGTAGGCCTTCTCGATGAAGCGCTCGAACTCGAAGACGTCGATCAGCCGCTCCAGCAGGCGCCGTTTCTCCTCGTCGGCGAGCGGCTGGCGGTGGGCGCCCGTCTCGACCATCTCGCGCAGCCAGGTGCGCTGCTGGTGCGAGGAGAGGTGCTCGAACTGGTAGGCGATCGTGTCGCAGTAGGCCTCGCGCATGCGCGGCAGCGTGTCGAGCAGCGTTTCGCCGGGGACGCCGATGCGCAGGATCGAGGCGGGGATGCGCTCCATCAGCTCCGGCGTCAGGTTGAGGCTCTCCGGCTGGATCGCCGGGTCCCCCTTCGGCTCGCGGCCGAGCGGGTCGAGGCGGGCGGCGAGGTGGCCGTGGGTGCGGTAGCCCTTGAGCAGCGAGGTCGCCGCCTGCACCGCCTGCAGCAGCTCCTCGTCGGGCTCGGTCGTGGTCACGGCCATCTCCTCGGCGGCGGCCGGCGCGGCGCCGAGCGGCGGCGCCGAGGCGGAGGCGGGGTGGGCGGAGGCGACCGGGCCGGGGTCGAGCCCGAGGTCGGCGGCGACGCTCTCGTAGAACCCGCCCTCGCCCTGCAGGAGCTGCTCGACGCTGCGCAGGAAGGCGCCCGACTCGGCCCCCTGGATGACCCGGTGGTCGTAGGTCGAGGTCAGCGTCATCGTCTTGGCGACGCCGAGCTGGCGCAGGCGCTCCGGCGAGGCGTGCGACCACTCGGGCGGGTAGGCGATCGCGCCGGTGGCGACGATCGCGCTCTGGCCGCTCATCAGGCGGGGGACCGAGGCGACGGTGCCGATCCCGCCCGGGTTGGTCAGCGAGACGTTCGTGCCCTGGAAGTCGTCGGCGGAGAGCTTGCTCTCGCGCGTCTTCGTGATCAGCTCCTCGTAGTAGCTGTGGAAGGCGGCGAAGTCGAGGCGCTCGGCGCCCTTGATCGCGGGCACCATGAGGCTGTGCGAGCCGTCCCTGCGCTCGACGTCGACGGCGATGCCGAGGTTGATCGGCCCGCCCTCGATCGCGAGCGGCTTGCCGTCGCGCCGCGCGAAGACCCGCGTCATCACCGGGTGCTCCTCGGTGGCGAGCACGATCGCCCAGGCGACCAGATGGGTGAAGGACACCTTCATCCCGCGCTCCTTCAAGAGTGAGTTGAGCGCCTTGCGCTTGGCGTCCAGCGTGTCCACCGCGATCTCCCGGAACGAGGTGGCGGTGGGAACCTCCTTGCTCTCGTCCATCGCCTGCGCCAGCATCGCCGCGGGCCCCCGCAGCTGCGTCTCCTCCGCGGCGGCAGGGGCGCCGCCGTTGCCTGCCGCCAACACATCGTCCTTGGTCACCTTCGCGCCGGGCCCTGAGCCGCTAACCGAGCCAAGGTCGACGCCGTTAGCCGCAGCCACCCTCCGGGCCATCGGCGTCGCCCGGACTTCGCTGTCCCCGTTGGAAGTAGGAGCTTTAGACGCCTCACCCGCGGGTGGCGCGGGGGTGGGCTCCTCGCCCGCAGCTTGCGAGGACGAGGTGTCCTCCCCCGCGACAGGACCCGCGGTCGAGCCGCTGGAACCCTCAGCCGTCCCGCCACCGGCCTCTCCGGGTTCCATCTCCGCCAGCGGCGCCCCGACCGGCACCTCGTCGTCGACGGACACCAGCAGCTTCGTTATGACCCCGTCCGCCGGCGCCGGCACCTCGGCGTCGACCTTGTCGGTCGAAACCTCGACCACCGTGTCGCCCTCGCGGACGAAATCCCCCTCGGCGACGTGCCACTCGAGCACGATCCCCTCGGTGACCGACTCGCCCATCTCCGGCATCTGGATCTGCACGGTCGCCGTCTGCGCCATCTCTCCGCCAGTCTATGAAAAGGGGATGGGGCGCTCCGCCGTCGAGGTAGGCTGCAAGCGATGAACTACCTCGTCACCGGCGCCACCGGGTTCATCGGCCGCAACCTCGTGCAGCGCCTGCTGCGCCGCGAGGGCACCGTCTACGCGCTGGTGCGGGCCGGCTCGCGCGGGCGGCTGGAGGAGCTGCGCACCGCCTGGGGGCCGGACGGGGCGCGCGTCGTCCCCGTCGCCGGCGACCTCGCCCAGCCCGGGCTCGGCGTCGCCGAGGAGGACCTGCTCACCCTGCGCGGCGACGTCGACCACCTCTTCCACCTGGCGGCGGTCTACGACATGGCCGCCGGCGCGGAAGCGCAGGAGGTCGCCAACGTGGAGGGGACGCGGCACGCCGTCGAGCTCGCCGGTGCGATCGAGGCCGGCTGCTTCCACCAGGTCAGCTCGATCGCCGCCGCGGGGCTCTACCGCGGCGAGTGGCGCGAGGACATGTTCGAGGAGGCCGAACGGCTCGACACGCACCCCTACTTCCGCACCAAGCACGAGTCCGAGCGGGTGGTGCGCGAGGAATGCCGCCGGCCCTGGCGCGTCTACCGGCCCGGCATCGTCGTCGGCGACTCGCGCACGGGCGAGATCGACAAGGTCGACGGGCCCTACTACTTCTTCAAGCTGCTGCAGCGGGCGCGGAAAGTGCTGCCCGCCTGGCTGCCGGCGGTCGGCATCGAAGGCGGTGAGATCAACATCGTCCCGGTCGACTTCGTCGCCGACGCGATCGACCACATCGCCCACCGGCCCGGCCTCGACGGGCAGGCGTTCAGCCTCACCGACCCGGCGCCGAAGAGCGCCGGCGAGGTCGTCGACCTCTTCGCCCGCGCCGCCGACGCGCCGCGGGCGGCGCTGCGCCTCGACTCGGCCGTGACCGACCCGGCGACCTCGCTGATCCGCACCGGGCTGCGCCTCTTCCCGCCGGCGCGGCGGGCGATGAAGGCGGCGCTGGGGGAGCTGGGCATCCCGGCCGGCGTCCTGCAGTACGTCAGCTACCCGACCCGCTTCGACTCCACCGAGGCGCAGCGGGCGCTGGAGGGCTCGGGGATCGAGGTGCCGCCGCTGGAGTCCTACGCCGACCGCGTCTGGGACTACTGGGAGCGCAACCTCGATCCCGACCTGTTCCGGGACCGCTCGCTGAGCGCCGCCGTGCGCGGCAAGGTGGTGCTGGTGACCGGCGCCTCCTCGGGGATCGGCAAGGCGACCGCGGTCAAGGTCGCCGACGCGGGGGCGACGGTGCTGCTGGTGGCCCGCTCGGTCGAGAAGCTCGAGGAGACGAAGGCCGAGATCGAGGCGGCGGGCGGGACCGCCCACATCCACCGCTGCGACATGTCCGACGTCGAGGACGTCGAGCGGATGGCCGAGGAGGCGCTCGCCTACCACGGCCAGGTCGACGTCCTGGTCAACAACGCCGGGCGCTCGATCCGCCGCTCCGTCGGCCTCTCCTACGACCGCTTCCACGACTACGAGCGCACGATGCAGGTCAACTACTTCGGCCCGGTGCGGCTGATCCTCGCCCTGCTGCCCTCGATGCGGGCGCGCGGGTCGGGCCACGTCGTCGACATCAGCTCGATCGGCACGCAGACCAACCCGCCGCGCTTCTCCGCCTACGTCGCCTCCAAGGCGGCCCTCGACGCCTTCGCCCGCGTGATCGCCTCCGAGGTGATCGACGACGGCGTCCACATCACCACCATCCACATGCCGCTGGTGCGCACGCCGATGATCGCGCCGACGCGCATGTACGACGTCTTCCCGGCGATCTCGCCGGAGGAGGCGGCGGAGATGATCTGCGCGGCGATGATCGAGCGGCCCAAGAAGGTGGCGACCCGGCTCGGCACCCTCGGCGAGCTGGTCTACGCGGTGGCGCCGAAGGCGAGCGACCGCATCCTCAACCAGGCCTACAGGCTGTTCCCGGAGTCCCAGGCGGCGAAGGGGAAGGCCGAGGAGGCGCCTGACAAGGCGCCGTCCACCGAGGCGGTCGCCTTCGCGCACCTGATGAAAGGCGTGCATTGGTAGGGGGGTGGCCGGCGGGTCCTGTCGCGGCGGCCCTCCCCCATGTGCTCGGATGCTTCGCATCCTGCGCTATGGGGGACCCCCGCCACCGCGCCACCCGCCGGAGCAGCGCCTCCCATGAACGGGCCCTCGTTGGCTGAGCGGAGGCTCAAGCACTGGGGGTGGGGGTGGGAGGATCAGGCGCCTTCGGCGAGGGAGCTTCGGGAGGCGGCGGCTGGGATCAGGGAGCGGTTTGGGTTTGGAGGGGAGCCCGAGGAGGCCGTGGCTCTCGATGAGGTGGAGTTGCGCGAGTCGCGGTTGGGCGCGCCGGAGGCGTTTGGGGATCTGTTTACGGGCGAGAAGTACGAGCGGGTTTTGCACTCGTTGGGGAAGGCCTACCGGGACGTGGTGCGGGGGTTCCGGGGGGAGTTCGAGAACCCGCCCGACCTCGTCGCCTATCCGCGCGAGGAGTCGGAGATCGAGGCGGTGCTGGAGTGGGCCGAGGCGGAGGGCGCCGCGGTGGTGCCCTTCGGCGGCGGCACGAGCGTGGTCGGCGGGGTGGAGCCGCGGCTCGGGGACCGGCCGGTCGTCTCGATGGACCTGAAGCGGCTCGACCGCGTGCTCGAGGTCGACGCGGAGTCGCTGGCGGCGCGGATCCAGGCCGGGGCGACCGGGCCCGGGCTGGAGGGCCAGCTGCGCGAGCACGGCCTGACCCTGCGCCACTTCCCGCAGAGCTTCGAGTTCTCCACCCTGGGCGGCTGGGTCGCGACCCGGGCGGGCGGCCACTTCGCCACGCTCTACACCCACATCGACGACCTGGTCGAGTCGGTGCGGGCGGTGACGCCGCGCGGCACGTGGGAGAGCCGGCGCCTGCCGGGCTCGGGGGCGGGCCCCTCGCCCGACCGGGCGCTGATCGGCTCCGAGGGGATCCTCGGCGTGATCGCCGAGGCCTGGCTGCGGGTGCGCCCGCGCCCGGAGTTCAAGACCTCCTGCGGGGTCGAGTTCGACGACTTCCTCGCCGCGGCGCGTGCCGTGCGCGAGATCTCCCAATCCGGCCTGCACCCGAGCAACTGCCGCCTGCTCGACGCGCTCGAGGCCGGCACCACCGGCGCCGGCAACGGCAAGAGCCACCTCCTGCTCCTCGCCTTCGAGTCCCCCCACCACCCCATGGACGTCCCGATGGACATCGCCCTGGAAATCGCGGCGGAGCACGGCGGCACCCCAACTTCAGGGCCGACGGGCCGATATGTCAAGCCCAGCTCGACGTATCGGCCCGTCGATGGCGATGGAGGTGGGGCGGTGGAGAGTTGGCGCTCGGCGTTCTTGTTGGCGCCCTACCTGCGGGACACCTTCGTCGCCTGCGGCGTCCTCAGCGAGACCTTCGAGACGGCGATCGCCTGGGACCGCTTCGAGCGGTTCCACGCTGGCGCGATGGAGGCGGTGCGGGCGAAGGTCGCGGAGGTCTGCGACGGGCCGGCCGAAGGGCCGGGCGCGCCGCGGGTCAGCTGCCGCTTCACGCACGTCTACCCCGATGGCCCGGCGTCCTACTTCACGGTGATGGCGCCCGCCGTGCGCGGCGGCGAGGTCGAGCAGTGGGACGAGATCAAGGCAGCGGCGTCGGAGGCGGTGATCGAGGGCGGCGGCACGATCACCCACCACCACGCGGTCGGCCGCGACCACCGTCCCTGGTACGACCGCCAGCGCCCGGCCCCCTTCGCCGCCGCCCTGCGCGCCGCCAAGCGCGAGCTGGACCCGGCCGGGATGCTCAATCCCGGCGCCCTGATCGACCCCTGACCAACCGAGCTACCCTCTGCCGGTGGAGATCGATCGCGAAAAGCCAAAGCCCGATCCCTGGCGTCTCAACGAGGAAGCTCGCCGACGGCAGCTGCGCGAGGACGCCGAACGCCCCCTGGCCGTCAACCTCGCCGAGGGACTTGCCTTGAGTGAGTTCCTGTCTACGTTCACCGGTGCGGCCCGGCAAGCCTGATGGCCGAGCCGCTGCGCCTGCGGCAGCTCTTGGAGCGCCTGGTCGAGTCGGAGATCCGTTTCGTGCTCGTGGGCGGTCTCGCGGTCAATGCCTGGGGCTATGTTCGCGCCACTCGGGACATCGATCTGGTTCCGGACCCCGCACGGGAGAATCTGGAGCGCCTCGACCTTCTGCTCAAAGAGCTCGGGGGGAAAGTCGAGGTGGACGGTCGCCTACTCGACTCGAAGGCGATTTCGCCATTTCTCCGAACCGGGGATCGAACCCTGGTAGTCACTGATCTGGGCCGCGTCGACATCCTGCAGGGCCTGCCGCAAGTACCCGCCTTTGCGGCTCTGGAGGCCGAGGCGACCGACGTCGACATGGACGGCCTGAGTGTGAGGGTCTGCTCGCTCGGGCATCTTCTGGAGATGAAGCGCGCAAGCGAGCGGCCCCGGGACCGCGACGACCTCGATGCGCTCGAGGATGCCCAGGGCGACGTGGGCCCGGGAGACTGACGGCCTCCGGCGCTACCCTTTCGCGACCGATCCCCCTGGCCGCAAGCGGGACCCAGCCTCTCGCCCGACCCCATCCCAGCGTGGAAACCATCACTTCCGAACAGCCGGTCCCTGCCGACCAAGCGGACCCGCCGATCGCCGGGCCGGTCGAGCCGCGCCGCTCGCCGCTGCGGGCGGCGATCAAGACCGGCCGGCCGCAGGAGTGGATCAAGAACGTCTTCGTCTTCGCCGGCCTGCTCTTCTCGGGCCAGTTCGACGACGGCCACGCGATCCTGGAGGCGACGCTCGCCTTCCTCTCCTTCTGCGCGATCTCCAGCGCCGGCTACTACGTCAACGACCTGATCGACGTCGAGCTCGACCGCCGGCACCCGAAGAAGCGCCTCCGCCCCCTCGCCGCCGGCGAGCTCTCCGAGAGCGCCGCGAAGGCGATCGCGCCGCTGCTCGCCGCGGCCGGGATCGGCCTCGCCTTCGCCGCCGTCAACTGGGAGGTGGGCCTGATGGTGGTCGGCTACGGCATCGCCCAGATGGCCTACAGCCTCGGCCTCAAGCAGGTCGTGATCGTCGACGTGATGACCCTGGCCGGCCTCTTCATCCTCCGCGTCGCCGCCGGCGCCAGCGCCGTCGACGCCCACGCCTCCGAATGGCTGCTGCTCTGCACCGGCATGCTCGCCCTCTTCCTCGGCTTCACCAAGCGCCGCCAGGAGGCGGTGTCGGAGCTGCACGAGGGAACCAGCAGCCGCCCCGTCCTCGAGCACTACTCGCTGCCCTTCCTCGACCAGATGGTCGCCCTCGTCACCACCGGCACCGTGATCAGCTACTCGATCTACGCCGTCGACTCGCCGCTCGTCGGCAACGCGATGATGTGGACGATCCCGCCGGTGGTCTACTGCATCTTCCGCTACCTCTACCTGATCTACGACCGCTCCGACGACCGCTCGATCGCCGCGATGGTCTCCAGCGACAGGGGCATGCTCGCCGGCGGCGCCGGCTTCGTGATCGCCGCCTTCGCGGTGCTCTACGTGTTCGGGTAGGCATCGCGATCGTCGATCGACGCGCACTTCCAAGAGCGAAGGCACGCCGCGATCGTCGGCTCAGTCCGGCGCGACCGGCAGGTCGGAGACGAGCTTGACCTCGCCTTCGCGCATGAACTGGAGGTCGATCGTCTCGTTCTTGCGGTAGGTGCCGAAGAGGCCGAGGTACATGGCCAGCCAGCGGCCGGCGCCGACCTTCTCCTTGACGATCTGGCGGCGGAAGACGATCTCGCCGGCGCGCAGGTCGTAGTCGGCGCCCCCGCGCTGCTCGACGCCGTTGACGAAGACGGCGTAGGGGGCTTCGGCGCCGGGCGGCAGCTTGACGCGCCGCCCGGCCGCGTAGCTGCCCTTGGGGATCTCGGTCTCTGCCATGGCTTCGGGTCGCGCTTGTCCTCTTATGCGCGATAGAGGCGCAAAAGGGGACAATCACCGCCGCTCCAGCGCCTCGCGCACTGGGTCGAAGGGGGAATCGTATTCCGTCGGGTCGAGCTCCTCGCGGCGGACGCCGCCGCGGAACGGCATGAAGGCCCCGTCGCCGCGCACGTCGACGCCGGCGATGCGCCGGCGCGGCCAGCGCCCGGCGCTCAGCTGCAACCGCGCCCGCACCTGGTCGCCGGGGGCGAACTCGCGGATCGCCGAGAGCGCCCGGGCCGGTCCGCGCGCGCGGATCTCCAGCGCCCGCTCGCGCATCGCCGCCACCGCCTCCGCGAGCCCCTCGAAGCTGGCGTGGGAGACGTCCGACCCGTCGCGGACGGTGAGCTTCCAGTCAGGCACCGCGCCGCGGCCGCTTCGGCCGCCGCGCCGGCGGGCCGACGATCTTCTCCGGCCCCTCGCGCTTCTCGACCGGCGCGTAGCCCCGCTCGCGCTCGCCGGTATAGACCTGGCGCGGGCGGGAGATCTTCTGCTCGGGGTCGTCCTTCATCTCCATCCACTGTCCCACCCATCCCGCCGTGCGGGGGATGGCGAAGATCACAGTGAACATCTCGGTCGGCACGCCGAGCGCCTCGTAGATGATCCCCGAGTAGAAGTCGACGTTGGGGTAGAGCTTGCGCGAGGTGAAGTACTCGTCGTCGAGCGCCTGGCGCTCCAGCTCGCGGGCGATCTCGACCAGCGGGTTGTACTCGGTCGCCTCGAAGACCTCGTCCATGTGCTGCTGGATGATCCGCGCCCGCGGGTCGTAGTTCTTGTAGACGCGGTGGCCGAAGCCCATCAGGCGCTCCTCGCCGGCCCGCACCTTCTCCAGGAAGCCGGGGATGTTCTCCACCGACTCGATCCGGCGCAGCATGCGCAGCACCGCCTCGTTGGCGCCGCCGTGCAGCGGCCCGTAGAGCGCCGCGACCCCCGCCGCGACCGCCGAGTAGGGGTCGACGCCGGAGGAGCCGACGCTGCGCACGGCGCTGGTCGAGCAGTTCTGTTCGTGGTCGGCGTGGAGGATGAAGAGCACGTCGAGCGCCCTGGAGAGGCTCCCCTTCGGCACGTGCTTGGCTTCCGTCTTCTTGAACATCATCGAGAGGAAGTTCTCGGCGAAGTTGAGGTCGTTGTCGGGGTAGACGTAGGGGAGGCCCAGGTTGTGGCGGTAGGAGAAGGCGGCCAGCGTCGGCACCTTGGCGATCAGCCGCACCGCCGCCATGTAGCGCTCTTCGGGGTCCTCGGTCTTCTTCGCTTGTGGGTAGAAGGTGGAGAGCGCCCCGACCCCGGCGAGCAGCATCCCCATCGGGTGGGCGTCGTAGCGGAAGCCCTGGAAGAACTGCTTGAGGTCCTCGTGGACGAAGGTGTGGTGGGTGATGTCGTAGACCCAGCGGTCGAGCTGCGGCCCGGTCGGCAGCTCGCCGAAGATCAGCAGGTAGGCGACCTCGAGGAAGGTCGAGCGCTCGCAGAGCTGCTCGATCGAGTAGCCGCGGTGTTCGAGCACGCCCGCGGCGCCGTCGATGTAGGTGACCGAGGAGCGGCACGCGGCCGTGTTGGTGAAGGCCGGGTCGTAGGCCATCATCCCGAATTCGTCCTCGTCGACCTTGATCTGGCGCAGGTCCATCGCCCGCACGGTGCCGTCGACGATCGGCAGCTCGTAGGTCCTGCCGGTGCGGTTGTCGGTGACCGTGAGCGTCTCCGACCCGGCGCCGGCGCCGTCCGCGGCCGGGCGCTCGATCTCCTGCTTGGTGGCCATTCCCCACCTCCTCGCGACTCGATTGCCTGAAGCCCGATTCTCGCAGCTCCGCCCCCGCGGCCGTGTTACGCGCTCGCTACCGGGCCGCCGGCAGCGGCTCGAAGCGGGTCATCGCGTGCAGCTCTTCGAGGCGCTCCTCGATCTCCTCGCGGGTCAGCGCGGCGACCCGCTCGGTGCCGAAGCGCTCGACGTTGAAGGAGGCGAGCACGGTGCCGTAGCCCATCGCGCGGCGCAGCGCCGCCTCGTCGAGCTCGCCGTCGTGGCCGTCGAGGTAGCCGAGGAAGCCGCCGGCGAAGCTGTCGCCGGCGCCGGTCGGGTCGCGCACCTCCTCGAGCGGGAAGCCGGGCAGGGCGAAGAAGCTCTCGCCGGCGAAGAGGGCGGCGCCGTACTCGCCCTGCTTGGCGACGACGGCGCGCGGGCCGTGCTCCATCACGGCGCGGGCGGCGCGGGCCAGGTTCGGCTCCCCGGTCAGCTGGCGGATCTCGGCGTCGTTGACGATCAGGCAGTCGACCTCGCCGATCGCGGCGAGCAGCGAGTCCCTCGCCGTTTCGATCCAGAGGTTCATCGAGTCCAGGGCGGTGAAGCGCGCCGCGGCGCACTGGGCGCGCACCTGCCGCTGCAGGTCGGGCTGGATGTTGGCGAGGAAGAGCGTGTCGGCCTCCTCGGCGGCGGCCGAGAGCTTCGGCTCGAACTCGCCGAAGACGCCGAGCCTGGTGTCCTCGGTGTGAGCGACGTTGAGGTCGAACTCGTAGCGGCCGCGCCAGAAGAACGACTCGCCGCCGGGGACGCGCTCGATGTCGTCGACGATCACGCCGCGGCTCTCCAGCACCGCGAGCTCGGCCGGGCCGAAGTCCTCGCCGACCGGGCCGACCGGACGCACCTCGGTGAAGAAGCTGGCGGCGAGGGAGAAGTGGACGGCGGCGCCGCCGAGCATTTTCTCGCGCTTCCCGAAGGGGGTCCTGACCGAGTCGAACGCTATTGAGCCGACGACGGTGAGGGACATGAGCGCAGCGTATAGGGAGTCGGGTGTGCCTCGACGGCGCAACAGCGGCAGGCGCCGGCGAGGCACACCCGACTCCCTCTGCCCGGCGCCGACTATGGTTCCCGCCGTGAAGGCGGTTCAGATAAAGGAGTTCGGGGGGCCGGAGGCGCTGCGGCACGTGGAGGTCGACGAGCCGGTGCCCGGCGAGGGAGAGGTCGTAGTCGAGGTCGCCCGCAGCGGGGTCAACTTCGCCGACACGCACGCGACGCGCAACGACTACCTGGCCGAGCAGAGCCTGCCGCTGATCCCGGGCACGGAGGTGAGCGGGCGGACGCCGGACGGCCGGCGGGTCGTGGCGCTGACCGGCAGTGGCGGCTACGCGGAGCGCGTCGCCGTCCCCGAGGCCTGGCTCGTCCCCGTGCCCGACGAGGTCGACGACGAGCGCGCCGCGGCGCTGCTCCTCCAGGGCCTGACCGCGATGGCGCTGGTGCGGCGCTGCGCCCGGGTCGAGCCCGGCGAGACGCTGGTCGTCGAGGCCGCCGCCGGCGGCACCGGCGGCCTCGCCGTGCAGCTCGGCAAGCGCGCCGGCGCGAAGGTGATCGGGCTCGCCTCCAGCGAGGAGAAGCGGGCCCTGGTCGAGCGGCTCGGCGCCGACGCCACGGTCGACTCCCGCGCCGAGGACCTCGGCGCGGCGATCCGCGAGGCAAACGACGACGAGCGGGTCGACGCCGTCCTCCACATGAGCGGCGGCGATGCCTTCGACGCCGAGCTGGGCGTGCTGGCGCCGCTCGGCCGCATGGTCGTCTTCGGCATCGCCTCGCGTGAGCAGCGCGACGTCTCCACGGCGGCGCTGCTGCGCGGCTCCAAGGCGGTGATCGGCTTCTGGCTGATGCACCTGGTCGCCCGCCGCGAGCTGGTCGCGCCGATGGTCGGCGAGCTGCTCGGCGCCGTCGCCGGCGGCGAGCTGGAGGTCACCGTGGGCGAGGTCTACCCGCTCTCCGAGGCGGCGCGCGCCCACGAGGACCTGACCGCCCGCCGCACCGCCGGCAAGCTCCTCCTGGACCCGAGCCGATGAAATTCCGCGAGCTCGGCCTCTCGCCGCAGGTCCAGCAGGCGCTCGACGAGCTCGGCTTCGAGGAGCCGACGCCGATCCAGGACCAGGCGATCCCGGAGCTGCTCGGCGGCCACGACGTGATCGGCCAGGCCCAGACCGGCACCGGCAAGACGGCCGCCTTCGGGCTGCCGCTGCTCCAGTACCTCGACCCCGGCAGCGACGAGGTGCAGGCGGTTGTCCTCACCCCGACCCGCGAGCTCTGCATCCAGGTGACCCAGGCGCTGCGCTCCTACGCCGAGCACCTCGACGTCGAGATCGTCGCCGTCTTCGGCGGCGCCCCGATCAAGTCCCAGCAGTCGCAGCTGCGCGCCGGCGCCCACGTCGTCGTCGCCACGGTGGGGCGGATGATGGACCTGATGAGCCGCCGCTCGCTGGTCCTCACCGCGGCGCGCTACGTCGTCCTCGACGAGGCCGACGAGATGCTCGATCTCGGCTTCATCGAGGACGTCGAGAAGATCCTCCGCATGTGCCCGAGCGGCCGCCAGACGGCGCTCTTCTCGGCGACGATCCCGCCGCCGATCCAGCGCCTGGCGGAGAGCTACATGTACGACCCGACGACGATCCGGATCACGCCGAAGAAGCTGACCGTCGACGCGATCGCCCAGGCCTTCCTGGAGGTGCCGGCCAAGGAGAAGGCCTCGCGCCTGGTCGAGCTGCTGCGCACCGAGGAGCCCGAGCAGGCGATCATCTTCTGCCGCACCAAGATCGGCGCCTCGCGCCTGGAGCGGACGCTCAAGGACAGGGGCCTCGACGTCAAGGCGCTGCACGGCGACATGAGCCAGGGCGCCCGCGACGGGGTGATGATCGCCTTCAAGGACCACCGCGTGAGGCTGCTCGTCGCCACCGACATCGCCGCCCGCGGGCTCGACATCGAGCACGTCACCCATGTCATCAACTACGACGTGCCGGCCTCCTCGGAGGTCTACGTGCACCGCATCGGCCGCACCGGCCGGGTCGGTCGCACCGGCCGCGCGATCACCCTGGTGACCCCCGCCCAGCGCGACGAGATCGGCCGCATCGAGCGCGACGTGAAGACGACGATCGGCGAGTGGGAGAGCCCCGAGGAGCGCATCGAGCACGCGCCGCGCCCGCGCCGCCGCGAGCGCGAGGAGGTGGCGCCGAAGACCCGCGAGAAGGCGGCGGTCGGCTCGCCCGGCGGCTCGCCCGACTCGGTCAAGCTCTTCGTCAACCGCGGCGAGCGCAGCGGCATCGCCGAGGAGGACCTGCGCTGGGCCCTGCGCGAGGGCGCCGTGCTGCCCGACGAGGCCGTCCACGACGTCCACGTCCTGCACCGCTTCTCCTTCCTCCACGTCGCTCCCGAGGTCGCCGAGCGTGCCGTCGAGTTCCTCGACGGCACCAAGCTCAAGGGCCGCGAGATCCGCCTCGAGATCGCCCGCAACTGAAGAGCGTCTCTCGCCCGGGTGACAGGACCCGCGCGCCTATCCGCCGGCCAGTTCCTCGATGCTCGCGAAGAGCCGCTCGAAGTCGATCGGCTTGGTGACGTAGCCGCTCACCTCGAGGTCGGTGGGGGCGCCGGCGTCCATCTCGTCCTGGTGGGCGCTGACGATCAGGGCGGGGGCGTCGAAGCCGTCGGCGCGCAGGCGGCGCAGCGCGTCGAAGCCCGACATGCGGGGCATCATCGCGTCGAGCAGGAGGATGTCCGGGGGCGGCCCGCCGCGCACCGCGTCGACGACCTCGACCCCGTCGGCCGCCGTCACCACCTCGTAGCCCTCCATCTCCAGCCGCGTGCGCATCAGCAACAGGATCGTCTCCGAGTCATCGGCGATCAGCACCCGCGTCACCCCGTCCCCCTGGGCCGACGGGCCGATACGTCAAGCTCGCCTTGACTTTTCGGCCCGTCGGCGGGTGCGGCGGGGGCGATGGGGAGGCGGACGCGGAAGGTCGAGCCGCGGCCGGGGGCCGACTCGGCGGCGATCGTGCCGCCGTGCAGCTCGACCAGCGACTTGGAGATGGCGAGGCCGAGGCCGGTGCCGCCGACGTGCTGGGTCAGCCCGGCGTCGCCGCGGGTGAAGCGCTCGAATATGTGCTCCAGTTGGTCCGCCGCCATTCCCGGGCCGTCGTCGCTCACGGCCAGCTCCACTTCAGCATCATGGGCGCTCGCCGTCACCTCGATCGCCGCTCCCTCCGGACAGTACTCGTGCGCGTTGGTGAGCAGGTTGACGAGCACCTGGCGGATGCGGTCGCGATCGACACTGATCTCGGGCAGGCCGCGCTCGAGCCGCTCGCGCAGCGACTGGCCGCGGGCCTCCGTCTGGCTGCGCATCGTCCGCACCGCGTCGCCGACCAGCGGCTCGACCGCGGTCGGCGCCAGCTTGATCGTCAGCCGGCCGGCGTCGCTGCGGGCGAGGTCGAGCAGGTCGTTGAGCAGGCGCACCAGGTGGCGCGTGTTGTCGAGGATGACCTCAACCGTGTCGGCCTGCTTGGGGCTGAGCCTGTCTCGCTCCAGCATCAGCAGCTCGGCGAAGCCCTGCACGGAGGTGAGCGGGCTGCGCAGCTCATGCGAGGCGGTGAGCACGAACTCGTCCTTCATCGCTTCCAGCTGGTCGCGTTCGCCGGCGCGGCGCTGCAGCTCCGCGGCCATCTCGTTGAAGGCCGCGCCCAGGGCGGCGGTCTCCGAGAGGCCGCCGACCTTGACGCGGACGTCGAGGTCGCCTCCGGCGAGCCTCCCGGAGGCCTCGACGAGCTCCTCCAGCGGCCGCCGCATCGAGGCGATCAGGCCGCTGAAGAGCAGCGCCGCGCCGGTCAGGCCGGCGATCAGCCCGGCGCCGACCAGCAGCGCCGTGTCGCGCGTCTCGCGGTCGATGTCGTCGCGCAGGGCCTGGCGGTTGCGCTGCTGGGCGAGGATCGTCGCTCGCGCGTCGGCCGGCCGCCGGCCTTCGGCGAGCCGGTTGCGGGCGTGAATCTCCACCTGGTAGGAGCGCGCCGTGGCGTCCTCGAAGTCCTGGCGCTGCTGGAGGAAGCGGGCGACGCCTACCACGGCCAGCCCGGTCAGCACGGCGAAGGCGATCGCGAAGCCGATCGTCAGCCGGTTCGCGAGCGAGGGGCTGAGGCGGAAGCGGGGCCGTGAATATGCTTGCGCCGATGAGCGCGAGGCGCGAAACCTCATGACGGGGGACGAGGCTACAGCGGCCGACGGCAGCGCCGGGGCGCCGCAGGGGATCGACCGGGCCGGCGTCGAGGGCTGGTTCTCCGCGCACGTTCCCGGCGTGCGGCCGCCGCTCTCCTTCGCGCGCATCTCCGGCGGTCACTCGAACCTGACCTACGGCGTGCGCGACGCCGCCGCCGGGCACTGGGCGCTGCGCCGGCCGCCGCTCGGCAAGCGGCTCGGCTCCGCCCACGACATGGGCCGGGAGCACCGCGTCGTCTCGGCGCTGGCGCCGACGCCCGTGCCGGTTGCCCCCGTGCTCGGCCTCTGCGAGGACGAGAGCGTCAACGAAGCCCCCTTCTACGTGATGGAGTTCGTCGAGGGGCCGATCCTGCGCGGCGTCGCCGAGGCCGAGGCCTTCCCGGCGGAGGCGGAGCGGCGGGCGATCGGCGAGCGGGTGGTCGACACCCTGGTCGAGATCCACGCCGTCGACCCCGACGCGGTGGGGCTCGGCGACCTCGGCCGCAAGGAGGACTACGTCGCCCGCCAGCTGCGCCGCTGGCAGGGCCAGTGGGAGAAGTCGAAGACGCGCGAGCTGGCCGCGATCGACGCCGTCCACGAGCGCCTCGCGGCGCGCATCCCCGCGCAGGGGCCGGCGACGATCGTGCACGGCGACTACCGCCTCGACAACATGATCCTCACCCCGGCGGGGGAGGTGGCTGCGGTGGTCGACTGGGAGCTCTGCACGCTCGGCGACCCGCTCGCCGATGTCGGCCTGCTGATGGTCTACTGGCCCGAGCCCGGCGACGAGCCGGTCGCCCTCGGCCAGCCGGCGAGCCTGGCGCCGGGATTCCCGAACCGCGAGGAGCTGCGCGCCCGCTACGCCGAGCGCTCCGGCCGCGACCTCTCCCAGCTCGACTTCTACGTCGCCCTCGGCTACTGGAAGCTGGCGATCATCCTCGAGGGCGTCTACGCTCGCTACGCCGCTGGCCAGTACGGCGATGCCGATCCGGGAATCGAAGAGTTCGCCCGCCTGGTCGAGCGCCTGGCCGAGGCCGCCGAGGTGGCCGAGCGGCGCGGCTGAAAGAGAGCGGCTGTATCCCTTGCGGGCGGAGGCTGGGGGTTCGAGTGTCGGTTGACAGGGCCGATTCCGCCTGCAAGTGTGCCGTCGATCCAATATTTGGGTGGGTAACCTGGTCTGTATGCCCGGTGGCCTTCCCGTTTTCAACCAGGAGGTTGCCCAGTCATGCGCATCTTCAAGCAGAAGCCCTCGCCCGCGATAATCGTCGCGATCGCAGCGCTTGTCGTCGCGGTCGGTGGCACGGCGTTCGCTGGCCCGATCGCCGAAATCAGTCTCAGCAAGGGGGAGAAGAAACAGATCCGCAAAATCTCCCGCAACATAGCCAACAAGGTTTCCAACCGTCGAATCACCAAACGCGCACCTGCGCTTACCGTGGCTGGTGCCCAAAACGCGAACACTGCGAACACCGCCAAAACGGCGGACAGTGCAAAGGACGCAGAGCAGTTGGGCGGCACATCGGCTTCTGGTTACGCGAAGTCCCAACAGGAGGATGTCACCGTGGCGACACTTCTGGGGGCATGGGTGGATGAGCCGGGACGCGCCCCTGTGAGCTTCTACAAAGACAACTTTGGGATCGTCCATCTGGAGGGCGTGACCCAGAGCGGCGGTGGCGATATTTTCTTCCTGCCTCCCGGCTATCGACCCGGAGCGGACGCAAATTTCCTGATCTACACCAGCGCTGTCACACCAGGTGGCCTGTTCATTGGAGACGATGGGCAAGTCAATCTGCTCGCAGGGAACAACGAATTCGTATCCCTTTACGGGGTCACTTTCCGAGCCGAGAACTGACCGAACTGATGTGGTGGATCGGCGGCCCCAAGCGTCGCCGGTCCACTGTCGCAGCCGAAATCGCTCCGATGCGCCACCACGCGCCCCCCCTTGTGGCTGCTCTACTTGTCTTCGCAGTCGCGGGGTGCGGTCAGTCGGAGAGCTTGGAGGGCCAGCGGCGGGAAGCGCCGCCATCGAAGGCCGATGGATCTCAACAGCGGGCACAATCCCCCGGAGGCGTAACGGATGTAGACATGATGCACAGGCCGACTGGCCCTAACACCCGCGGATCGACGCAGCCGCCAGTGGATGGCTCATCGCCGCCTTCGAGCGACGGCGGCTCCCCGCCGGGGAACGTGGACAGATCGGCCTCCGAGGTCGCCAATGACCCGAACAAGCCAAAGGTCAGACCAGAGCAGGTCAGGTCCGCGCGGGGCGCCCCTGAGTCAGGAAACGATCCAGCGGATCCTCGACGCAAAGGCGGTTCAGGGCAGGAGACACCCCGGCCAGCCGACGGCGTCGACCTTGATAGTCCCTAATCAGCGAGAGCGCAGCCTAGATCCCTCCACAGTGGGCGATTTGAGGGTGCGGCGCGAGCCGCGCCCTCTCTTTGCCATCCTGTCCCTTCGCTCCAGCTACCCAGGGAGGGACCCGTGAAGCAGATCCGCAGGCGGCTCAGCTACGCCAACGTGATGTCGACCGTCTCCGTCTTCCTCATCCTCGGCGGCGCCACGGCGATCGCGGCGAAGGTGCCGAAGCGCAGCGTCGGCCCGCGCCAGCTCAAGGCCAACGCGGTGCGCACCTCGAAGATCAAGGCCAACGCGGTGACCACGCGCAAGATCAAGAGGAAGGCGGTGACGACGAGCAAGCTGCGCGACAGCGCGGTCAAGAACGCCAAGATCGCCGACGGCGCCGTGACCGGCGCCAAGGTCTTCGACGGCACGCTCACCGGAGCGGACATCGACCTCTCCTCGCTCGGCACCGTGCCCAGCGCGGCCGAGGCGGAGAGCCTGGCCGGGCGGCGGAGCTACTCGATCAAGCTCGCCGCCGGCGAGAGCGCGCCGATCGCGAGCCACGGCGCCGTCACCCTGACCGCCGCCTGCGACCAGCCCGGCGGCAACGACCGGGTGCGTGTCATCGCGACGACGACGGCGGAGGAAACGGCGGTGTCGGGCCCGTTCGCCGAATTCGTCGGCCCGGGCAGCAGCGAGGAAGAACGCACCCTCGTCTCGCTCGTGGAACCGCTGGGGACCGTGGCTGTCGGTAGCAACGACGCCTGGGCGATGGACCCCGACGGGAAGCTGCTCAGCCTGCCCGACACGATCGTGGCGCTCAACTACGCCGGGGCGACGTGCGTCCTCGCCGGCGTGGCCGAGGGGATCGGCTGATCGATCCGGCTCAGCCGACGAGCGCGGCGACCGCCCGCTCGTCGGCTGGGTCGATTCGCTCCAGGCCGTCAACTTCCTCGAAGGCGCGGTCGGTGGCGAGGATCGCGTCGATTCCGCGGTTGAGAGCTAGGGCGGCAAAGACGGCATCGCGGGCGCTGAGGTTGGCATGCGCCTGGAAGAGGTCGAGTCCACGCTGGGCATCGCTTGGCTCGACCGGGTGCCACCAGGCCAGCTTGGCGACGTTGCGCGCGCTCTTCGCGGCTGCCGAGCGATCGCCTGTGCGTCGCACTCGCTGGTGCGCAAGCTCCTGGAGGAGATCGGTGCTGGCCTCCCCCTGCAGCTCTCCGACCGTCGCTCGGTGAACGATCGCTCGGCAAGGCTCCCGGTAGGGATGATCCATCCCCAGCGCGTAGACGAAGATCGACGTGTCGTAGAGGAAGCGTCTCATGCCCCCGGCCACCTGCGCAGGGGAGCATCGAGCATTTCCTGCTTCTGAATCTCCCAGTCCGGCTCGGGTCCCTCGCCTGGCGGTGGCGGCATTGCGAGCAACTCTCGACCGGCGCGTTCGCGCTCGGCGTCGTCGCTCGATCGGGAGAACTCGTGGTCGATGGCACGCCGGACGAGCTCACCGACCGGGGCCCCGATGCGCTCGGATTCGCGCGCCAGCAGCTCGTAGCGCTCGTCGTCCACAAGCACCTGAAGCCGCCGGTTCAGCATGCACAGACCTTAGCAGGCGTTATGTGCATACCTGCTCAGATCGCCCAGCGAGCGTGCTTCGCTCCAGCTCGCCGGCCACCTCGGCCTCGGCGCGCTTGGCCCAGCGGCCCAGCTCGCGGCTGCGCTTGACAGAACGTCCCGCTGCCGACATGGTCCGGGCAAGGCCATTGCCGGGCAGGGCGCTAACCCCCCGGAGGTGCGCGCACGTTTTACTCGACCAAGGAGGATCCGTTGAAAGCGATACGCAAGCGACTCACCTACGCGAACGTGATGTCTTCGATCGCGGTGTTCCTGGTGATCGGCGGCGGCGCCGCCTTCGCCGCGACCAACCTGTCGAAGAACAGCGTCGGCACTCGCGAGCTGAAGCCGAAGGCGGTGAAGACCGCCATCCTCGCCAGGAACGCGGTCAGGACCGGCAAGGTCGGCTTCGAAGCGATCAAGGCCGGCAAGCTGGCCAAAAACGCCGTTCCCACGAACCGCCTGCGCAACAACGCGGTGACCGGCGAGAAGGTCAACGAGTCGACGCTGGGGACGGTCCCCGATGCGGACAAACTCGGCGGCAAAGGCTCCGGTGAGTACGTCGGCAAGAGTGAGCTGCTCTGGGCGCTCGTCGATGCCGACGCCGGCGGGGCAGCGATCGTGCGGAGCCGGGGCGCGACCTCGGCATCCTCGCCCGGCCTGGGTCGCTACCTGGTCACCTTCAACCGTGACATCGCGGCATGTGGGATCGTCGCGACGCTTGCCGATGCGACCGAACAGGCCGGTCCCGACGGAGAGATCTCCATCGATCAGCCGATTGGCGACAGCGTCGAGGTCAACACGCGCGACTCCGACGGCAACCCCGAGAACCCCCTCGCAACCGATGGTTTCTACATTCAGGTGACCTGCTGATCGCCTGAATCGACGCCCGAAGAGGGAGGGCCGGGCATATGCCCGGCCCTCTTTCGAGGGGCGGCTCAGATCGCCCGCCGGGCGTGCCTGGGGTCCAGCTCGCCGGCCGCCTCGGCCTCGGCGCGCTTGGCCCAGCGGCCCAGCTCGCGGCGGGCGAGGACCATCTTGTGCACCTCGTCGGGACCGTCGGCGAGGCGCAGCATGCGGCTGAAGCGCCATAGGGAGGCGAGCGGGGTGTCGTCGGTCATGCCCAGCGAGCCGTGCACCTGGATCGCCCGGTCGAGCACGTTCATGACGATGTTGGCGGCGACGATCTTGATCGCCGAGATTGACTGGCGGGCGGCGCGCTTGCCCTCGCTGTCCATCTTCCAGGCGGCGTAGAGGGTGAGCAGGCGAGCCTGGTCGATCTCCATCCGCGAGGCGGCGATCGCCTCCTGGACGAACTGCTTCTCGCCCAGCGGGCCGCCGAAAGCCTGGCGCTGGTTGGCCCGGTGGCACATCATCTCCAGCGCCCGCTCGGCCGTGCCGATCGCCCGCATGCAGTGGTGGATGCGGCCCGGCCCGAGCCGGTCCTGGGCGACGACGAAGCCCTGCCCCTCGCCGCCGAGCAGGTTGGCGGCGGGCACGCGGCATTCCTCGTAGCGGATCTCGCAGTGGCCCGGGCCGGCCGCGTGGCCCATCACCGAGATCGGCCGCACCAGGTTGAAGCCGGGCGCGTCGGTCGGCACGCAGATCATCGAGGCGCGCGCGTAGGGGTTGGCCTCGGGGTCGGTGACGACCATCGCGATCGCCAGCTCGGCGCCCATCGCGCCCGAGGTGAACCACTTGTGCCCGTCGATTACCCACTCCTCGCCGTCGCGCACGGCGCGCGCCTGCAGCAGCGTCGGGTCCGAGCCGGAAACCTCGGGCTCGGTCATCGAGAAGCAGGAGCGGATGCGCCCCTCGAGCAGGGGCTCCAGCCAGCGTTCCCTCTGCTCGTCGGTGCCGTGCTCGGCGAGGATCTCCATGTTGCCGGTGTCGGGAGCCGAGCAGTTGAAGGCCATCGGCGCCGCCGCGGGGCTGCGCCCCATCTCCTCGCAGAGCAGGCCGTACTCCCAGTTGGTCAGGCCGGGGCCGAAGCGCTCGTCGGGCATGAAGAGGTTCCAGAGGCCCTCCGACTTCGCCCGCTCGCGGACCTCGACGAGGATCTTCGGGTAGGGCACGCCCGGGCCGACCTCGGCGTCGAGCGCCTCCATGATCTCCCGCTCCTGCGGGTAGATGTGCTCGTCCATGAAGTCGAGGATGCGCTCGCGCAGCGTCTCGACCTGGGGGCTCGGCTTGAAGTCCACTTCCTCGTCCTCTCCTCGGGGCTGGCTCGCCGGAACGCTAGCCCTCTGCGCGTGAATCTGCATTCACCCACATATGCGCTGGGTAATCGCAGTTTCGTGGCTAGGAGCCTGGGTCAGTAACCCCGCCTGAGCCGTCCGGCCCGCTGGGGACGATTCCCCCTGCACGCGAGCAGGAGGAACCCGATGGCGACAGCGATGACCGAGAAGCAGGAGCAGCTGGTGGAGAT
>Ga0299914_10000418_pt1 | contig 25413 bp, 21 predicted proteins | sample RVTome_10_FD_201361 | JGI IMG/M metagenome (GOLD analysis project Ga0299914, IMG submission 201361) | Soil microbial communities from uranium-contaminated site in the Upper Colorado River Basin, Wyoming, United States - RVT153D57 (version 2) ... | reverse complement strand
CCGCCGCTTCCCAGGACGAGGCGTCCACGCGCTCGTCGGCGGCGCGCCGTATGCGCGCGATCTCTTCCTCGATCTTCTCCTCTTCCTCGGGCGTGACGAGCTGCTGCTGCGTCAATTCAACGAGCGCGGCCGTGAGATCGCCGGCGATCTCGTCGGCCAGAATGTCCCGCCCCGCGGCCGGCATCCGCTGCGGGAGCCACACGGCGGTCGACAGGAACGCCGCCGCCGGGATGAGCGGCGCCAGGCGGCGCCACGGATGCAGTCGCGGGAGCGCGAAGCTCGACAACCGTTCGACGAGGGACGACCGTGCCCAGTCCGGATCGTCCCGTTCGAGCAGCGTCAACAGCAGCCCGTGGCCGCCGCCGAGCGAGTCGGCGAGCGCCACCACGTCTTCGCGCCGGTACGCACGCCTGATGCAGATGACGAGCGCCGGAATGGATGCGAGGAGCGGCGCCAGCGCGAGCCACGGCAGGATCGGCGCGGCGCCGGGGAAGAACTGCCGGGAGGCGAGCGCGATGACGCCGGCGGCGAGCAGACCGCCAACGGCCCACGCCGGCCACACGTCCAGGAACAGGCCGATGGCCAGCCGCCGCGAGAGGCGCCGCAGAACGGGTTGCACCGACACGGGTATGTCAGTCATGGAGGCGATGACCCCCGGGGCGGTTTGATTATCTCAGAAACGTCACTGTTGCGCCCTGTCGTTTCGGGCACACACCGGGAGACAGGTTTCGGTGTCGAGGGAAGCGTACGAGTCCACCGGGCTATTTCTTCCGAAGAGACTGCACGTACGCGACGACGGCCCACGCCTGATCCTCGGAGATCTCGACGCTGAAGGCAGGCATCTTCGGCCGCCGCCGCCCGTTCCACACCTTGTAGAAGACCACGCCGTCGACGTTGGGTTCAGCGCGTTCGGGATTGGTCAGATCCATTCTCTCCCAGGCGTCCGGATCCGCATCCGGGCCGTCGCCCCGCCCGCCCGGCCCGTGACAGCGAGCGCACTTGTCCTTGAAGACCGATCTCCCAATGGCGAGCAGCTTGTCGTCCACGGGATGCGGATTCTTCTTCTCTTCGGCATCCGGCGGCAGCTGCCATCCGTCCGCTTCAGCCTGCAGGCCGGGATCCACTGCCGCTCCGCGACCGCCCGCCACTACTGAGCCCGCAAGGAGCAGTACGGCCGCCGACGCGAGCAATAAAGTCTGTTTCGTGCGCGGAATCTGCATGGTTTGACTGAGCCTCCGTGTCGCCATGTCCGTGCCCTGCGCGGGTGAGATGTTCGAGATCCTGAGCCTGGTGCAGATGCGCAAGCTTTCCGGCGAGCCTTGCGTGCTCGTCAAGAGACGATGGCTATTTGCGATCCGCGAGGTACGACGCGATGGCGTCGAGCTCCGCGGCAGACAGCCGTCGGGCGAAGGACGGCATCTCCGCGTCCGGGTCGACGGACTCGGGATCCGCGATCCAGCGCCGCAGCGTCGGCCGATCGTGCGTGCGGCCGATGGACGACAGGTCGGGGCCATCGCTCCCTCCCTCGCCGTCGATCACGTGACATCCAACGCAATGCCGTGCGTAGACCGCGGCGGCCATCCGAGTCCGCCGGGCGTGACCCGGGTACGATTCGCGCGACAGCCGCCGTACGTAGGCCAGGATCGCCGCGGCTTCACGCTCTCGGACCGGGGCCGGCGGATCCCGAAGACCCGGCGCGATCATCTCGGGATCGGCGATGTGCCCTTCGATCCACTCAACGCCGCGAGCGCCCCCAATCCGATCGAGCGGATCGGCGAGCCCGGTGTCGGCATGGCAGCGCGCGCAGTCTGCGCTCTGGACGAACGCGCGTCCGCCGATCTCGAGAAGCGACCATCCGTCGCGCGGAGCCGCCCCGGCGGGCCGATCGCGCCAGCCCAGCACGGTCAATGCCACCACGGCGATCAAGCCGGCCACGACCGCCGACAACACGGCGAGGCGGCGGCGTGGCTCCCGCCCGGGACCCCGATCGATCCAGGGGAGCAGCGCGAGGGCAAGCCCCGCGAGGGCCGGCAGCAGAATCGCGCCGAGGATCTCGAGCCGGCCGGGAAAGTACTTCAACAACTGAAAGAGCGCCAGGAAGTACCACTCGGGCCTCGGAACGTACGTGGCGTCGGCCGGGTCCGCCGGCGCGTCGAGTGCGGGGGCGCCTCGCCACGCGAGCGCGGCGAGCCCCAGGAGCACGAGCGCGATGGCCGCGGCATCCCGCGCCGCGTGGAATGGATAAAACGGCAGCGCGGCGCCGGCGCGCGCGCGGATCGGACCCGAGATGCCTGGCCGGCGCATGAGCGCGAGGTGGACGACAACGAGCGCGACGAGCAGCGCCGGGAGAAAGATCACGTGGAGGGCGTACCAGCGGGTCAGCGTCAGCGCACCCAACGACGTTCCTCCCTGCAGGAGCGCCGCACTGGTGTCTCCGGCGATCGGCACCAGCCGGGAGATGTTGATCGTCACGACCGTTGCCCAGTACGCACGCTGATCCCAGGGCAGCAGGTAACCAGTCAGGGCGAACGCGAGCATGAGTCCGAGCAGCGCGAGGCCGGAGAGCCACGTGATCTCACGCGGGGCCTTGTACGATCCGAACACGATGACGCGCATCATGTGGATCACGGTGAAGACGATGAGAAAGCTTGCGCCGAAATAGTGGAGGCCCCGGACCACCCGGCCGGCTGTCGTGGCGATGATGAACCGGACGCTGTCGTAGGCGTGGTCGGGCGTGGGGGCGTAGTAGACCGTGAGAAACGCGCCCGTCAGGGTCTGGACGAGAAGCAGCGCGAGCAGGATGCTGCCGAACGTGAACGCCCATCCGGTGCCGGGCGGCAGCGGTTCCTCGAGCAGGGCCCGGCGAATTCGTCGATACCCGGTTCGCTCGTCCAGCCAGCGCCCGAGCCGCTCGATCATAGCTGCACCAGCACCGTGTTGCCGCTGTCGTCCACGCGCGCGCGAACCGTCGCGAGGGGTCGTGGCGGCGGGCCTTCCAACACGCGCCCATCAGCCGCATACACGCCGCCGTGGCACGGGCAGATGAACCGGGTGGCTTCGGCATCCCAGTGCACCTGGCATCCGAGGTGGGTGCAGGTCGACGAGAACGCGCGCACGTCGCGTCCACCTTCCCACACCAGGAACACTGTCGCCCGACCGCGCGCGCGATACCAGCCGTCGGCGGCGGGCACGGACACAACCCGTGGCACCGGCACGCCGGGAACGAGATCGGTGACGGGACCGGCGCGAAACCAGCGTCCGCCGGCCGCCGTCGAGGACGGACGCGCGGCAAACACGCCGAGAAGCACGGACAAGGCGCCCCCGGTCACAGCAATCACACCGTTGACGAACAGCGACAGCACGCGACGGCGTGCCGGCGAAACGGGAGCGTGGAGGCTCGTGCGCATGGGTCCTGGAACGCGTTGCGAACGCGGGGCCAACCGCCGACGGCGCACGGCCGCGGGCAGGCGGGCATTCCGGCGGGACGCGGGCCGCCGGATTTCCCCGATTCGTAAAGCGCTTTCGGACGTTACCTGTTCTCCCTGATTCCCGGCAGGTACGGCTTTCGCTTTCGGCCTGCCGAGCAGCCGGAGGCCAGCACGGAACACGGCGCGGCTCGCCGACCCCGGGCTGCCGGCCTCGAACGCCAGCTCTTTCAGGATGGGGACGGCCTTCTCGGCCATCCGTTCGGATGAGGTGCCCCAGCGCCTGAATCCAAAGATCCGTGTCGGGGTCGTAGCTGTCCGAGGGCGCCTGGAGGCGCCGGGGGACCTGTGTGTGGACAGGCGGCGGCACCGGCGGCCGTGCGGTGATCCACAGGATGTCGTTCCGGCCCAGCCTGACCGCGATCTCCAGCCGGAGGCGCGCGCGGGCTTCACCCAGAGCCTCGAGCGATGCTTCTCTTCGAGCTCGCGGATGGAATCACGCCCGCCGCAAGCAGACCGCCGACAGCCCACACGGCCACACGTCCAGAAACAGGCCGATGGCCACCCGCCGTGAGAGGCGCCGCAGAACGAGGCTCGACCGACACGGGCATGTCAGTCATGGAGGCGATGACCCGGGGCGGTTTGATTATCTCCGATAGAGATCGCCCCCGCCACGAAGTTCGACACCCTTCGGGAAGGGATGGCGCAGGCGTCCTCCTTGCGCGAGGCGCCCCTCCCGGGCCGGGTGCGACCGCGACGAACGACTGACTGGCGACCGCGACGAACGACTGACTGGCGACCGCGACGAACGACTGACTGGCGACCGCGACGAACGACTGACTGGCGACCGCGACGAACAACTGACTGGCGACCGCGACGAACGACTGACTGACGACCGCGACCACCGACTGGACTGACGACCCCGACCACCGACTGGGCTGACGACTGCGACCAACGACCAACGACCATCGACCGACGACCGGCCTAGAGCCTCATTCCGTCCGAAGCCCGCGCCCCTGACGCCCCCCTGGCTGCGACTCAGTCCCGCCTGAGCGCGGCGGCCGGGTCGAGCCGGCCCGCGCGCCTCGCGGGCGCCCAGACGGCAGCCAGCCCCAGCAGCCCCAGCAGCATCGACGAGACGGCGATCGTGGCAGGATCCCGCGGCGCGACGCCGAAGAGCAGGGACTCGAGGACGTGCGACGCGAGGAGCGCTCCGCCCGTGCCCAGCGCCAGACCGGCCACGACCAGCGTCGTGCCCGAGCCGATCACCCGCCGGCGGATCTGACGCGGCGCCGCGCCGAGCGCCATCCGGATGCCGAACTCGCGGGTGCGCTGCCCGACGACGTAGGCCATGACGCTGTACACCCCGATCAGCGCCAGCGCCAGCGCGACGAGCGAGAAGAAACCCATCAAGGTCAGATAGAACCGACGGTCCGCCACCGTCCCGGCCACCAGCGCCTCCAGGGTCGTCAGCCGATCGACCGTCACGTCACGGTCGATCTCCCGGACGGCCGAACGCAGCAGCGACATGGCGCCGTCCACGTCCTGCGACGTCTTGACGGCGAGGATCAGGTTCTGCGGCGGGTCCTGCGCCAGGGGCCGATACATTTCCGGACCCGGCGGTTCGGTGAGCCGGGAATGGCGCGTATCGCCTGTCACGCCAACGATGCGCGCCGGCGGCACGTCCGGCTCGCGGATGAAGCGGACCCGCATGCCGAGCGGATCCACGCCCGCGAGGTAGGTCCGGGCGAACGTCTCGTTCACCACGACAACCGGCTCGCCGCGCGCGTCGTCGCGGTCCGTCAAGCCGCGCCCGTGGAGAATCGGAATCCCGAGCGTCTCGAAGTACCGGGGATGAATCGTACGGATGCTCGTGCCTTTCGCCGGCTCGGCCTCCCGACCGACGACGCGGAAGGCGGTCTGCCATTCCCACATCGAAAACGGGAGGGCGGTGGAGCCGGCCGCGGCCGCCACACCAGGTGCCGCCTGGAGCCGTTCGAACAGCGCGGCCCAGAACTGCGCGCGCTTGCCGGTGGTGTCGTACTGCCAGCCTGGCAGCCCGACGTCCGCGGTCACGACGCGTTCGCCGGCAAAGCCCACGTCCTGCGACATCAGACGCGTGAAGCTGCGGAAGAGCAGGCCCGCGCCGACGACGAGGATGACGGCGAGCGCGACTTCCGCGACGACGAGCGCGGACCGGAGGCGCCCCATGCGGCGGTTCGGACCGTGGATGAAGGACGACTCTTCTCGAGCCGACGATCCGGCGCGCGATGCGACGAGCGCAGGCGCGACGCCGAACAGCATGCTCGTGACGACACCCACGGCGAGCGCGAAGGCCAGCACCGGGCCGTCGATGGCCGGCTCCATGCCCGGCGGGAGCTGAAATGGGGAGAGCGCGACGAGCGCGCGGACGCCCCAGACGGCGAGCACAATCCCGCCGGCCGCGCCGGCGAACCCGAGGAGCAGGCTCTCGGTCAGGAGCTGGCGGACGATTCGTGCGCGCGAGGCGCCCAGCGCCGCCCGGATCCCGAACTCGCGCCCGCGCGTCGAGAGGCGCGCCAGCAGGAGGCTGGCGATGTTCACGACCGCGATCAGCAGAACGAGCACGACGGCGCCCTGGAGGATCTCGAGGCCCGCTTCGACCCGGAAGACGAGATCCTCATGCAGGCCGACGACGAATGCGCCGCGATCTTTCTGGCGCACCGGGTGGGCCGCCTGAAGCTGCCGGGCGAGCACGTCCAGTTCGGCCTGCGCCTCGGCGATCGAGACGTCCGGCGCGAGCCGGGCCACGACGCCGAGATACCACGATCGCGCGTCGGCGCGTTCATCCGCGGAGAGCGACAGGCCCTGCCACAGGTCGGTCTCGTCCGGGAACCTGAAGCCCTCGGGCATGACGCCGGCGATCGGCCGCGCGGTCCCGTCGAGGGTGACCGTCCGCGACGTGATCGCCGGATCGCCGCCGAACCGCGTCGTCCAGAGGTCGTCCGACAGGAGCACGGGCGGCGCGGGCTCCGTCCCGTCGGCCTCCGTGAGCCGGCGCCCGGCGGCCGGCGATACGCCGAGCACGTCGAAGAACGCGGGCGTCACCGCCTGCAGCCTGACGCGCGAGGCTTCCCCGGCGCCGGTGAGTGTCACCCTCATACGGCGCATCCCCGCCATGCGGCTGAACGAGGCGGCGTGCCGCTCCCAGTAATCGAAGTTCGAGGGATTGGCGACCATCCGCGAGAGGGTCGACCGGAACGATTCGTAGACGCTGACGATCCGGTCTGGTTCATGAAAGGGAAGCTCCCGCAGGAGCGCGGCGTGGACGACCGAGAAGATGGCGGTCGTGGCGCCGATGCCGAGCGCGAGGGTCCCGATCGCGGCGCACGTGACGAGCGGGTGCGTGCGCATCGTGCGCAGCGCGTAGCGGACGTCCTGCGAGACTCCCATCGTGCGTCCCCCCGAAGCGTGGTGTCCGGCCGTGGTCCGCCGCCCGAGGCGCAGGCCGAGCGCGTGCGGAATGGATCCGAGCGCCTGGCGAAGAGCCCACGCCATGGCCGCGCGCGGCGTCGCGCCCGCCCGGATCCGCTCGTGCATCTCGTCGTCCAGATCGCCGGCGACGGCGTCGCGGAGGTCCTCGGGAAGGGCGGCGCGGAGGAGGGCGCGGGCGAGCGCATGGAGGGGAACGATCACAGCGGCTCCCGGCGCAGGCCCTTCCACATGCGGGCGAGCTGGCGCCGCGTGTCCTCGAGCGCGGCGGCGCCGGCGCGGGTGATCGTGTAGTAGCGCTTGGCCCGGCCGCCGCGCGTCGCTGTGGGCTCTCCCATCACCGGCCTGACGCAGCCCTTCTGCGCCAGGCGCTCGAGCGTGGCGTAGACGGCGCCGATCGTCACCGGCCGGCCCGTGCGCGATTCGATCTCCTGCCTGATCCGCACGCCGTACCCGTCGTCGCCGAGGCGCCAGACGGCGAGGAGCACGATCTGTTCGAATTCGCCGAGGTAGATCCGTTTCATGCTGATATTTGTTCTATAACATAAAAGAAATCTGCGCACAATCGGAACGACGGAGCCAGTCAGTCACCGTCCCTGAGCGGCCCCGTGATCCGGTTGCGCTGCCATCCGGCCCCGGGGCACTGAAATCGTGGGGTAGCCGTTCCGCTGGTGTCTACGAGAGCCCGACGTGGCGCAGCAGGCGCTGGAAGCGCGCCTCGCCGCGCAAGGGATCGAAATCGGGGTCCACGTTCAGGAAGATCAGCCGGGGATCCTTCTGGCCGTAGGCCCGCTCGAGCCAGTCGAGCGCCCGATCGCGGTGGCCGATCGCGGCGTGGCTGAGGGCGACCTTCATGGGCACGCCGAAGGCGTCCAGCCGCTTGCCGGCGGGGTTGGTGAGATTTCTGCGCGCGAGCCGCGGCGTGCCTCCCTCGGCCAGGAGCCGCGCGGCGACCGAACGCTCGTCTTCGCGGACGCCGACGGCCTCGAGCCAGCGCGCGAACACGCCGGCGGCTTCGCGCCGCATGCCTTTCCGCAGGTACGCGTCGCTCAGCAGCTTGAGCGCGGCGGGGTGCCGCGGCTCGAATTCGAGCGTGCTCGTCAGCTGCGCGATGGCCTCGTCGTACCGGCGTGCGAGATAGAGCACGCGCCCGGCGTCGGCGTGGACCGCGACGTCGAGCGGGTTCAGGTCGCGCGCGCGCGCGATGGCCGCGAGCGATTCGTCCCAGCGCCCTCGTGCGGCCAGCAGCAGGGCGTAGTTGTGATGCGCGCTGGAGAGATCGGGCTCGGACGCAATGGCCTCCCGGTACGCGCGCTCGGCGCCAGGCCAGTCCCAGTCCATGCGCAGCTTCGCCGTGCCGAGCGCCAGGAGCGCCTCGGCGAGCCGCGGATCGAGCGCGAGCGCCCGTTCGGCCGCGGCGTGCGCCTGCGGCAGCGCCTCGCCCGGCGGCATCACGCCGGAGGCGCCGAGCTGGTTGAGTGTGGCCGCCAGCGCGGCGTGGCCGCGGGCGAACGCCGCATCCAGACGAACGGCGTCCTCGAAGAACTGCCGCGCCTGCCGCCAGGATGCAGGATCCGGCTTGCGCTGATGATAGCGGCCCTTCAAGTAGGCCTGGTACGCGGGCGAGTCAGGCGTTCCGGTCGCGACCGGTGCCGACGGACCGAGCGCGCCGTTCAGCAGCAGCGCCGCGGACGCGCCTGCCACGACGAGCAGCGCCGCCGCGGCCCAAAGACCGGCGCCACGGCGCCTGGCGGGCCGCGGCCGGGCGTCCGATGACGGAGCGGGCGCGGACGGCAGGTCCTCGACCGGCGCGATGAAGCGGTAGCCGCGCCGCGGCAGCGTCTCGATGAACCGCGGGCTCCCCGCCCGATCGCCGAGCGCCTCGCGGATCCGGTTCACCGCGTTGTTGAGCCCGTGGTCGAAGTCCACGAAGGTCTCGGCGGGCCACAGCCGCCGGCGCAACTCCTCCCGCGTGACCAGCTCGCCGGGACGATCGAGGAGGGCCGCCAGCAGCTCGAACGGACGGCCCTGCAGCCTCAGCCGCACGCCCTGCTTCCGCAGCTCGCCGCTGCGAACGTCAACCTCGAAGACGCCGAAGCGCAGGACGCGCCGTTGGTCAGTCGGGTCAGGCACCGAAGCCTCCGGGAGGCGTAGTGTAGCACTCCATCCAGGAGGAGGGACAGGGAGAACCCTCCGCACGTCAACCACTTGCACGAGGAGAAACGTTGGAGGCGCCGGGGATTGCCGCCCGCCCGCACGGGTGGTTAGCTTCCTCCGTCCGCTCCGTGCCGGGGCGGTTCACCGAGGAGGAACGAGGCCCCATGCTCCAGCTACGTCCCGCGCTGCTCCTGACGCTCGCCGCCGTGGTCCTGCCCCCGCCGCAATCCGGCCGCGTTGCCGCGACCCAGCCTGTCGAAGAAGGATACGTCACGGCCGCCGACGGCGCGCGGCTCTTCTATCAGCAGGTGGGGAGCGGGCCCGCGCTGATCGTTCCGGGGCGGCTGTTCCTGTTCGAGGCCCTGAGGCCGCTGTCGCGCGGGCGCACGCTCATCGCCTACGACATGCGCAACCGCGGCCGGTCGGACGCCATCAGCGATGCAGCACGCCTCACGATTCAGCACGACGTGGGCGACCTGGAAGCCGTTCGCAGGCACTTCGCCGCGGAGCGGTTCTCGACGGTCGGCTATTCGTATCTCGGGATGATGGTCGTGATGTACGCGATCGATCATCCGAACCGCATCGAGCGCCTCGTGCAGATCGGTCCGGTCCCGCGGAAGTTCGGCACGGCGTATCCGGAGGACCAGGTCGCCCGCGACGGCACGAGCGTGCTCGATCAGGACGGCCTCGCCGCGCTGCGCCGGATGCGCGAGGAAGGACTCCATGAGAAGCAGCCGCAGGAATACTGCGAGCGGGAGTGGCAGGTGACACGAGTGCGCCTCGTGGGCGACCCGGCCAGGGCCGCGGCGATTCCCTCGCCGTGCGCGATGCCGAACGAGTGGCCGGTGAACCTGGCGAAGCACCTGGAGGCGCACTTCGTGAACTCGGTGCAGAAGCTCGACGTGCCCGTCGAGGACATCCAGGGCGTGAAGGCGCCGGTGCTGACCATCCACGGCACGCGCGACCGCAACGCGCCGTACGGCGCCGGACGCGAGTGGGCCCGGACGCTCCCGAACGCGCGGTTGCTCACCGTCCAGGGCGCCGCGCACCAGGTCTGGGCCGATGCGCCTTGGGTGTGGAGGGCGATCGAGACGTTCCTGAACGGCGAGTGGCCGAAGGAGGCGGAGGTGATCGAGTGACACGCAGCCTCCTGGCGGCAGCAGCCAGACGATCGACGTCATCTGATGACGTGGCATGATGACCCATGCGCACGATCGTGGACCTGCCGCCGGATCAGCTCCAGGCGCTCGACCTGCTGTGCCGGCGTAAAGGGATTTCCCGCGCGGAGGCGGTCCGCCGCGCCGTCGCCGAACACCTGCAGCGGCACCCGGCGGATCCCGGCCGCGCGTTCGGGCTCTGGCGCGCCCGGCGCATGGGCGACAGCGTCGACTACCAGCGGCGGCTGCGGCGGAAGTGGGATCGTCCCTGACGCGCCAGCTCCATCAACGCGTTCCGTACTGAACCGGATCCAGGCGCCGCCAGTCCGGGCAGCGTCCTTTCTTGACATCCCGGGCGGCACTGGCGGAGAGTAGCTGCGCGCTGGAGACGCGCATCCCATGATCCGCGACGAGCGGCCGCTCGCGTCGCCCGTCGGGCCGGCCGGGAGAATCGAATCCCTCGACATCCTCCGCGGCTTCGCCCTCCTCGGGATGCTCGCCGTCCATTTCCACGTTCGCACGACCGAGCCGGGCGGCATCGACGAGCTTGTGCGGACGGCGATCTGGCGGCTGGTCGAGAGCAAATCGCACGGCACCTTCGCGCTGCTGTTTGGCGCCGGGTTCGCGATCCAGCTGAGGCGGGCGCGGCAGCGCGGCGGCCCGTTCGCCGCGCGCTACCTGCGGCGGCTGGCGGTCCTCGCGCTCTTCGGGTTCGCGGCGCACGCGCTCTTCGGCTTCAATGTGCTCCTCGGGTACGCCGTCTGGGGCGTACCGCTCCTCCTCATCCGCGACTGGTCCACTCGCCGCCTGCTGCTGACTGCCGGGATCGCCACGATCTCGGTATCGCTCTACGAGCTCGTGGCCGCGTGGTATCTGCCGTCGAGCGCCGGACCGGACGGCGCGGCGGCCGTCCTCGAGGCGCGCCCGGCTGCGGCGGTCGCCGTGAACGGCGCGCTCCACGCCGCGGAGGGGCAGGCGAGCTACGCCGTGCTGCTCGGCGCCCGCCTGGAGCACATGGCCTGGTTCCACACACAGCCGTTCTTCGTCCTGCCCAACGCCACGCTCGCGCTCTTCATCACGGGCCTGCTGCTCGTCCGGCACCGCGTGTTCGAGGACGCAGGTGCGCGCGGGCCGCTGCTCGCGGCGATGGCAGCCTTCGGCGTCGCGGCCTGGAGCGCCGACAACTGGCTGCTGCCGTCCTGGGGCGTGGAGAGCTACGGCCTGCTTCGCGATCAGTGGCTGATGTTCGCATACGTGAGCGGAGTGCTGTGGCTTCTCGCGCTCAGGCCCGGGCTGACGGCGCACCTTGGTTGGGTCGCAAATGCCGGGCGTATGGCGCTGACCAACTATCTGCTCCAGATCGCGGCGCTGGATCTCGTGTTTTCGGGATATGGCCTGAGCCTCGGATCCATCCGGCCAGTGGTGGGACTGGCGGCAGCCGTGATGTGCTTTACCGCCCAGGCCGTAGTGAGCACGATGTGGCTCAGGCACTTCCGCTTCGGGCCGGCGGAGTGGCTGTGGCGGTTGCTCACCCATGGGCCCTTCCAGGTCATGCGCCGCCCTGCCGCGCCCGCCGGACCGTCCGCGCCGGTGTGAGTGCCGGACGCGTTGCGGCTGCGGCTTCCACGCGAAAACCGCCTGGAGTCCGAGCCTGGTGGGGACTCCGGCCTCTCGCCTCCATCCGCAGCGCCCGCGTCGTCAGAGAGGACCGGCGCAGGCGCGTGGATGCTGCGGACGCGGTCACTATGGCCATGGGCATCCTCCGGACTCTCAGCGTCACCGAGCGGTTCGCCGCCCGGCTATCGGGATCGTGCGAGCCGAGCCGGACGTGAGGGCCGCGTCACGCGGCGCCTCTGGCAGGTTGCGGGACGCGGCGGCGCGACCTATACTTGCCCAAGGCAAATACGCCATGCGAAGCCAGTCCGGCCCATCCGTGGAAGGCTACCTGCCGCTGACCACCGTCGCCTTCGAGATCCTGCTGGCGGCGTCCGAGGGCGAGCGGCACGCCTACGACATCATGCTGGCGATCGAGCGGCGCACGGCGGGCCGGGTGAGCCTCAATCCCGGCACGCTCTACCGGGCGGTCGACCGCCTCGTGCGTGAGGGTCTGCTCGAGGCGCTCGAACGCCGCCCGGCGCACGAGCGCGACGTCAGGAAGATGTTCCGCCTGTCGCGGCTCGGCGCGCGGGTCGCGGCGGCCGAGGCCGCGCGCCTGGCGGATCAGGTCGACGCCGCGCGGACGCGGCGCCTGCTGCGGCGCCCGGGCCGGGCATGACTGGACGGGCCGGCGGTCCCGGTCCGGTGGGCCGCCTGCTGCAGCCGCTCCTGTTGCTGTACCCGGCGCGCTTTCGTCGGGCCTACGGTTACGAGATGCTGCGCTTCGCGGATGCCCGGTGTGCCCGCGCCCGCGCGGAGCGGGGAAGAGCCGCCGCGCTCGTCTGCGCCGTGCAGGTGGCAGCGGACTTCGCCTGGAACGGCATACAAGCGCGCCTGTACGGCGGACCGTCTGACGCTGCACCGGCGCAACGCACTGGAGGCCACATGACGCTTCACGTCCGAACACAGCTCCGGGACGCCGCCCGATCGCTCCGGCGCGAGCCGGGGTTCGCCGCGACAGTCGTGCTCACGCTCGCCATCGGGAGCGGCGCAACCCTGGCGCTCTTCGGTATCGTCGACGCGGCCCTGCTCCGGCCGCTGCCCTACCCGCAGGCCGATCGGCTCTTCTCGATCGTGCAGCGGGATGCCCGCTTCGGCCTCACCCCCTTTGCCCCTCCGTACCTGTCCGACCTGCGCGAACGTCTGCAAGGCTTCGACGTCGTGGGCGGCTTCTCGCCGGCCTGGACCATGACGCTGACCGGGCGCGGCGAGCCGCGGATTGTGACCGGTGCCTACGTCTCGGATCGCGTCTTCGAGCTCCTCGGCGTCGAGGCCGTGCGGGGGCGCCTCTTCCTGCAGGGCGAGCATGTCGAGGGGGGCGGACGCGTCGCGGTGGTCAGCGAGGGCTTCTGGGAAGGTGCGTTCGGCGCGGCGACCCCACTCGAAGGCCAGACGATCCGGCTGGATGGAGTTCCGCACACGATCGTCGGGATCGTGCCGCAGGGGTTTCGCCTGCCGATCAAGGATTCGGCGGTCACGCAGGGGCGTCCCTCGGCGAGTCTCTGGCTGCCCTTTGCCTTGAATCCGTACGCCACGCTGCGCATGGTGCCGGTCATGAACGTGATCGGCCGGCTTCGAACCGGCGTGACGCCAGCCGCGGCGAGGGCCGAGATCGAGGCCGTTGGCCGGACGCTCGCGCGCGACTTCCCCGAGCACGCCGGCACGCTCGAGGCGACCGCCGTGACGCTCGACGAGCTGGTGACGGCGGAGGCGCGGCCCGTCGTCTGGCCACTGTTCGGGGCGGCGGTCTTCCTGCTGCTCATCGCGTGCGCGAACGTCGCCAACCTGCTGCTCGCGCGCGGGGCCACGCGGCGGCACGAGGTGGCCATCCGCGCGTCGCTCGGCGCGACCCGCCGCCGCATCGTGGGGCAGTTCCTCACCGAGAGCCTGGTACTGGCGGCGGCAGGGTGCGCGCTCGGCCTGCTCCTCGCGCAGTGGATGCTCGGTGTCGTGCCCTCTCTCGGCCTCGAGGGGCTGCCGCCCTCGGCTGACATCCGCCTGGAGGGCCGTCTCGTGCTTTTCACCGCGGTCCTGGCCGGTCTCACAGCAGTCGCCTTCGGCCTGGTTCCGGCGGTCCGTGCGTCGGGGGACGGCAGCGGCGCTCTGCTGAAGACGGGCGCTCGCGTCGCGGCTGGCGGTACCCGGCTGCGGCGCGGTCTCGTGGCCGCGCAGGCGGCGCTCGCGGTCGCGCTGCTTGCCGGCGGCGGACTCCTCGCCCGCAGCTTCCTCCAGCTGACGCACGTCGATCCGGGCTTTCTCGCCGACGGCGTGCTGGCCGTGCCCATCGATCTTGGCGCGGTCGACCCGCCGAGACGAGGGGTGTTCCTCGATCAGCTTGCCGAACGCCTGCGAGGCCTGCCCGGCGTCACACACGTGTCGGCGGTGAACCGCAGCCCGCTCTCAGGCTCGAATGTCCTCGTGGGCGTCGAGATCGAGGGCAATCCCGTCACGGCGCGCGAACCCGTGCCGATGGATCGCCGGGTCGTCACCCCGGGTTACTTTCAGGCCCTGCAGGTTCCGCTGATTGAGGGTCGCGAGTTCGGCTCTTCGGATCGGTCGGACGGCAGTCTGCGGGTGGCCATCGTCAACGAGGCGGCCGGGCGGTTGTGGGCCGACGGCCGCGCGGTCGGGGGGCGCCTGCGCCTGATGCTGCAGAGCGGTCCCGGGCCATGGCTGACCGTCGTCGGGGTGAGCGGGAACGTGCTGCACGAGCGACTCGACAGAGCCGCCAGGCCGGAAGTCTCCGTGCCCTACTCGCAGGCTGCCGTGGGATCGATGATCGTTCTGGTGCGCACCCGCGGAGACGCCGCGGCCCTCACGGCTGGAGCCAAGGCGCAGGTCTGGGCTCTGAATCCCGATCTTCCGCTCGACGGCGTGCGACCTCTTGCGCACGCGCTGACCGATGCGGTGAGCGAACCCCGCTTCCGCATGTGGCTGCTCAACGGATTCGCGGCGCTGGCGCTGCTCATGGCGGCGCTCGGCATCTACGCCGTCACGGCGTATACGGTCACGCGCCGGACGCGTGACATCGGCGTCCGGATGGCGCTCGGCGCAAAGCGATCCGACGTCCTGCGCCTCGTGCTGGGCGACGGCCTGCGACCCGTGCTCTGGGGCGGGGTGGCGGGACTGGCGGCCTCGTTCTGGCTCACGCGGGCCATCGGGCGGCTGCTGTTCGGCGTCACGCCTGTCGATCCGCTGACCTACACGGCGGCGGTCAGCGTGCTGCTTGCCGCCGCCTTCCTCGCGGCCTACCTCCCGGCCCGGCGGGCGTCCCGCATCGAGCCGGTCATCGCGCTCCGCGTCGAGTGATGGGCGACTCTCGCGTCGCGTAGAGCAGACACGCGGTGAGCGGCGCCACACTAGTAGCGAAGCGAAGGGGGGAGAACGGAGGGGGCGGAGGGGACGGAGACTCGCTCACACGGAGAAACGGAGGAACGGAGGAAAACGGAGGAGCAGGGCGGTCCGAGAGGGACGGTCGCCCCTCCCGCCCGCGCGAAGCGCGGGGCGCGCGGCTCGCGAGCCGACAATCAAGCCGGTACTCTCCGCTCTCCTCCGTTCCTTCGTTCCTCCGTGTTGAAACCTCCGTCGCCTCCGTCTATCTCCGTTACGCGAGCCGCCATCGCTCGTGAATAATGCGGACCTAGCGAACCGAATGGTGATAGCCCGATCCCCAGACCGCATGGGAACAGTTCGACGCCGGCCGCCGGCGGTCTGCGTCCTCGCCGCGCTGGTGGCTTTCCAGGGACTCAGCGGGATCGCCGGCGGAATCGGGTTGATCGCGGATCCGACCGGGCGCGCGATCGGCCTCGATCCCGCATGGCTGGACGGATCCCGCTTTCCGGACTACTTCGTCCCTGGAGTGATCCTGCTCGTGGTCCTGGGCATCGGTCCGCTCCTCGCGGCGATTGGCATCCTCCGGCGCCTCGCATGGGCCTGGCCCGCGTCGCTGCTGGTGGGCACCGCCCTGATCGTCTGGATCGTGGTGGAGGTGGCCATCGTCGGGTACATCGCGCCGCCGCCGCTCCAGGCCATCTATGGCGCGATCGGCGTGGCCATCGTCGGGGTGGCGCTCGTGCCCTCCCTGCGCCGCGACCTCCGCTGACGCGGCGCGACCGTCGATGGCGGTCTGGTCTCGCGGCCTGGTCCGCTTCGTTCAATCCAGCCGCGGCGCAACCCTCGACTCGATGCGGCGCGGTTACTCCATCCTCAGGGCCTGCATCGGGTCGATCCGGCACGCCCGACGCGCTGGGACGTACGAAGCGGCGAGCGCGACGGCCCCAAGCACGACCGCCGCCGCCGTCAGCGTGATTGGATCGGCGGGCGGGACCTCGAAGAGTTGCGCGTCGAGCAGACGCGTCAGCGGAATCGCGGCGCCGAGACCCAATGCGATGCCGAGCGCCGCCAGCTGCAGGCCGTTGCGCAGGACGAGGCTCCGCAAATCGCGAGCCGTGGCGCCAAGGGCGAGCCGCAGGCCGAACTCCCGCGTCCGCTGTCCGGCCCAGTACGACACCACGCCGTAGATGCCGACGGTGGCGAGCAGGCCCGCCACGAGCGCGAACGCCGCCATGAGCGAGAGATAGAAGCGCTCCTCGCGGAGCGTTTCCGCGTAGAGCGCCTCGATGGTGGAGGCCCTGGCGATCGGCAGGCGGCCATCGAGCGCCCAGACGATCGCGTTGATCGCCGGCAGGAGCGGCCGCGGGTCGGCCGACGCCCGCACGACGAGCGTGTAGTAGTTGTGGGCCCGCTCGCCGCGCGACAGGGGCCGGTACACTTCCATGTCGATTTCATTGGGATCGTCGTAGCCCATCTGCTTCACGTCGGCGGCCACCCCCACCACCGTGAGCCACTCCTCATCGGCGTCGAAACGGAAACGGCGTCCGATTGGGCTCGCCTCGCCCCAATATCGCCGGGCCAGGGTCTCGCTGACAATCGTCACCGGCTGGTTGTGTTCGGCCAAGGTGAACGTGCGTCCCTCGCGGAGCGGAATTCCGAGCGTCGCGAAGTAGTCGGGCGAAATCGGGACGACCGGGAGGTAGGCGCTCGACGGGAACGGGACGGGCGGCCCGCCCTCGGCCTCCGGTGTGATGTCGAAGACGATGGAGCCGCTGCCGGGCGGCGCGCCCCCCGCGATCGTCACGGCAGCCACGTCGGGCAGAATCCGGACGCGCTCGACCACCTGTTCGAGGAACGCCAGGCGCGCGGCGCCGCTCGGATAGCGATCGGTCGGGAGCTGCAGCCCGGTGACGGCCAGCGTGCGCACGTCGAACCCGGGCTCGACGCGCTGGAGGCGGGCGAAGCTGTGGATGAGCAGGCCCGCACCGCTGAGGAGTACCAGCGACAGCGCGACCTCTCCGACCACCAGCGCGCCGCCGACCCGCCGCTCGGTCCGCGACGCGGTCGCAGCGCGGCCACCCTGATTGAGCGCCGCGGCGGGATCGGCGCGTCCGGCGCGCCAGGCGGGGAGGCTGCCGAAGAGCAGGCCGGTGGCCACCGAGACCGCCAGCGCGACGACCAGGATGCGCGGGTCCACCGCGATCTCGGAGAACGTCTGCCGGGTGATTTCGACCGGCGCGAGATCGAGCATTGCCGCGAGGATCGCGCGGGCGAGGAGTACGCCAAGGCCGCCGCCCGCGACCCCGAGCGCGAGATTCTCGGTGAGGAGTCCGCGGAGCAGTCGGCCACGGCCCGCGCCGAGCGCGGCCCGCACCGACAGTTCCTGCGCACGCGCCACGCCTTGCGTCAGCGCGAGATTGGCCGCGTTGGCGCAGCCGATGAGCAGGACGAACCCCACCGCGCCGAGCAGCAGATACAGGGCGCGCCGCGTGTCGGCATCCGTCCGGGTCCCTCCCAGCGGACGGAGCTGCACCCCCAGGCGCTCGTCCGCCGCCCGGTCCTCCTGGAAGCCCGCGATCGCGGCATCCGCGCGCTCCTGCGCGACGGGGAGCGGCAGGTCATCGGCCAGCCGGGCGACGGTTGCGACCCCCTGAGAGGGCCGCAGCGAGGATAGCTGGAGCGGACGCCAGACGTTCGATCCGCCAGCCGGGAACCGGAAGTCCGGCGGCATCACACCGACCACTTCGTGCGCCCGGTCGTCGAGCAGAAGCGTCCGGCCAAGGATGCCCGGGTCGCGCCCGAAGCGCGCCCACTGCGCGTCGCTGATGATCGCGACGTTCGCGGGTGCAAGCGCGTCCGCATCCGTGAAGGGCCGGCCGATCGCGGGCGCGGCGCCGAGCAGGGCGAAGAGGCCCGGCGTGACGTCGGTGCTCGAGACGTGCTGCGGCTCCGCGCCGCCGAGCACCACGCTGTCGTCGTCGTAGTATTCGACGCCCTCGAAGAGATCCGCCTGCCCCCGCCATGCGTGCGCGAACCGCGCGGGGATGAAGTGGACGGTGATATCCCGCTGGGGGAGACGCGTGTTCAGCTCGACGAGCCGCGGCGGGTCGCGGAAGGGCAGCGGCCGCAGCAGCAGCGTGTCGACGACGCTGAAGACGGCGGTCGAGGCGCCGATGCCGAGCGCGAGCGTCGCGATGGTGAGCAGCGCGTGTCCCGGCCTGCGTGCGAGCCCGCGCCAGGCGTGTCGAAGATCGTGCGTCACGGATGATCCTCCTCCCGATCCCGCGGCGGCGCGCCGGCGTCCTCGCGGGAGGCGGGCCGCCATTCCCGCGCCGGCGATGTCGGCGATCTCGGCCAGCGATTCGGCGGCGGCGGCGGTCCGACCGCGCCGGCGCGCGGCGGCGTAGATGGCGGTCACGTGCACGGCCATCTCGTCACTGTGCCGGCGGCGCACCTCGGCCGGCAGCAGCCGTACGGCCAGGGCAAACGCCAGGCGAAGAGGGGCGGGAGACCGCGTCATGCGGAGCAGTTCAATGCATTGAGACGAAATATATCGTGGCAGGATATATTATGGCCGGCCGGGAGGCGCGTCAAGACAGGGCGGCTCGCGGCGCGACGCGGCGGCCGCGGCGCGGGCCGGGATGGATCGGCAGGCGGCGCGGACGGGGGCGGGGATCGGTGCGAGAGAATCCCCGGCCGGGCCTCCCGGGCTGTCGAAATCGTGCTCCTGGCGCCGGCTTCCCTGGACCCGTTCGCCGCCTCGATCGCGAGGCGGCGTGCGGTTCGCAGGCCTGCAGAACGCTTGCAGTGGTCGAGGCACGTCTGCCGCCAGGAGGGCGCAATGTCCTGTTGCAGCCACATGCACGTCGAAGCGGTGTCCGGCGCCACGGTCGCGGACCTCGAAGCCGCCTGGCTCGCCTTTCTCGACGCGCACTGACCCGCCGGCGGCGTCCGAAGGCGCGAACTCCCGTGCCTCGGCGGCGCTTGACATCCGGCCCGGGCAGTTATATAACTTTTTGGTAATAGAACCATATGGTTATTGCAGGAGACCGGCACCGCCTCGACGCCACATTCGCCGCGCTCGCCGATCCCACGCGGCGCGCGATCCTTGCCCGGCTCGCCTCGGGCGAGGCCTCGGTGGCGGAGCTGGCCGAGCCGTTCGCGATGAGCCAGCCGGCCGTCTCCAAGCATCTCAAGGTGCTGGAGCGTGCAGGCCTCGTCTCGCGCGGGCGCGACGCGCAGCGCCGGCCGCGGCGGCTCGAGGCGAAGCCGCTCGCGGACGCGACCCGCTGGCTCGAGCCCTACCGGCGGTTCTGGGAGGGCAGTTTCCAGCAGCTCGATATCGTGCTCGACGAGCTGCAGGCCCGGGAGAGGAAATCCAGCACGCGCCGCAAGAGGAGGTCACGATGAAGACCGCCGGAAGCCTGACCATCACCACACCCTCGGACCGGGAGATCGCGATGACGCGCGAGTTCGAGGCGCCACGCCGCCTCGTCTTCGAGGCCTGGACCACGCCCGACCTGCTGAAGCGCTGGCTCGGCGTCTTCGGCGGCTGGTCGCTCGCGGTCTGCGAGGTCGACCTCAGGCCGGGCGGCCGCTTCCGCTACGTCTGGCGGAAGGCCGGCGGGACCGAGATGACGATGAGGGGCGTGTACCGGGAGGTGGCGCCGCCCGAGCGGATCGTGACCACCGAGACGTTCGACGACCCGTGGTACGAAGGGGAGGCCGTCGGCACGGTGGTCTTCACCGACCGGAACGGCAGGACCACCCTGACGCAGACCGTGAGCTACTCGTCGAGGGAGGTTCGCGACGGCGTGCTGGCGACGCCGATGGAGACCGGCGTGGCGGCGAGCTACGACAAGCTCGCGGAGGTGCTGGCCTCGCTGGGGCGATAGAGATCGCCGCGGCGCGGCTTCGCACCCCTGCTGAGCGGAGGCGCGGTGGAGCCCTGTGGCGATCCGCGCCTTCGCTGTGACCCCGGGCCCTCGCGTGAGTCGGGGAGCGAGAGCCATGGAATCGACGTCAGGGGATGCCGGGATGTTCTGCTACATCTGGGAGTTCGTCGCCGCGTCCGGCCAGGAGGACGCGTTCCGGCGCGCGTACGGCCCGGACGGGCCGTGGGTGCAGCTCTTCAGGCGCGACCCCGCCTACATCCGGACCGAGCTGTCGCGCGACGCGGACAACCCGCGGCGGTTCGTGACGATCGACTACTGGACGTCGCGCGACGCGTGTCGCGCGTTCCGCGAGCGCGTGCGAGACGAGTGCGCCGCCATCGACCTCGCGTGCGAACGCTGCACCGAGCGCGAGCGGCACATCGGCGACTTCGACGTCATGGACGGGGCGTAGGCTCGAGTTTCCAGCTTCCAGCTTCCGAGCCCCTAGCCCCGGCAGGGACCACACGGACTACGGGCCACGGATGACAGCCTCACCCTTTCTGCCGCGCCAGCATCCAGTTGACCGCGCCGACGGCGGAGACGACGGCCAGGATCGCCAGGTGCCCGAGGTTCATCTGCACGAACATGAGCGCGCAGAACGCGAGCCCTGCGATGGCGAAGAGGGGGCCGCCGGGCAGACGGAAGCTGGCGCCGTCCGGATCGTGGCGGCGGAGCTGGATGAGCGCCGCGCACACGATGGCGTAGGTGATGAGCCGCGCTACGGCTGACAGGACCGCGTTCCACACGAAGCTGCCGTAGATCGCCAGCGCCCACACCAGCAGCGCGTAGACGAGGATCGACACGTAGGGGGTACGGAACCTCTCGTGGACCGCCGCGAACGGCGCGGGGAAGTCGCGCTGCTCGGCGAAGGCGAACGTCAGGCGCGGCGCGGAGACGAACTGCCCGCTCAGGTAGCCGAACATCGAGACGAGCGCGCCAAACGCGATGAACTGCGCGCCGACCGATCCGAGGAAGGCCCCCGCCGCCTCCGCCACCGGCCGCGGGTGCGCGCCGGGGTCCGGCAGCGCCGCCATCACCACGATGTGAATCAGCGTGTAGAAGCCGGCGCAGACGGCCAGCGCCGTGAAGAGCGCGAACGGCGCGTCGCGCCGCGGATCCGTTGCTTCGGCCATCGGCATCAGCGCCGCCTCGAACCCTCCGTACGCGAAGACCAGCAGCAGCAGCGCGGCCAGCCACGTGCCGCCATCCGCCTCGAAGCTCACGGCGGGGATCTGCCCGCCGAGGAGCGCCAGACCGGCAACGACGAACACGACGAGCGGGACCAGCTTCGCGACGGTGAACGCATTGCTGACCCGCGCGCCGCTCCTCACGCCTCTGACGTTGACGGCGGTGAGGAACGCCAGCAGGCCCGTGAGCAGCGCCGCGCGCGGGATCGGGTCGTTCGCCGAGCCCCAGAACTGCCCGAGGTAGACGACGAACAGGTTGGCGTTGGCGGCGGCGGACGTGAGCCGTACGAGCCACGCGAACCATCCCATCTGTACGCCGGCGAAGCGGCCGAACGTCTCGCGCGCGTAGAGATACGGGCCGCCGGAGCGGTCGAACCGCGAGGCGACTTCCGCGAAGCACGCGACGATCAGGCCGATGCCGGCCGCCGCGAGCAGGTAGGCGAACGGCGCCGCCGTGCCGAGGAGCCGGCCGACCTCGCTGGGCAGCCCGAAGATGCCGCTGCCGATGATGGAGTTGATGACCAGCGCGACGAGCGTCCACCGGCCGATGGCGCGGACGAGCTGAGGCTGCGAGGTCGTGGGCAAGCTCAACGAGCGAATCCTTTCGTCTACGTCATGCGGGGAGCGCCGGCGGCGAGGCCGGCGCGGCGCCGCGCGCGGGACTGCAGGAGCCGCGGCTGGACGATCGCGGCGCTGCCGGGAGCCGCTCATCCACCGCCCCGACCGTCGCGCCATGATACGAGATCGCACGCCGCGGACGCATGCCCTCGATCGGCGCACCCGACGCACTGGTGTCCTCCGCGGGCCCGCAGCGCCGCTCGCGATCACCGGGGAATCAGCGCGCGATCGGCAGGGATGAATAGTTGAACATCTGCTCGTACACGCGCTGGAAGGGGAAGCCGCCCGCGTCCATGCCGGTCACCGCGATGCGGAAGGCCGCGCCTGGCACAATCACCTCGCCCGCGTAGATGCGCTCGAGATCGGACGCTTTCTGGATCGCGAGGTCCACCCGCTGCAGGGTCTCGCCACCCCAGGCGATCAGCCGGCCTTCGATCCGGCCGGCCGCGCCGGTGAGGCCCGTCTCGAGGCGGAGCCGCGCTCCCGGGGCTGACTCGCCCTTCACCGGCGCGGCATCCTCCACGAGTTGCACCCTCGTGAGGCTCAGTGGAGTCCTGGCTCTCACGAGAACAGTCATGAGCCCCCGCCCGGTCGCGCGCACCCTCCAGGGGCCGGGGGCGGGCCTGCCGACCGTGAACATGCGAATCGCCCGGAACTCGTGAACCTCCACGTCCGCCTCGTCCGCACGCAACTCGTCACCCGACGGTTCGATGACCGTGGCGCTCTGCAGGCACTGCAGCGAGACGAAGAAATGGGCGCCGTCGATCGTGGAGTCGATCGGGATGTCGAATTCGTACGTGCCCTCAGCCACGTGCCCGCCGGCCCGGAAGACCGTCTCCCCGTGCCGCCTCGAAGCCGACATCTCGGCGGCGGTTGCCGCGATTTCCGTCGGGTGCACCAGCATGACCTTGCCGCCGGTGGCCTCTGCGCCTCGGACGTAAGAGGGATCGACCTTCCCTTCACACGGCCAGCCCGGCTGATCCCAGGGCTGCTCCCTGGCGTGAACGAGCGCCGCGGATGCCGCAGCGACGAGGGCGGCGGCGGCCAGTCCGTGGGCGAGACGCGTCCGCGTCGCGCCGGACCTGTGTGGGATCGTGCGTCGGCGGTGGAACCGTCTGAGAGGGGCGCGGTGTGAGGCCATCGGATCGCTCCATCGAGCGTGAGCGGCCGGGGAGGTCAGTATAGCCGAGTCACCGTCTCACCCTCCGGTACACCAGCTTCTCCTCGGTGCCCGCGCCGGTGCTCCGGTTCCGCAAGGCGAGATATGCGTCGATCCGGTCGGGGCCCACGCGCCGGAACGTCAGGCCCTCGAAGTACGCGCCGGTTTCGTCGTGCCGAACGAGCTTGAACGTCACGAAGTCGTTCTTCTCCTCCCAGCCCGTCATGTCCGGGTTGACGTGCTTGAGCCGCATCTCGACGCTGCCCTCGGCTTCGAGGATCGTGAGGATCTCGTAGAAGACGGGTTTCCCGTCCTTGCCGACCAGCCGGAAGTACCCGATCATCGCGCCGCCGGCCGGCTCGCCCCACACCTCGTCGATCGTGCCGCCGAAGGCTTCGCCTTCCCATCGCCCGGCGAGCCACGCGAGATCCGCGACGCGCGCCGCCGGCCTTGACGCGCCGGGGGCCAGCCGGAGGGTGTTCGGCGTACTCCCCTGCACGGCGTTCCCCTGTGCCGCGGCGCCGGGTGCGAACGCGGCCAGAATCGTCATCGCCGTCACGAACCGTTGCAGTCGCATCATTGAGGCTCCTTCGATGAGACGGGTCTGACCATAAACGATCCGCGCACGGGAAAATCGACATTCATCATCCGTGGCACCTGCCGCGGGGTGGCAGACCTGAGGGTCTGCGGCACGTCTCGACGAGTGAATCCCGGGCTCGGAGCTGGACCAGGAGAGCTTGCGGCTGGGCGCTGAGAGCTGGCAGCTCGAAGCCGGAACTGGAAGCTGGGAACTGGCAGCTGGGAACTGGCAGCTGAGAGCCGAGAGCTGAGAGCTGAGAGCTGAATCACATGCCGGGACCGCGCGAGCGGCCAGGCACGTCCTCCTGAAGGGCGGCCAGGCGGTCGAGCTTCTGCTCGATCGCGTGCAGGCGCGCGGCGAGTTCCGCGTTGTCCGGGCCCTCGTGGTGCTGCTCCTCGAAGAAGAAGCTGGCGACGGTCGCGGTGAAGACGCCGATGACGCCGATGCCGGTCACCATCAGCAGGATGGCGATGAGCCGTCCCTCGAGCGTCACCGGCGACACGTCGCCGTAGCCGACCGTCGTTGCCGTCACCACCGCCCACCACAGCGCATCCCCGAATCCGCCAATCGACGGGTTCAGGCCCGTCTCGACGGCGTAGATGCCCAGCGCGCCGAGGAGGACCGTCGTGACCGCGACGACGAAGATGTGGTGGAACTTGCGTTCGCCGAAGTGGCGCTGCGCGAGGCGGAGGCCCATGCCGGCGACGCCGAGCGCGCGCACGAGGCGCAGCAGCCGCAGCACGCGGAGGCTTCGCGTGCCCTGGAGCGTTTCGGGGACGCCGAACGGCGGCGACACGAGGATCAGGAGGAGATCGAACCAGGCCCTGCGCGGAAACGCGAGCGTGCGATCGGCCGCCCACCGGATGCCGAACTCGACGACGAACACGATCCACACCGTCCAGTTGATGGCGACGGCCGCCTGCCGCACCTCGGGCGATGTCGAGCGCTCCTCCATGACGAGCGCGGGAATGACGAGCAGCGAGAGTATCGCCACCGGCCACTCGAGGCGGCGGACGATCGTGTCGAGTTGCATGGCTTGACGGACGGCTCCGACTGAGCGCCGGAACGCCACATTCTATCGGACCCGGCGCCGCACCGGCCCGCCGATCCGGCCGAACACGCGTGCGGCGCGTCCTACCATCGAGTGGCGGCGGCCGCCCGGTACGGAACCGGGCGTGGGCAGGAGGGATCGATGGACGGGCACGCTTCCGGATTCCTGACCGGGTCGCCGGCGGCCCCGATCCCGCCTCGCCGCCGCCTTCGCGGCGCGCTCACGCTGTCGCTCGGCACGCACGCCGCGGCGCTGGTGGTGCTCGTGCTCCTCGCCAACGGGCGCACGGCCCCGCTGATGGAGGCCGGTGCCGAGCCGGTCGCGACGCGGCTCACCTGGATGGCCGCCGCGGCGCCGGAGCCCGATGGCGGGATCGGCGGGGGCGGCGAGGAGGACGCGCCGGCGCCTCCCCGCGCGGCGCGCGTGCGCGGCGACGGCCGGGCGGCCGTCCCGGTCGCGCCGCCGCCGAGCGTCGAAGCGGCGGAGCAGCCGCGCGACGAGACGCCCATGCCGGTCGCACCAGGGCTCCAGCCGTCCGCGTCCGGCTTCGACACGCTTGCGGGCGTGTTGCAGCCCATCGAGGTGAACGCGCCGGCCTCGCGCGGCCACGGCGGCGACGCCGGCGGCGGTCCCGGCGACGGGATCGGCCCTGGCGACGGCGATCGCATCGGCAGCGGCGGCCGCG
>Ga0299914_10000417_pt1 | contig 25439 bp, 18 predicted proteins | sample RVTome_10_FD_201361 | JGI IMG/M metagenome (GOLD analysis project Ga0299914, IMG submission 201361) | Soil microbial communities from uranium-contaminated site in the Upper Colorado River Basin, Wyoming, United States - RVT153D57 (version 2) ... | reverse complement strand
TACCACGCGCTGCTCGTGCTGAACGCGGTCCTCGGCGGGCAGTTCGTCAGCCGCATCAACATGAACCTGCGGGAGGACAAGGGGTTCACGTACGGCGCGCGCACGTCGTTCGACTTCCGGCGGGGCCCGGGACCGTTCCTGCTGCAGGTGAGCGTGCAGACCGGGGTCACCGGCGCGGCGGTGCGCGAGTCGCTGAACGAGCTGACGGCCATCCGCGACGGCCGGCCGGTGGACGATCGCGAGCTGGCGCTGGCGAAGGCATCGCTCACGCGCGGATATCCCCGGAACTTCGAGACGGCCGAGCAGATCGCACGTTCGGTGACGCAGCTCGCGCTGCACGATCTGGCCGACGACTACTTCGAGGCGTTCGTGCCGACGATTGCGGCGCTGGACGTGGCGGCTGTGGAGCGCGCGGCGCGGGCGCACCTCCAGCCGGAGCGTCTGACCACGGTCGTCGTGGGGGACCGCGCCGCGGTGGAGCCGCAACTGGCCGAGATCGAGCTGGTCCCCGTCACGCCACTCACGCTGGAGGAGATCGAGCAGCCGGCCGAGGCGACCGAGGTCGACCGCGAGAGCCCCGCGCGCTGACCCCCTCGGCGCCCGTCTCAGCCGGGCGACGGGCGCGGCGGCGCAGCATCCACCTCCGGGGCCGACGGGTGATAGGCTAAGGGGGTCTGCGAGTTCCATGCGCTTCGCCCCCGTCAGCGTCAGCCTCTTTGGTGCCCTGGCGATCGTGTCTGCCGTCCTCGCGGGAGCGACGATCTGGCTGCTGCTGACGGATCCCGTCACCGTCGCCGACGCGGTCGAGACCGGTGAAGTGTCCCCGCTCGTCCAGGAGCTGGTCGGCGTCCTCTACGACGCGCTTCGCGGACTGCTGAAGTACCTGTAGTGCCGGGTGCTCGATGGCAGGGCTGAAGCCCTGCCCCACGATCGCCTGGTGCTCGCCTGCAGGGCTGAAGCCCTGCCCCACAATCGCCTGGTGCTCGCCTGCAGGCTGAAGCCCTGCCCCACAATCGCCTGGTGCTCGCCTGCAGGCTGAAGCCCTGCCCCACGTCACAGGTTCCGGTGGAGGAACCGCGTCAGCACGTACCCGTCCACGAACTTGAACGGCACGGCGCCCGTGCTGTAGTGCCCGCACGGCAGGATGGCTAGCCGGTGGGGGATGCCTCGCCGGCGGAATTCGCCCACGAGATCCCGCGACAGCCGGACGGGGAACGTCAGGTCGTACTTCGCGTAGACGAGCAGCGTGCGGCGGTCGCGGATGCGGTCCAGGTGCTGAACCGGGCTGATCGGCATCCAGAGCCGGCGCAGGCGCTCCAGATCGATCCGTCCTTCGAGTCCCTCGCGGACGTGCCTCGTCGAGAGTCCGTGCCAGACCACATCCGCGAAGTAGGGCGAGATGTGATTCAGCGCCTGCGCCCGGATCAGCGGTTCGTGCGCCGCCGTCAGCATCGCCAGGCACGACCCCAGGCTCGTTCCCAGGATCCCGATGCGGTCGTAGCCCCGATCGCGCAGCCACCAGACCGCGCGGCGGGCGTCGTGCACCGCCTGCCGGCAGGTCTCGAGCGTCCGCGCGACGTTGGCGCTGACGATGTAGTCGGCGCGGGTGAGCTCGGGCGGCATGCGGCGGTCGTGGTACGGGAGGCTGAGCCTGAGTGCGCTGATGCCCACGCGAGCCAGCAGGCGGGCGAGCCCGATGTGCCCGCCCGCGTCGGAGTTCCACTGCGGGAGCAGCACGACCGCCCGACGGGCGCGATCGCGGCCCTCGCGCACGCGGCCGGGGAAGTAGCGCGCGTACACCGTGTTGTTCTGCGGGTGCGGCGTCCGCCGCGACGATTCGAACGTCAGCGTCGCGCCGTCACCGTTGGCCGGCGCGTCGAGACGGTAGCTGCCGGTCGGTGTCGGCGTGAAGAAGGCATCGCTGTCGTCCAGCGCCTGACGTACGTAGGCGAGCAGGCGCGCCGCGGCGTCGAGGTCCGGCGCGTCTTCGCCATGACCGATCCAGTCGAGTCCCCACTCGAACGGCCGGACGACGCGATCCTTCGAGACGGAGGCGAGCCGCCGCTCCCAGGCATGAAAGAAAGGCGCGAGCATCGGTGCAGGTGAGACGTTTCATTATGGCATCCCCGTGTCCGGCGGTGACGCCGGCCGGACCCCATCCGGCGCGGTTGTTGCACGACGGAAGGGATGCAGCCATACAGTCAGACCCCGACTCCGCCGCGGGATCCGCGCCCCGAGGGCGTGCCGGACGTCGTGGACAAGCCGCCGCCCGATATCACGCCTGAGCCGCTTCCCGACGTGCCGCCGATGTGGCCGCCGGACATCGGCCCCGAGGCGCCGCCGCACTCACCTCAGCCGGTGCCGCCTCGCGTGAGGTGAGGCTCGCAGGCGAGAGCCGTGGCGAGCAGCGCGCGTGTGTTGAAGCGCCGGCCGACGAGCTGGAGTCCGCAGGGAAGCCCCTGGCCGTCCTCGCCGCAGGGCAGGGCGATGGCCGGATGCCCGGTGAGATTGAACGGCTGCGTGAGGCGCAGCGTCGCCGCCCGAATCGGCTCGTCCCTGTGGGCGAGGCGCACGGTTGATGCGCCCACCGGCGCGGCTGTGATCGCCAGCGCCGGGAGGACGAGCGCGTCGCGTCCGGCGAACGCCGCGTCCACCGCCGTCGTGAGGCGGGTGCGCGCCTGCTGTCCGCGGACGTAGTCCTCCGCCAGGATGTACCGGCCTGCCTCGAGCCGGATGCGGATGCCCGGGCTGTACTGTCCGGCCCGGTGCTGCAGCATGGACGCGTGCCACTGCGCCGCCTCCGGCAGCACGATCGCCAGGTACATGGCCGCCGCGAGCTCCAGCTCCGGGATCGTCACGGGCTCGACGACGGCGCCGGCGCCGCGGAGGCGGCGGCAGGCCGCATCGAAGCACTGCTCGACCTCCGGCTGCAGCCGGCCCTCGAAGAACGCGCGCGGCACGCCGAGCCGCAGGGAGCCCGGCGCCTGCGCCGCCGCAGGCGCGACGGGATCGGTGCCCGTCAGGACGGCGTGCAGGATGGCCGCATCGGCGACGGTTCGCGTCAGCGGTCCGACGTGATCCAGCGATCGGCTGAGGGGGATCACGCCGTCGCACGAGACCTCGCCGGCGGCGGGCTTGAGGCCGACGAGGCCACAGGCCGCGGCCGGGATTCGGACCGAGCCGCCGGTATCGGTGCCGATGGAGGCGAGCGACATGCCCGTCGCGACGGCCACCGCGGATCCGCCGCTCGAGCCGCCGGCCGACCGGGTCTGATCGCGCGGATGCCGCACGGGTCCGTACGCCGACTCGTCGCTGGTCGTCCCGAACGCGAACTCGTGCAGGTTGCACTTGCCGACCAGCACCGCGCCGGCGCGCCGCAGCGCCGCGGTGACCGGCGCGTCGCCCGCCGCCGGAGCATCGTCGAGAACGCACGATCCCGCGGTCGTCCGCACGCCGCGCTGGTCGATGAGATCCTTCAGCGAAACGGGGACGCCGTGCAGCGGGCCGAGCCAGTCCCCCCGCGCCCTCGCCCGGTCGGCCTGGTGTGCCTGGTCCAGGGCTTCTTCGGCGGTCACCGTGATGAACGCGTTGAGCGCGGAGTTGAGCTGTCCGATGGTGTCGAGGCAGTGCCGCGTGAGGTCGACGGACCGGAGCGTGCCATCGCGCAGGCGCTCGATCGCCTCGGCGACGGTCGGCGCGGTTGTGCGATTCGCCACCGTCAATCCCCTCGCCGTCTTGCCGCGGGCGGAGGCGGTTCCGGCCGTGAGACTCCGCCTCCGTCGGGATCGGCGGCGCGGAGCCGCCAGATCGCGTCGGCAAGCGACTGCAGTACCGGGATCATCTCCGGGAGGCCGCGCCGTTCGGCATCGGCGCGGGCGATCGCGAGCCAGTCCTCGGGGGTCATGATTCGTCGCCGGCGATTCTGACCGACACGGCGAGGCCGTCGCCCATCGGCAGGATGGTGGTGAGCAGCCGTGGATCGGACGTCAGCCGCCGGTTGTACTCGCGCAGCGCGGCGGTATCCGCCGCGTTCTTTTGCGGGCTCTCGAGGTAGCCCTCGACGACCTCGCCGCTCCAGAGGACGTTGTCGCTGACGAGCACGCCGCCGACCCGGAGCAGGCCCACGAGCCGATCCAGCATCGGCTCGTACTGCTGCTTGTCGCCGTCCTGGAAGATCACATCGAAGGGGCCCGCGACCTTGTGCAGGTAGCGCGTCGCGTCGCCGACGATGACCGAGACCCGCCCGTCGAGTCCCGCGCGAGCGACGTGCCCGCGAGCCGTCTCCGCACGGGCGGCGTCGCGCTCGAGCGTGATGAGGCGTCCGTCCGGCGGCAGAGCGCCGGCCATCCAGAGCGTCGAGTAGCCGATCGCGGTGCCGATCTCGAGGATGCTGCGCGCGCCGGTCATCAGCGCGAGCGCACGGAGAAAGCGTCCCGACGGTGCCTGCACGAGCGGCAGGCCCGCGGCCCGTCCCTCGGCTTCGACGGCTTCGATCACGCGATCGACCGGCGTGTGCAGGGACGCCAGATACCGCTCGATCGCGTCGGGGACGATTTGGCTCATCGTGCTCCAGATTGTAAGCTGAACGCCGATGCGCCACACGAAGATCGTCGCCACGATCGGCCCGGCGTGCGACACCGACGACGTGCTCGACGCGCTGATGACCGCCGGCGTGGACGTCTTCCGCCTCAACTTCTCGCACGGCACGCCCGAGGGCCACGCCGAATCCTGTGCCCGCGTTCGCGCGGCCGCCGATCGGGCGGGACGCACCGTGGCCGTTTTGCAGGATCTCAGCGGTCCCAAGATCAGGATCGGCTCTCTCGAAGGCGGGGGGCCCATTCCGCTGACGCCCGGCGGCGAGCTGCGGATTGCCGTCGGGGACTTCGATGGTGTGCCCGGCCGGGTCTCCACCACCTATGCGGACCTGGCCCGCGTCGTGCGGCCCGGGCAGGAGCTGCTGCTCGACGACGGCCGCGTGCTGCTGCGGGTGATCGACACGGACGGGGAGGAGATCCGCACGAGGGTCGTGCACGGCCTGGCGCTCGGCGAGCACAAGGGCATCAACGCGCCCGGCGTCGAGCTGCCGGTGGCGGGGCTCACGCCGAAGGATCTTACCGATCTCCGCTTCGGTCTCGATCTGGACGTCGACCTGGTGGCGCTGAGCTTCGTGCGCACCGGTGCGGAGCTGATGGAGGCGCGCGGGGTGCTGCGCGCCGCGAATCGCGGCTCCCTTCCGCTCGTCGCGAAGCTCGAGCGTCCGGAGGCCCTCCAGCATCTGGATGCCATCCTCGATCACTGCCAGGCGGTGATGGTGGCGCGGGGCGATCTCGGGCTCGAGATGCCGCTCGAGCAGGTGCCGCGCGTGCAGAAGGAGATCACGCGCCGGGCGCGGGCGCGCGGCGTTCCGGTCATCGTGGCCACGCAGGTGCTGGAATCGATGCGCGCGGAGCCCCGGCCCACGCGCGCGGAGGTCAGCGATGCCGCCAACGCGGTCGACGATGGCGTGGATGCGATCATGCTGACGGGTGAGACGGCGGCGGGTGCATTTCCGGTGAAAGCCGTGGAGACGCTCGCCGCCGTGATCTGCGATGCGGAGCGCCTGCCGCCGCTGGAGATCGCCGTCACGGGCGTGTCGCCGATGCACGCCGGGCACGGCCGCGCGCTCTGCGAAGCCGCCGTGACCCTCGCCAACCGCGGCCAGGCCGACGCCATCGTCGCGATTACGCGCCGCGGCAACACGGCTCGCGCCCTTTCGGCGCTCCGGCCGCAGGCGCCGATCATCGCCGCGACGGACAAGGCCGAGACCGCGCGGCGGCTCTGCCTGCATCGCAGCGTCTGGCCGCTGGTGACCGACCTCGGTCCCGATGTGGACGCGACCGGGCGCATCATCGGCGAGACGCTGCGCGCGCGCGGCCTCGTCCACGCCGGCGCCGTGGTCGTGCTCGTCAGCGTCAGCGAGGATCTCTCCGCGCCGCAGGCCAACTTCCTCAAGCTGCATCGTCTCCCGTAGCTGTTTCCCGCAGGCCCTCTGATAATCTGAACCGCATGAAAGCGCAGCCGCTCGCCTATCTCATGCCGGAGTTCCTCACCAGCGAGGAAGGCCGGCCGCTCCGCATCCTGTCCGAGTATCTCGAGCCCCGCCGGCGGTTCCGCCAGCACAACATCCAGGACACGGTGGTGTTCTTCGGATCCGCGCGGATGCGAAGCCGCGACTGTGCCGAGCGCGCGCTGGCGGTTCTCGACGGGACGAACGGCGCATCCGGTTCCTCCGGGCGCGAGCTCGAGGAGGCGCGGAAGGCCGTGGAATGGTCGCGGTACTACGAGGAAGCCCGCCAGCTCGCGCGCCGGCTCACCGCCTGGAGCCGCGCGCTCGAGACGCCGCACCACCGCTTCGTCGTCTGCTCGGGCGGCGGTCCCGGCATCATGGAGGCCGCCAACCGCGGCGCGCGCGAGGCGGGCGGCCCGACGATCGGCCTCAACATCCGCCTGCCGTTCGAGCAGGGCCCGAACCCGTACATCACGCCGGGACTGCACTTCGAGTTCCACTACTTCTTCATGCGCAAGTTCTGGTTCGCGTACCTCGCCAAGGCGCTCGTCGTCTTTCCCGGCGGCTTCGGGACGCTCGACGAGCTGTTCGAGATCCTCACGCTCGTCCAGACCGAGAAGCTCGCGAAGGGCATCGACGTCATTCTCTACGGGACGGAGTACTGGGATCAGGCGCTGCAGCTGGGCCCGCTCGCCGAATGGGGCGCCATCAGCCCTCGTGACGTCGGCCTGGTGCACCGCTGCGACACCGTGGACGAGGCGTACGAGCTGCTGACGACGAATCTGATGAAGCATCACTTCGTGCCCGCGAGCGCACAGGAGGCGGAGGCGCCGGGGATTGCGCGGACGCGGGCGTAGAAAGAAAGGGAGAAGGGGAAAGGGAGAAGGGAGAAGGGAGAAGGGAAAAGGAGTGTGGCTCACCTGTACAGCAGGAAGTCCTGACGCAGCCTGCGGAACGCCTCCAGCTCCGGCTGCCAGCTCGCTACGATGTCGTCGAGTGGAAGGTCGGATTCGATCTGCTGCCGCAGCTCGGGCGATCCCGCGAGGATGTCGATCGGCAGCTTCTCGTGCTCGTATTCGTAGGGCGGCGGGCGCCACGCGAAATCGGCGGGCGAGGCGCGGCGGCACGCCTCGAGCAGCGCCACGGCGGCCGTACACGGCTCGAAGCGATCGCGATCGAGCACGTGGACCTGGCACCCGCCGCACGGCACCTTCGCGTGCTTCTGGAAGGTCGGCTCGAAGACCGCCGGGCGGAAGTGCACGCCCGGAAGCTCCCGCGCGTTGAGGCCGTCGGCGAACCGCTCGGCGTCGATCCACGGCGCGCCGATCAGCTCGAACGGACGCGTCGTGCCGCGCCCTTCCGACACGAGCGTCCCCTCGAAGAGCACCGTGCCCGGATACACGATGGCCGTCTCGAGCGTCGGCATGTTGGGGGACGGCATCACCCAGGGCAGGCCGGTGTCGTCGTAGTACGTCGATCGCCGCCAGCCCTTCATCGGGATCACCTCGAGCGGCGCGCCGATGCCGAACCCCTCGTTGAACAGCCGCGCCAGCTCCCCGATCGTCATGCCGTGCCGCATCGGGATCGCGAACTGTCCGACGAACGACTCGTAGCCCGCGCGCAGCATCGGTCCGGCCACCGCCGTCCCGCCAATCGGATTCGGGCGATCGCAGACGAGGACCTCGAGGCCTCTCCAGGCCGCCGCCCGCAGGCAGTTGGCCATGGTGTAGACGAAGGTGTAGATGCGCGCGCCGATGTCCTGGAGGTCGACGAGCAGCAGATCGAGGTTGGCCAGCATCGCCGCCGTCGGCTGGCGCGTCTCGCTGTACAGCGAGTAGATGGGCACGCGGCGCTTCGGATCCGCCGCGTGCGACGACTCGACCATGTTGTCCTGCACGTCGGATCGAAAGCCGTGCTGCGGGCCGAAGATCGCCGCGAGCTCCGCGCCGCCCTCGACGACGCGATCCAGGATGTGGACGAACGAGCCGTTGATCGAGGCCGGATTGCACACGACGCCGATGCGGCGGCCGCGAAGGCGGCCGGAGGCGATCAGGCGTTCGCTGCCGAGGACGACGGGCATGGCGGCGCGATCGTATCAGAACGCCGCCGCCGAGCCGTTCCCGGTCAGCTGCGCTTGCGCAGGAAGGCCATGACCGTCGTGAAGACGGATCCGAGATCGGTTACGACCATGTGGGGGGTCTGGTAGGGGCTCACCCGCAGATCGATAGGCACGTAGTCGTAGCGCTGCCAGACGCGCTCGTCGATCGGCTCGACGAGCGCCAGGTCGGGATGTTCGAGGAGGACCTGCACCTGCGCCGGCTGGAACGCCTCGTGGTGCGGTGGGCCCGAGAGGCAGTACTCCGTGCTCAGGACGAGCAGGCCACCGGGCTTCAGCACGCGGGCCATTTCGGCGATCGCCGACTTCGCGCCCGCGAGGCCGCCGAAGTGCTCCACCGATGAGAGCGAGTACACGACGTCGAACGTGCCGGCAGCGAACGCGAGGTGGCGGCCGTCCATCCTGAGGAAGACGAGCCGGTCCTGCCGGTACGGAAAGCGCGCGAACTGCGCGGGGTCCGCGAAGACGGCCGCGTCCCCCTCCATCGCGCGCTCCGACTGCCAGACGCCGCCGTACATGTCGGTCGCGATCACCCGGCCCGCGTGGTTCGCGAGCCAGTACAGCACCGGCTCGTGTCCCGCGCCCACACTCAGCAGGTCGACCTCATCGCCGAGCGCCCCGAGGCGCCCGAGGCCGAAGAGGAGCTGCGTGAACTCGTACGCCTTGCGGTGCATCGAGCCCTTGTCGGGCCCCTCGCCGAGCGAGGTGAGCAGCTGCACCCAGTCGGGGTTGTCCCACTTCGCGGGGTTCGCCAGCTCGCAGAGCTGCACGTCCCGCGGGATGAAGCCGGCATCGGGACAGATCTGGCGATAGCGCCGGGCGAACTCGTCCGCGCGGAGAAACGTCTCCAGCAGCTGCCGCCGCGGCACGCCCGCGGCGAGCTGCGCGGCATAGTGCGTGTGTCCTTCCGGATCCGCATCGCGGCCGAAGAGGATGGCGTAGGCGCGCCGCACGAATCCGGATTCGTCGCCGATGCGACGCAGCGCCTCTTCGAGGACGTCCGGCGGACGGTTCGGATCCTCGCCGTCCCGGATGGCCGTGTACAGCAGCCGGAACTCCGTGGAGACGAGGAAACGATGCACGAAATCCGCCGTGACCTGGCCGGCCTCCAGCGCACGCGCCGCCTCGAACAGGTCGTGATCGGAGGGCCCGCGCCAGAGCGTCAGCCAGTACGCCGCGCGAACCTCGTCGAGCAGGGGATGATCGCGTCCGGACGGCACGGCAGCGCCGGGGTCGAAGGGGGGCGCCGCGGGTGCTTCCGCACGGGACGCTTCGCGCCCGCGTTCTTCCGTACCCCAGAGCCGCCGCCACATCCGTAAGACACTAACACGCGCACCCGGCCGTCCTGCGCCGGGCGGTTGACGGGCGCGCACGGGCGGCACAGACTGGCGGCAGGCGGACGCGGGGCGCGCAGACGCGCCGCCAAGGTCCAAGAACCGGGAGCAGGGAGTGACGGAGCCCAGACGGCTGATCGTCGGCATCACCGGCGCGAGCGGAACGATCTACGGCGTCCGCCTGCTCGAGCGCCTGCGGAAGCTCGGCATCGAGACGCACCTGGTGCTGAGCCGCTGGGGCGCGCGGACGCTCGTCCACGAGACGTCGTTCACCGTCGAGCAGGTGCAGCGGCTCGCATCGCACAGCTACGCCTCCACCGATCAGGGTGCGCCCATCTCGAGCGGATCGTTCCTCACCATGGGCATGATCGTGCTGCCGTGCAGCGTCAAGACGCTCGCGGGCATCGCGCACGGCTACGGCGACTCCCTGATCCCGCGCGCGGCCGACGTCGTGCTGAAGGAGCGCCGCCGGCTCGTGCTCGGCGTGCGCGAAGCGCCGCTGCACGAGATCCACCTCGAGAACATGCTGAAGCTCGCGCGGATGGGGGCGATTGTCTCCCCGCCGGTGCCCGCCTTCTACAACCGCCCCGCGTCGGTCGACGCGCTGGTCGAGCACACGGTGACGCGGATGCTCGATCTGTTCGGGCTCCACACGGACGACACGCTCCGATGGGACGGCGAGATGGCCGAGGGCACGCCGTCGGTGCGCCGGGTCTGACCCGTCCGTCGAGCGCAGCCACGCAGTTCACGTATGCCTCCTGAACGCCTGATCGTCCTCGACAAGTACTCCGGCGAGCGGATCGGCGAGGTCCCGGTCGCCGACGCGCAGGAGGTCGACCGGGCGGTTCGCGTGGCGCGCGAGGCGTTCGAGACCTGGCGCGATCGGCCGGCTCACGAGCGGGCGGGCATCCTGCGGCGCGCGGCCGACCTCGTCGAAGCGCGGCGCGACGAGTTCACCACGACCATCGCCCGCGAGGCAGGCAAGGCCTGGAAGCACGCCGCGGTCGAGGTGAATCGCGGCATCGAGACGCTGACCTTCTCGGCCGAGGAGGCCAGACGCATCCACGGCGAGACGGTGCCGATGGACGCCTCCGCCGCCGGCGAAGGCCGCGTCGGCTTCTACTTCCGCATGCCGCTCGGCGTCATCGCGGCGATCTCGCCCTTCAACTTCCCGCTGAACCTCGTCGCGCACAAGGTCGGACCCGCGCTCGCCGCCGGCAACACGATCGTGCTGAAGCCCGCGGAGGAAACGCCGCTCACGGCGGTGCGGCTGCGGGACGTCCTCGTCGATGCCGGGCTGCCGGAGGGTGTGCTGCAGCTCGTGCACGGCGAGGGACCGACGACGGGCGAGGCGCTCGTCACGCATCCGCTGCCGGCAAAGGTGACGTTCACCGGCAGTCCGCCGGTGGGGCGCCGCATCCTCCAGGTCGCGGGGCTCAAGCGCGTCACGCTGGAACTGGGGAACAACTCCGGCACGCTCGTCGAGCCGGACGCCGATCTCGACGCCGCGATTCCCCGGTGTGTGCTGTCGGCGTTCGCCAACGCGGGGCAGGTGTGCCTGAGCCTGCAGCGCCTCTACGTTCACGAGGACATTGCGGATCGGTTCATCACCGAGTTCGTGAGACAGACGGAGGCGCTGAAGGTCGGCAACCCGATCGATCCCGCGACCGACGTCGGTCCGCTCATCTCCGACGAGGCGGCCGATCGCGCCGAGTCGTGGATCCGCGACGCCGCCGCCGACGGCGCGCGCGTTCTCACCGGCGGACGCCGTGAGGGGCGCCTGGTCTGGCCGACCGTGCTCGTCGATACGCGCCCCGACATGGCCGTGATGTGCCGCGAAGCCTTCGCGCCGCTGGTCTCCATCGTCCGCTACCGCACGTACGACGAAGGACTGGCGCTGCTCGCCGATACGCCGTACGGACTGCAGGCGGGCGTGTACACGAGCGACCTGCGCAAGGCGTTCGAGGCCGTCCGGCGGCTCGACATGGGCGGGGTGATGGTCAACGACACGTCCATGTTCCGCGTCGATCACATGCCGTACGGCGGCAACCGCATGAGCGGCATCGGACGCGAGGGCGTCCGCTACGCGGTCGAGGAGATGACCAGCCTGCGCATGGTCGTCGTGAACCTCGGCTAGCACGGCATGCTTCCTGCTCGGATGGGGTCGGGCCTCTCGCAGGCCTCACCACCGATGCAGGACACCACGATCCCGGGGCCCGCCGTGCGGCGCCCGCGTCTCTCGAAACGCGCGTTATTGCGCACGTCGTGGCGGATCTTCGCCATCGTCGCGCCCCTGCTCGCCGTGCCCGCCGCCGGGGCGCAGGCGGGCGCTCAGGGTCGACCATCTGACATCGGTGTCGCCCGGGCGTCCCCCGTGGGGACGCTCACCAGCATCCGCGCGATACGGGCGCTGAGCCCCACCGACGCGGCGAGGGAACACCCCGTTCGCTTCCGGGCGCAGGTCACCTACATCGATCACGACTGGGGGATGCTCTTCGTGCACGACGGGGGCGCCAGCCTCTTCGTGCACCTCGGCGGCGCCGCCACCGACGCGCGGCCGGGCGACGTGGTCGAGATCGCCGGGTTCAGCAGCCGCGGCGACTACGCGCCCATCGTCGTGCGCCCGGCCCTGCGCGTCCTCCGAACCGGCCGGATGCGGCCGCCCGCCGCCGCCACGGTGGACGCGATGCGGAAGGGCCGCACGGACGGCGAGTGGGTCGAGGTCCGCGGCGTCATCCGCGGCATCCACGAGCTCGGGTACGATGGCCACCTCCGCATGAATCTCGTCGTCGACGACTACCGAACGACCGTTCGGCTGCCGGAGCGGTGGGCCGGCGGGCTTCCGCATCACCTGACCGGCAGCACGGTGCTCGTGCGCGGCGTGTGTGCGATCAGCGTGGACAGCGCGGGACGTCCGGCCGACTTCAACCTCTTCACGCCCTCGCTCGACGACATCGTCATCGAGACGCTCGCGCCGGAGGATCCCTTCGGCGGACCGGTGGCGCCGCTCGAGGCCGTCGCGGCAGCCGTGCGGCCCGGCCGTCCTCCCGAGCTCGCCCGCATCCGGGCTTCCGTCGTGCTGCAGCAGGGCGATCGCCTGCACGTGAACGATGGCACCATCACGGCCGGCGTGCGGCTCTGGACGCCGGCGCCGCTGCCGCTGCACGGCGTGGTCGAGATCGCCGGGTATCCGACGCTGACGCCCACGGGCCTGCTGATCGAGGACGCGACGTTTCGTGCCACGGGTGAAGAGCGGCGCATCGACGGCGAGCGATCGGACGTGTCCGCGCTCGCGGCGGGGCAGCACCAGGGGCAGCTCGTTGAGGTCGAAGCCACGGTGCTCGACCTCGTCACGGCGGCGGAGGACGCGATGCTCGTGGTGGTGCTGCAGCACCACGAGACGATCTTCACCGCGCGGCTCGCGCAGCCGGCGACCGACTGGCCGCAGCTGCCGGACCGCGGCCGCCGCGTCCGAATCACCGGCGTCTCCGTCCTCGAGGCGGCCGGGCCCGACGTGCCCACCAAGTCGCTCCGCCTGCTGATGCGGTCGAACGCCGACCTCGTGCTGCTGGAGACGATGCCGGCGTGGGCCACGGCGCAGGTGCTCACGATCCTGGGTGTCATGGGCGGCGGATTGCTGCTCACCGCCGGCGCCGCGATCGGGCTTCGGCGACGGGTCCGCAGCCAGACCGCGATCATCCGCGAGCGTCTGGAGGAGGAGCAGTCGCTGAAGGCGCAGTATCAGGAGCTGTTCGACGGGGCGAACGATGTGGTCTTCACGTGTGACGCCGGCGGCCGTCTCGTGTCGCTGAACGGCGCGGGCGAGCGCCTGACCGGCTGCTCGCGCAAAGAGGCGGCGGGCGAGGCCGCCTACCGGTTCTTCGCGCACGAGCAGCGCGCCTCCGTACGTGAACTCTTCGTTCAGATCGCACGGTCCCGGGTGAGCCGGCGCTTCGAGGCCGACATCGTGCAACCCGGAGGCGCGCGCCGGACGCTCGAGGTCGATGCGCGCCCCATCGTGAGGGACGGCCAGCTGTCCGGCATCCAGGCCATCGGCCGCGACATCACGGACCGCAAGCACTTCGAGCACGGACTCGAACGGGCGAAGGCAGCGGCGGAGGCCGCCAGCCGCGCCAAGGGCGAGTTCGTGGCGAACATGAGCCACGAGATCAGGACGCCCCTGAACGGCGTGCTCGGAATGACGGAGCTGCTGCTGGCGTCGGATCTCGACGACACCCAGCGCGAGTACGCGTCGACGGTCCGGACATCCGCCGAGTCGCTGCTCCATGTCGTCAACGACGTGCTCGACTTCTCGAAGATCGAGGCCGGCCGCCTCGAGTTCCGCCAGGAGCCGTTCGATCTGCCGGAGATGGTGTCCGGAACGCTCCGGACGTTCGCCGCAGCCGCGCACCGCCGCCATCTCGAGCTGTCGTGCCTGGTGGGCGACGACGTGCCCAGGCAGGTCGTGGGGGACGGCGATCGGCTGCGGCAGATCCTCGTGAACCTCGTGGGCAACGCGGTGAAGTTCACGCACGCCGGCGGCGTGGAAGTCCACGTCGACGCCGAACGCGGGCCGGGCGGGGATTCGTGCCTGCTGCGGTTCGCGGTGCGCGATACGGGCATCGGGATCCCGGCCGACAAGACGCGGACGATCTTCGAGGCCTTCGCGCAGGCCGACAGCTCGCTCACGCGCCGCTACGGCGGCACCGGCCTGGGCCTGACCATCGTCTCCTCGCTGGTCGCACACATGGGCGGCGAGATTTCGGTCCAGAGCGAGCCCGGCGTGGGCTCGACGTTCACCTTCACCCTGCAGGTCGGTGTGGCGGAGGCTCTGGAGCGCGATGCCACCGTGCCGCCGCCGCTCGCCGGCGTGCACGCACTGGTGGTGGACGACTCCGCCCCCGCGCGGCAGGGGATCCGGACCATGCTGGAGCGGGCCGGCGCGCGCGTCCACGCGGCCTCCACGGCGATCGACGCGCTGGCGCACCTGAGCTTCGACGCCGCGTCGAGCCAGCCGTTCACCGCGGTCGTGGTCGACGCGGGTCTTCCCCGCGAGGAGTGCGAGATCCTGATCGCAGCCGTGCGCCGCACATCGCAGGCGCCGCCGGTGGTGGTCCTCACCGCCCTGGTGTTCGAAGAGGCAAACCTCGAGCTGGCGCGGGTCCTGGGCGCGGCCGGGTGCGTGAACAAGCCCGTCCTCGCGCGCGACCTCCTCGCCGCGCTTGAAGGGCGATCCCGCCCGCGCCCCGCGGCCCGCAGCATGGCGCTGGCGCCGTCGGCGCGCCCCCTTCGGGTTCTCGTCGCCGAGGACAACGCCGTCAATCGCCGCGTCGCCGCCGCACTGCTGTCGCGCCAGGGCCACAGCGTCCTGCTCGCGGAGGACGGCCGCGAGGCCGTGTCGAAGGCGGCCACGCACGCCCTCGATCTCGTGCTGATGGACGTGCAGATGCCGGAGCTGACCGGCCTCCAGGCGACGGCCGAGATCCGCGCCGCCGAGGCGGGCACCGGACGATACCTGCCGGTCATCGCGCTCACCGCACACGCCCTCACCGGCGATCGCGAGCGGTGCCTCGAGGCGGGGATGGACGGCTACCTGACGAAGCCGATCAGCGCGGCCGCGCTGCGGGCGGAGATCGAGCGCGTCTGTGCCGGCGATGCCAGTACCGCCGGGCGGGAGGACGCGTCCGCGGCGTACCGCGCGGCGGGCACAGCCGGCGCGGCCTGAGCGCCGCCGGGACCGAAAAAGCGCCGCGCGCTTCTCCGACGCTGCGGTATAGTGCGGCGAGACCGCCCGGATTCGCCTGCCGCATGCCCCTCAGAATCCTGTTCATCACAGCCGAAGCCGCTCCCTTCGCGAAGACCGGCGGCCTCGCGGACGTGGCCGGCTCGCTGCCCAAGGCTCTCGCCGCCCTCGGCCACGACGTCCGCATCGTCATGCCCGCACACGCGCCGATCGAGCGCGCCCTGCAGGAGGGCCGCTGGGGGCTGCGCGCGATCGGTCCGACGATGCGGGTGCCGATCCTGGGCGGCATTACCGCCGGCGCGATGGAAGCGAAGCTGCCGGGGAGCGACGTGGCGGTGCACTTCATCGCCGAGCGGTCCCTCTTCGATCGGCCCGACCTGTACGGGTACGCCGACGATGCGTATCGCTTCGCCTTCTTCAGCCGCGCCGCGCTGCACTTCACCGTCGAGCATCGCGACTGGCGCCCTGACATCGTGCACGCGCATGACTGGCACGCCGCTCCGGCCATCCTCTGGCTCGCGACGGGCGGGCAGCTCGACCCGCGCTACCGCGGCCTGCCGACCCTGCTGACGATCCACAACCTGCTGCATCAGGGCCGCACGACCACCGACATCCTCCGCTATCTGGGTGCGGGGGGGCCGCACATCTGGGAAGAGGGGGCCGGCGAGGTGAACCTCATGGCCCGCGGCATCTATCACGCGACGATGATCAACACGGTGAGCCCGACGTACGCATCCGAGATCCTGAGGCCGGACGGCGGCGCGGGACTCGACGGGCTGCTGCGATACCGGCAGTTCGACGTGCACGGCATCCTCAACGGCCTCGACGACGAGGTGTGGGACCCGTCGCGCGATGCGCACCTGGCCGCGACCTACGATGCCGACGCGATCGACCGGCGAGAGGAGAACAAGCGCGCGCTGCAGGCGCGGCTCGGCCTTCCCGCCAGAACGGACGTGCCGCTGATCGCGATGGTCTCGCGGCTCGACGTCCAGAAGGGGGTCGATCTCGCGGCCCCCGTCGTGAGCTGGCTGCTCGAGCGGGGCGACGGCGAGGTCCAGTTCGCGGTGCTGGGCTCCGGGGCGGCCGAGTACGAGCACGTGTTCCGCCGGCTCGCCGCGCGGCATCCGCAGCAGGCCGCCGCCGTGTTCTCGTACGATCCGGAGCTCGCGCCGCTGATGTACGCAGGCAGCGACGTCTTCCTGATGCCGTCGAGGTTCGAGCCGTGCGGCCTGGGGCAGCTCATCGCCATGCGGTACGGCTGCGTGCCGGTCGTGCGCGCGACCGGCGGGCTCGCCGACACGGTAGAGGACGGCGTGACCGGGTTCACCTTCGGGCCGTACGACAGCGCGGCGTTCCTCGACGCGCTGCAGCGCGCGATTGGCGTGTTTCGGAACGCACCCGGCGAGTGGCACTCGATCCAGCGGCGGGGCATGGGCCAGGACTTCTCGTGGGCGGCGTCGGCGAAGCGGTATCAGCAGGTGTACGAGTGGGCGAGGGCGAGGGGCGGTACCTGATACTTGATCCTGGGAGTGGAGAAGTGGAAAGTGAGAAGTAGCCCATGCCTGCCTCGGTGACGGTTCCGGCGCTGCTCGCGAAGCTCGGCCTTCAGGACGTCAACGCCGGCGCCTGTTCGGGGCCCGGCCGCTGGATTGGGGATGCCGGCGGCGCCGAGACCGTTTCCTTCAACCCGTCCACCGGCGATCCCATCGCGCGCGTCGTCCAGGCGAGTGAAGAGACGTACGACCGCGTCGTGGACGAGGCGGTCACGGCGTTCCGCGTCTGGCGCGAGACGCCGGCGCCCCGGCGCGGCGAGCTGGTGCGGGACCTCGGCGGCGCGCTGCGCGAGCTGAAGGAGCCGCTCGGCGATCTGGTCAGCCTCGAGATGGGCAAAATCCGGGCGGAAGGCGCGGGCGAAGTCCAGGAGATGATCGATGTCTGTGACTTCGCGACGGGCCTCTCGCGCCAGCTCTACGGGCTGACGATGGCCTCGGAGCGGCCGGGGCACCGGATGATGGAGCAGTGGCACCCGCTCGGCGTCGCAGGCGTGATCACCGCCTTCAACTTCCCCGTGGCCGTGTGGTCGTGGAACAGCGCCATCGCGGCGGTCTGCGGCGATCCGGTCGTGTGGAAGCCGGCCGAGCCGACGCCCCTCTGCGCCGTGGCCGTGCAGCACGTCGCGAACCGCGTCATGGCGGATCACGGCGTCACCGGAATATTCAACCTCGCGATCGGTCCGGGGCGCGTGATCGGCGAGCGCATGCTCGCCGATGCGCGGCTGCCGCTGGTGTCGTTCACGGGATCGACCGCGGTCGGCCGCGCCGTCTCGGAGGCGGTGGCGCGCCGATTCGGCCGCACGATTCTCGAGCTCGGCGGAAACAATGCCATCATCGTCGCCGAGGATGCGAACCTCGATTTGGCAGTCCGCGCCATTCTCTTCGGCGCCGTCGGGACGGCCGGCCAGCGCTGCACGTCGACGCGCCGCGTGATCGTGCACCGCGACGTGGCGGAGGAGCTGAGCGAGCGGCTGGTCCGCGCCTACAAGCAGGTGCGCATCGGCAACCCGCTCGATCCGCGCACGCTGATGGGGCCGCTCATCACCGTGGACGCCGTGGACGCGATGGGCGAGGCGCTCGATCAGGCAAAGGCCGCCGGCGGAGAGGTGCTCGTGGGCGGACGCCGGCGTCCCGATCTGGGCGAGCAGTTCGTGGAGCCGGCGATCGTCCGGATGCCCGCGCAGGCGCCGATCGTGAAGACCGAGACGTTCGCGCCGATCCTGTACCTGCTCGAGTACGAGGCGTTCGACGAAGCAATCGCGATCCACAACGACGTGCCGCAAGGGCTTTCGAGCGCCATCTTCACCGGAAGCGTCCACCGCGCCGAGGAGTTCCTGTCGGTGCGCGGGTCCGACTGCGGCATCGCCAACGTCAACATCGGCACGTCCGGCGCGGAGATCGGCGGCGCGTTCGGCGGCGAGAAGGAGACCGGCGGGGGGCGCGAGTCCGGGTCCGATGCGTGGAAGGCGTACATGCGCCGCCAGACGAACACGGTCAACTGGTCGGTCGACCTGCCGCTCGCGCAGGGCATCCGGTTCGGTGATTGAGATGACGCTGATCATCACGCTGCTGCTCGCGCTGGCCCCCGAAGCAGACGCGTACGTGCAATCGATTACCGAGTGGCGGGCGGCGCGCGAAGCGCGGCTGACGTCGGAGACGGGGTGGCTGACCGTCGCCGGACTCGTGTGGCTGAAAGGGGGGCGCAATACCGTCGGCTCGGCGCCGTCGTCCGACGTCGTGCTGCCGGCGCCGGCACCCTCCGCAGTCGGGACGCTCACCGTGAGCGGCAGCCGGGTGGAGTTCGTTGCCGCGAAGGGCGCCGCGCCGAAGTCGGACGGCAGGGCGGCGGGGCGCCTGGCGCTCACGCCTGACCGGACGCTGCTCCAGATCGGATCCGTGACCTTCTCCGTGATCGAGCGCGCGGGACGCCTGGGCGTACGCATCCGGGACACGAATGCGGCGGCGCGCCGCCGGTTCTCGGGGCTGCAGTGGTATCCCGTCGATTCGCGCTGGCGTGCGCGCGCGACCCTGGTCCCTCCGGCGAAGCCCCGCGTCCAACCGATCGCGACGATCGTCGGCGACACGATTGAGATGGAGAGCGCGGGCGAGCTCGTGTTCACGGTTGGCGGACGTGAGCTGCGCCTGGAGGCGCTCTTCGAGTCGGACGAGCGCAGCGAGCTCTTCATCATGTTCAAGGACCGGACGAACGGCGATGCGACCTATGGTGCGGGACGCTACATGTACCTGCCCGTGCCCCCCGCCGGCGGCTCCGTCGAGATCGACTTCAACAAGGCGTACAACCCGCCGTGTGCGTACACCGACTTTGCGACCTGCCCGCTGCCGCCGAGCCAGAACTGGCTGCCGGTTCCCATCGAGGCGGGAGAGAAGAACTACCGCTCAGGCCACTGACGCCCCCGCCGCAATCCACGTCCGAAAACGACTAGTCAGGGGCGGCAGCACCGCGTATCTTGGCAATGTGAACGCCGCACCTGAGACCACCGCCTGGCGCCTGGCGCGGCTGGCCCGTGATCCGCGGTTCGACGGCCGCTTCTTCGTGGGCGTGCTGACGACGGGCATCTACTGCCGGCCGGTCTGCCCCGCGCGGACGCCGCTGGAGAGGAACGTCAGGTACTTCGCTTCGGCGGCGGCGGCAGGGGAGGCGGGCCTCCGGCCGTGCCTGCGGTGCCGGCCCGAGGTCGCGCCCGGCAGCCCCGCGTGGAGCGGCACGTCGGCGACCGTCCGGCGCGCGTGCCGGCTGATCGATGAGCTCGCCACCGAGGGCCTCACGGTCGAGTCGCTCGCGGAGCGGCTGGGCATGGGCTCGCGGCACCTGCGGCGCCTCTTCCTGGCGCATGTCGGCGCCTCGCCCCAGGCCGTGATCCAGACGAAGCGCCTGCACTTCGCCAAGCAGCTCGTCGACGGGACGGCGCTGCCGCTGTCGGAGGTGGCGCTCGCGTCGGGATTCGGCAGCATCCGGCGCTTCAACGCCGCGTTCAGAACGTCCTGGGGCCGGCCCCCGTCCGCGTTCCGCCGCCCCGCGGAGAACGGCCGCACCGACCCTCCGGCGTTCCGCTTCCGTCTCGCGTATCGTCCGCCGTACGACTGGGACGCGATGCTCGGGTTCCTCGAGCGGCGCGCGATCCCGGGTGTCGAGGTCGTGCGGGAGGGCCGCTACGGGCGCACCATCGCGGTCAACGGACGCGCCGGCTGGCTCGAGGTCTCCCACGATTGCGAGGGGCACGCGATTCTGCTCGAGATCTCGCATCCCGATCCGCGCGCCGTCTATGCGATCGTGCGCCGTGCGCGCGAGATGTTCGACGTCGACGCGGATCCGGCGATCATCGGCCTCCACCTGGCGGCGGATCCGCTGCTGTGCGAGGCGGTCCGGAGGCGCCCGGGCGTCCGGATCTCCGGCGCCTGGGATCCGTTCGAGATCGCGGTCCGCGCCGTCGTCGGTCAGCAGGTCTCGGTGGCCGCCGCCCGGACGCTGCTCGGGCGCGTCGTCCGGGCGTTCGGCACGCGCGTCCCGTCCGCCGCCGGCGGCGACACGTGGCTCTTCCCCGACGCCCGTGTGCTCCAGCACGCGCCGCTCGAACGCACCGGCCTCACGTCGCGGCGGGCGGCCGTCATCAGAGCGCTCGCGGGCGCCGTTTCGCGCGGCGAGCTGACGACCGGCGGCGATGGAACGGCGCCGTTCACGGAACGGCTCCAATCGCTCCCCGGATTCGGACCGTGGACGATCGCGTACGTGGCGATGCGCACGGGCGGCGATCCGGACGCGTTTCCGGCCGTGGACCTGGGCTTGCGCCGCGCGGCGGGGCTCGAGGCGGAAGCCCTGGCGTCGCGGGCCGAACGCTGGCGTCCATGGCGCGCGTATGCCGCGATGTATCTCTGGATGGAGAGTCCCCATGACCACCGCGCTGCGATACACGATCGTCGACAGTCCCGTCGGACGCCTGCGGCTCGCGCGCAGCGGCGAGGGGCTGTGCGCGCTGCAGTTCCTGAACGGCCGGCGGCCCTCTGATCCGCTGCCCGGCGCCGTCCGCGACGATGCGGCGCTGGCGGATGCGGCGGGGGAGATCGAGGAGTACTTCGCCGGAGTGCGGCGCGAGTTCACCATCCCGTTCGTGCTTCGCGGGACCCCGTTCCAGCGGCATGTGTGGGAGGAGCTCTGCCGGATCCCGTACGGGCAGACGATCAGCTACGCCGAGCTGGCGCGCCGGATCGGGAGTCCGAAAGCGGTGCGTGCCGTCGGCCTCGCCAACGGCGCGAATCCCATCGCCATCATCGTCCCCTGCCACCGCGTGATTGGCGCCAACGGCACCTTGACCGGCTACGGCGGCGGCCTCCCCACCAAACGCCACCTGCTGGAGCTGGAGGGGTCAGACCGGGGTCAGACCGGGGTCAGACTGGGGTCAGACCGGGGTCAGACCGCTTTTCGTTTTTGAGCGGGTCGCGACGTCCAGTTGTACGCAGATTCTGCAGATCGGGGCTGCGGGTCGGTTTGTCACCGGTCCCGGCCAGCTTCTGGAGCCAGACTCTGAGTGCGGATTAGTGCGTACTTTCCACGTCAGGGAGCCGCGGGGTCTGACCCCGGTCTGACCCCCGTCTGACCCCGGTCTGACCCCCGTCTGACCCCCGCGCTACCGCCGCAGGTAGGCTCGCAGGGCCGCGCGCATGGAATCGAACGCAATCTCGGCCGGATCCACCGAGGATGGCTCGTGCCACTCGATCGCCGCGACGGCGTCGAGGGCCCGCGCGCGGGACGCGTCCTCGGCCGCGCACGTGAAGAAGAGATCGAGTGTGGGATATGTGACACCCGCGTAGGGGTAGTGATTGGCAAAGGACGCCAGGTAGCGGACCTCGCGGACCTCCAGGCCGACCTCCTCACGCACCTCGCGGCGAAGCGCCTCCTCCGCCGATTCGCCGGGATCGACGAACCCGCCCGGCATCCCCAGCTTCCCCCGCGCGGGATCCCGTTCCCGCCGGATGAACAGCATGCGCCCGTCTGCGTCCACCATCAGCCCCGCCACCGCGCTCGCGGCGTTGAAGAAGAGGACGAAGCCGCAGGCGGCGCACCGGAAGGGATTCGCACGTTCCGCGGGACCGGACTCCACGCGGCTGCCGCACCGCGGACAGGACGAGCACTGACGCCAGGGCTCCAGGTACCCGCTCATGCCGCCGGCCCGCTCAGCCGCACGCGCACCAGAAAAACGCGGTCATTGCCGCAGAAGAGGAGCACGTCGGCGGCTACTGTACCGCAGGTTCCCGCCCGGGCAACCGGACCTCCACTCGCGAGCGCCGGACCGCGCGCCGGTATATCGTGTTCGCATGCGTCTGTCACAGGGGACGGCGCTCGGCCGCTACGTGATCGAGGACCTGCTCGGCCGCGGCGGCATGGGTGAGGTGTACCGGGCACGCGACACCGAGCTGGGGCGCGAGGTTGCCCTCAAGGTCATCGCCGCCGCCGTCGATGCCGACCGTCTCGCCCGTTTCAATCGCGAAGCGAGGACCACGGCGCTCCTCGCCCATCCGAACATCGTCACGATCTTCGACGTCGGAGTGCACGACCCGCTCCCGTTCCTCGTGACGGAGCTGCTCCACGGCGAGACGCTGCGGCGGCGCCTGGCGCAGGGACGGCTCGACCTGCGCACGGCGATCGAGCTCTCGCTGCAGCTCGCCCGGGGCATGGCCGCCGCGCATGCGCTTCGGATCGTGCACCGTGACCTGAAGCCCGAGAACCTGTTCCTCTCGCGCGACGGCGTGCTGAAGATCCTCGACTTCGGGCTTGCCAAGCTGCGGTCCGAAGCGGTCGCCGGCTCCGACGGCACGACGATGGACCTCTCGGGGGCGGGCCTGGTGCTGGGCACGCCGGCGTACATGTCGCCCGAGCAGCTGCGCGGCGAGCCCGTCGACGAGCGCACCGACATCTTCGCGGCAGGCGTGATCCTGTTCGAGATGGTGACCGGACGCCACCCGTTCAGAACCGACAGCATCGCCGCGACCATCGGCGCCATTCTGCGCGATACGCCGTCGCCGGGCGGCAGCGTCAGCCCGCCCGCGCTGGACCGCCTGATCCTGCGCTGTCTGGAGAAGGACTCCGCGGATCGCTACTCGAGCGCGGCGGACCTGGCATTCAGCCTGGAATCCCTCCTCGCCGATCTGCGCAGCGGCCGGTCGCCGGTACGGCAGGAAGAGCCGAAGGCCGCGGCGCCGTCGATCGCGGTGCTGCCGTTCGCCGACATGAGCGCGACACGCGATCAGGATTACCTGTGCGAGGGGCTCGCCGAGGAGCTGATCACGGCGCTCACGCACGTGGAGGGGCTTCGTGTCGCCGCTCGCACCTCGTCGTTCGTCTTCAAGGGAGCGACGCTGGACGTGCAGGCAGTGGGGACGCGCCTCGGCGTCGCGACCGTGCTGGAGGGCGGCGTCCGCAAGTCGGGCGATCGCCTCCGCGTCACGGTGCGCCTCGTCGATGTCGCCGGCGGCTACCAGCTCTGGAGCGGACGCTTCGATCGCAGCCTGGAGGATGTCTTCGCCATCCAGGACGAGATCGCCGAGAACGTGGCGACCGCGCTCCGCGGCATCCTCACCGCCGACGAGAAGCAGGCGATCCGCCGCCCCGAGACGGGCGTCGACGCCTACGAGTACTTCCTGCGCGGCCGTCAGCTCCTGAACCAGTGGAATCGCGCCCAGCTCGACGCCGCCCGGCGGATGTTCGAGCGCGCGCTCGAGATCGATCCCGATTACGCTCCGGCATGGGCCGGCCTGTGTCTCGTCCACTGCTCGCTCTACGAGTGGTGGGGCGGAGGCCCCGACGATGTGGAGGCGGCCGAGCGCGCGAGCCGCAAGGCGCTCGCCCTCTCACCCGGTCTCGCCGAAGCCAGGGCGGCTCGCGGGTTCGTCCTCTCCCTCGAGCGGCGGTACGAGGAAGCGGAGCGCGAGTTCCAGGAGGCCATCCGCCTCAACCCGAACTCGTTCGAGGCGCACTACCAGAACGCGAGGAGCTGCTTCGCCTGGGGACGGCCGGAGCGGTCGGTGAAGCCGTTCCGGGACGCCGCCGACGTCAGACGCGAAGACTTCCAGAGCCTGATGCTGCTCGCCCAGAGCCTAAGCGTCCTGGGGCGGCAGGAGGAGGCCGTCGCGGCAACGGTGGAAGGCGTCCAGCGCGCCGAGCGCCAGCTCGAGCTGGATCCGACCGACCCGCGCGCCCTTTCACTCGGCTCCACTGCCCTGATCACCATCGGCCAGCCCGATCGGGCGCTGCAGTGGGCCGGCCGCGCGCTCGAGCTGCATCCGGACGACCAGGGTGTGCTGATCAACGCCGCCTGCACGTACGCCCGGGCCGACCTCCCGGAGCGCGCCCTCGACCTGCTCGAGAAGACGTTCGCGCGCGGATACGGCAAGCGCGACTGGATCGAGCACGACCCCGATTACGACAGCCTGCGCGACCATCCGCGGTTCAGGGCCATGCTCGAGAAACTGCGATGACCCGGAGCATGAGCTGGCGCTCCCGGCTGCATCGGCCTTGACGCCCGCCTCGTCCGTATATCAAAGTTGCGCTGCCCTCCCCGGCTGATCACGTCCCGTCATCGGAGGTCTCGATGCTCACGGGCAGATCCGGTCCCGCTCGTGCGTCTTGTGTTCCTGTTCGCATGGCCGTCGTGTCGGTCGCAACGGCGATGTTCGTCCTGCTGCCGCCACACCTCACGACGCGCCCGCTGAACGCCCAGGTGTTGATCGGCTGCGGTGAAGATCTGGACGAGACGCTGGTGGGACCCTTCGCGGTCGCGGCGATCTCGCCGTATGTGATCCCGGGAGACGTGTTCGCGCTGCGTCTCATCGGCGGCGGCGCGCGTGGCGGAGACGAGGTCGATCAGGATCTCGGGCCGGAAGACAACGGCGGTCGCGGCGCCATCGTCTCGGCGGTCTTCAACGTGACCCCTGGCGACACGGTCCAGATTCTCGTCGGTGAGCGCGGCGAAGACGGAGTGGCCGGAGACGATGGCGCTGGCGGCGGCGGTGGCGGGACCTTCTTCGGCCTCGGCGCGAACGCGGCAACGGCCTTCACTCCGGCGAATCTCCTGCTCGTCGCCGGGGGCGGCGGTGGCGGCGGCATCAACATCGACGATGGCGGCTCGGGCGGGACGCTGGACGGTGCCCAGGGAACGGGAGCCGGTGGCGGTGGCGGCGGATTGAACAACGGCACCGGGGGAGCGCCGGGCGCGGCGGGCGACGCCGGCGAGGGCGGTGGTGCGACGCCCGGAGACGACGGCGTCGATGCAACCGACGAGGACGGCGGCGCAGGCGGTGCCGGGGCGGGAGGCGATGGTGGGGACAGCGTAGGGGGTACCGATCCCGGGCTCGCGACCGGCGGCACTGCGGCTGTCGACGGCGGCGCCGGCGGGACAGGCGATACCGACAGCGGCGCTGGAGGATTCGGCGGCGGCGGTGGCGGTGGGCTGTTCGGCGGCGGCGGCGGTGGTGGCTACGCTGGCGGCGGCGGCGGCATCCTGGGAGGCGGGGGCGGCGGCGGCGGCTCGTTTCTGGCGGCTGGCGCCCTCGAGACGTTCACCGTCGTCGACGTCGAAGGCGATGGGTTCGCCTTTCTCTGCGAAATCCGGGGCGGACCGGTGCCCTCACTGGC